>Ga0247847_1000060_pt1 | contig 38496 bp, 40 predicted proteins | sample PFST25metaG_FD_186002 | JGI IMG/M metagenome (GOLD analysis project Ga0247847, IMG submission 186002) | Peat soil microbial communities from Stordalen Mire, Sweden - P.F.S.T25 | ecosystem: Environmental > Terrestrial > Soil > Wetlands > Peat | place: Sweden: Norrbotten County, Stordalen Mire...
GACCAGCGAGCCCCTCTCGAGACGGGAAAAGGCTCGTGCCAGGCGCACGACATTCTTCCGCTCGGTCAGCGAGCCGACGCAGAGAAAGAGCGGGCTCTCTCCTTCCCAGGCGAGCTCGGCCCGGGCGGCGGCTTGGTCGCGCGGCTGGAAGCGCTCGAGATCGACACCGCAGTCGATCACGCTGATCTTGCCGTGCGCCTGTGGCAGTTTCGTCTCCAGCTCGCGGGCCAGAAAACCGGATACTGCAATGACGGCGCCCGCCCGCTTAATCGTCCAGCGCGTGAGGGTGCGCAGACCCGGTTTGGCACCGATGTTGCGCACGTCTTGCCCATGCGCCGTGACCACGAGCGGCGCCTTGGAGGCGAGCGCACCGATCAGCCCGGCGGGAACGAGGAAATGGGCGTAAACGACATCGGGATGAGACCGCCGCGCCTTTCTTCGTGCCTCGCGCGCAAGGAAGAAAAAGCGAAGCTTCCCGCCCGAGCGCCGGTCGAGCACCGCCCGCTCGATCTCGTGCCCGCGGGCCGCGAGCTCGCGCTCGAGCTGGGCTACGAAGACCCCGAGATCTGGATCTTCGGGCCCTGGGTACATCTGCGAGACGAGCAGGATGCGCATCTTGTTGGGAAAGACTGACGGTTTCGGAGCTGTTGCGTTACGGACAGGCGTGAGTATCGCCGTTACGATCGCAGTGGGTGGTGGGATGGGCATCCTCCGCGCGGCGCATATCGAGAGCAACGAAGCTCTCGCTCGGGGATCCTGAGCCGGTGAAGATCGTCGCATTCCGTCCCGAGCACGCCGTGCCGATCGCCTCTATGTGCAACTCCGAAGGGTGGGATTTCTGGACTGACGTCGCGGACGTCGAACACGCACTCGTAGCGCCTGGAGTCACGACTCTCGTTGCGGTTGATGAAGGTGAGGTGGTCGGCGCGGCCGAGGTGATCTCGGACGGAGGCATCAACTGGGTCCTTGGAGTCTTAATCGTGTCATCCGCCCGTCGCGGCGAAGGAATCGGGACGGCGCTGATCAGGGAGGCGTTCACGAGAACCGGAGCGCTCCGTCTCGATCTGCTGACCGAGAACGAAAGCCCTTCCTTCTACCGTTCTCTCCCCGGACGCGAGATGGCCGGGTTCCGTCTCTATCCACCGGAGTCCTAGCGCCGAACGTAGGCGGCCAGGATATCGTGTACGAGCGTCGGCCTGCCTTCAGCGTCGATGATGCCGAAATCGCCCTTGTAGTCCCAGATCGTCCAGGCGATCTCGTGTCGCTCGAGCGCGCTGAGCAGGTCCCGGTACCAGCGCTCACGGGCGGGCTCGGGAGTGGTGCCCAGCGCGCCGAACTCGCCGCACCAAAGCGGTAGTCCCGTCTCCTTCGCCAGCGCCAACGCCGGAGCGAGCACGCGCTCGATGTCCGCCGGCGCAAAGACCCGTTCGTTTCGGGCCGCGAAGCGCACGGACTCCGGAAGAGCGTCCCAGTTCTTCTGCGAGACGAGCTCGCCGGGATAGTCGATCGGGCCCTCGTAGGCCTTGACGCCGCTCCAGTGGGCGCGGTAGTGCGTGAACAGGAGCGGATCGTAGAAGTGGAAGGTGAGGATCAGGTTCTCGTCCGCGGGGACGCGTAGCTGGGGAAAGAAGCGCGGATCGGCGACGTGGTTGCAGTCGATCGCCACGACCCGCTCGGGCTCGTGCGCGCGCACCTCGGCAAGCGCCCGGGCGGCGAGCTCGTTCCAGTCATCGTCGCGGGGTGCGTTGGGCTCGTTCAGAAGCTCGTAGGCGACCCGATCCACCGGCCAGTGCGCGAGTGCCCGCGAGAGGTCGGCCCAGAGCGCACAGAACTTGTCTTGCTCGGCCGGCTCGACGAAGAGCGGGTTGTACTCGGCGTTGAAGTAGTGAGCGCGAACAATATGCAGATCGACGACGGTGCGCAGGCCGGCCTGCTCGCACCAGCCGAGCCCCTGCTCGAGCAACTCGAAAGCCTCGCTCTCGCGAACTCCATGTTCGTCCCAGAGCTGCACCTCATCGACGGGAAAGCGCAGGTGATCGATGCCGCAGACGGCGAAGCGCTCCACGTCGGCCTGGCTGAACCAGGCGCGCCGCTCGTCTCCGCGGCGGTCCGACTGCGAGAGCCAATGAGAGATGTTTACGCCGTGTCCGAGATCGAAGTCCATAGGACTCGATTCTAGGCGCGATCGAAGGTGCCGAACTCTTCGCGCAGCACGGTGCAGATCTCGCCGATCGTGGCGCGAAGAACCAGCGCCTCGCGCAGCGTGGGAAACAGGTTCTCGGTTCCGCGCGCAGTCTCGCGCACGGCCGCGAGAGCTTTTTCTACCGCCGCACCGTCGCGCTCGGCCCGTACCTTGGCAGTCCGCTCACGCTGACGCCGCTCGACCTCGGGATCGATCCGAAGCAGCTCGACCTTTTCGGAGTCGGTCTCCTCCTGGTAGCGGTTGACACCGACGATCACCCGCTCGCCCGACTCGACCTCTCGCTGGCAGCGGTAGGAAGCCTCCTCGATCTCGGCCTGGACGAAGCCCTGCTCGATCGCCGCCACCGCTCCGCCGAGCATCTCGATGTGCTCGATCAGCTCCATCGCGCCGCTTTCCAGCTCGCTCGTCAGCGCCTCGATGAAGTACGAACCGCCGAGGGGATCGGCGCTTTCGGTGGACCCGGCCTCGTTAGCCAGGATCTGCTGCGTCCTGAGCGCGATCCGCACGGCGTGCTCGCTGGGCAGTGCCAGCGCCTCGTCGAAGGAGTTGGTGTGCAGCGACTGGGTGCCGCCGCAAACGGCCGAAAAGGCCTGCAGCGCAACGCGAACGATGTTGTTCTCGGGCTGCTGCGCGGTCAGGGTCGAGCCGCCGGTCTGGGTGTGGAAGCGAAGCATCTGCGCCTTCGGATTGGTGGCGCCGAAGCGCTCGCTCATGATCTTCGCCCAGAGGCGCCGAGCCGCCCGGAACTTGGCCACCTCCTGGAAGAAGTCGTTGTGGGCGTTGAAGAAGAAGGAAAGGCGAGCGCCGAAACGGTCGGGCGAGAGCCCGGCCTCGACCGCGGCCTGGCAGTAGGCAATTCCGTTGGCGAGCGTGAAGGCCAGCTCCTGCACGGCCGTCGAGCCCGCCTCGCGGATGTGGTAGCCCGAGATCGAGATGGTGTTGAAGCCGGGCAGGTGCTCCTCGCAGTAGGCGAACAGGTCGGTCGTGATCCGCATCGAGGGCCGGGGTGGGAAGATGTAATTGCCACGCGCGACGTATTCCTTGAGGATGTCGTTCTGGACCGTCCCGCGCAGCTTCTCGGGCGCCACGCCCTGCTTCTCGGCTACCAGCTCGTAGAGGAGGAGCATGAGCGCCGCCGGCGCGTTGATCGTCATCGAGGTCGAGACCTGATCGAGCGGAATCTCGGCAAAGAGCAGCTCCAGATCGATCAGCGAGTCGATCGCTACGCCGACGCGCCCGACTTCGCCCTCGGCGAGCGGGTGGTCGGAGTCGTAGCCGAGCTGGGTCGGCAGATCGAAGGCGACCGAGAGGCCGGTCTGACCTTTCTCGAGCAGGTAGCGGAAGCGGGCGTTTGTCTCCTCGGCCGAGCCGAAGCCCGCGTACTGGCGAATCGTCCAGGGGCGCCCGCGATACATCGTTTCGTAGGGACCGCGCGTGAACGGGTAGGCGCCGGGCAACTCGGGCTCGAGCCCGGCCACATCTTCAGGGGTGTAGACGGGCTTGATCTCGATTCCGGCTTCGTTCACGAGCTTGTCGTCGGGCGCTGCCACGGCAGCAATCGTACGCATCCCGGGGCCGCGGCGAGCGAGTAGCGCTCGTCCCGGCTCGATTGTTACAAGAGGGTCGCGGCAACTTCCAATAACCGCCGCGGCAACCGCCGCGGCTTCGGATTAGCGATACTGAAAACCGGCCATGACCCATACTCACGTCGCCCGCCACTCCTGATGCCCGAGCGCCAGGAAAGACTCGAGGATAGAGAGGTTCTCTCCAGCGTCGCCGGAGAGCAGGAGCGCCACGTCCAGATGATCGCCGCCGAGTTCCGACGCGGCTTCGACGCCGTCGACAAGATCGACAGGCCGGCGGTCTCGATCTTCGGCTCGGCACGAGTCGCTGAGGGTCAGTACTTCTACAAACTGGCGCGCAAGGTCGGAGGCGAGTTCGCCCGCGCCGGCTGGGCGGTGGTCACCGGCGGCGGGCCCGGGATCATGGAGGCGGCCAACCGGGGCGCCCAGGAAGCCGGCGGGCTCTCGGTCGGCTTCAACATTCGCCTGCCACATGAGCAGGCGGCCAATCCCTATACCGACTTAAGTCTCACCTTCGACCACTTCTACGCCCGCAAGACGATGTTCGTGAAGGCGGCCGAGGGCTTCGTCATCTTCCCGGGCGGCTTCGGCACGATCGACGAGCTGTTCGAGTCGCTGACCTTGATCCAGGTCGGCAAGATCTTCCACTTCCCGGTCGTGTTGATGGACTGCGATTACTGGGAGGAGATGGTGGCCTGGATCCGTCGCGAGTTGCTCGGGAAGAAGATGATCTCGCCCGGCGATCTCGATTTGCTCTCGCGCACGAACGACCCCGCCGAGGCGGTTCGGATCGTGCTCGAGCATCATGAGCTCCTGGGCACCGGAACCTCGACCGCCGGTTCTTAGGTTCTTAGTTCCGCCGGAGTTGCCCGGGCGCCTTTACAGGGCGCCGGCGCGTCGAGCGTCGTCTGCTCCTCGCCCGCGTTTGGGAAACCGGTCCGCGAGTACTCCAGCCCGCCGCTATGCGGTGCATCCTTCGCTCGCGACGCGGCTTGGGAATCGCCAGGGTAGGTCCGCTCGGCGCGAAATGGGCGAAGAAGAAACGCTTCCCCACTTCCACCAGCGCCATGTAGGTCACGACCATCGCCGCCAGCAGGCCGAGGAAGGCCAGCGGTAGAGCCTTGAAGCCGAGCAGGTGCGCGAGCGGCGAGAACGGGAGCGCGACACCGACGGCTGCGCAGGCGAGCGTGGCCGCGAGCAGCGGCTTACTCGGCTTGCTGCGGAAGAACGGAATCCGCCGCGTGCGGATGACGAAGATGACGAGCGTCTGCGTGGCGAGCGACTCCACGAACCAGCCGGAGCGAAAGAGCGTGTCGCCGGCGTTGAAGACGTAGATCATCACCGCGAAGGTGGCAAAGTCGTAGATCGAGCTGATCGGCCCGAAGAAGGCCATGAAACGACGGATGAAGCGGATGTCCCACTGGGACGGCTTGGCGAGCATCTCCTCGTCGACATTGTCGGTGGGGATCGTCAGCTCGCTCATGTCGTAGAGCAGGTTGTTGAGCAGGATCTGCGTCGGCAGCATGGGTAGGAAGCTGAGCCAGAGCGAGGCGCCGGCGGCGCTGAACATGTTGCCGAAGTTCGACGAGGTGCCCATCAGCACGTACTTGATCGTGTTGGCGAAGATGCGGCGGCCCTCGACGACGCCGCCGGCCAGAATGCCGAGGTCTTTTGTCACCAGGACGACGTCGGCTGCGTCCTTGGCGACGTCCACGGCCGTATCGACCGAGATACCAACGTCGGCGTCGTGGAGAGCGATCGCATCGTTGACGCCGTCGCCCATGAAGCCGACGTCACTTCCCAGCGCACGCTGCGCGCGGATGATGCGCGACTTCTGATCGGGCGTGACGCGGGCGAAGATCGACGCCGACGGCAGTGCCTTGGCCAGCTGCTCGTCGTTCATAGCCTCCAGCTCCGCGCCGGTCAGTGTGCGACCGACTGGGATGCCGAGATCGGCGCAGACCGTCTCGGCCACCTTGCCGCTGTCGCCGGTCACGATCTTGACCGTCACGCCCAGCTTCGCCAGTTGCTCGAGCGACTTGGCAGCGCCTTTTTTTGGGGGGTCGCTGAAGCAGAGAAAGCCCAGCGGCTCGAGATCGCGCTCGTCGGCCGGCGCCAGCGTCGTCTGGCCGGGGGCGGCGCGGGCGGCCAGGCAGACAACGCGCTCGCCGCGGCCGTAGAGCTGATCGAGCAGCGTCTGGGCCTCCGCGGGAACCGCATGACAGCGGGCGAAGATCTCCTCGGGAGCGCCCTTGGCGATCAGCCTGTGCTCTCCGCCGGGCTCCTCGGCGAGCACCGACCCAATCTGGCGATCGTGATCGAAAGGCGCCTGAGCGAGCTTCTTCCAGGCGCCTGCGCCGGCCTGCGCAGCGCCGGGCGCCTGCCAGAGCGCCTGGTCGAGCTCGTTCCCACCGACGGCGGTGCCGTCCTCTACCACCGCTTCGTTACAGACCAGCCCGAGCGTAAGCAGCTTCGGGTCGGACTGCCCGGCAAGATCGAGTGCGCTGGCAAAGGTGATCCGCCCCTCGGTTAGCGTGCCGGTCTTGTCGGTGAAGAGAACGTCGACGTTGCCCAGATCCTCGATTGCGACCAGGCGCTTGACCACAACCGAGTGCTGCGCGAGCCGGCGTGCGCCGGTGGCGAGGCTCACCGTCACGATCGCCGGCAAGAGTTGCGGGGTCAGGCCGACGGCGATCGCGAGCGCGAAGAGCAGCGAGTTGAGGAAGGAGCGGCCGAGCAGCGCGTTGATGGCGAAGATCGAGCCGGCAAGGATGGCCGTGATCGTGACCAGCAGGCGCGAGTAGCTCTGAAGCCCCTTCTGGAAGGAGGTTTGCTCCTGCCGCTCGCCCAGTTTGAGCGCGATCTCGCCGAAGGCGGTTCGCGTGCCGGTCTGCACCACTACGCCGCGGCCGTTTCCCGAGTGGACGATCGTCCCCATGAAGACGCAGGAGGAGAGCTCTAGCGCGGAGGCACCCTGTGCGACAGGAACGACGCTCTTTTCCGCCGCCGCCGACTCGCCGGTCAGCACCGACTCCTCACACTCCAGATCGTTCGCCTCGAGCAGGCGCAGGTCGGCCGGGACGACGTCGCCGACCTTCAGCGAGACGAGATCGCCCGGAACGAGCTCGACCACGTCGATCTGCTCGACGTGCCCGTCACGCTCCACCAGGACCCGGCGCCGGATGCGCGAGTGCAGCGCCTCGACGGCTTTCTCCGAGCGATACTCGTTGACGAAGCCGAGCCCGACCGAGAGGGCGACGATCGCCAGAATGATTCCGGCCTCGGCTCGATCGCCGACGACCGCGGAGACGACCGCCGCGCCGATGAGCAGCAAAAGCAGGTAGCTCTTGAACTGTCGCACGAGCACCTCGAGCGGCCGCGCGCCGTGGCTGCGCAGGACGTTCAGGCCGCTGACGGCGAGTCTCCGCGCCGCCTCCTCGTGGGAGAGACCTTGCTCACTCGAGCCCAGGCGAGCAAGAACCTGATCGGCCGGAAGAGCGGCGGCGGCTCGCAGATCGAGCGCGCCCGCTCGGTCCGCCGGGGAAGCGAGCGGAGCCGCAGTCCGTATTCGAGCCCGGCGCACCCTGGCACGTTAGCGAGTCGCGCCTGAACGGCGCGTTTGGTCTTGGATTACCGAATCAGCGCCTGAAGGCAGTTCTCTGATCGAGCGCGCGCTTCAGATCGGAAACCGAGAGGATGCCGACCAGTTGATCGTCGTGAACGACCAGGCCGCGACCGATTTCTCCCGCGACCAGTTGATCAAGGGCGTCCTCGGCGCTGTCTTCGGAATCGAAAATTGCCACCCTGTCGCGCCCGATCATGCCTTCGCGGACGAGTCGATCACCCCACTCGCCGAGCGGGTGACCGTCGACTGCGCCGAAGGGAAACAGCCCAAGCACTTCGCCGTTCGAAACGACCGGGTAGGTGTTGTGGCGGTTTAGTGCGCCGAGCGAGTCGGAGAACTCGCTAAACGTCGCGTCGGCCGGGGCGACGACCGGCTCACGCGTCATCAGGTCACGCACGTGCAGGCCCTCGAGCGCCTCGTGCACCCTCCCGACGCTGCGCTCTCCGCCGGCCGCGCCGAGCAGGAACCAGCCGATCAAAGCCAGCCACAGACTCCCGACGGAACGGTAGGCGACGAAAGAGAGGGCGCCCGCCGCGATCATCAGATAGCCGAAGAGGCGACCGAACGTCGCTGCGATTCTCGTTGCCCAGGCGAAATCGCCCTTGGCCTTCCAGAGCGCCGAGCGCAGCACGCGTCCGCCGTCCAGGGGAAGCGCCGGCAGAAGGTTGAACAGCAGCAGGAAGATGTTGATGTAGCCGAGCCAGAAAAGAGTGCCGTTCAGCGCCGTCGAGAAGGTGGTGAGCGCCGCCGCTCCGACGAAGGCGAGCCCCAGTACGAGCGAGACGCACGGCCCCGCGATGCCGATGCGAAACTCGGCGCCCGGGCTCTTGAACATCTCCTTGAACTGAGCGACACCACCGAAGAGCCAGAGCGTGATGCCTTCGATCTCCATCCCGTTGCGGCGGGCGACGATCGCATGCCCGAGCTCGTGCAGGAGGATGGAGAGGAAGAAGACGACCGCGGCGGCCACTCCCATGACCGCATAGGTCGTTTTCGAGAGCCCGGGATCCTCCGCCGGGAAGACGTCGGCGACGAGCGACCAGACGACGATGGCGAAGACGATCAGCCAGCTCCAGTTGAGGGAGATGCGGATGCCGGCAATGCGGCCGATCGTGAAGTTGGGATTCATCGTTCCTTCTTTCCCCGCAACGAGCGGGCTTAAGTCTCGCTATGTCGCTCGCGAAAAGCTCGGGCCTTGGCCCGGTTCCCGCACAGGGCCATCGAGCACCAGGCGCGGGAGTGATTCTTGGAGCCGTCGAAGAAGGCCCAGCGGCAATCGTCGCTGCGACAGGCCTTGAGCCGGGCCCAGGTTCCCGCTCGCATCGCCTCGGCGACGATCGCGAGCAGGCGCCCGAGCGCCCCGTTCACGCCCGCGGTACACGACATCAGGCCGGCATCTCCGTCGGCGCCGAAGCGAAGCCGCAGATCGGCTCGCGCGGCCGCTGCGTCGAGCACCGGCGGCGCCTTCGGATCGAGCTCGCCGCCGGAGTTGGCGTAGAGAAGAGCCCGCAGCGCGTCGCGCAGAGCTCGCGTGCGCTCCAGATCTTTCTTGCTCGCCGTCGCGCCTTCCTCGATCAAGGCGTGCTCGGCGAGCCAGGCGAGAAGCGTGGAGGGGGCATCGAGCTGATCTGATCCCGACCCCAGCTCGGCGGTGTTCACAAACTCGCGAACGATCTCGAGCTCGTCAGTAACTTCGCTCATCTCATAACCACCATTGAAGGTTGACAAGTTACGTAACCAGTCATATTGTATCGACAGTTAGTGACCTCAGGAGAGGGTCGAGCTGTTGATTCATCCCGATCTCATCCGCATTGTTCTACGCGAGCAACAGCGCGACCTGCTCGTCGAGGTGGCCCGGCGGCGACGCCGGACGCAGGCAGCGAGTCCGATTCGAGCGAAGGAGAAGTCATCTTGGATAGCAAGTACATCGTGGCCGATATCGACACCGTCGAGTCGTTTGGAGGGGAAAAACCGCAGGACAGCGTCTGGAAGCCGCTCCGAGCCAAGCTCGGGATCGAGGCTTTCGGCATCAACGCCTTCGTAGGGCGCGAGGTCGGCGCCCGCGTCATCGAGGACCACAGCGAGGAAGGTAGCGCTCACCAGGAACTCTACGTCGTACTTGCCGGCAACGCGCGGTTCGAGCTCGACGGGGAGAAGGTCGAGGCCAAGACCGGCTCGCTCGTCTTCATCGCCGATCCGGCTGTGAAGCGAACCGCCTTTGCGCTCGAGCCGAACACCTCGGTGCTGGCGGTCGGCGCGGCGAAGGGCAAGGTGTTCACGCCCTCGAGCTGGGACAACCCCTTCACAAGCTAGGCGCGCCGGAGAGACGGCAGCAAACGTCATCCGCGGAGAATGCGCAACCGTGCGCGAGGTCAGTCGCTCTCGCCTGCGCCGCGCATCTCCTCGCTCAGCGCTCGGGCGCGAGCGTGTACATCACGCCTGCGGCTCGTCAGATCGATCGAGTCGGGCTCGGCCGGTGGTTGATCCGGCTCGGACGCGGGCTCGGCCGTGGCGGAGAGAGGCTCGGAATCACGCGCCCGAACCTCGGCGAGCTTGCGACGAAGCTCCTCGGCGGGATCGGGCGCTTCGGGCCGCGGGCGCAGTCGGGAGAGCAATTCCCAGACCGTTCCGAAGGCACGCGCCAACACACGGGCAGCCCAGAGCATGGCGCGATGCTACACTCATCGCCGCTTCCTGCCTCGTGAACCGTCGCGGTCCCGCGCGGCGGCAGCAAGCGAGGCCGAACTAGACCGAAGGAAGGAGATACGGGAGCCCGTGACCGATTACGAGGTCCTGATCATGTTCGACCCCGAACTGGCGGAAGATCGCCAGCAGGAGGTCGTCGACCGCATTCGCACGCAAGTCGTGGAGGGCGGCGGAGTCTGGGAGACGCACACCCCTTGGGGACGCCGGCGCCTCGCCTACGAGATCCTGCACAAGAGCGAGGGCATCTATCACCTCCTGATCTTCTCCGCCTCACCCGAGGTGCTGAGCGAAGTCTCGCGCCTGCTCAAGATCGACGATGCCGTGCTGCGTCACATGGCCGTACGCCGCGTCAAAGGCTCGAGCACATCCGCGCCAACGGCAACGGTGGCCGCGAGCGCCAGCACTGTCGAGCCCGATCTCGTCCAGGAGGACGAGTAGCCTTAGCGAACGCACGTTCGCTAAGGGAGGAGAAACCATGGCCAACATCAACCGCGTCGTCCTCGTTGGCAACCTGACTCGCGATCCAGAGCTCCGCCAAACGCCAAGCGGAACCTCGGTCTGCAAGCTCCGGGTCGCGGTCAACACCCGCCAGAAGGACTCGGCAACGGGCCAGTGGGGCGACAAGCCCAACTACTTCGACGTCACCGTCTGGGGCAATCAGGGCGAAAGCTGCGCGCAGTACCTGGCCAAGGGCCGGCCGGTCGCAATCGACGGCAGGCTCGACTGGCGCGAGTGGGATGCCCAGGACGGCACCAAGCGACAGGCAGTCGAGATCATCGCCGAGAACGTTCAGTTCCTCGGCAGCCGCGAAAGTAGCGGCGAAAGTTCCAGCTTTGTTCCTCAGGGCACGCCGGCCGCGAACGCCGACTTCGGCCCGACTGACGACGACATTCCGTTTTAGAAGGAGAGACCTTGGCTCAGCAGGACAAGAAGCGTAAGCGCATGAGCCCCAGCTCGATGCCGACTCGGCGCCGGGGATGCCATTTCTGCCAGGACCACGTCGAGGAAATCGACTGGAAGAACGCGGGCGCCCTGCGCCGCTACATGTCCGAGCGCGGCAAGATCCGGGCCAGGCGCATCACCGGCGTCTGCCGCCGCCATCAGCGGCAGCTGGCGGTCGCGATCAAGCGGGCGCGCGAGATGGCCCTCCTCCCCTACGTATCGGAATAAGGAGCAGGAATGGAAGTCATCCTTCTTCAGGACGTGGAGAAAATCGGGCTGCGTGGTGACGTGGTCTCGGTGACGCGCGGTTACGCGCGCAACTTCCTGATTCCCCGCAAGCTGGCCGAGCCGGCAACGCCGGCCAGGGTCGAGGAGATCCGCAAGCACGACGCCCGCCGGGCACTGCAGGAGGCGCGCAGCGCCGAGCAGGCCGAGACGATCGCCGACAAGCTGCGCAAGACGGTGCTTCGCTTCGAGCTGAAAGCCGGTCCCAGCGGCGTACTCTTCGGCTCTGTCACTCCCAGCGACATCGCCGACGAGATCTGGCGCACGCGAAAGATCCGCATCGACCGGCGCAAGATCGAGCTTTCCAATCCCATCAAGCGCATCGGCAACTACGCGGTGCCGGTTCACATCTTCGAAGAGGTGAGCGTCGAGCTGAAGACGCTCGTCGTTCCGGAGGGCGGCGAGCTCACGCCCGAGCAAGAGCTGGCCATGACCGCCGGCGAGCCGGTCGACGAGCCCGCCGATGAGCCGGCGAGCGAAGAGCCCGAGGCGCCAGTCGACGGCGAAGCGGCGCCGGACGAAGACGAGCAGAGCGAAGACGAGACCGCCGCAGACGAAACTGCGGATTCCGCGAGCTGAGCTCGGTAGCCGGCGTTACCTGGTGTGAGTCTACGCCGAGCCGGCGGCCTTGCGCCCGCGCCCGTGCCAGAGCTGGAAGCGATGCTCCTCGCCGTGAGCGAGCCGCACGATGTTGGCGCGATGTAGCCAGATAATTGCCAGCGCGGCCGCGCCCATGAAGATCACCACCGAAAGATCCTGATCCAGCAGAAGCGCGGCGGGAGCAAGCGAGATCGCCGCCAGAATCGAGGCCAGCGACGCGTAACGGCCGGCAAGAAAGACCACTGCCCAGACCGCTACGCCCACGACCGCGACCAGTGGAGCGAAACCGATCACCGCGCCGCCACAGGTCGCAACCATCTTGCCGCCACGACGAAAGCCCATGAAGAGCGGACGCCAGTGCCCGAGCATTGCTGCCGCCCCGGTCAGCACGGCCACGAGCGAGCCGTGCGTCTGCGCGGCGACGAACGCCGGCACGAAGCCCTTCAGCAGGTCGAAGAGCACCACCGGCAGCCCGAAGCGGGCGCCGAAGCAGCGCCAGACGTTGCTGCCGCCGATGTTGCCGCTACCGAGACGACGAATGTCTTCTCCGCGAGCCAGGCGCACGAGCCAGTAACCGAACGGGATGCTGCCGGCGACGTAGCCGGCGAGCACGAGCAGCAGCGCAGTACCCACACTCACCTAATTCTCGTGTCGAGGAAGGTCGCTCATATCGCTCGAGTCGAAAGCACTGTCTGCGAGAAACGGTGCTCTGGACCAGCGCCGAGCATAGCGCCACGGTAAAAGATGCGAGCGCAAAGCCGCCCGTGCTATGACTCTGGCCGTGCACTGGCCACGACCGACACGGAGACCGGCGAGCGGAGGCGCTGCTTCTTCGCCGCTGCGCTCGGAGGCGGAGCTGAGAAAGCGGAGCGAACGGCGACGCGAGGTCGTGCTGCTCGGGCTCGTGCTGCTCGGCATTGTCATCTTCTTCATCGGTTACGCGACCGGCCAGTCCGACGAGACCTTCAGGACGAACTGGTATTCGCCGCTAAAAGGGACGAGCGCGGCGTCACACACCTTTGGCAGCGTGCAGGGAGGGCCGATACAACCCAACGGCAACACGCCGCTACTCGTGACCGTGCGTGGCTTGCCTATTCTGCCCGGGAGCGAGCACTACGTTCTCTACGTGCTCAAGGCCAAGGGCGGACCGCTTCGTTGCGGCGCCTTCTCGGTCGGCGCGGGCACGACGCAGGTCAACCTGAGCTACCCCGGACTACCGAAAGAGCCGCACGGTTGGGAGATCGCGCGCGAGAAGGCGAGCTCTACCGGTACCGGCAAGATCGTCGCCCGAACCGCCTAGCGCTGACTGCCGCACTATGGCGGAGTGCGTCCCGCCGCGACAAAGGCGGCGTGAGTCAACGGCATCTGCTCCGCGAACAAGTTCTCTATCACCTCGGCGTAGCGCCGAATCTCGAGCTGCGCAGCCTCGGCGTTCCGGAGCGAGAGGAAGTTCATCAGCGCGCGGGCGTTGACCGTCCAGTAGAACTCGGTGTAGGCGGCGACAGGCAGCACCGTCCGCGCCAACTCGCGGGCGATCCCGGCATTGATCAAGCTGTTGTAGGTCGCGTACGCGGCTTCGTTCGTCTTCTCCATCTCAGCGCGCGCCTGCTCGGCCAGCTCAGGCTCCACCGGCTCGAAGGAGTAGGCGCCGGGCTTTCCGACCTGCCGACGTACGTCCTCGAGCGCCGGCAGGTAGAACTCGTCGGTCGCGCGCGTGTAGCGCATGCTGAACTCGTTGAACGACGACCAGCGGTGCCTGATCCACTCCCGCATGACGAAGATCGGGCAGCGCACGTGGAAACGGAAGGAGTTGTGCTCGAAGGGCGTTCCGTGCCTGTTTCGCAGCAGGAATCCGATCAGTCCCTCGTCATCGGGCTCCATCTCCTGCTTGTGGCGCGCGAAGGAGACGCGCGCTGCGTTGACCACCGACAGATCGCTCGCCATGGCCGCGTCGAGCCTGACAAAGCCGCGATCGAGAACCGGTATCGAGCCTTCAGGAATCTCTGCCGCAGTCACGGAGGCAGTCTAGAGGGGCAGGTGGATGGCGCTCGCGGGCGCGGCCGTCAAGCTCTCGGGCGGCGCTCGGTTTGCTCTCCCCCGATCGACGTCAGCCGCCAGCCGACTTCGTAGCCGCCGTCGAAGGAGAGGAGGAATACCCGCTGCCACTCTCCGAGCCGAAGGCGGCGCGAGGTGAACGGAACCTGCTCACCGCGTGGGCCGAGCAGCAGTCCAAGCAGCATCTCCCGCTCGGACTGGTCGCCGGGAACGAGACGTGCCAGCAGCGCCTCGAAATCTTCGAAGATTCCCGACTCCCGCTCGTTCACGCGCACAAAGGCCCGCTCGCCGCGCGGCGAGAGCAGGGCAAGACCGCTCTCCTGCTCGCTCGAAGCGAGTGCGTTCTGGACGTCGTTGGTGATGTCGAACACCGAAAGCGAAGGAAGCGCGGCGGCGATCGAATAGGGAATCTCGATACTCGTCATGGGCTCGTAGGCGGGCGAGGCGCTTGGTCTCCGAGGTGGTCGATAACGCGATCGCTCCCTTCAAGAGTAGAGGTTTCCGCACGGGTTGAGCGCGAGTGCCAGACCCGGACCCGGCCTCGCACGCTCGGCCGGCGTCCAGAACGAGATGGTGAGCGCTTCCCGACGACGGCGCTAGCGCCGCATCAACTCGGCCAGATGGAAGGTCAGATCAAGCGACTGGCGCGCGTTCAGGCGCGGGTCGCAGAGCGTCTGATAGGCCTCTTCGAGCTTCTCTTCCGACAGCTTCTCACCGCCGCCGAGGCATTCGGTCACATCGCCGCCCGTGATCTCCAGGTGCACGCCGCCGGGCCAGGTGCCCTCGGCGGCGTGGGCGGCGAAGAAGCCCTCGATCTCGGCCATGATGTCGCTGAAACGACGTGTCTTGCGGCCGCTCTCGGTGGTGAAGGTGTTGGCATGCATCGGATCGCAGATCCAGACGACCGGGTGATCGGAGTCGCGGACTGCCGCCAGAAGCGGGCGCAGAAGCTTCTCTACCTTGTCGGCGCCCATGCGCGTGATCACGGTGAGCCGGCCGGGCACCTTCTCGGGATTGAGCCGCTCGCACAGTTCGAGCACCTGTTCGGAGGTCGCGCCGGGGCCCAGCTTGACGCCGATCGGGTTGTGTACGCCCGAGAAGAACTCGGCATGCGCGCCTCCGGGCTGGCGTGTTCGCTCGCCGATCCAGAGCATGTGCGCGGAGCAGTCGTACCAGTCACCGGTGAGCGAGTCGCGGCGGGTGAGCGCCTCCTCGTAGTCGAGCAACAGGCCCTCGTGGCAGGTCCAGATATCGACCTGGTGTAGAGCGGAGTTGTGCATGTCGACGCCGCAGGCGGCCATGAAGGCGAGCGCCCGCTCGATCTCGTTGGCGGTCTGGTCGTAGCGCCGGCCCTCGGGCGAAGCCGTCACGAACTCCTGGTTCCAAACATGTACTTGCGAGAGATCGGCGAAGCCTCCCTTGCTGAAAGCGCGCAGCAGGTTGAGCGTCGAGGCGGCCTGGTTGTAGGCCCGGAGCATGCGGCTCGGGTCGGGGATGCGCGCCTCGGCCGTCTCTTCCTCGCTGTTGACCATGTGACCGCGGAAGGAGGGAATCTCAAGATCGCCTACCTTCTCGGTCGGCGACGAGCGCGGCTTTACGAACTGGCCCGCCATGCGCGCAATGCGAACCACCGGGACGCTGGCCGCGTAGGTCATGATGGCCGACATCTGCAAAATCACCTTCAGACGCTCGCGGATCGCGATAGCCGAGTGCTCGTGGAAAGACTCCGCGCAGTCGCCGGCCTGCAAGCAGAAGGCCTTGCCGACGGCAACCTGAGCGAGCGCTTCCTGCAGCCGGCGGGCCTCCCCCGCGAATACGAGCGGCGGCTGCGAGCGCACCTCTTCCACGACCTCGTCGGCGAGCTCGCGGCTGGGCCAGTCGGGCTGCTGCGCCGCGGGGAAGTTGCGCCACGAGGATGGTTGCCAGGTCGCCATGTCTTCATACGTTACTGATGGGCGCCGCTTCTCGTGGCGCCCGTTTACGCACTCCCTCTAGCTGCGCGCCGCTAGGCTTGCGCTCGATGGCATTAACGGTCGTCGGTTCAATCGCTTTCGACAGCATCGCAACTCCCTTCGGGAACCGTCAGCGCCTGCTCGGAGGCTCGGCCGTGCATTTCTCGCTCGCCGCCAGCTTCTTCACCCAGGTGCGCCTGGTGGGAGTCGTCGGCGGCGACTTCGGCGCAGCCGAGCGGGCGGTGCTGGAGCGGCGCGGAGTCGACTTCAGCGATCTGGAGGTCGTGCCGGGCGGCAAGACTTTTTTCTGGCGCGGGCACTACGACTTCGATCTGAACACGGCGAACACCATCGAGACACAGCTGAACGTCTTCGCCGACTTCGAGCCGAAGCTCTCGGAAGCCTCCCGCTCGTCCGAGGCGCTCTTCCTGGCCAACATCCAGCCAGAGCTACAGCGCCGTGTTCGCGAGCAGTGCTCGAGCGCCGTATTCAGCGCGCTCGATTCGATGAATTACTGGATCGAGAACGAGCGCGACGCGCTGATCGAGGCGCTTGGACTGGTCGACGCGGTGCTCTTGAACGACGCCGAGGTGCGCCAACTCACCGGCCAGCCCAATCTCATCCGCGCCGCCAGGCGCATCCGCGAGTGGGGCCCGAGCCTGGTGCTGGTCAAGCAGGGCGAGTACGGCGCGGCGCTCTATAGCAAGGAGGGATTCTTCTCGCTGCCCGCCTATCCGCTCGAGGACGTCGTCGACCCCACCGGCGCCGGCGACAGCTTCGCCGGCGGCTTTGCCGGGTTTCTCGCCGCGCACGCGACGAGCGAGCCGAGCGAGGAACTACTTCGGGCGGCCGTCGCCTATGGTTCGACGCTAGCCTCCTTCAACGTCGAGGAGTTCGGCACCGAGCGGGTCGCCCGCCTGACCTTCCCCGAGATCGAGAGGCGCTTCGGCGAATTCCAGCGTATGACGCAGTTCGAGCACCTGGAGCTACCGCAGCCGGGTAGCTGAGCAGCGACGCCCGGCGTCTTCCTGCGCCGACCCTGGTCTTAGACTGCACCCCGTGGTAACCATCAACCTGCGCAGCGTGAAGCGTTGCTTTCTCTACACGGCAATCGCGTGTGTGGCCGGAGCTGCCCTTCTCGCCATCTTCGCCCTCTTCGAAAGGCATATCTCCGACGAGGAGGGATTCGTGCTCGGCTCGGCCCTACTACTCGGGCTTTCAAGTTCACTCAGCCTCGCCTCGAGTGCGGCCTGGACTAAGTCGCGAGCCCTGTCGAGCCTGGGCATCGGGCTGGCGATCTCCGCTGTCGCGGCCGCCAACGTGCCTATCTGGAGTGGCGATCACCGGGCTTTCCTCTGGCAGCTGCCTGTGGTTCTGTACATAGTCGCGGCCGCTGTCGCCTACGCACTGCTGCTCGTCTCGCGACAGGGAGCCGGCGCGAGCGGGCGGGTAAAGGTCTCACTCGGGATAGCACTCGTATCGATCTTCTGGCTGTGCGGAATGGTCATCGACGTGGTCTTACGCATAGGCTCCGACGTCAGTCGCTCCAAATGGCAGATGCTCGGCGTAGCCGCCGTCTTGACGGTGAGCATGACCCTGATCACGCTGATCTTCCGCCATCTGGACTCGGACCCGAGAGGCGAATCGAAAACGCCTTCAGCTCTCGTCGGACGCAGGATCGCGAAAGTCGAGAGCGGCAACGCGGGTAAAACCCTGGTGCTCGACGACGGCCGGCGCCTGTTGCTCGATCCCGGCGCCAAGCTTGATTAGAGCGGGTTTTGATCGGTGACACAGCAGCGAGGAGTTGGAGAGCGACTCTCCACCCTCCGGGCGCCGATACCGCGCCCCCGAGGCTGACTAAACATTTCGCGCCCCTGGAGACTCTCTAGATAGAGCAAAGGGAAAGCCCGCTCGAAGAAAGTCAGCAAATTGCGCCTTCTTTGAGCGGTTTGAAGAAATCGACTCTCAGGGCAGAACCGTCCCTGCCGATATTAAAAACGACATGACGCTTAAAGAACTCGACTACCGAACCGGCGACCATATTGAGGTCTCGCTCCTATGGAGCCCCGAGTCGGGGCAGCTTGCCGTGGTCGTGGTCGACGAGGACGCAGGCGAGGAATTCGCGATGGAGGTCGAGCCCGAGGAGGCGCTGGAGGTCTTCCGTCATCCATTCGCCTACGCGGATAGGCGTCAGCTCGAGTTCCGGCGCCCGCTGATTTCCCAGGCTGCCTGAGAGCATTTTTCGATCGAGCCGGGCGGGCGGGATGATCAGCACTGGGCCGGGCGGTCGTGCCCGGGTCAGACGATCGCGCGTGGATAGGCGCGGGCGGCCAGCGCCGCCAGCGCTACGAAGAAGCCACCGCAGACCGCGAAGTCGAGCCAGAGTGCGCCGCCGCCGCCGAGCCCGAGCAGAAGTGAGCGCAGCCCCTGTACCTCGTAGGTGAGCGGATTCGCCCGCGCAATCAGGCGCAGCCAGAGAGGCATGATCGAGAGTGGATAGAGCGCGCTCGAGGCGAAGAAGAGCGGCATCGTCACCATCTGGCCGATGCCCATGAAGCGCTCGCGCGTCTTGAGCAGCGAGGCGAGCAGCATCGAGAGGCAGGCGAAGGCGGCCGTTCCGAGCACGAGCAGGACGATCGCGGCAAGGACGCGCCAGACCACCCAATCGAGCTTGATGCCGGCAATCGCTACCACGGCGAGAAGCACCGAGGCTTGAGCGAGCGCGCGAACCCCGGCGCCCGAGGCCTTGCCGAGCACGATCGAGAGACGCGGCAGCGGCGTGGCGAGCAGGCGCTGGAGCTGGCCGGCGTCGCGCTCCCAGATGATTGCGAGCCCGAAGAAGATGGCGACGAAGAGCGCCGACTGGGCCATAACGCCGGGAACAAGATAGGAGCGATAGTCGACGCCGGCGACTCCCAACTTGCGCACGTGGCGCATCGCCGTTCCGAAGACGAACAGCCAGAGAAGCGGCTGCACCATGCGCGTGAAGATGTCGAGATAGTCGTGACGAAGCTTGCGCAGCTCGGCCTGGGCCATGGCATAGGCGCCCTCACCGAGCCGGCGTGCCCGGGCGAGGAGGCTGCCGAGGTCAGCCGAGGCGGCGAGCGAGTCGTCGCTGCGCTCGGACATGGCGGTAGCTCCCCCCTTCCGAGTCGAGCTCTTTCCCGGTCACCGCGGCGAAGACGTCATCGAGATTCAGCTCGCCGGTCTGATCGCGCAGCTCGGCGGGCGTTCCGAGCGCGACGAGGTGACCGTGATCCATGATCGCCACGCGCTGGCACTCGCTCTCTGCTTCCTCCATTTGATGAGTTGTGACGAGGATGGTCGTGCCGACCTCGGCGCGGAGCAAGCGCAACCTCTCCCAGACGGCGCGACGCGCGGTGGGATCGAGGCCGACAGTCGGCTCGTCGAGAAAGAGCACATGCGGGCGGTTGAGCAGGGCGGTCGCAATCTCGAGCCGCCGCAGCATCCCACCCGAGAGAGTGCGCGCGAGCTTACCGACGAAGGGCTGCACGCCCATCGTCTCGATCGCGTCGTCGATCCGCGCTCGCCGCTTGCTCCGTGGCACTCCGGTTACGCGGGCGTAGAACTCGAGGTTCTCGGCGCCGGTCAGAGCGGCGTCGACAGAGATCGCCTGCGGTATGTAGCCGATCTGCGAGCGCACGCGGATGCCCTCGCGGCGGACGTCGTGACCCATGACGAAGGCTCGCCCGGAGGTCGGCTTGAGCAGCGTCGTGAGCACGCGCAGCGTCGTGGTCTTGCCGGCGCCGTTGGGGCCGAGTAGGCCAAAGATCTCTCCGCGCTCGACGGCGAAGTCGATACCGGCCACCGCGTCCGTCGTGTCGAAACGGACGAACAGATCCTCAACCGCGCAGACGGCTTCGTCCACAGAGGCGCTCATGCTTCTTCCTCCAGACGCTCGATCAGCGCCCTCATGCCTGACTGCGCCTCCCGGAGCGCTCGCCGGTCGGCCTCGGAAAGCTCGGCGAGCGCGCTCATCAGCGATTGGATGCGCTCGTCGCGCCAGCGCCCGAGCCGCTCTCGCGCCGCCTCGGTTAGGGAGAGATGAACCGCACGGCCGTCGTCGTCCCCGGCTCCGGACTCGAGCAGCCGCGCGTGCTTGAGCTCGCGCACGAGCGTCGAGATGGTGTTCGGGGCCAAACGGAGCGTGCGCGCCGCATCACCGACTCTGATCCCCGGCTCCCGCTCGACCAGGCGCAGGAGCTCGATCTGGGCCGTTGGCAGCGCCGGCTCACCCATTACCGAGCGAACCTTCCGCCTGAGCAGGCGCCTTGAAAGGGCCCACCCTTCCAGGAGGTCGCGCGCGAGGGTGTCGAGATCGGGCGCTGCTGTGCTCATTTCGATAGAAGTATATCTGTCACGGACAGATCTAGGCATCGAGAAACGATCGACAGGCGACACCAGCGACAAAGAGCGCTAGTCCTCGCCGAACTGGTTGACCCAGATCGTCACGTTCGAGTACTCGCCGACCTTGGCGGCCGTCATCGCCGCTATCCCCTCGAAGCGCCAGCTCGAGTTGAAGAGATTCTCGCGGTGGTGGGGTGAGTTGAGCCAGCCGTCAAGAGCCACGCGCGGCGCTCCCAGGCGCCCCTCGCCGAGGTAGAGATTCTCGCCCCAGGCGCCGTAATAGTGAGCCGCCCTGATATCGGCGTCCGGCGCGTCACCGCAGGCGGTGTGGGCGAATACGTTGCAGCGCACGATCTTCTCGGCTTTCTCCAATGACGTCTCGTTCAGCAGCGAGGCGGGAGTCAGCGTCGAGAGTCCTTGCTGCTGCCTGGCGTAGTTGATCAGACAGATCATGACCGTCACCTGCTCGTTCAGCGGGAGATCCGTTCGCTCGCCCCCTGGGCAGGTTTGTTCGCTCGCCAGGTAGCTCTGCCAGCGATCGTTCGGGGGGTAGAGCGAGCCCTTATAGATCGTCAGCTCGGGCAAGCCCGGCAGGATCGAGAGCTTGATGTCGGAGACGCGCGACCGCGAGGACAGCGCCCCATGGTTCAAGCCCTCCCATTTAACGGCGACGACGACAGCCAGGACGAGTAAGAGAACGATCAGCAAGACGGAGCTGTTGAAGCGCGATCTTCGCCGCGACTCGTTGGGTTGACGCCAGTCCGACTCGGGAATTCCCATCTTCGGCACTGATATCGACTTCAAGCCCTTAGGAGTTGACCCTCGGGAGGAGGCTTGTTGACCGAGTTGAACGATTTGAAGGGATCCGCTCGACAGGCATTGAGAGGTCGACGGGAACCATAGGCCGGCAGCTGCTGGTTCAAGCTCGACCCCTTGATTGCCGATCGGATGTTCGTGCAAAACCGCTATCTCCGCTTCCGCCTGCTGGTTCTGCTCGCCGGTACGGCCGCTGCTGTCCTGCTGGCTCCCTCCGCCGGCGCAAAGCAAACTGCCAACTGGGCCAAGCCGCAGATCAACTCGGTCGTCGCTTACGGCCTGATGGCCAGGAGCGTCAACTCGTTCCAGCCAAACGCGCCGCTGACCAAGCCGGAGCTCACGGAACTTTTGGCCGCATTGCCAACCGACGCAGTCGTCGATCCCGGTTCCGACACCGGCGACACGACGACCACCAGCACGACTACTTCGAGCACCACCGACCCTTCACACGACACGTCAACCACAACGACGACCACAACCGGTACCGATCCGACGCACGACCCGACTACAACTGGCTCCACCACCACGACCACAACGAAGAAGAGCGGCTCTCCGCCCGGCTCGGTGAAACCCGGCGCCTCGGTGAGCGTTAGCGCGTTCGATGCCGCGCTCGTCAAGCAGCTCGGATTGGACGGCGCCGCCGCCAGCTTCCGCTCCGTCATCCGCCAGGCCGGTGCCTCCGCGCCCGCGCGTTACGGCACCGAGACGGTCGCCCGCCTGCTCGGGCTGCGTATCAATCATCCCGCCAGCCAGGACAAGCTCGAGCTCCTGCCCACCTCCCCGATCACGCGCGCCGAAGCCGCCTACTCGATCGCGCAGCTGCTCAAGTTCACGGGCGAAGAGACGCAGTGGGTGGAGGACACGTCCAACGCGCTGGAGCTACCGGTGTACAACAGCTGGCAGAAGCGCATCCTCAGCTACGCCGTGAGCTTCATCGGCTACCCCTACATCTGGGGCGGAACGAGCCCCAACACGCAGACCGTCTTCGGCCAGACAGTCCCCGGTGGCTTCGACTGCTCGGGATTCGTCTGGCGTGTGTACAAGCTTCGCACCTACTCCGGTGGCAAGCTGCTCAGCTCGACGATCCGCGGACGTACCACTTACGTGATGTCGGGCGAGGTCGGGCGCGCCAAGCGCATCGCCATCGACGCGCTCGAGCCCGGCGACGTGCTCTTCTTCGGGGACAAGGGCGCGCGCTCGAAGCCCAGCCAGATCTATCACACCGCGATCTACCTCGGCGGCGGCTGGCTGATTCAGTCCTCGGGCTACGGTGTCGCAGTGGCTCCGCTCGAAGGTTGGTACGCGAATCACTTCGCCTGGGCTCGTCGCCCACTGGCCGAGGCCAGGCTCGACGGCACCTACTCGACTCCGTAGGCGACCGAGGAGAGCCGTTCTCGCCGGCAATCGGGTCGCTCGCGCGAGATTGAGTCCAGGGTTTTCAGGCGCCGGGCGTGTGCCCGCACGTCGCAAGTCGCGTTAAGAAAGGCCGCTCACGCTGACCGGAGTCGTGCTGTAGCCCGTCTCACCGTTACCGAGCTCGCCATCGTGGTTGTCGCCCCAGCATCTGACCGTGCGCGAGCGAAGCCGGGCGCACGCGAAGTCCGAGCCGGCACCGATCGTCTTGGCGCCACTCAAGCCGCGGACTGTAACGGGGGCCTCGTGGTCGGCCAGCGCGCCCGTGCCCAGCTGACCGGAGGAGCCCATCCCCCAGCACTTGATCCGACCCGAAGCGAGCCGGGCGCAGGTGTAGAAGTCGGCAGCGCTGACGGCCGTGGCGTTGGTGACGTGGGAGACCGTTACGGGGGTCAGGCTCGGCATGCCCTTCCCATTTCCGAGCTGACCGTCATAGCCGCCGCCCCAACACTTGATCTTGCCGGTCGAAAGGACGGCGCAGGCGTGATCCATGCCGACACTGACCTGTGTCGCGTTGTTGATCCCGACCACCGTTACCGGCTTCCAGCTCTTCTTCTTCTTTCCGTTCCCGAGCTCGCCGTCTTCGCCATCGCCCCAACACTCGACCTGCCCGCTGGCGAGGCGGGCACAGGCGGAGTCCGAGCCGGTGCTGACCTGCGTGGCATTCTTGATTCCGCTGACCGCGGCCGGCCTCGGCTTGTCCTCCGACTTGCTCGGCGAACCGCTGCCGAGCTCGCCGTTTCGGTTGAAGCCCCAGCACTTCACCGCCCCGGTCGCGAGTGCGGCGCAGGCGAACGCGTCGCCGCTTGCGACCTGGGTCGCGTTCGCCACTTTGCTCACGGTCACAGGGACAGATCTGTCGTTGGATACCCCGTTACCAAGCTGGCCGTCCAGACCTCGCCCCCAGCACTTGATTCTTCCACTGGAGACACGGGCGCAGACGAAGCTGTCGCCGATCGTGATCTGAGTCGCCTTCGCCACCTTTTTTGCCGCCACCGGGGTGGGACTAGAGATGAGCTTTCCGTCGCCGAGCTGACCGTCGAAGTTGTTTCCCCAGCACTTGATCTTCCCGCCGCCAAGAGCGGCGCAGGTGCTGTCGAAGCCGGCGCTCACGGACCTGGCGCCGGCCAGGCCGCTGACCTTCACCGGCTTCATCTGGTAGCCCAGCTTGCTGTTTCCAAGCTGGCCGTAGGTGTTGTCGCCCCAGCACTTGACCGATCCGTCGGCGAGGAGCGCGCAGCTATCCGAACTCGCGGAGCTGATCTGCGTGACGGTTGCGATGCCCTGCAACGGATCGGGTATGTCCATGCTCTCCGTCGAGCCGTTACCGAGCATCCCGTATCGGTTGTCTCCCCAGCAGGCGATAGTGCCCTTGGAGAGTAGGACGCACGAAAAATCGTCACCGGTCGCGATCTGCACCGCGTGCGTCGCGATCACGGGGCCACCGGCAGTCACGGGAGTAGGGCTGTCGTTTTGAGTCCCATCCCCGAGCTCGCCTTCGTAGTTGTCGCCCCAGCACGAAACCCGCCCACTCGAGAGAACCGCGCAGGTGTGATGACCGCCCGCACTGATCTGAGTCGCGCTCGTGATGCCGCTGACGCTGACGGGTGTTGAGCTGCTCTTCCCCGCGCCGTTGCCGAGCTGGCCGATCGAGCCCGAGCCCCAGCACTTGGCCTGTCCGCCCGAGATGACCGCGCAGGTATGGAATTCGCCCACGCTGACCTGCGTCGCGCTCGTGATGCCGCTGACCGTCACGGGCGTCGAGCTGCTCTCCTTCGCGCCGTTTCCGAGCTGACCGTCGGCGCCGTAGCCCCAGCACTTGACCTGTCCGCCCGAGATAACAGCGCAGGCGTGAAACTCGCCCGTGCTGATTTGAATCGCGCTCGTGATGCCGGAGACCCGCACCGGGGTCGAGCTGCTGTCTTTCTTTCCGTTTCCAAGCTGGTCGTAGGTGTTGTCGCCCCAGCACTCGACCGTACCGTCGGAGATGAGGGCGCAGGTGTACCCGTAGCCGGCGCTGACCTGAGTCGCGTTGCTGACGCCGGCGACCTGCAGCGGCACCAGGCTGAGCGACTTGGTGTCGCTGCCAAGCTCGAGCGCTGAGTTGTCGCCCCAGCATTTGACCGTTCCGTCGGAGCTGAGCGCGCAGGTGTGGGTGCTGCCGGCACTGACCGAGATCGTGCTCGGCGTAACAGCCGTCACCCGAACGCCGGCGGTCTGCGCCGAGGCACTCCGCGCATTACTCCCGGCGAAGGCAAGGAGCAGCGCCACGCCGATCAGAAGCGCGGTTGTGCTGAGACGAGCGCTGAGATCAAACGACTCTCTCGACGGACGGCGGGCCATGTCGACCATTTCCTCCTCTTCTCTTCGAGCGGACCTCGGCTTGAAACCCTGACGCTGCGGGGTGTCTTGCTGCTTCTAACACGCCTGGAGGACGGCCGGAGCGTCTCGCTCCGGATACGGATACTTCGCTCGGCCGCGGCGACCGACCTGGCGGACGCGGCTCGCAACACGCCATCCCCCGGTCGTCGGGGGTTGCCGGTACGATCGGAGCCCGAGGCCAACTCCTCGAGATTTCGCTCTTTCGCTTAGGTTTGTGTTGACGGCTCTGGATATCTTCGTTCTCATCAGTGGCACCTTCAGCGTGCTTTCGGTTCTCCCGCTCACGTATCTCGCTGTGCGGAGCGTTCGCGACACCAAGGACCTCCGCAGAATCCAACACGAACTAGCTGACCTCATTACCGAGACCAAGGAGATCAGCGAAGAGGTGCACGAGCTCCAGCACGAGATCCAGAGCGACCAACGAGATGCGAAGGCCGACGGCGAGCAAACCCTGCGCACGGTTGAGCAGGTTAGTGAAACCGTCGAGCAGGTCAGCTCTGCGGTCGAGCAGGTCAGCGAAACTGTTACGGCTGAGGCTGCTGCGCCACGCCCCGACGACAACCGCTAAAGCGGGCTGCGCTCCTACGTGGCGTCCTTACTGGTAAGCGAGAGCGCCGTGGGTCAGAACGGAGGTCTGGGTAGCGAGAGCCGGATCTGGCTCCAGTAGAGGAAGCCGACGCGCGGATTCGAACCGCGGACCCCTTCATTACGAGCAGCTCACTGGCTGCATGAAGTCCCTGCAACATCTTACTTTCCGGCCGGAGAGCGTCGAGTCGATCCGCGGTTGATCCATCTACTGCGGGCCTGGGGCAGCGCATGCTCGGCAAGCGCCGTAGCGGCCGCTGCCGTCCCGGTTCCGAAGGTCCGGCCGGCTCGGCCGCGAGGACGTGGGCGAATGCGGACAGAGCGGTGGCGATCTGGTTCACGGCGAACTCGACCGGCGTGAGTAAACGAAGCACCAATCGTTGTTAAGGTCCCTTGCTTGTTGTTAACGCGAGCGGGAGGGCGACGGTATGAACGGTCTTAGGGACTTCTACCAACCGCGCCGACGAGGGGGCAGGATCGTGCTAGTCGTCACCTTGGCTACTGCGCTCCTTGCGGTCGCCGTGGTAGCGATCGGATGCGGTTCGGCGAAAACCAAGGGCGTTCACGGCACCAGTATCGCCTACGTCAAGGTCAACCCCGGCAACCGGACGCTACATCAGGGCATGGCGTCGGTTATCCAGCTCAGGTCGAATACCGCTTTCGTTGTTGCTGTCGAGAACGGCGGCGACTACCTGGAGCACAACGTCAAGGTCACGCTCCTCATCAAACAGAAGCCGCAGCCGATCCGAAAAAGTCTGACGATCAGACAGATTCGTCGCGGTGCCTACCAGGAAGTGGTTTTCAAGGGCCTCAATGTGACCGAGGTGGTCCACAGGATCCCGCTCAAGGTCAGCGTGGCTCCGGTTTCTGGCGAGACAAATCTCGTCAACAACTCAGCCACCTACGAGGTCATGTTTTCCTTCTAGAGGTTGCCGCCAGTGCTAGACGCCACGCTTGGGCGAAGCGGCGCGGTTGCAACGGACGCTCCGGACGGGCGGTGGCGTATAAATAGCGCAATGAAGAACGCAACGCTCTTCGTAGTGATAATCGCGGCGCTCGTGCTCTTCGCCGCGGCGTGCGGTAGCTCACGGCAGGCGACGACCATTAAGTCGCGGCCGAAGTGGGTCATGACTGCAGAAGGCCTCGCGTTGAAGATGCTTGACGAGCATTCGAAGCCGGCGTCCGTCAGCTACCACCGGGGGCAGAAGACGCTGACGGTGACGCTGAGATTCAGCCATGCTGTCGTCTGCACAGGGTGTCCTGGCGGAGGCCCGGCGATAATCCACGGACGGATCGTGCCGCCGCCGCCGATCCGCGGACGGATCTGGACGATAACGCTCGACCCGCGGACGCACCGTATGGTGTCACTCTCCGGATAGCGCTAAGACCGCGCAAGATATTGGCGTTCGCGGTCTGGAACGCGGTCATGACTTACGAGCAGCTCGCTGGCTGCATGAAGTCCCTGCAACATCTGACTTTCCGGCCGGAGAGCGTCGAGCCGATCCGTGGTTGATCCGCCTACTGCGGTCATAGGACAGCGCATGCTCGACAAGCGCCGTAGCGGCCGTTGCCGTGACGGTTCCGCAGGTCCGGCTGGCTCGGCCGCGCGGACGTGAGCAGAGAGTGGCGTGGGGGCGTCGGCTCAGGATCGTCTGCTAATTGATATCGGCGATGACCGCTGGCAGCGTTTTTTGTTCTTCTGGTAACGCTACGCGCGACCAATAGCCGTGTGCACGATGAAGAAGATCATGAAGATATATCGGAGGGACGATCCCATGACGAGGAATCAAAGAGTGCGATAAACCCTCATATAGTTGGCGAGTCGGAAGCGCGAGCGCGCGTTTAAAATCAATGAAGAGGTCAGAATATGCGACTTCCGCATAGGTGTTGTCGCCTTCTTCAGCAGTCTGCTCACTCACGTGGTGCGGTGGGAGGCGATGATAACGCTCATCCTGATTTTGCCTTACCCGTTTCCAAATCTCGCTTCCCTTAATAAGATACGAGCGAATCGTCGCTTCTTCATAAACATCGCACATCACGATATGGGACACGCAACTACGATCGGTATCGATTTCCTTTGCCTGAGGTGAGTAATCGCTCTTAGACTCGGTGCTCGTAAATCGTGCGGCAAAATCCCATTGCAGGTCGCATTCCTGAGTCAGGATTATCATTAATGGATGATCGATTACCTTGAACTGTAGTCCTTCATCTTCGCTCTGCCGGACCGGAGGCGAGATGGGTTGTTGATCGCAAATAGGACCTATGAGCTCTCCCTGCCGGAGAGCGCCTGAATTCGGCGATGACAGGTAGCGGTAGGGCAGGGTTCTCTCCCTTAATAGAACTCAGGAACCTATTACAAACGGAGCGCGTTCTTCATAACTAACGACTACTCCGTGATGCTCCTGTGTGTCCGGCATCTCCGGAACAGCGAAGCGCTGGTTCTCGTCGTGGTACTCGAAGATATCGCGTAGGGACGTTAGCCCTTCGTCGAGTCCTTCGGTTGGCATTACCGTGACAAGAAAATACGCTACGAGCCGCCGCAAAGCTTCGTTTCCCTCGTCGTGCTGCGATTCGAAAGAGAGTTCGTACTCGCCAGTCGTGACGAGACCCTTTATCGCGCCTACGCCGATGTCTTCGGAAGAACAATCACGGCTCAACAGAACGTGGCCGAAGGGCGTCTCGAAGGGTCGGACGTATGGCCCAACGGAAAAGGTACCCGGATTGGCGATTGAACTCGTCCAGTGTGTTTCGGACACTATCGCCCCCACTCCTCTCAGTCGTAAAGTAATCGGCGTCGATAAGGTACGTCTGTCCAGAAGATTCAGCTTCTAACCCTTGGAGTACCCTCACCTGTTGGGGTGTACCGGGAGTCAGATCAATCACACACTCGCTACGAATAGCCGACACATCACCCTCGTCAATATCATCGGCACCAAGCATGCCTGTGAAAGCAGGGTTAAGTAGATCCTTCCAAGCTCGATCCTTGAAGTTCAGGGCGCCTTTTCGGACAATATTCCGATATCGAAGTCCAATGCGAGTATAAAACGAAGGCCGATATATCTCTTCGAGCGCTGCCTTCGCTCGTTCGATTTCTTTCACCATCAAATCCCATTCAACATAATCGCGCTCTGTTATTGCAACAAACTCGGAGGTTAGCGATATAGAACGGTGGGAATCTTCGGTCTCGAATGTGTGAGTAATCGCGTTGAGCGGTCGCTGAAGCGGTAATTCAGAAAGAACTCCGGAAAGATTCTCTGGAAGTTGCGAGAATGGATCCTGCCTCCGGTATAGAGGATACGAGTCGCGAATTGACTCTTGAAAACTAGATGGCGGCTCCGTCAAGATCGTGAGCACGGGAGGAAAACGCAACTGACAGATCACCTCTGTCAGGGTGTTCTCTTCAAAAACGAGGCGCGGTGATTGAGGAAACGGCATCAGGTTAGTGAGTGTTGATGGCGCGTCAGGAGGATCAGCCCGATGGCGTCGCTAGCAAAAGAGCGTTCGAAGCGCATGGCGAAGGCCCGCGAGAAGCACACACGGTAAGCATAGTTGCGCAAACGGTCGCCGCGAAGGCTCGGGTTTCGCTCTGAGCCGGCGCGGATGTGGCGGAACTGCTGACTTGACTATGTAAAGCGCCGCCGCAACAGAGGCCGAGGTCAGTCGGAGCGAGCAGCGAGCGGTGTTCCTGAAGCAGCGTGGCGGTAAGCCTCCAGTGCGCTTAGCGCGGCCTCGGCTTCTGTCGCTCCGGGATGTGCGTACACGCGCATGAAGAGCGCTCCCCCGTCGGCATGTCCGAGCCGAGCCGCTGCGGCCGGCGCCGGAACCCCCGCGGCCGCGAGCCAGGTGGCGTGAGAGTGCCGGAGCGTGTGGGCGGTTACACCCGACAGTCCCGCCGCCGCGGCGACACGCACGAGGCCGAAGCGAACGCGACCGGAGCGTTCGAGCGCTCGACCCTTGGCGTCGCTAAAGACCGGCGCTCCGTCGAGTGGACGGCCGCACGCGAGTCGGTGGCGAAGTAGAGCGGACACCGTTTCGGAGTCGAGCGGAATCGCACGCTCGCCGGCGTCGGTCTTGGTTGTCTCCCGCCGCACGTGCATCAGCGCGAGCTCAGAGGTGAGATCGAGACCCTCTGGGCCCCAGACGAGCCCGAGTGCTTCTGAGATCCGACAGCCCGTGCCAAGCAGCAGGCTTACGAGCGGTCCTAGTAGTGAACGTTTCCGCTCTGCGTCCTCTGCTCGCGCGGCCGCAAGCAAGCGCTCGGCCTCTGCGAGCGAGATGACGCTCGTTCTGCGTGGTGGCGGCGGTGGTAGGAGGAGCCGCGGCGGCAGCTCGTCGATCAGCCCGCGCACGTAGCCGTCTCGCAGCACGGCGGACAAGGCCGCGGCGGCGGCTCGCGCCCGAGCCCTTCCTTCTCGCGCGGCAACGCTGTCAACGAGGCCCTGCGCCGCCCTCGTGTCGATCGCGCTCGCCGGGAGCTCGGCAAGCGTCAGGCCGCTGCGCGGATCGATGTGCGGTAGCACGCGCAGACGGAGCGCAACCTCGTAGCCTGCGAGCGTCGTCAGCGCGTAGGTCTTGCGAGTACGAGTAAGCGCCTCTCCCCTACGCGCTCTGTGTAGGAACGAGACGGCGAGATCGCGGAGCGGCGGCGCCTCCAGACGTGGATCTGAAGGCACCTCGCCGCGGCGCAGGCTGTCGCGGGTCGACTCCGCCCACGAGACCGCCTCGCTGAGGGTCGCGAAGCTGCGCTCAAAGGAGCGGCCGGCCTTCTGAACATGGGCAACATAGAAGGGACGACAGCTGCAGCGACGAGCCGTCTCGCAGGATAGGGCGCACCTGCGCGAGTGCTGCTCGCGGACGCGGGGCGCGACGGTGCGCCGAAACGGTCGAGCGCCCTTCGATCTGCGATAGCGTGCCTCATGCATCAGGGCTCCTTCCCTGGTGCCGGCCCCGGGGCGTTGACGCGCCGCCGGGGCATTGACTAGAACTCGTCGAACTTAGATCGATCCTCGGCATGGATCAACTGAGAGGGTCGGGAGAGTCGAAGAGCCAGCGCGCCTTCTGCGGCTCGGGACAGAGGCGAGCTCGACGAGGAGCGGCGCGTCTTACGAGCGGGCAGGTCGTACGTCTGCCGATGTAGCCGGCCAGGTCGAGCTCGCGCACACGCACGATCCTGCCGTCGCGAAAGACCGGCAGGGAGCCGCGCTCGATGCGGCGACGCAGCGTCCTGACCGAGCAGCCGACCAGGCCCGCCGCCTCTGAGAGCGTGAGCAAGCGCTCTGTCACTCTCCAGACCTTCGACGCGGCCGTGTGCGGGCTTGCCAGCACGGGAAGCAGAGGACGAGCCGGCAGTGCTCCTGGCGGGCAACCAGAAGCGGCCTTCCGTTCTCGTCGCGCGAGTGTCCGCAGCGAGCGCAGACGCCGAAGTGGAGTCGCGCCGCCCCCGACTTCCAGCGCGCGCGGAGAGCGGCGTCGGCCTCCAGCTCGACTTCGAGCTTGAGCTGCTCAGGCCACATCTCGAGCCTCCACGGGCTTGGCGCTCGCCGCGATGCGAGCGCGGGCGCGGTTGGCAACCTCGGGATCGAGCTCGACTCCGAGCGCGCGGCGGCCGCAGGCAAGCGCCGCCACGAGCGTTGTTCCCGAGCCGCAGAAGGGATCGAGCACGAGCTCGCCCGGATGAGACAAGCGCTCGATGTAGTAGCGAGCCTCCTCGGTCGCCTGCGCCCAATCGTGCAGGCTCTTGTCGGGTGCTCCACCGCTGACCATGTCGTCGACCACACGATCGCCCCCGTGCCCGCCCTTGACGAACCAGAGCACCGGCTTCCAGTTCACGCGCAGCTTCCTGCCGGGGAGCGAGCGGTGGTGACCGGGCGCGTGGCGGATCGCGAGCGTCCACCAGTAGTCGAGGCTCTCCGAGAGCGCCGGGAGCGTGCGCGGCAGGACGTAGCCGCCCGTGTAGGCAAGCAGGCTCCCGCCGGGACGAAGCAGGCGCGCGGCCTGACGACCGAGCTCGCCGTAGATCCACTCGAGATCCATGCGCGCGAGGTAGGGCGGGTCGGTGAAGATCAGGTCGACCGACTCCGGCTCGAGCTCCGCTAAGACAACGGCGAAGTCGCCGGTCCTGACCTCCACCTCGGGCGGTAGCGAGGCGAAGCGGCCAACCTCGGCCGCCTCGGCGCGTATCTGCTCGAGCCTGCGCTTACGCTTCTCCTCGCGCGCCTCTTTCGCCGAGAACTCGCAGTTGTCGACCGCCTGTGCCAGGTCGGGATACTCGCTTAGTTCCGAGGCGAGCTCGAGCCTGCGGCGGGCGGTACGTGGATCTACTCCCAGCTCGCGCGCCAGCTCCTTGGCCCGACCAACGGACACGCTGTCCGTTGATCGTCTGTCGCCGCCGCGGCCGAGACGAATGCCGCGGAGAGTGGCCAGCTGCTCGAAGCCCTGCGCCCAGGAGACAGGTCCCAGCTGGCGGCGCAGCATGTTTAGGCGAAGCGCATGCTCGATCCGCTCCTCAGCGCTATCGAAGCTGCGATAGAGAACGGGCGGTAGGGGAAGACCGAGCTCCTCGCAGGCGCGGATGCGGTGATGACCGTCTAGCACCTCGCCCGTCTTCTCATCCAGCTCGACCGGTACGAGCACGCCGTGCTTGGCGATGTCGGCCTTGAGCGCCTCGTACTGCTCGGGAGGCAGCGGTGATAGGACGTTCACCTCGCTGCCTCCGTGGCTCCGACCCCGTTTGGCGACGGGACGAGCGGATGACAGACGCCGCAGATACGTCGTCCGTCTGCCGTCAGCCAATCGAATTCGCGGTGGCTCGGATATGGGCAGGGCTCACCGGCACCCGCGCTTGCCGCGACATGCGCGACATCGGCTTGGTTGAGCCGGAAACTGCCGTTTTCGATCCGCGACGGATGGGGCGATGTCGCGGCAGTCGGATCCGCCGTATCTGGCACTGCGACTGGGATGTCGCCCATGTCGCGGCTCGTGGCGGCAGAGGCGCCCTTGGGCTGAGGGGAGAGGTAGCGGCGGAAGGCATCTACGAAGTCCACGCGCCGATAGCCCTTGAGCGCTTTGTCGTCGACACGCAAGTCGCGCGGCCGGATCCCGTAGGGCCTGAGCAGACCGGCGAGCCTGCGAGGGCTGAGCCGGCCACCGCCATAGAAGTCGCCCCAGGGACTCTCTTCGATCGCCGCCAGCGCCTCCAAGAGCGCCTCCGTGGGCAGCTGCGGCGACTCCCCGCTGCCGAACACCTGGCGGATGTCGGCCAGCAGCCGGATGCCGAACGAGACCCCGTCTGCTTCCTGCTCCTGGCCGCGAAGCGCGACGAATGCTGTCCGCGCCCGGTCGGGCCAGCAACCGCCCGCGCGGTCGGCGATCGCAACAAGCGGCTCGCATGCATCCTGCGCCCGGTCGTCGAGCTCGTCGGGAAGCTCCGGCCGAGCTGCCGCAAGCTCCTCGAGATGCGCGGCGGCGAACTCTTCCCCCCGAGCGCAGAGCTCTTTCGCCTCTGACTCAGCGTCGCGCGTGCGAAAGCGCTCGACTCGCTCGGACGGCGCGCGACGCTTGAGCCGGATCGGAAGTGAGCGATCCGCGACCGTGTCGGGCAGCGCACCGATTCCGGCTAGAGCCTTAGGGCCGAAGACCTCGAACTCCTTGACCTGCGTATTTCGCTCTCCTACGCAGCGCAGCACGGGCATCCCGCGGCGGTGGCCGGAGTTGAGAAGCGCGCGCAAGTCCTCGTGGTTGCCGTTCGCCTTGGCGCCAAAGATGGCATCGACCTCATCCATCAAGAGCGTCCGCGGCGGAGATACTGCGAGCGAGCGGAAGAGCGCCGCTTCGGTAGTACCTGCAGATCGAAGCGGACGGGCAACAAGGAGCGCGAGCACCTCGAGCAGGCGGGACTTGCCGGAGCGCTTCTCAGCCGAGGTGATGGCAAGGTAGGGGGTCGCAAGCGCAGCCTCGATGCAGTAGCCGTGGAGGATCCAGAGAGCGATCGCATCTGCCTGCGCCTCGGAGACGATCACGAACCGGCGCAGGAACGAGACGAAGTCCTCTAAGAGCGCCGCGCCCTGAACTGGATCTGGAAATCTGGTTTCGAGCGCCATTTCGGCGCCGACGCTAGTCAGAGGGGGAGATGGAAAAGGGGGTTTCGCCCCAGCAAAGGGAGGGGGTTTCGCCCCACTTTCGCTATCGGGCTTTTTCGCTGCTCAGAGGGTACTTCTTGGGGGTTTCGCCCCACTTTGTCGCGCGGGATCGACGATGCGGCGAACCTGGTCGCGACTCACCTTGACGAGGAGCGTGATCTGGCGCTGTGACTTGCCGCGTCCATGAAGCTCGAGAATCCGCTCCACCTTGGCTGGCGGAAGCGGCGGGCGTCCAACCTTCTTGCCCCGCGTGGCGGCGATTTCGGCCGCCCGTTTCCCGTAAGCGCGCGTGCTGCCAAAGCGCCCTTTGCACCACCTGGCATGGAAGAACGGGTCCTCGTGTTTTTGCGACATGGCATTGGTCGCGAGGTACGCCTCGATCCGCTCCATGTCATCAGAACTGAAGAGCCACGAGCCGGTACGGCCGAACCCGTTCACCTTCCGGCCGACACCGAGCCGGCGAGCATGTCCCATGACCACCGCCGGCGCCCGGTTGAGCCTTCTGCCGGCCTCCTTGACATCGATCAGCCCTTCGGCTTGCTTGAACGCGGCCAGCGCCTTGGCCCAAGGTAGTCCTTTGTTGCGCGCGAGAACCGCACAGCGTTGGGAGCAGTAGAGCGTCGGGTATCCAAGAACCCAGCGATGACGCGCGGCGGTGAAGCCGGCGACGTGCGCCGCTTCGTCGCAGCCGGGGCGATGGCAGCTTCCGGGATCGAGGGTGCAGGCCGGATCGCGGCAGGTCGGGCTGCCACAGCCCCCCGCACGAGCGATCAGAGGCGCGCGTCGTACCGCCAGGTAGCACGCTTGCGAGCAGTAGCTGTGCGCCCCACCGGGCCGCGAGCGAAAGGCATTGAAGCGACGGCCACAGTGATCGCAGCGAAGCTGGACGTGTGCGCTGGCTCGCCGTGACCAGTACGCGGCGGCCCATCGCTCGACCTCATCGACTGGGATGCGATGCCTGGCGATCTTGCGCTTGCTGTTGGCAAACGTAACCGCCGCCTCAGCCTCGATCTGCCACGATCCGTCCTGCGCTCGTGTTGCCGGAAGCCGGCCTTTCCTGATTGCATCATGAATCGTCCGCCGGCACACTCCGGCGAGCTGGGCCGCCTCGAAGGCGCCCATCATCGCGGGCAAACCGTCGGCAGAACTCGGCCGCGCGTGGGGCTCCAGGGGACGAAGCTCGCCGCTCTCGATCGCCTGCAGAAGCGTCGGAACGCTGACTCCTGCGAGCTTAGCGGCCTCTCCCGCGGAAAGGCTCGTGTCGATCTCGAAGAGCACTCCCGGAGCAACCCCCAGCGCGGCTGCAAGCCGCTCCTGCACGGTGATCGAGGCGAACTCTGCACGCCGCTCGAGCTGCTCGATGTGCGCAACGCTCACTCCGGAGCGCTCAGCGAGTTGTCGCACCGTCAACCCCTGTGCTCGGCGTTCCGCGCGAAGGGTCTCCCGTGGGAAGCCGCGCCCGGTCAGTTTCGGCCGGCTCCCCCGCCTATCTGGTCTTCCGGACTGCTTCTTCATTGAGAGGACCAAGCAGCGTACGGGGACGGCCGGATGGCAGCCTCGGCGGCGTCGGGGCTGGAATGTGAGCTCAGCGGGATTCAGGCGAGAAGATCGGCAGCTGGGATGCGCCAGCCGGCGCCGTCGTTGTAGGCGTGCGGGTACTGACCTCGGAGGCAGCGCTTCCTGATCGTGCTCGGTCTCAAGCCGAGCACCGCGGCAGCGCCGCGTGGGTCGAATTCGATCTCGCTTCTACGCACGGTTTCCCGATCCAGCTCCACCAACCAATGGCCTGTGTTATCACGCCGGCCTTTCAGGGCGCTCCGCTCGATCCGTGAGCGCACCGCCTCGGTCGTGATGCGAAGGATGCGCGCGGCATCGGCGCTGTATAGCTCGACCGCCGCAGAAACCTGTGGCGCCACCTCGAGCATCGCCCCTGGCTCCGCTGGGGGACTACTGGGTGGAGGTGGTGTTTCGGCAGCAGGAACTGGTTGTGTGACTTGCGCTGGCTCAGCGCTTGCGAGCCGAGCCGCCGCTTGAGCCCTGAGCGCCGCGATCACCGCTTTTTGGACTGTCCCTTGCTCACGCACCGCAGCCTCGAGCAGTGGCAGCTCATCTGGCCCGGCGTAGAACTGGAAGCGCTGTCTTAGGCGCCGACTCGTATTGGCTTGCGTCGAGAGACTCATTACGTCGATCGTAGCTCGGTTCTGCCGGCCTGCCTGCCGGCCCGCATACAGGCACGTCCGACTCGCACGTCCGACTCTGACCGATACATTCGATAGCGGCCTGCCGGCCGGCCGGCACGACCTCCTGTCAAACTGAGCGGGCGAAAGCCGAGCAAGCAAACGCAATCTCAACATAGCCGGGCGCATTTGTTCAATAGCGCCACTCCGAGCAGAGTGACCGCCTTTTGTAATCCGCGTCGCGCTTCGTCAAGATGCCTTCGTGACGCTCGATCGAAACGAAGAGGCGATCGCGACCTACGAGGAGATCGTGCGCCGCTTTAGCGAGGATCCCGACCCGGCCTTGCGCGTACAAGCGGCGGAGGCGCTCGAAAACAAGTGCGTTGCGCTCGACACGCTCGGTCGGAGTGAGGAGAAGATCGCCACCTACGAGGAGTCGGTGCGCCTCTTCGGCGAGGATCCCGACCCGGCCCTGCGCGTGCAGGCGGCGATGTCGCTCGTTAGTAAGTCCTATGAGCAAGCGACGCTCGGTCGAAATGAAGAAGCGATCGCCAGCTGCGAGGAGGCTGTGCGCCGCTTCGGCGAGGATCCCGACCCGGCCCCGCGTAAGCAGGCGGCGTCGGCGTTGTTCGACAAGGGCCTTGTGCTTTGCCTGCTCGATCGAAACGAGGAGGCAATCGCTACCTACGAGGAGGCTGTGCGCCGCTTCGGCGAGGATCCCGACCCGGCTCTGCGTGAGCCGGTGGCAGCGGCGCTCGGCAGCAAGGGCGAAACGCTCGGCGATCTCGGCCGAAACGAAGAGGCGATCGCGACCTACGAGGAGATCGTGCGCCGCTTCGGCGAGGATCCCGACCCGGCCCTACGCGAGCTGGTGGCGGCGGCGCTTGTCAGCAAGGGTGCCACGCTCGGCGATCTCGACCGAAACGAAGAGGCGATCGCGACCTACGAGGAGATCGTGCGCCGCTTCGGCGAGGACACTGACCTCCCCGTACGCACACTGGTCGCGAGGGCACTCGATGGCAAGGACGTTCTACTTAGAGAGAACGGCGGAAGCGACGAGGCAATAATCGCGAACGATGACGAGATCGTGCGCCGCTTCGTTGAGGATCCCGACCCGGCTCTGCGCGAGCGGGCAGCAAGGGCGCTCTTCGGCAAGTTCGTCCTCGGCCAGGAGGAGGAGGGGACCGCAGCCTTAGAGGAGATCGTGCGCCGCTTCGGCGAAGAAACCGAGCCAGGTATCAGTGGATATGTTGAGACTGCGGTCAAAGCTCTAAAGAACACGCCTGGCAGCGAATTATGGCGCGAGATGCGTATGGAGCGGACGTTGCAGAGGTGCAGATCGTTCAAGCTCTGGGTCATCGCGCTCGGTGCCATCGCAGTAGCCGTTTTCGCGTTGTTGGAGTTGATAGCCGGGAAGTGGGTTGCGGCGCTATTACTCTTCTTCGTCGGCGAGGCCGTCTGGGAGTTCGTCGCGGACATAGTGACGGGCGTCCTCGTCTCGCCGTTTATCGGCGCCGCTTTGTTTTTCAACCGCCGCAGGTGATAGGTCGTATGGCTGACGTGCCGACAAAGATCGAGCTTCAAGAGGCGATTTTCAGCCACTTGGCAAAGTGCTCACCCGAGTACAAGTACGCGCTGAACATTGAGGTTTTGGAGGTGAAACCGATTGAGGAAACAACAGACGAAAAGTGCAAGTACCGGGCGAGGCTGGACTTCTTCTGTCCGCGTGGTAGGGATGACTGCAGCGGCTCTGCGCTACGGGAGGCGCGAGACCAAGTGCGCAAGGGATTCGAGCGCGAAGAGATTTTGTCTGGTCAGCTGAAGGAAGTCGAATTATCGGAAGGCGAACCCTTCTTCGATAACGTCGAGAACCTCCGCGTGTTGAGGGCGTGCCTGAGCTTCGAGGTTTGAATACCGCCGGGCTCTCCACTCCTTGAGTACCAGGAGCCACCAGTGGTCGCGACCCTCAGGCAAAAGCTAGCCGAAGCCGCCCGAGAAGTCGCTGTTGAGCTGTGCCGAGCAAATGTTGTACCCGCCCGCGGCGTGACCGACCTTCACGGCGTTCCCAATCGTCAGCTTGCACATGATTCTCCCGCTGCCTTGCAGCTGAGCCGTCACGGTGTAGTACATAGCGTCGTTTTTAACATGCAGCTTCGCGTGGAACGGCAGAGCCGAGCCCTGATAGTTCGATGAGTCATTGCCATAGGTGATATCCACGCCGCTTGGAGCCGTCCCGGTGACCGAGAAGACGGCCTCCTCCTTGCCTCCGCTGGACTTCGTTGTGGCCCTCTTAGCCGCAGCGAGTCGTTGTGACGCTCTTTTCCGCAGCCGTCGTTGTAACGCTCTTTGCCGCAGCACTTGTTGTGACGCTCTTTGCCGCAGCAGTCGTGCTGTGACGCTATTAGCCGCACCGGTCGTGGTGACGGTGACGGTCTTGGCCGCAGTGGTGACCGTCTTCGTCTTCCCTGATGCGCCTATCCCAACCCCGACAAAGAAGACAAGCACGAACGCGGCGGTGAGGATGAGTTTTCGCTTCAAGGTGGTCTTATCGTGAGGCTGCTTTCCCCCTGGCTCCTCTGCCATCGTCGCCGCCTCTTTTCGTGGTTGCCTACCGGAAACGAGAGGAGTAGAGAATAAACCAGATGCGGCCGAAAGTTCTTGCCTGG
>Ga0247847_1000061_pt1 | contig 38416 bp, 30 predicted proteins | sample PFST25metaG_FD_186002 | JGI IMG/M metagenome (GOLD analysis project Ga0247847, IMG submission 186002) | Peat soil microbial communities from Stordalen Mire, Sweden - P.F.S.T25 | ecosystem: Environmental > Terrestrial > Soil > Wetlands > Peat | place: Sweden: Norrbotten County, Stordalen Mire...
GCCCGGGCCGTCGTGTGCCGCGCCGATGCCCAGGTCGGCCACCCGGCCAGCCCAGTATGGCTGGTCCGCCATCTGGGGTATCACCACCTGCGGCGCGCCGGCCCGGGCGGCTGTCGTCGTCGTCCCCGCGCCGCCGTGGTGTACGACGGCGGCCACCCGGGCAAACAGTGCCTGCTGGTTGACCTCGCCGACACCGAAGCAGTCGTCCCGGTCGTCCGTCAGGGCCAGGTCGGCCCAGCCGCGGGCAACGAGCGCGCGACGGCCCTGCGCCCGGATCGCCTCGATGGCCACCCGGGCGATGTCCGTCGGGGCGCGCATGCTGCCGAAGCCCACGTACACCGGTGGTGTGCCGGCGTCCAGGAACGCCACCAACTCGGCCGGGAGCGGGCGCTTGTCCGGAAGGATCCACGTTCCCGTTTGCACGACCTCGAGATCCGCCGGCTCCTGCCACGGACCCAGGGTTGGGTCCGCCGCCAGCCAGGGGTGGTCGGTGAAGCCGAAGTTGTAGACGTTGTCCACCGGCGGCAGGCCGATCGACGCCCGGCGGGTGTTGAGCGCCTCGCCGAACAGCTCGTTCGCGACCTGGGCGTTCAGGTCCCACAGCACCCGGTTGTCGGTCACCTCCGGTGGGAACGGCCGACCGGGAAACGGCGTCGGAGGGTGATGCGGCGATGGCAGAAAGATCGGACAGTAGGCCGCGTAGACGTGGCGGATGCCGAGCTTCTCGGTCACCGACCGCGCGCTCGCCGCGGCCGGCAGCAGGCCGGACGCCACCAGCGCATCGCATCCCTCTGCTGCTGCGGCGAGCCTGTCGAACTGCACGGCCATCAACTCGGCCGCGAGCCGGGGCAGGTCGGGCGGCGGCGGCGGCGTCCCGTGCACCAGCGGGCGCACCGGGGGGCCGGCCGGCACCAGGGGCACGCCGACCTCGGCCAGCCGCTCCGCGCACCGGTCTAAGCCGGAGAAGTCCGGCGGCGCGCAAATCCGCACCTCCGCGCCAAGTTCGCGCAACCTCACCGCGAGTCCCACCAGCGGTTCGACGTCCCCGCGCCCCCCATACGTTGACAACAACACACGCATTTCTCGACCCCCATCTCCGTAGGCCCGGCCTCGACCGTAGATTGTGCAGCACGGCCCTGGGTCTTGCCGCAAGCTACCGGTGCGCTAGAGCTGAAGTTGGCAGGGAGTGGGTCCTTTGGGTCCTGTCCTTGCCTTTCCCTCTGCCCACGTTTCCGCTGTGGGCGCAGAAGCCCTTGTGAAGCGGTGGTGCGGCGGTGGCACCGTGGGCCCAGGAGGTTCTTTCCCATTGGGCCGCACGCCGTCTTGAGACGCGGGGCGAGTTCGGTCGCGGCTGGACATTCAGGACCGCTCGGGAATGCCGGGACTGGGGCGGTGTCTCCACGTAGCGGCAGCGCAGCTCGGCCCTCGTGCGGACGTCACAGAGTCGGGCGAGGATCCAAAACGTGCTCTCCGACTACAGGCGGGTCACATCTCCGCAGCAGCGTGTGAGCGGAGGTACTCGCGCAGGTAGGGCAGCGCGAAGTCGACGTAGCCGCGACGAACGGGCTCGATGAGCTCGGCGGCAATGAGACGGAGGCGATACTGACTCGCATAATTCACGTCGACGTCGAGGCGTCGCTGGATGTCCGCCATCTTCGAGGGTCCGTCATCCCTCGCCATCGCTAACAGGAAGGACTTGTCGATGTCAGACGCGTCGGCGAGCGCCGGCTCGTGCACAAGCGAGCCGAGCCGTCGGAGCGCGTCCGTGACGCCGAGGCGAGCGTCGTCCATCGAGACCTCGGGCGCCGACGGATGACGGCGCCACACCCTCGCGCCGACGAGCTGGATGAGGAACGGGTAGCCGCGAGTTCCCTCGACCATCTCAGCGAGCACGTCATCGGCGAGCTGACGCCCGTTCGCCTCGACCGGTTCCCGGATCGCGCGGGCCACGTCCTCGCGACCGACCGAACCCAGGTGGTGGCGCTCCGCCCGCCGGAGGAAGGTGAGCACCTCGTCGTTCACGACGTCGCTAACGGCCAAGGCCAAGCCGGCACCCACGAAGGCGAGCTCGCGCTCTTCCCTGAAGGCGTGCTGCACCGTCGTGGCGAGCTCGCGGAGCTCGCCGATCTGGTTCCGATGAATCTCGTCGAGGGTGATGAGGAGCCCGGCACCGTTCTCGGCGAGCAGGTCGGTGAGGAGTGCCGCTTGGTTGCGCAAGCCGGCGTCGGCCAGATGCGCTTCGACGGCACTCCAGGTCGCTCCGCCCGCGCCGAGCGGTCCGGTGATGCCAGTCAGCCGACGTCGCACGGCGCCGGGATCGAAGTCCCTGAGCAGGCCGGGAAGATGCTGCCGGACGATCCGATCGACGAACCCCGGCGAGGCCGTCTCGCTGATGACCACCCACCCTTGCTCACGGGCACGGTCCTCCACGGCGTTCAGCATCACCGTCTTTCCGGAGCCCCTCGCCCCCGTGTAGATCGTCGCTCGCGCCGCAGAGCCTGGGCCGTCTTCGAGCGCCTCGGCGAATTCATCGAGCAGGTCGTCGCGTCCGACCAACAGCGGCGGGCTGACACCGAAGCTCGGCTTGAAGGGGTTGGGCACGAGCCCATCATACCGGCTCCTTTAGAGTCCTTTAGAGTCTTTAGAGATCGTTAGAGATGTGGCACCCAGTCCACCTCGGTCAGGCCGCCGCCAGCCTGGTGCCGTGCGTGATCCGTGCGCGAACGTGTGGACAATCGGGCGCAATCCCGGTCATCGACGGTCACTTGTGGGGCGCCAGAAAGGCCGCCTACGCTGCGCTCATGCCCCCTGACGTGCATGTCGACGACGCCGGCCGGAGGGCTTCCCGCTGAGAACGCGAGTTCGGTTCTCGTTGTCCGCTCCGTCTGAGCAAAGACTCATGCTCACTAGCACCTTCATCGTTCGATGCGACCGCGAAGAGCGTCGCAGGCGACGGTGTTGGCGAGGCAGAGCGCGGCTGCGACGACGCCCCTCCGGTGATCATGGCGGCGAGTGTTGGCGCGGCCGTCAGGTCATCAGACAGCAGCACGCGGACCCGCCTGATACGGCGTGACGGATCCCGCGCACGGCCTCGTCGTTCGGCGTGCGCCTTCTGCTAGCTCACGGCCCATCCCGGACTTCCACACTTCGGGGACACGCGAGAGTCCTCTGCCTCGTAGGACCTACGCAGCTCACAAGCGTGCAAGCGACGCAGGCGTTGTGTCGTCGACCCGCTCAGGCACGGCGCACTCATCGCCGGCGATACTGCGGTTCAGCCCGAAGTTTGATCAACGATCCCTGGGGCTGGCGCTTCCTGACGACCGACGAATCGTTGGCTTCGCCCTCAATGCCAGAGCGAGCAGATGGGCAGAGCAAAGATCCTTTCACTGAGACCGAACGGCCGAGGCCCGGTGTGGAGGACGGCGCCGGCAAGGAACCGTTGGCCGAGCCGATCCCGCAACCACTCCAGGTGGCGGGCGTCGCCAATGTCTGGCGTGGCGGTGGCCTTGATCTCGAAAGCCACCACGTCACCACCGGCCACCTCCGCGAGAAGGTCGATCTCGTGCCGTCCGTCCTTTTCCCGCAAGTGATACAGGCGCGGGCGCAATGGGCTGAGCTCGGCCTCGGGCCGGAGCTGCGAGACCACGAATGTGTCGATCACTCGGCCCAGCAGATCGCCATCACGCAGAATGGCCAGCTGGTCGAGTCGAAGGGCAGCCGCCACCAGGGAGGTGTCGACCAGGTAGCGCTTCGGCCCTTTCACGAGGCGTGACAGCCGGTTGTTGCTCCACGCCGGCAGCGCCTCGAACACGAACAGGTCCGACAGCAGACGCTCATAGGCAGCTGCCGTCATTCTGCTGATCGAGGCGGCGTCGTAAATCGACTTGTCCTCGACTACGCCGGCAGTGTTGACGCACAGCGCCTCTAGGTAACGGCGAAGCAACACCGGGTCTCGGGAGCTGCCCAAAGTCTCGGCGTCGCGGGTCACCAGCTGATCTACGTAGGTGTCCAGCCACGCCTGCCTTGCGCCGCCGACAAGGCGCAGGACAGGCTCGGGAAAGCCACCCCTGAGCGCTAGGTCAACATATCCAAGCAGGTCCGGCGGGTCGGCAGGGACAGGGAACGCCGCGAGATCAGCCTCTGCCAGCCGCTCGAGGAACCCCGGACCGTCACTGTGCCCGGCGGTCTCGCGCACCGTCAGTCCGTACATCCTCAGATTGACCACTCGGCCAATGCCCGACCACGCATCACTCCCTCGCCGTGCCCGGGCGCTTCCGGTGAGGAGGAACCGCCCGGGGCTCGAGTCCTCGTCGACTGCGCGCCGCACCGCTCCCATCAGCTCGGGAACCTCCTGCCACTCGTCGAGGAGCACCGGCGTGGGCATCGCTCCCAGCGCCGCATCGGCGTCGAAGCGGAACGCGGCGGCCTCGGCGGGCACGTCCAACCTGACCACCGAGCGGGCGAGCCGCCGTGCGCTGGTGGTCTTGCCCGTGGCGCGGGGGCCAACTATCAGCAGCGCCGGCAACTGGGCGAACAGATCCGCGAGTGGCCTGTCGACCAGACGTGGCGTATAGGGGGGCGGGCACATACCAGTAGGTTAGCGTTTTAGACCCGGATATGGCAGCCATTTAGCCCAGATATGCGTTACGTTCTGGACCAACGTGCGAAAGCAGTTTGGCCCACCTGACGCTTGGACGCGGCCACTGGCGGTAGCGCCGTCTCCGGGTGTCCAGGCCCCTTTCCGGACCGGCCTGAAGGTGGTTGCTCGATGCATCCCACCGATAGCTGACACACCTCTCTTGTATCGTCGGCGGGGATGCAATCGTTAGCCAGAGACCTTGCTGGCCACACTCAGCGACGTCGGTTCGGAGACGCTTTCAACGGTGGCGCTGCGCTGACCGACTCCGGACGCGCGTTCCTTCTCAACAAGCTCGGAGCCGATGGCGACGTTGGCGGAGGCCGCGACCCGCTGTCGTTGGTGGAGCTGGGCGACGTCTGTGACCCGAAGCGGCGCCAGGAGGTTCGGTCCTGGTTCGAGAGCGCGTTCGCACTGGGATGGGATCGTGCCGTGCTTAGTTCGCGAGAGCTGGGCGATCTCGCACCCCTCGCCCGGCTCGTTCCGGATGGTCGCCTTGGCCCGCGGAGCCTCGATCAGAGGGCAAGAGCAGCACTGGAGCGTGCGGGGCATTCCCGTTGGTCGGAGCTTCTCGATCTCACTGTCGCCCACCTGCTCGGGATGTCAGGTCTTGGTCCGACGACGGTCGTCTCCGTGCTGGCCGCCTGCTTTGAGAGGAGTTTGATCGGTCTTTCCATGGGGGTCGAGACCTCCGACGACAACGACCTCGCCCTGCTGCTGACCGAGGAGCGACGCGGTCCGAAGCAACCGGTGCTGGAGTCGCTACTCGACGCCGCCACAGCGCATCTAGAAGCTCCGAGTGCTGGCACCGACGCCGCGCGCCGTCTCCTTGTCAGCAGTGCGCCCTGGGCACTCGAGTATGTCTCCGTGTTGATTGATCTGCTGAGCGGCATCACAGACGACCAGGATCGGTCGATCTTCATATCGAACGAGCTGTGCTCTGACCGCCGGAGCCTTGCCGAGCTCGCCGAAGAGCTCGGGATCTCACACGCACGTGTCGCTCAGCGACGTGATCGTGCGGCGGTTCAAGTTCGCGAAGAGCTGGCAGCGGCGCCTGCACCTCTCGAATGGCTGGTCGAGTGCGTTCGACGGTCACTTGGACGAGCGACGACGACAGAGGCGATCCGTGCCGGGTTACGCCGTTTCGGCTTTGACTCGTCGACCGGGCACGAGGCGAAGACGGCGGTGGAGCTGTTGCTTTGGCTTGCGGGTCCCTTCGAGCCAGTAACTCGCTGCCCTGGCTGGCGCTGCGTGCAGCCAGACGACCTGCTTTCGCGGACGAGGGAGATGCTGACCCAAGACGGTGGCATCCGATCCCTAGCAGCGATCGAGCCATCACTGGAAGAGCTTGGAGTCGTGGCGGCATTGGTGCGCCCCTGGCTCAACGCGTGCGGTGCCGCCGTGGTTGACGACGATCTCGCTGTCTGGCTGTCAGGATCGTTGGTCGACGTCTTGGAACGCTTGATCGATGCCAGCGGTCGTGGCCTCACTTTCTCCGAGTGCCGGCTCCGTCTCCTCAACGGAGGGCGCTCCTTCGAGGAGGCTGAGCTCCAGCGAGCCCTTCGCGGCCGCCGGTTCAGACAAGTCACCAACGACGTCTACGAGCTGAGAAGCTGGCCGCGGGGGAGCGTGGGTGGGCTGTCCTCGAAGCTGCCGAGCACCCGCCAACAATCCCCAGCGGGGTCCGGTGCCAATGACTCGGTTGCGGCTTTCGCCCGGGAGCGAGAGACCGACGTGCGGCGAGCCGGCGAGCTGTCTCGTGGAGCTTTCCCTGGAGCGCCTGGTCAGACTTCCGACCCAGTTCCGGACGAGCAGCTGGGCCTTCCTGGCATGGCCAAACCCGAGACCGCTTGCCTTGACGACGAGGCGCAGGCGTGGGGACCCATGCCCGGCTGGGCCGTGACTGAGCCTGATGGCGATGACTCAGCCTCTCGCCGCGCCTGGCTGACGACGACGGTTGACGACGACCTGATGCGAGGCGGCGAGTCCGCTGTTCCGGACGGAGTCGCTCGCTTTCTAGGCATCGGCTGGCGGCAGCATCGAACGTTCTCGAGCCGGTACGGGCCGGTGAGGCTGGCCAACGACGGGCCGGAGCCGCGGCGTGGACCGCTGCGCCCGATCGTGATGGCTGCAGGGGCTGGTCCCGGCGATGTCTTGGTACTCGGATTCGCCCCCGGAGGGGACGTTGTTGTCGAGGTGCGCGCGGCTGCACTCGTCGCACGACCTGCGGTGGTCGGCAGTGGCCCGTGCTCTACTGGACCATTCAGGGCCAGCGGTGAAGTTGACGAAACGACCGATGCGACAGGAGGAGCGGCATGAACGAATTGCCGGATGCGGGCGGCGCCGGCCTCGAACGAGCGCTCGAAGCGCTCGAGGCTGAAGCGTTAGCGTTGCTGGAGGTGGTTTCGTCCGTGGCCCGGGTTGCGAAGAGGGCCAAGGCAGCCGCCGAGACCGGAACTGTCCGAGACATCCCGCAAGCCCTCGATGGAGCTGCTCAGTTGGCCAACGCCGCCGCAGTTGCTGCAGAGCGTCTGAAGGCGGCGTGGCGCTTCGATGTCGAGGACTGGTTCGCGTCCGGTGAGTACAAGAGGGAGTTGCTGGCCTCCACCGCCGAAGCTGGCGTGAGTGCCTTCGAATTGGATGACCGTATCCTTTGCTACCCCGTCATCGTGCAGGTGTCGCCTAGCGATACGTCGGTCATCATCGACAAGAAGAAGGACCGCCGGATCCGCCCATCGGTCGTCGTCGCCAGGCTCGGCCAGCTTCAGCAAAGGGAGCCGAAGTTCAAGCCGGAGGCGTTCATCGAGGCGCTCTCCTACGCTTATGACCTCGTGATCGCCTCGAAGTCGATGCGGTGGGGCGCGCCCGTCAAGCTCGTGGAAGTGCACAGCGTGCTCACGATCATGCCCGGGGCCGCCCGCGAGTACACGAAACCCGAGTTCGCCCGCGACATCTATCTCTTGGATCAGAGTGGGGTCGTGACGACGAGGCGAGGACGTCGGATGAGCCTTCCGGCAAGTGCTCTTACGCGATCAGGCGGTGTGCTGCGCACGGTGACGCGCGGCGGCCAGGCGAAGGATTATGCCGGTATCTGCTTCGAGGAGGTGGGGGAATGATAGGCCCCGAGGAGTACGTCGAATTCCTTTCGCGGGAGTACCTCCGCGGCTACGTGGACACGGGCGGATGCGCCGTCAAATTCGCCGTGGCGGACGACTCGGTCGCATCCGACTTTAAGGATCGGGTGGTCAACGAAGGGCGGCGGTCCGGCTACGTCGTGGCAACCGTGGACGCGGCCGCCACCCGTGTGCATTTGATGGAGCAGATCTTCTTCGAGGTCGCCCGCCAGATCGACTGGGATGAGCTCGCAGTGAGAGCTCTGAGGAGCGCCGCCGCCGCAGCGGGCTTCCCTGCACCGACGACCGACATCCCGACCGTCGACGCGCTCGCTGCCCACTACAGGACCGATGCTCGGGAACTGAAGCGCGATGTGGATCGTGAGCTGCAGCACCGCATCTTCAGGGATTACGACATGGTCCAGGAGTTCCGGATTGGCATGTTGCGGTTGTGCCAGGCTGCGTTTCGTACCGGGCAGGTGAGTGACGCCGAGCACGGCGCTCTCCTCGAATGGCTCCGCGGGGATCTGCGGCAGATGTCGGCGCTCAAGTCCGCGCTCATCTACCGGCGGATCGCCCGCCACAACGCCCGGCAGATGCTGTTTTCGTTACCGCACTGGCTGGCGACGAACGGGTTCGCCGGCCTGCTGGTCGTCATTGACATCCGTCGCCTCGGCGTCGCCCGTCGGCCTCCGGTGGACGAACGAGCCGGCCAGTACTACACGAGACTCGGGCTCCTCGACGCCTACGAGGTGTTGCGGCAGCTAATCGACAGTACCGACGAGCTCGCTCGGTGCTGTGTCGTTGTGATCGCAGCACCGGAGCTGCTCACCGACGAGGCCCGCGGTCTTGACGCTTATCAAGCCCTCAAACTCCGTATCTTCGACGAGATTCGCGACCGCCGTCGCGACAACCCGTTCTCGTCCCTTGTCCGGATCGGCCGCGAGGAGGCGAAGGTATGACCATCGAAACTACCGATCGTGCCGTGCGGGCGCGCCGAGCGCTCGAAGCCTTGCGAGCAGGTGTGCCCAACCGCGACGCGGTCGTCGAGCTCGGATCGATGCAGATCGGTGTGGAGGACCGATTCGCGGACATCCTCGATGCCGTCGGCGTTCCGGTCGACCCGACGTCGGGCCCGCCTTCTGGTGTGTCCGCGCCGCTCGTCAGCTCACAGCCCCGCTCCACCTCACGGGCCATGATGATCGGTGGAGGATTTGGCAGCGGCAAGAGCCACGTGCTCGAGCACCTGGCGAACGTCGCACTGAGTCAGAGTTTCGTCGTGTCGAAGGTCACGATCTCCAAGGAGACCCCCCTCCACGACCCATCCAAGGTTTTCCGCGCCGCGATCGACGAGGCACGGGTTCCGGGCCGGCCCGGGTCGGCGATCGACGAGATTGCCGTGGCGATAGACCTCGACTCGCCCGAGTACCGGGACCTGTATCGCTGGGTACATGGGGATGAGGCCCCAGTGGACAAGCAGTTCGCGGCCACGCTGTATCTCTACGAGTACGCGCGAGGTGACGAGGAGCTGCGAGACCGCATTGTCCGCTTCTGGGCAGGTGACAGGCTCTCGGTGGCCGACATCCGCCGCCGGCTTCGCGAGCACGGCGCAAGCTCGTCCTACCGGATTGCCGGTGTGCGGGAGACGGACCTGGCGCGGCAACGGTTCCGGTTCGTCTCCAGGCTGGTGCGGGCAGCCGGATACCGAGGCTGGATCGTCCTGTTCGACGAGGTGGAGCTCATCGGCCGCTACTCGATCGGTCAGCGCGCCAAGTCGTACGCTGAGATTGCCCGCTGGGTCCGCGGCGACCGTGACGACATGAGCGCCCCGATTGGCGCGGTGCTTGCCACTGTCGACGACTATGAGACCCAGGTGCTTGTGGGCAAGAACGACGCGGCGTTGATCCCGCAGCGCTTGCGGGCAGGTGGGACCGCCGCCGATGACGTCCTTGCATCGCTTGCCGAGACAGGGATGCGCATCATCGGTCACGAGCAGGTCAAGCTCCAGCCTCCCGCGCAGGAGGAGCTCGACCGCACATACAGGAGGTTGCGGGAGATACACGGCGAAGCGTTCGGTTGGGTTCCGCCCGCGGTAACCGGGCTGGAGCGCCTGCCCTCGAACCGGATGCGCCAGTACGTGCGCGCCTGGATCAATGAGTGGGATCTCCGGCGTCTCGACCCGTCGTACGAGCCCGAGATCGAGGCCGCCACCCTTGAGGTCGACCTGAGCGAGGACGCCGAGCTCGAGGGCGGCGAAGCCGAGGGTGGCGGGGATCGGTCGGGCGACGGAGGCTCCGGGCACGGGGTTGGCGGTGCCGACGAGATGGACTTGGAGGCCGCCGGCGGGAGCGGCTCTTCGCAGGCCCGCTCTCAAGGAGGCTGGTCCGGCAACCGGACCGGCGACTCCACGGAGTGACGATGTGTTGGCCGACGACATATCGGAGGTGCTCGAGCAGCGCCCCGGGCTGACGGCCGCCGAGATCGCGACCGTGTTGCTCACGGCGCGGCCGGATGCTCACCGCCGGCAGGACGCCCAGGCGATCACCCTGGCCCTGTTCAGCGGGCACGAGCGCTTCAGGTGTGACCGCAACCTGCCCCAGAGGTGGTCGCTCGCGGGGAGCAACCCCGCCACTGTCGCGCCGGCGACTCAGTTAGCGAACGGCCGTACGGCTGCGTTCGATCGTTCGCGGCTGTACGCGTGGCAGCGCGATGCCCTCGAGAGTTGGGCGGCAGCACAGCATCGCGGCGTCGTCGAGGCGGTGACCGGCTCCGGCAAGACGATGCTGGGCGTAGCGGCAGCGGCCGACGAACTGGCCCGGCGAGGCCAGGTGCTTGTCATCGTCCCCACCGTCGAGCTGATGCACCAATGGCACCGTCATATGACACCTGCTCTCCGGCCCGGCTACTCGATCGGTTGCCTCGGCGATAGCGAGACCGGAAGCTTCGCGACCCACGACATCGTCATCGGTGTGGTGAACAGCCTTCGGGAGAACGACCTGCGGATGACTCGTCGCGGAGGGCTGATCGTGGCCGACGAGTGCCACCGGTACGCCAGCGCCATGAACCGACTCGCGCTCGACCAACGCTTCGAGCGCCGGCTGGGCCTGAGCGCCACGTACGCCCGTGACGACGACGGACATGTCAATTGGCTCGATCCTTTCTTCGGCGGGACGTGCTTTCGGATGGGATACCGGCGAGCGGTCGACGACGGCGTCACGGCTCGTTTCACGGTCGGCCTGGTTGGTGTCGCCCTGCCTGCGGCCGACCGGGCGATCTACGACGAGCTCACTTCGCAGATCGGGCACCGGCACGCTCGGCTGATGCAGCGCTATCAACTACCAACTGCCTCTTTCGGCCAGTTCATTCAGGCGCTGAACCTGCTCGCCTCAGGGGTCGGCAGCGACGCGGCCGGCGCGAGTGAGGCCCGCGCCTACCTGGCCCTGCTGCTCGAACGCCGCCGTCTCCTGGGCGACACTCCGGCGAAGACGCGAACCCTGGCGGGACTCGCTCCGGCGATAGCCGCCGCCGACCGATCGATCGTCTTCACCGGCTCGATCGCAACAGCCGAGAGCGCCGCTCTGGCCCTGACTGCTCTGGGCTTGCGGGCTGAGTCCGTTCACTCGCGGCTCGCAACCGCGGACCGCCGCGAGGTGCTCCGGCGTTTTGCTGAAGGTGATCTGCAGGTGATCTCGGCACCACGGGTGCTGGACGAGGGCGTCGACGTCCCCGAGGCGGACCTTGCCGTCATCGTCGGTGCCAGCCGCTCCCGACGTCAGATGATCCAGCGGATGGGTCGGGTCCTCCGCAAGAAGCCAGACCACCGCCGAGCGCGATTCGCCGTCCTCTACGTCGAATCGACGGTCGAGGACCCGGCCCAAGGTGCCCACGAGACGTTCCTGGAAGAGATCACCGAGGTGGCTGACGAGGTGCGCTCGTTCGGTAGCGCGTCGGGAACCTTCGACGCCGCCATCGAGTTTCTCCGTCGGCTCGCCGGTTAGCGATGCGCCGTCCGCCGAGCGATGTGCTGAGCGACACGCTTCAGTGTAGTTGTTCGGTTCGATTAATGTGACGGCAACGAACAACGTCGGGAGCACAAGTGGCTGGTCGTCCCAAGAGAGCCGAGATCTATGGACGCCTTGACGAGGCCTTCGTGGAGCTGCGTGAACGCCTCGGTGGTCTGCCCGATCCGACTGAGGCGGACGACATCTGGACGACCATCTGGTACGAGGAGGCGCACAACTCGACCGCCCTCGAAGGCAACACCCTCGTCCTCAAGCAGGTCGAGGCGCTGCTTGCCGAGGGTAGAGCGGTCGGAAACAAGGAGCTCAGGGAATACATGGAAGTGAAGGGGTATGCGGACGCGGCGAAGTGGGTCTACGAACAGGCGCTCAAGCCGCAGCAGTCTGATGGTTCGCTGCTGATGTTGACCGAGGTCCGCTGGATCCATCAGGCCGTTCTCGGTCCGGTGTGGGAGGTCGCGCCGCATCCGTATGCAACCCCGAAAGAGGCTCCTGGCGGCTTCCGCGAGCACGACGTCGCCGAGTTCCCGGGGGGGATGAGACCGCCTTCCTGGACCGAGGTTGCCGGAGCGATGCGGGACTGGGTGCGTCATGCAGGCGCGCTCAGGGACGTCGCGTCGCCCTTCGAGGAGATCGCCGCCCTGCACGGTCAGTTCGAGCGGATCCATCCATTCCTCGACGGCAACGGCCGTACGGGACGCCTTCTCGTCAATCTCCTGCTGGTCCGCCTCGGCTATGCCCCGGCGATCGTGTACAAGCGCGACAGGGCGCGGTATCTGCGAGCGCTGCGAGCTGTTGACGCCGGCGAACCCGGGGCGCTCGGCGAACTCCTCGCCCGTGCCGTCCTCGACAACCTCTACCGCTTCATCGTGCCGGCCGTAGCCGGCCCGAAACGGCTCGTGCCCCTCGCTGCGCTCGCCGATCGGGGAGTCTCGGAGGACGCCCTCCGGATGGCCGCGAGTCGCGGTCGCCTCCGCGCGCACAAGGGACGCGACCGACAGTGGCGGAGCAGTCGGGCATCGGTCGACGAGTACAAGGCCGCGCGGCAGTTGCACCAGCGGTCGTTGCCAGCAAAGTGATTCTGGGCGCGGGGTCGTCCATACCCCGAGCCCACGCGTGGCGACCTTGGCGGCTGCTGTCGCCGGCGCGCAAACATGAGGACACGACCGCGCGAGACAGCTCCTGCGAGCATCTCGTGAACTCACGGCTTCAGGGCAGCGCCTCTTCTCTCCCATTGATCTCATCGGAAGTACGACGAGCAGGTCGCTTCCCGCCTCGGAGGTAGCTCACAGATCGCCGTGACCGACGGGTGCGAATTCTCGCGCATGTTACCTACGCGATACGAGCGGGTGAGATGCACGCTATGTCGCTCGAGCGCACGTCTCCAGATGAGGTCCCCGGTTCGCTCGGACCCGTCCTCGCGTCGCGCCGGGAGGCCCACGCGCTGCTCGTCGTTGGTGGCAGCAACCTGCTTCTCGTTGGCCTGATCGACCGACCGACTGGAGATCTCGACGTCATCGGTCTTTCGGAGCAGAGCGCGTACCGAAAGCTCGTCGAGCTGCCTGAGCCGCTTCGCCGAGCGGCAGCCGAAGTCGGTCTGGCCTTCGACCTATCGGAGCGGTGGCTCAACACTGACGCGGCGTCGCTTATGGACTCCGAGCTTCCGCCGGGATGGCGAGAACGGATCGAGATACGCCGATACGGCGCTCTCGAGCCGCATCTCACGTCACGGTTCGACCAGATCTGTTTCAATTTTTGGGCTGCTGTCGATGCAGGACCGAAGAGCAAACACTTCGTCGATCTGGTCGCGCTGTCACCGACAGACGCCGAGCTCGCGGTCGCCGCCGAGTGGACGGCGGATCGCGACATCTCTGACGCGTTCTCGACCCTGATCGCGCAATGCGTCGACGCGGTGAAGGGGGCGACACGCGATGACGACCGCTAAGGCCATCGAGCGTTCGTTACGATGCAACGTACTCGACCTCTGCCGGGGGGGGGGCATGGTCGGCGCTCGGGGTAACGAACAGTTCGCCGGTATCCCCATAAACGTGAGCGAACGTGTGTACGCTTTAGCACGTGAAGCTCGCCGCGTGGGCCCGTTCGTACGGCGTCCATCCCCAAACTGCCTATCGGTGGTTTCGCGACGGCACGATGCCAGTACCGGCACGGCGGCTGGCGTCGGGCACGATCGTGGTCGAGCACGACCCGGTGGCCGTTGCCGAGGGTCGGACTGTCGCCTATTGCCGGGTGAGCTCCCACGACCAGCGAGACGATCTCGAGCGCCAAGCCGGTCGCGTGAACCTATGGGCGAGCGAACACGGCCTGTCGGTCGACGAGGTCGTGACCGAGGTGGGTTCCGGTCTGAACGCGAAGCGCCCACGTCTCGCCCGGCTGCTCGCTGATGCGAGCGCGACGCGGATCATCGTCGAACATCGAGACCGCTTGGCGCGCTTCGGTGTCGAGCACCTCGGAGCAGCGCTCTCGGCCCAAGGCCGGGTGGTCCTCTTCGTCGACGAGGGCGAGGTGGACGACGATCTCGTACGCGACATGACCGAGGTGCTCACCTCCTTCTGCGCTCGCCTCTACGGCAGGCGCGGGGCGCGCAACAGAGCGCTCAGGGCGATCACGACGGCGAAGAACGGCGAAGCGGCCTGATGCTCGTGCACCAGGCGTTCCGTTTCGAGCTCGATCCAAGCAACGCGACGCGCTCCGCGCTCTCCTCGCACTGCGGGGCGAGCAGGTACGCGTTCAACTGGGGCCTCCGATTGGTCAATGATCAGCTCGAGGCGACGCGCAAGCTGACGGTCCTCGCGATCCGCCAGGGCGCCGGCGTCGAGGAGGCGACCACGTGGGCCCGCAAGGTCACAGGTCCAGTCCCCTGCTCGCTCCCGGCGCTGCGACGGGCGTGGAACGCCACGAAGCACGAGGTGGCCCCGTGGTGGGCCGAGAACTCGAAGGAGGCGTACTCCTCCGGGCTCGACGGCCTCGCCCGGGCGCTCGAGAACTGGTCGAAGGGGCGTCGCGGCGAGCGGGCCGGACACACGGGCTTCCCGACGCGGAAGAAGAAGGAGCACCGGAGGAGCTGCCGGCTCACGACCGGTTCCATCGGGGTCGTCGACGACCGTCATGTGAAGCTCCCGCGTATCGGGCGGGTCCGGACGAAAGAGCAGGCGACGAAGCTCCGCGAGCTGCTCGACGACGGACGTGCGCGCATCTGCTCGGCCACAATCTCCGAGGAGGCCGGCCGGTGGTTCGTCAGCTTCACCTGCGAGGTGGAGCGGCACGATGTGCACGGCCGGCTGCCCGACGCCGTGGTCGGTGTCGACGTCGGAGTGAAGCACCTCGCGGTGCTCTCTACCGGTGAGGTGGTCGAGAACCCGAAGGCGCTCGGCTCCTACGCGCGCCGCATGGCCAGGCTCTCGCGCGAGCTCGCGCGTCGCGAGCTCGGCTCGAAGCGCTGCCGGCGCACGAAGGCGAAGCTCGCGCGATGCCACGCCAAGGTGGCCAACACCCGTCGGGACGCGATCCACGAGCTCACCTCAGACCTCGTCTCGAGCTACGGCACCGTCGTGATCGAAGACCTGAACGTCGCCGGGATGACCGCCGCCCCGAGGTCGAAGCCTGACCACGCCGGAGGTCACGGGCCGAACGGCAGGCGCCGGAAGGCCGGGCTGAACCGGGCGATCCTCGACGCCTCTCCCGGCGAGGTGCGCCGTCAGCTTGTCTACAAGCTCGCCTGGCACGGCGGAACGCTCGTCGTCGCCGACCGGTTCTTTGCCTCATCGAAGCTCTGCTCGTCGTGCGGTGCAGTGAAAGCCAAACTGCGCCTCGACGAGCGCACCTACTGCTGCGAGCACTGCGGTCTCGTCATCGACCGCGACCTGAACGCAGCGCTGAACCTTGCCGCCTACGGGCGTCGAGCGCTGTCCGTCGCCGGGAGTGGCCCGGAGACTCGAAACGCGCGTGGAGGGGCACACCGCCGGCTCCGGTCGGACGCCCCGGTGAAGCGCGAAGACGGCACCGTGGAACCGGATAAGACCGTCACCGCCCCGTCGCAAGGCGAGGCTGCCTGACCGTGCTCACATTTGCGCACGGATCGGGTAACGGTCTCCGGCTGGTCGAGAACACACAGGACGTGGGCGATCGACCCCGAGCCGCTGATCGTCTTCGCCGCCACCGCGGACCTTGACCCGCGGCTTCGCGACGAGGCGCTCGACTGGTGTATCCGCAACTCACGTCACGTCTCACGCGTTCGCCTGCGCAATCTCGTGGTTCAACGACCCGACAGCACGGGCGAGCAATGGGGTCACTTCGCGGCCACGGTGAACGCTCACGCCCGCATTGAGTGGCCGCGAGCGTCCAAGCCGCGGCCGTACGCGGTCACCGGGCGATCCAACCTCCGACCACTGACTGAGCCGTCAATGGTTCTCCTACGCATTCGAGCGATGTTCGGACTCGGGGCTCGTTCGGAGATACTCCGCTGTCTTCTCTTCGGCCATAACAAGCGATTCACCGCAGCCATGCTTGCCAGTGCGACCAACTACGCGAAGCGCAACGTCGCGGAGTCCTGCGACGCACTCGTCCAGGCTGGAGTGCTCGCGACTCGCGAGGTCAGCCGGCGGTACTACTACTCGCTCGCCAACCTCGGCCGGCTCGCCGGCTTTGTCGGCGTACTCCCTGAGCTCGTAGTCGATTGGCCTTTGCTGTTGGAGGTTCTCGGTTTGTTCCTCGAGTATGCGGATGTTGCGCTCGACGCGAGCGACCAGGTCCGCGTGATCAAGGCGCACAAGGTGGCCGAGCAGGTGGAGGACGCTGTTGCTGACCTCGGTCTCGACGCTCCCGACCGGATGAAGGGGGCGGCCTCTCTCGCTGCCTGGGACGAGTGGATGATCGAATGTACGAAAGAGTTGGCACTTGGTCGCTGGCCTGGCGACAACAGCTATTCGACGAAGCCCTTTGTCTAGACCCTCAATCGCGTGATCCCGAAGTCGAGCCAGGACGCGCTGTCGAGCCGCTGAGTCAAGGGCCTCTCGGAGCCGGTGATTACCTGAGACAGCGTTCGGTGATCACGGAACGTCGCGACAGATGGGTCTGAGAGGTCGGCGGCGCGGATTGTGGACCGCGCTTGAGCGGCCGCGAGGGTCCCGCGCCGCGTGAACCGGAACGAATTGATGGGTATCACTCGATGCGGCCCGAATCTTGGTTCGCTGCGGTTCCACGAGGCCGTGTAACAGGCACCACGGGTGGCGCTGTCATCCGCGCTACCGGTCAGCCCCGGACTCATTACTCCTGCCATCAACTGTAGAGAGAAAGGGGCAAACTTTGCGATCCGGCGATCGTCAGCCCTGAGCACGAGCGGCCTTCGCCCGAGGGTGGCCGGAGAGAGGCTGCCCGCGACGCGGCGACGACGGGTCCGCACGTCCCTCACGCCGCCGAGGTGTAACCACGGTCACCGTCTCAGGTGGCTTGGGCCACGTTCGCGTGGCGCGATCGTGGCCCAAGCCTGTTGTTCTCGAAGGCGCCGCTCGCACTGTCGTGCGCAGGATCGCCCCGACACCGCCTTGAGGCGGGCTATGTCGCGGTCGGTTGCTTCTAGCCGATGGCTCCGGCGGCGTAGGTGTACTCCGACTCCAAGGACGCGAGGGCCGCTCCGGTGAGCGTCACCGTTTGCCCGGAGCTGTTGACATACACGATCTTGGTCACGGGTGTCACATCGAAGTAAGCCTGCTTTGCGATCAGGTAGCCCGCCAGGACCGCGTTCGACTTCGGGTTCAGCTCGGCGAGCGTCGTCGGTGCTGTGCTGACAACGGCCGGCAGGTTCTCGATGATGTAGGTGTCGACGGCGGCGGCGTGATCGACGGCGATGTCCTCGTCGAAGGCGTTCGGGTACCAGACCGAGTCGGAGATGCCCCTGACCAGCAACCACGGGACACCGAGCTGGGTGTTGGCAAACGCGAAGCCGTTGCCCTCGTTCTCCTCGGCGTCGCTCGGGTAGAGCGCGTTCTGAGCCGCGATCCACTCCAGCGGTTCGGTCCACACAGGGGCCTGGCCGATGACCCCGGCGAAGACCTGGTTCGTGATCGTGCCGGTGCGAGTGGAATCACCTGTGGCGTCCGCGACGGTGTCGGTCCCGAGCAGGCCGCTCGCCTGACTGGCCAGCTGAACGAGCTCGAACGGCGACGCGAAGGCACCGATCGTGACCCAGGTCTTGTCCTTGGCCGGCGAGGTGGAGTTGTAAGTGGAGGCGTCAGCCGGCGTCGGCTCCACCCTGCCGTAGCCGGTGACGATGTCCCCCTGGATGTCCGACGCCGCAGTGAGGTGCATCTGCTCGGCGCCGTAGCCCTGCACGTAGGGGCCCTGGCTGTCTGCGGCGAGCTCGTAGTGGATCGCGGACTTGTCGACGACGAAGCCACTTGTCACAACATCGCCGACATGGACCGCCGCGTCCTGGGCTCCCGCGGTGCCGGAGAAGAGCGTGGCCCTTGGATGGAACGTCCTGTCGAGGATGTAGGTGGCCAGTTCGGCGGTCTCGTCAGCCTCGCCCGATACCGTGTCGACGACGCTCCGGCCGGCGATCGTGCCGATCCAGAACGTGTATCCGTCGATCTCGACGGAGCGTTGGACCTTCATCTCGGCGAGGATCGGGGCTTGCTCTGAGCCCTCGGCACTGACGATGCCGATCGGGGCCAACTCATGATGGTGCCGCCACGTGCTGACCGCCGGACGGGCCTTTGTGTTGGAGCCTGCCCGGCCGAATGCCTTACCGGGAATGGCGACGATTGCCACCACGAGGGCGGCCGCCACAGACAGCACCACTGGGATCGACAGGAATCGCCGATGTCCGCGTTGTAACAAGCTGGCCACGATAGCCTCCTAAGTTGATAAAACAACTGGACAATTCGCATGCTCGTGCCGGAAGGCCCGTCCGGATAGAGGCGAAAGTCCCTATCCCGCCAGCCTGGCGCCGCCCGATCGGGCAGGTCTGTGACGGCATTCGCATGAGCCTCACAAGTCACGGACTTCGGCAGGCTGTCGGTCCCGAAGGATGCGTCCGAGACACCGATGGGGCGTCGGTCGGCGAGTGGGCCGCTCAGCTTCCTGTCGTGGCGCGAGTCGCTTGCGTGGCTCGTTGCCAACAACGATGTCAGTGCCGCTGGGCTCGTGTGGCTGAAGCCGGAGTTTGCGCAGCAGCAGCGGCCGGAACGCGCCTCCGGAGAGCGGGCGGGGTGCTCGGCTGATCTTGGACAGCACCGCGGGCGCAGTTCAACGGCAGAACATCAGCTATCCAAGCCGAGACAGCGAGTTCGATTCTCGCCGCCTCCAAGACCATGGCCAGGTGTGTTCCTCGGGGAGATCTGGCTGAGAACAGGCACGCCGGCAGTGTTGACGATGGCGGCGGTGGTGAGGACGACGAGGCGTCCGAGTAGGTCCGGCGCTCGTCCCAGTCCGGACCCAGGCGGTGCCGCACCCGTCACGTAGTCGCTGTGATCTCTCCGGCGTCCGAGTACGGACTCATCCCACGTGTGACTCGGGGGCGACGGCCAACCCAGCCATCGCGACCGGAAAGCCGTCCACCACCGATGCAGCCACTAACCGGCGAACTCTGAGGACACAGCCAACGTGGACCAATAGCGCGTAGTTCTCAACTCAAGACCTTTAACCTAAGGAGACGTTGCACTGCTGCAACATCAGTCGGTCGGCTCCAGAGGGCGCCTGAGTGCCATCGGGAAGGCCCGTGTCGGTATTGCAGTCGCCCGGTGGCGTTCAACATGACTACATACCCTGATTGTGGAAAGGTCATGGCCGCTGCTCAAGTCAAGCGAGATGGTTCAAGCCCTGCAGCTTCGGACTGAGGAATCGGAGGAAGGCAATGGAGTACAGGACTCTCGGGAGATCGGGCCTCAAAGTCTCGATCATGGCGCTCGGTACGGCGAACTTCGGGGGCGCTGCCGCCGACGCTCGCTGGGGCCAGCTCGAGACGGCAGACGCGCGTCGCTTCGTCGATATCGCTCTCGATGCGGGGGTGAACTTGATCGACACCGCCGACGTGTACTCGGGCGGCGCGTCGGAGACCATGCTTGGCGAGGTCGTCAGAGGTCGGCGAGACGAGTTGCTGATCTCGACCAAGGTGCGGTTCCGTTCCGGGCCGGGTCCCAACGACGTCGGGCTATCACGCCACCACATTGTCACAAGCTGCGAGGCGAGCCTACGCCGCCTGCGCACAGACTGGATCGACCTCTACCAGGCCCACGAGTGGGATGGCATGACGCCGCTCGAGGAAACCCTGGAAGCGCTCGACGACCTGGTGCGCACGGGCAAGGTGCGTTATCTCGGATGCTCCAACTACGCCGCCTGGCAGCTCATGAAGGCGCTCGGCGTCGCCGAGCGTCGGGGCTTCGATCGCTTCGTGAGCCAGCAGATCTACTACTCGGTGCTCAACCGTGAAGCTGAGCATGAGCTCTTGCCGGCAAGCGTCGAAGAAGGACTCGGCAACCTCATTTGGAGCCCGCTCGCCGGTGGCCTGCTGACAGGGAAATACCGACGGGACGCGCCAACGCCGCCGGTCGGACGTCACCTCTCGGACTGGGGGGAGCCTCCGATCTCCGATTGGGAGCATGTCTACGATGTGGTCGACGCCATCGTCTCGGTGGCCGAGTCGCGCGGCATAACTCCAGCACAGGTCGCGCTTTCCTATTCGCTTGCTACACCTGGAGTGACATCGGTGATTGTCGGCGCGCGCACAGAGGCCCAGCTGAGGGACACCTTGGCGACACCCGACGTCGTGCTCGACCGCGACGAACGTGAACGAGTCGATCGAGTGTCGGCGACGCCGCTGCCGTATCCGATGTGGCACCAGGTGATCAACGCCTCTGACAGGATGCGACCGATCGATCGTTGGTTCGCCGGGCTCGACCGCCGGAGCGAGAGCGACGCGGTTGGGCAGTGACCTGGTCGCGTTCAGGCGCTCCGCCGCCCAGTCGGTCGGCCTCCGGCACTATCAAGATGTTCCGATAGCTCGGTTTCGTACCCTCAGTCTTCAGTTGGGCGACTTGGCATAGTCGCCTTCGTTCACGGGCGTTCGCAGTTGTTCGGACAACTCCTCTGAGCTGCTCAACCCGTCCACTGTAGTTCGCTGAAACCCGCGAAAAACAAGGGAGAACTCGTTCCGAGCTCTTCCTTGACCACACGCAGGCGCGGGCGACCCAGAGCGCCCAGCCCGCTTGGTGTCCCGGGTCCCGCTTGGTCGGGCGGCTGAGCCGGACGAGATCACCCCCGCCGTAGCCTGGTTGCTCAGTCCGGCTGCCGGTTACGTAACCGGTGCCGTGATTCGCGTGGCAGGCCGTCTTTGACGGCCGCTTCGAGCTCGGATCACCACCGGCCTCGCCGATAACTGAGCTGAACAGTCACTGTCCGTAGCCTGCGACTGCCGCGCCCGCATCCCGTGCGAGCAGAGCGGCCTCGGCGGCGGCAAGGAAGGCCACGACAGCAAGCAGGACAAAGGCCGCGCTAAAGGGGCGCCCTCCGCTCGTGCTCGAACCGACCAGACGATCGAGCGGGGCACCAGCACGGAGGGCGAGGGCCCCGACCGCCACTCCGAAGCCCATGGTCAGCTGTTGGATCGTGCTCGTGAGGGTATTGGCATTGGCCATCGCGTCGGAGCCGACGTCTGCGAAGACGATCGTGTTGTAGGCGGTGAACCCGATCGAACGGAACACCCCGCTCGCTACGAGAACGAGCACTATCACCACGAGCGGGGTCCTGGCTGTGAACACCGCACACAGGCCAAGAGTGATCCCGGCCGAGGTGGCCGAGCCCATAAGGACAGTCCGGAAACCGAACCGGCGCAGCAAAGGTGTTGTGAACGGCTTGATCGTGATGTTCCCCACGAAGACGGCGATGACGAGCAACCCCGACTTGATGGGGCTCCAGCCGAAGGCATTCTGGAACATGAGCGGAAGCAGGAAGGGCGCGGCGCTGATCGCCATGCGGAACAGCGAGCCGCCCAGATTCGCAGCCCGGAAGGTGGCGACGCCGAGGACGCGCAGGTCGACCAGGGGATGAGCACTGCGGTTGAGGTGGAGCACCGCCCACCAGATCAACACGAGTCCCGCACCGACGGATGCTCCGACGACGGCCCAGGAAACGTCGGCGTTCGTCACGAGCTCGAGCCCGTAGACGAAGGTGGCGAGCCCGGCGCTCGTCAGCGCGAAGCCCCGCCAGTCCAGCTTTCCGGGCCGTGGTGGCCGCAGGTCGGGCACGATACGAGCCGCGATCAGCAGGGCCACGAGTCCCAACGGGATGTTGAGGACGAAGATCCAGCGCCACGACTCGTAGGTCACGAGCACGCCGCCGAGGGCCGGGGCGATGATCGGGGCGATGAGAGCCGGCCAGGTGAGGTAGGCGATCACCTTTATGAGGTCTGTCTTGCCCGCAGCCCGCAGCACGACGAGCCGGCCGACGGGCACCATCATCGCCCCGCCCACGCCCTGCAGGACCCGGGTCGCCGTGAGCTCACCAAGGTTTGTGCTCAGGGCACAGAGGCCCGAGGCGAGGGTGAACACGGCGACGGCCCCCGAGAACACGACCCGGGCCCCAAAACGATCTGCTATCCACCCGCTGACGGGGATGAAGACCCCGAGGGCAAGCAGGTAGGCCGTGATCACCACGTTCAGCTCGACCGACGGCACGCCGAACGAGCGCGCCATGCGCGGCGCGGCCGTGGCGATGATGGTCCCGTCGAGGTTCTCCATGAAGAACGCCGCGGCTACCAGGAGCGCGAGGCCCCTCCAGCCTCGTGCGCGGCGGGCTTTACGCGCCGCCCCCGCTTCCGGCTCAGCCTCGCGAGCTGCGAGCGGGTTCCGGGCGGTCGGGGCACCGACGCGGCCCGACTTCCACCTGTCCCTCAACGCGAGAAGAGGAGGATCTCGGTGGCCGGGCCAGTGTCCGACGCGCCGCGGATGAGAAGCACTATCACCCTGTTCGACGCCGCGTTTCGAGCCATGAGCGCGCTCTTCGGGTGCTCTTCAATTCCAGGACTTCGCGACCGTCATCGAAAAAGCAGCGTACTGCCGCAGGAAGAGCCGAAATGAGCTGCATCTCCAAGAGCGGGCGCCCCGCCCAGCAGGGCTCGCGGCAGATCCCGGTCGGCCCGTTGCCGGCCATCGACGACCGAGCCGAGAGCGCACAAGCTGAGACCACCGGCGGCAGTTCTCCGCAGTGGCTCGTTCTGCGACTGCCAGCCGCCGAAGCCGGACATCGACGGTCCGTGCCCGCGAAGCCCGGACCTCCCCGTGTCAGGTGTGAACGGCTGTTGTGCGGAGCCTCTGCCGCCTGAATGGGCGGTCCTTGGACTGCCCAGTCGCAGGCCAAAGCGTGGCTTTGCCCTGGGCAGGAGCCTGTCCACCGGCGGCGAATTCGGAACCATCTGGACGGTGCGACGGCCACTTGTGTACCGGGTGCCCGACACCCTGCACGCCGAGGGGCTGGTCGAGTTCCAGGACGCCGAACCTGGTGATGGCGAACCGCCCCGCCGGAAGGCCGCCATCACCGAGCGCGGAAGACGGCTGTTCTCGGAGTGGCTCAAAGAGCCCGTCGCACTCATGCGGGACAGACGGGGCGTCCGTAGTCCACACCGCTATCTTCATCTAGACAACCGGACACATGCCGGTACTAGTTGAGCAATGGTCGTCCACCGATATCCGTTGGTCCCGAAGCCGGATTCCCGGACAGGCGTGCCGGCGTTACTCGATGCGTCCCGACGACGGCGCTCGGCAAGCTCACGGTCACCTCTCTCGATGGACCAAATTTGGCACTTTCGCTGTCATCCGCTGGGGTTCGCTGTTGTCCGGGCAACTCGTCTCAGCTGCACAACTCGTCCGCTGCAGTTCGTTGAGATCCGCTAAAAATAAGGGGAAACTGCCTTTCCAAGCTGAGAGCCCGGGTTCGGTTCCCGTCGCCCGCTCGAAGAAGCTCGCCTGGCATCAGTACCTCGGGTCAGGTTCGGCCAGAGGTGGGTCTCAGGACTTTGCCGTGACCAGGTCGCGTGAGGGAGGCGATCGCACCGACGACTGCGATGCCTGCGCCGGCCACCATCGCCAGGTGATAGCCAGCCACATAGGCCGATGCCGCAGTTGTGCCCTGGGCTCGTCCGGTCAACAGTACGGCTTGGCCGCCGGCCCCCAGACGAGAGGTGGCGAGGGCTCCCAGAACACCAATTGAAAGAGTCTGGCCGAGAAAGCGCATCGTCCCGAGGGTGCCAGAGGCGACCCCCAGCTGGGCTCTTGGCACCGATCCCATCACGGCGGAGGTGTTGGGAGAGCTGAAGGCCGCCATGCCCACTCCGACGATGGCGAGGTCACCTATCAGCCGGGCCATGCTTGGCTGGGCGGGAAGCTTCGAGAGCATGATCAGGCCGGCACCGATGATGGCCATCCCCCCGCTGGCCAGCCAGCGCGAACCGACCACGTCCGAGGCACGTCCCGCCAGCCACGAGAGTGCGACCATGGCCGCTGGCGCTGCGATCAGGAGGAGCCCGGCTTGCTCAGGGCTCCGGCCGCTCACCACCTCCAAGAACACCGAGGTGAGCACCGTGACAGCAGCGAATGCCATGTAGTTGGCAAGAGCGGCGAGATTGGCCGTTGCAAAGAGTCGGCTGCGACGGAACAGGCTCACGTCGAGAAACGGCTCGGAGCGTCTGGACTCGTATACCACCAGCCCGATCACGCCGCCTGCGCCGCCGACCATGAGAGCGAGAGACGAAACGGCAGTCCAGCCCCAAACGGGAGCAAGACTGACCCCCACCATCCCGGCCGCCAGTGCGCCAACGAACAGTCCGACCCCGGGCAGGTCCAGACCAGTCGGTGTCGCCCTCCGGCTCTCGGTGTGGCGCCCACTGGTGAGACGCCAGCCCAGCACAAGGCTTGCCGCCGCCACCGGGACGTTGACATAGAAGATCGACCGCCAGCCGACCTGCTCGGTGAGGAGCCCGCCCAGTGCCGGCCCCAAGGCGAGACCGAGGTAGACAGCAGTGACGTTGAGACCAAGAGCCTTGCCACGTTCAGCCTCGGGGAAGGCCTCGGTGACGAGCGCCGTCGATGTCGCCGACAGCAGAGCCGCTCCGAGACCCTGGGTGCAGCGTGCGGCGAGGAGCCAGGTTGTCGACGTCGATGCCCCTGCGGCAGCCGACGCAAGAGCGAAGATGACCAGACCGGTCCGGTACAGGCGCAGACCGCCCCAGGCGTCCGCAAGGCGTCCCGCAGGGATGAGGGCGACGGTGAGCACGAGCAGGTAGCTGAGTTGCACCCAGAGCGCCCCCACGAAGCCGAGGTGGAGGGCAGGCCCGATCTTGGGCAGAGCGATGGCGACGACACTGCCGTCGAACGGAGCTATGAAGGCCCCGATGGCTGTCGCTCCGAGCAGGCGCCAGCGGCGCTCTGAAAGGCTGCCGGCGCCCCCTCCGCGATGCCCGCGGCCTGCCCGGGCCGTCACCAAGTCCTCTTCACCAAGCCCAGTCGATCCCGATTCCCTCGAAGCTGGCAAGTCATATCAGAGTCCATGTGGCTCGGCCGGCAGCCGGCCCGAATTGGCAGCCACTAGACCAAAGAAGACCCAAGGCTCCGCGCCTCGCGCGCCACGCGTCGCGCCTCCTGCAACGGGACCGGCGTTCGGGCAGCCGGAGTGGATGCGTCGAGCACGACACGGGAGGCGGTTTCCGGGCTCGTCCGCCATCCCGCGTGAGCGACGATCGGGCGGGCACCGGTCCTGGTGCACACCCAAGAGGCGACACAACGACCGTCCACGAGCAGCGGTGCCACGGATCCGCGCCGCAGTTCGGGCTGGTCGCCGATGGCGACGAGTGGCTGGCGGGTCACGCCCACCGTCGGCAGGTCGACGACCGCACCCAGGTGCACAGCCAGACCGGCACCCCGAGGATGGTCGAGCCCGCTGGCGTCGACGAGCAGGAGTTCAGGCCGCAAGTCGAGTGCCGCCAGCGCGGCAGCCAGGATCGCTCCCTCTCTGCGGGCCAGGAGCCCGGGCACGTACGAGGAGGCGACACGCGAGGTCACGATGCTCTGGGCGAGGACGTCGTCCGCCTGCCTGGGGTGGCCAGGTGTCGCAGCGCCCCTGAGATGGTGGTCGGTTCTGCGGGTGCTCCGATCGACCGCATTGCCCCGCCACGCGACAGCAGCTGCCCACGCCGGGTCACCCGATCGGCCCGGACCCGTGCTACCGCGGGCATACGCGACGAAACATCCGCCGAGGACGGGCCGCTCGCTCGACGGCAGCCACGGTTCGGCGGCCAATGTGCTCGCCGCCGCAATGGCGAGACGGCCCTGGAGCTCGACGAGCCCCTTTTCGTTCTCCGGCCATCCCCACGAATCGGCTATCACAGCGTGATCTTGCCCGACGCGTACGGCCAGCCGGGCCGCCGCCGCCGCCGATGGCTACCCTGGTGCCAATGAAGGGTGACCGCGTGGAAGTCCTCGTCGACGTGGGAGCCGGAGTCGAGCGCTTCGAAATCGAGGCCACACGGGCCGGCAGGCGGGTCGAGGTGGGAAACGCCCGGGGAATAATCGAGGTCACGGAGGTCACACGTTCCGGGACACCCGTCCGTACCGCCCGGTTCATGGCGGCCAAAGTCGTTGCCGTGGTGGAGCATCCTGCTCGTGACGGCGAGCTCGCGGCTCGCTCTCGGTCTGAGACGCGGGACGGGGCACCGTGATCGCGACCCGCGTGTCACCTCTCACGCTGCCTCTGTCTGGGTACTTCTCCTAACCCGCCGCCTTGACCACGAAAGGTGTCAAGGTCCTGGCACATGCTCAATAGCGCCACGCCGCCGTTCCGGTCGGCGTGGTCGCTCTCACGAGAAGAGCTCCTGGCAGATGCGCTGCACCGCTGCTCAGAGGGCGACTCGTCGACTTGCACCCTTCACCAGGTAGCAAGAATCCGTGCGTCTGACATGGACCTGCCCGAAGCGAACCCGACGAGCATCCTTCTTCTTGTCCGGCGTTCCCCACGCACTCGCAGGTCATCGGCCACGCAGCCGGACTCACCGGGTCATTGGACCTGCTCACTGGTTGGTTCAGCACCCGGCGGCTCAGCGGGCTCTCGCTCCAAGAGCCTGCGCACCTCCGTATCCAGGCGCGTGAGCTCGGCTCGTGCCGCTCGGGCGTAATCCTCTCCCCCCGAGGCGAAGATGACCGATCGCGAAGCATTGACAATGATGCCCGGACCCCTGGAGCCTCGGCCTGCAGCGACTGTGGCTCCGAGGTCGCCACCCTGTGTTCCGACACCCGGAATCAAGATGGGGATGCTCCCCGCCACGCCCCTGACCTCTCGAAGCTCCTCAGGTGCAGTGCCGCCGACCACCAGACCGCAATTACCCAACACGTTCCAATCACAGGCCACCGCGTGCGCGACTCGGCAGTACAGGGGCAGAGGTCGCGAGCCGGCTTCTTCGTGCTGGCACGCCAACCCCTGGAACTCCGCGGCACCAGGATTCGAGGTGCGACAGAGCACGATTGCACCCTTGTCCTCGCGGTCCAGGAACGGCCTGAGTGCCTCTCGCCCGACATACGGATTCACGGTAACGGCGTCCACGCCGAGCAGGTCATAGGCAAAACGGGCATAGGCCTCGTTGGTATTGCCGATGTCTCCGAACTTCGCATCCAAGATGATCGCCACGCCCGGCGCGACCCTTCGTGCGTACGTGACGGTCTCCTGCAGGGCGACGAAGCCATCTACACCACAATTCAGATAGAACGCCAGGTTGATCTTGTAGGCGCTGGCCAAGTCCGCAGTCGCATCGACCATGTTGGCGTTGAACTCACGTTGAGACGGGCTGGCCTGACCAGCGGGCGTCGGCAAGGCTCGAGCATCACTGTCCAGCCCCACCGATACAGCGTGGCCACATGCCCATCTTTCGCTGAGGAGCTCAACAAACGCAGATGCCATGGGTCCTCCCTGGCCAATAATGCCCTCGCGACGTCATCTCGCTTCGGCCACAACTCTAAGCTGTCGCTGCACTTCGACGGACTGAAAGGCGGCCGGGTCACTCAGGTAGGAACAGACGACGTCATACTCGGTTGCACTGAGGTGTGGTCGGAGAAGATCCATTCCTTGGCTCTTGAGGCGAATGAGGGAACGGAGAGTAAAGCCCGCTTCCGAGGCCGCGTCCGCCCCGCCCTGTTCGCGGTCCACGACCACCAGGACATCACTGCATGACACGGCCTCCAGGCCCCTCCTCTCGATCTCGTGCTGGACTTGTCGAGCCGCGATGAGCTTCGAGTCGAAGCGAGTCACGAGGTCATCGACGAGCAGCAGCTGGTCGCCGGCCTCAATTTGCCCCTCAACGGCCGCATGTTGTCCATATTGCTGCAGCTCCTCTGCGGCGCCGGCCTCAGTCCGCGCGGCGAGTTTCCGTGTCATCAACGCAGGAACCCCTGATGCGAGCGAGGTTGCGATCGCCACCGGGATCCCGCCGAGAGCGACGCCGACGAGTCGCTGAGGCCTGGGTTGGTCTTTGTCGAGCAAGGCTGCGAGAGCGACGCCGACGTCTGTCAGAACATCGGGGTAACTGCAGAGTTCTCGCAGTTGAAGGTATATCGGGCTCCATTGGCCGGAGACCAGGGTCCACCCTTCCGGCCTGTCGCGATACCAGGTACGAAGCATTCCCCGCTCGTACAGGGCGGTCATGACCAGCCCAGCGGCTTCTTCCACTCACAGCTCCTTCACGCAGATCTACCGGTTGCGATAGGCCAGCCGTACGGTGTCCGCACTAGGCAGTGTGTACTGATGAAGCTTCGGCACAGCGTCCCGTACGTGGGTCGCGTTCGCGCCGTACGCCACGGCGATCGTGCCCCTGACGGGCGAAGACTATCGCTCGAGCGGTATGGCCCGTCACCGCCCTGGACACCTCGGGGGATGTCTGAGCAGCGGCTGAAGAGTCCATCGAGCTCCCCGACCTGGCTTGAACTGGTCGAACGTTTCGAGCAGGGCTGGCCGACTGTGGCTCTGTGCTTCCTGTACCGCCTCGTCCGGCGCGCCGTCGAACTGTTCGCCCGCCTCTTCCCGGTTCTCGGCGGCGCGGCCACGTTCACGGGCACGGCCGCTCGCCGCGACGCGCTGGCAGCAGGGCCGACACATCGGTCGGCGGCGCAGCGCACCATTCGGCTCGTATCACGTCCCGGGCAGCGACGGCCCCGGGCGACAAGCACACCAGTTCCGATCCCGCCGCCCGGTCGACCATGATCCGCACGTGAGCCCACGACGACCGCGTACATGCGCCCGCAGTTCCACGTTCGAGGGCGTGCGGGGAGCTTCGCAGCGCTCAAGCAAGACCGGCCAGGTCCTCGACGTTCTCGAGCCCGTGCCGATCCAGGTAGTCCAGTATTCCCTGGTTGATCTCGCGGGCGACTCTGCCCTTGCTCTGACGGATCCCTGTAACGACCTGAACTGCCTGGGCGCCCGCCCGCAGCCGTTCGATTGCAGAGGCAGCATTGTTGATGGCTCCCACACCGATCCTCTGCAGGCCCGTGCCGCGAGTCATTCTCGTCAGATCCCTCATGCGTTCATTGGCCCTACGTCGGAATTCGCCGACATCACCGCTGAGTCCCCCGGCCAGGCCTTCCCAGCCATAGCGTGACTTCAGCTCATCGTCAATCGTGGTGTTCGAATCGATGATCCCGGTAACGCCATGACCTACACACACCTTGATCACGTCGTCGAGGTCTTCGAGAGCCAGGTCCACAGTCGTCTTGACGAATAAGGGCTTTTGCCCCTTGGAGTCGAGCACGTCCTTCACCGCCACGACAATATCGGTGAGGGGCCCGGGGTTGAGCAGGTTCCTCAGACCCGGGGTGTTGGGCGATGAGACATTGATCACAAAGTAATGCGCATAGTCGTACAGCCTGTCGGCTACGGCTGCATGTGCCCACGGGGCCTGGTTGTCGGGGGTCAGCCTGTTCTTGCCGATACTGACACCGAGAATGCCCGGCCTCTCTTCCGCATCGAGATGCCTGGCGACCGCCTCCATACCCTGGCTGTTGAACCCCATCCGGTTGAGCGCAGCCCCACGGCTGTACCACAGACGCGGACGCGGGTTGCCTCCCTGCGGGTGGACCAGCACCGAACCCACTTCCGTACCGGCAAAGCCCAGCGCGTACAGTCCGTCGACAGCCCAGCCCTTTTTGTCCCAGCCGGCACCGACCAGGACCGGGTTCTCCAGCGACATGCCTCCGACCTGGGTGTGCAGTCGCGTGCTTTCGACTCGTTCACCGCCGAGCGCAAAGTCTATGAGGTGGTGGCCAAGTGGATGCTTGGCCAGGGTATGAAGGCCGAGTTCGGCCAATTCTTTCAGCTGTTCGCTCTCGAGGGTTTCCCACCTGGCTCGTAAGCTTTCCGTATCCATGGTCGTCCTTGTATTGCTGTGGTTGTCTCTGTGGCTGCAGCCGGAGCTTGGCCGAGGAGAACTCAGGCTGCTATGGGTCTTCCCCGAGCTCACGGCGATAATTGCGCCCAGCGCTGGTTTGCCGAGGGAGTGGGTCCGTGAAGAATGTGATCGCACGGTCTCCTCTCCGAGACGATACTCGCTCATATGGGAGGACCGAGCGGTGCATCGAGCTGCGCGCCCGCCTCTTCCCGGGTGGTCGGCGGCGCGGGATCCTCGGCGAGCCTCGCCTGTTCGACGGACGCCGCATGGCGCTCCTGGAGGCTGCGCACCTCGAGGCGGTGGCAGCGCCAGTCGGCGATGCCCGCGGCGGCGGCCCGGGCGGCGGCGACAGTGGTGAGGCAGGGCACACGGTGGGCGGAGGCAGCCCGGCGGATGTGAGCGCCGTCGGCCCGCGGGCCCCGGCCGCGGGGGGTGTTGACGACGAGCTGAACCTTGCCGCCCGCGATGAGCTCAACTGCGTCGAGGGTTCCCACACCAGGTTGGCCGACCTTGGCGACCCGCGTCCCGACCGTCACCCCGTGGCGCTCGAGGAAGTCCGCTGTTCCCTCGGTGGCCACCAGAGCAAAACCGAGATCCGCGAACCCACGCGCCACCCCCACTCCCGCCTCCTTGTCGCGATTGGCGAGCGACAGGAAGACGGCACCGTCGGCTGGAAGGCGGTTGCCGGCCGCGAGCTGGCTCTTGGCGAACGCGAGGCCGAACGTGCGGTCGATGCCCATCACCTCACCGGTGGAGCGCATCTCTGGTCCGAGCAGCGAGTCGACGTCGGGAAAGCGGTCGAAGGGAAGGACCGCCTCCTTCACGCTTACGTACGTCGGGCGCCGAGCGCCGGGGGCGGGCAGCATGCCCTCGTTGCGCAGGTCCTCGAGCGTGGCTCCGAGCATGGTGCGCGCCGCTATCTTCGCGAGCGGCACGCCGGTCGCCTTGGCGACGAACGGGATCGTCCGGCTTGCCCGCGGGTTGGCCTCGATGACGAACACCTGGCGTTGCTTGACGGCGTACTGGACGTTCAGAGGGCCAAGGACCTGGAGGGCGGCCGCAATGCGACGGGTGTGGTCCTCGATCAACCCGACAGTGCCCTCATCGAGCGTCGGCGGAGGGATCACGCACGCTGAGTCACCCGAGTGCACCCCGGCCTCCTCGACGTGCTCCATCACCGCCCCGATGAGCACTTCGCCCACGCGGTCGCGGATCGCGTCGACGTCGACCTCCACGGCGTCCTCGAGGAACCGGTCGATCAGCACAGGTCGCACCGGTGCATGCGGACCTTCGTGGCCGAGGGCGGCGGTGACTGCGCGGTCGAGGCTGTCGGCGTCGTAGACGATCTCCATGGCCCGCCCGCCGAGCACATAGCTCGGCCGGACGAGCGCCGGATAGCCGATCCACTGGACGATCTCGCGCGCCTCGGCTAGCGATGCCGCGGTCCCACCGGCCGGTTGGGGGATCTCGAGACTGGCGCAGAGTGCCGACCACCGCTCGCGGTCCTCCGCCATGTCGATCGCCGCCGCGCTGGTGCCCAGCACGAGCGAGGGCGGGAGACGGTTCGCGAGCTTGAGAGGCGTCTGGCCCCCGAGGCTGACGATGACGCCGGCGACGCCACACGCGCCGCCGCCCAGCTCCACGGCGACGATGTCGAGAACCGCCTCCTCGGTGACCGGCTCGAAGTACAGCCGGTCGGAGGTGTCGTAGTCGGTCGAGACCGTCTCCGGGTTGCAGTTGACCATCACGGTCTCGTAGCCGGCCGCTCGCAGAGCCATTGACGCGTGCACGCAGCAGTAGTCGAACTCGATTCCCTGCCCGATCCGGTTCGGCCCCGACCCGAGGATGACGACGCGCGGCGACCTGCCGGGTCTGACTTCATCCTCGTCCTCGTAAGTGGCGTAGTAATAAGGTGTCTCGGCCGCGAACTCCGCCCCGCACGTGTCGACGGTCTTGAAGGTCGGCCGGACGCCCGCGAGCAGCCTTGCGCTGCGGACGTGGTCCTCCCCGACGCCGAACAGGTAGGCGATCTGGGTGTCCGAGAAGCCGAGTCGTTTCGCCCTCCGCCACGCGCCCGGCTCGAGATCGGAGGGCATCACCCCCGCTGCGGCGAGATCCTCCAGCCCGAGCCGTTCGTCGACGACCGCCGCGATCTGGTCGAGGAACCATGGATCGATCGCCGTCACCTCGGCTACGCGTTCGACGCTGAAGCCGCGCCGGAGTGCCGCCTCGAGCTGGAACGGCCGGTCGGGGGTCGCAGTCGCGGCTCTGTGCAGGAGCTCGTCGTCGTCGAGCTGCTCGTAGCGCTGTTCGGCCCGATCGGCGTTGAGGCCCGCGCGGTCGAGCTCGAGGCCGCGCAGCGCCTTTTGCAGCGACTCGGGGAAGGTCCGGCCGATCGCCATGGCTTCACCCACCGACTGCATGCGAGTGCCCAGGGCGTCGAGCGCGCCGGGAAGTTTCTCGAAGGCCCAGCGGGGCACTTTCGTGACGACGTAGTCGATCGTCGGCTCGAAACATGCCGGGGTGGCTTTGGTGATGTCGTTCGCGATCTCGTCCAGTCTGTAGCCGACGGCGAGACGGGCGGCGATCTTCGCGATCGGGAACCCCGTCGCCTTGGACGCAAGCGCGGACGAGCGCGAGACCCTCGGGTTCATCTCGATGACGAGCATCCCGCCGGCACGCGGGTCGACGGCGAACTGGATGTTGGAGCCGCCGCTCTCGACGCCGACACGGCGGATGCACGCGAAGGCCGCGTCGCGCATCTTCTGATATTCGACATCAGACAGCGTCTGCGCCGGGGCGACGGTGATCGAGTCGCCCGTGTGGACGCCCATCGGGTCGAAGTTCTCGATCGAGCAGACCACGACGCAGTTGTCCGCGCCGTCGCGCATGACCTCGAGCTCGAATTCCTTCCAGCCTGCGATCGATCGCTCCACGAGGATCTCGCTCACCGGGCTGGCGGCGAGACCAGCGGCCGCGAGCCGGCGGAAGGCCTCGTCGTCGGCGGCAATGCCCGTACCGGCGCCCCCGAGGATGAAGGAAGGCCGGACGATGAGCGGGAAGCCGACGACGACCGCCGCCTCGAGCGCTTCTTGCATGTCATGGGCAAAACCGGACTCGGGCACCGAAAGCCCGATCTCGGTCATCGCCTCCTTGAACCGGTCGCGGTTCTCGGCGGTGCGGATCGCCTCGAGCTTGGCGCCGATGAGCTCCACTCCGAACCGGTCCAGAATCCCGTCCTCGGCGAGTTGGACCGCGAGGTTGAGCGCCACCTGTCCGCCCATCGTCGGCAGCAAGGCGTCGGGCCGCTCCCGCTCGATGATCGCGGCGAGCACATCCACTTCGAGCGGCTCGATGTAAGTCCGATCGGCGAGGTCGGGGTCGGTCATGATCGTGGCCGGGTTCGAGTTCGCCAGGATGACGCGGTACCCCTCCTCCCGCAGCACCCGGCAGGCCTGGGTGCCCGAGTAGTCGAACTCGCAAGCCTGGCCGATGACGATCGGGCCGGAGCCGACGACGAGGATCGACGAGATGTCGTCGCGCCGGCCCATCAGCTAGCGGCCATGAGCGCCCGGAACTCCTCGAACAGGTACCTGGCGTCGTGCGGCCCGGGGCCGGCCTCGGGGTGGTACTGGACGCTGAACGCTCGGGCATCGGTGCAGCGGAGGCCCTCGATGACGCCGTCGTTCAGGTTGACGTGGCTCACCGCCGCACCGGTGAGCGTGCCATCGGCCACGGCGTAGCCGTGATTCTGGCTGGTGATCTCGACCGCGCCCGTCTCGAGCCGCTTGACCGGGTGATTGCCGCCGTGGTGCCCGAAGCGCAATTTGTAGGTTTGTGCGCCCAGCGCCCTTGCCAGCAGCTGATGGCCGAGGCAGATCCCGAACACGGGGATCGCGTCGAGCAGAGCGGCGATCTCCCGCACGACGTGGCCGAGGGCGGCCGGGTCCCCGGGACCGTTGGACAGGAACACGCCGTCGGGACGGCGCGCGAGCACCTCGGCCGCCGGGGTCGTCGCAGGGACGACCTCGACGTCCGCGAAACCGACGAGGTTGCGCAGGGCGGCCGTCTTGACCCCGAAGTCGTAGGCGACGACGGAGAATCGGCGCCCGGCACCTTGCATGCCGGCAAGGTACGGCGCGCCGGTCGTGACCTCGGCGACGAGGTCCATGCCGAGTGTGCCGGGCTCCGCCTTCGCAGCGGCGAGCAGCTCTTGTTCGGAGGCGGTCCCGAACGCGCAGGACATTGCGCCGGCCTCACGCACGTGGCGGGTCAGCCGGCGGGTGTCGACGCCGGTGAGCCCCGGCACCGCGAAGCGGCGGAGGAAAGCCTCCAGGCTCTCCGCCGAGCGCCAGCTGCTCGGCCGGTCGGTGAGGTCCCGGACGATCACGCCTCGGCAGAACGGGCGGCGGCTCTCGTCGTCCTCGGGGGACACGCCGTAGTTGCCGATGTGAGGGTAGGTGAACGCCAGCACCTGCCCCGCGTAGGAGGGATCGGTGATCACTTCCTGGTAGCCCGACATGCACGTGTTGAAGACGAGCTCCCCGCTGGCGATCCGGCCGTCGTCGAGTGCTCCCATGGCCTCGCCCTCGAACACGGCACCATCGGCGAGCGCGAGCCGAGCCGGAAGGCGCGTGTCTCGGGACCCGGCGCGCATCGGCCGGGTCCCGCTCATCGCTGCGCCTCGCCGTCGATGACCACGGCCTCGCCCGCGAACACGGTGTGGCGGACCTTGCCGGTGAGCCGGCGACCGGCATAGGGCGTGTTGCGACTCCGGCTGGCCTGGCGGCTCCGGTCGACAACCCATTCGGCGGTCGGGTCGAACACTGTTAGGTTCGCCGCCGTGCCGGGCCGGATCGGGCCGCCTTGGCCGCCCTGATGAGTCCAACCACCCTGGCCATCCTGGTCGAGCCCGGCGATGCGGGCCGGCTGCCAGGAGAACAAGCCGAGAAGGTCCCGCAGCGACATGACAGCTCCGGTGCCGAATGGCACCCAGCCGTCCCCGGCTTCATCGTTGCCGCCTTCGTCGGGGACCACGCAGAGCGCGGTGTGGGCAACCGCGAGCGCGGTTTCCAGACCGAGCATCCCGGCGGGAGCCTCGTCGAAGGGATCCTCCTTTCGCTCGGGCGCGTGCGGCGCGTGATCGGTCGCGATTGCATCGACAACGCCGTTCAGGAGACCCGCCCGGATCGCAGCCACGTCGGCGGCAGTTCTCAGCGGAGGGTTGACCTTGTACACGGGGTCGAAGCCCGCGACGGCGGCGTCGCAGAGCGAGAGATGATGCGGCGTGACCTCCGCGGTGACCGCAAGCCCGTCCGCCTTGGCTCTTCTGATCATCTCGATTGCGCCCGCTGTGGACAGGTGCAGGAAGTGCATGGGTGCGCCGGTGAGCCGCACGAGCGCGAGGTCCCGTGCCAGCATCGCTTCCTCCGCGAGCGAGGGCTGGCCTGCGATCCCGAGGCGGCTCGACCAGGCACCTTCGTTCATCTGGCCGCCCGCTGCGAGCTGCTCGTCCTCGCAGTGCTGGGCGAGGACGACGCCGAGCCCCGACGCGTACTCGAGCGCACGGCGCATCAACCCACCGTGTTGCACACCTCGCCCGTCGTCGGTGAACAGCCGCACGCCAAGCTCGGCCAGCTCGGCCATCGGGACGAGTCGCTCGCCGCGGCGGCCGAGGGTGATCGCCCCGGCGACCGCGATCTCGGCCAGCGCCGTCCTGCCGAGCGCGAGCACATCGCGCGCGACCGCTGCCGAGTCGATGGCAGGCTCGGTGTTCGGCATGGCGACCACGGCTGTGTAGCCACCGAGAGCGGCGGCCCTCGACCCGGACTCGACCGTCTCGGCGATCTCTCCTCCCGGCTCGCGCAAGTGCGCGTGGAGGTCCACAAGGCCCGGCGCGAGAACACAGCCGCCCGCGTCGAGAACGGTCGCGCCCGTCGGTGCGTCGATGACCTCCTCTACGGCGACGATGCGGCCGTCCCGCACGAGGACGTCGCTTCGCCGTTCGCCCGTCTCGTCTACGAGCCTCCCGCCACGGACGACGATCTCCCCCTTGTGTGTGAATGCGTTCCGGCGAGGCATCACATCGCTCCCGAGCCGAGCAAGTGGAACAGGACGGCCATGCGGACGATCACGCCGTTGCGCACCTGGCGCGTCACGAGGGAGGCAGGCAGGTCGGCGACCTCCGGCGAGATCTCGACACCGCGGATCATCGGTCCGGGGTGCATCACGAGGGCGTCCTTCTTGAGCGCGTCGGCCCGCGCCCGGGTCAGCCCGTAGCGCCAGTGGTACTCGTCGAGCGAGGGCAGCAGAACCTCGCCGAGGCGCTCGGACTGGATGCGAAGCAGGTAGATGACGTCGAGCTCCCCGAGTATCGCGTCGAGATCGCCGGTCGCAGTCACGGGCCAGCCCTCCAACGAAGCGGGCATGAGCGTCGCCGGCGCCACGAGCACGACTTGTGCACCCAGCGCGCTGAAGGCGAGCACGTTCGAGCGGGCGACCCGCGAGTGCTTGATGTCGCCCACGATCGCGATGCGCAGCCCCTTCAGATCGGCAGGGATTTCTCCGTCGTGACGCGCCGTGAGAGCCTCACGGATGGTGAAGCAGTCCAGCAGCGCCTGAGTCGGATGCTCGTGGGTGCCGTCCCCGGCATTGATCACGCTCGCGCCCACCCAATTGGTGACCCTGAGCGGCGCCCCCGAGGAGTGGTGGCGGATGACCATCGCGTCGATGCCCATGGCGTCGATAGTCTCGACGGTGTCGCGGAGCGACTCACCTTTGACAGCAGACGACGTGGCGGCGGTGAAGGTCATGACGTCTGCGGAGAGGCGCTTTGCGGCAGTCTCGAACGACAGGCGCGTCCGGGTGGAGGGCTCCATGAAGACCGTCGCCACCGTGCGCCCCCTGAGTGCTGGCACCTTCGGGATCGGTCGCTCAGACACCTCGGCAAACGCGTCGGAGAGGCGCATGATCTCGAGGATGCCGTCACGGTCGAGATCGGCAATGGAGAGAAGATGCCGGACCGCCGGGACCCGGTGGTCCACGAAGAAGTCCTCCTCGGCCGCCGCTGCCCCTGCGCCTGTCACCTCGGCGACCCCGATCGCCCCGGTCGCGTCGCTCGCCTGGTCAGTCAGCCTCGGCGGGGTTCCAGTGCTCGTCGTCATGCCAGGGACGATCATCGGACCCCCCTCTCCTTGTCGGTCGTCAGGAGATCACCTATCGTGACCCCCTTTTCGGTCACATCGACGAGCTCGTCCCGCCGAGTCGGCAGGTTCTTCCCCACGAAGTCGGGCCGGATCGGCAGTTCCCGGTGACCGCGGTCGACCATCACGGCCAGCTGCACAACGCCAGCCCGCCCGCGGGCCGCGAAAGCCTCGAGCGCAGCCCGGACCGTCCTCCCGGTGAACAGGACGTCGTCGACCAGGACCACAGTGCGCCCGGTGATGTCGAAGGGCAGGTCGGTGACCTCCTCGGGCAGCACCGGACGAAGCCCGATGTCGTCGCGGTAGAAGGCGACGTCAATGGTGCCGAACGGCACGGCCGTTCCCTCGATTTCCCGGAGGATGGCCACGAGCCGTTCGGCCAGCCACACGCCGCCGGTCTGAAGCCCGATGACGACGACGTCTTGGAGCCCGCGGTTGCGCTCAACGATCTCATGCGCGATGCGCACAAGGGCTCTTCGAACCTCGTCGCCGTCCATCACGTGGCTTCGGGCAACAAAAACGCGCCCTGACGGGCGCGTCAAACCTCTCTCTCTATCGGCCACTTGGGCTCCTCCTCGTACGTACGGCCTCGCTGGACCCGCTTTACGTTCGAGGTCTCACTCTAGCTGCAGGCGGGAGCAGCGCCAGGATCTTGTGGAATGGCTGCACTGCTCACAGCGCACGACTGATCCACCGTGGGCGCAAGAAGCATCCGACAGCTACGGCCGGCCGGCCTCGATCCAAGTCTGAACTCGCGAGTCGCCGACCCGGCGAGCAGTCGGCATATTGGCCCAGACCCGGAAGCGCTCCCGTTCCTCGACGCTGAGCTGCGAGAAGAGCGTCTTGGATCCGGGGACACTTCGCTGAGATCCAGAGCTCCGTCCCCGGCCTGGGCTGGGCGGTCGGCCGGCCGTTCTGCCGCTCTCGATGTACGGCGCAAGCAGCTTGCGCAAACTTGCGGCGTTCTTCTTGCTGAGCTCGATTTCATACGCCTTGCCGTCGAGAGCGAACGACAC
>Ga0247847_1000064_pt1 | contig 36030 bp, 31 predicted proteins | sample PFST25metaG_FD_186002 | JGI IMG/M metagenome (GOLD analysis project Ga0247847, IMG submission 186002) | Peat soil microbial communities from Stordalen Mire, Sweden - P.F.S.T25 | ecosystem: Environmental > Terrestrial > Soil > Wetlands > Peat | place: Sweden: Norrbotten County, Stordalen Mire...
ACGCGAGCGTCGCAGAGCAGCTGATCGGAGATCTCCTCGAAAATGACGAGGTGACCGGTGACGACGCTGTCCGCGAAGGCCAAGGCGAGCCTGGCGCGCTCGGCCATGAGCGCGCAACGGTTTATGGAGACGCCGCCTATGGGACCGGTGAGCTCCAGTCCCGCTTGAAAGACGCCAACATCGCCTCGAAATGCAAGACCCAGCCACCTGTGGCAAAGAATGGGTTGTTCACAAAGGACCGCTTCCTTGTCGACCTCGGCAACGACACGGTCACGTGCCCGAACGACGTGACCGTGAAGATCCGGCGACTGAAAGACGGAGATGGAATCGCAAAGTTCACTACGCACTGTGTCACCTGCCCGCTCGCTTGGCAGTGCACCACGTCACGAATCGGGCGAAAGATCCGCGTCGGGATCCACGAAGCCGTCATTGCCGGTGCACGCGTCGAGCAGAAAGACCCGAACTGGAGAGCCGACTACAGAGCGACGCGTCCAAAAGTCGAGCGCAAGCTCGGCCACCTCATGAGACGAAGACACGGGGGAAGGCGCGCGAGAGTGCGCGGGAAACTACGGGTTGCAGCCGACTTCAGTCTTCTCGCTGCCGCAGCCAACCTTGCACGCCTCGCCAAGCTCGAGGTTCGTTCGATCGAAGGCGGAGGATGGATGATGGCCGGATGACAAGGAGGTGGAGGCCAATGGCATCCCACACGCGCCCCTCGAGGCCCGTCGATCGCTACGAGTCGGCCTTGTTCGCGACATCTTCGACACCGTCACGCGGAGCAAAGAATGTCTTCTCAACAACTTCCAGCTGCCCGCCAGTCACATTGAACCCTTGTTCAACACCAGGCACCTAGGGGAAACTCGACGATCGTACGCTCCGGGCCGCGATGGCTGCGCCCTGTCGGCCGCGGGCGTCGGGGACTGCTGCGGGTCGCCGGTGACGCACGGTCGCCGCGGGCGTGTACGGCCGTAGCCCGCAGGGAGCGCGCCAGTTGGATCCCACTTATCGCGCACGAGTGGTGAGAGGACTTGTTGGTCGGCGTGAACTTTCCCCCGACAGGACGTGGCTGGCGACAGCATCGTCTCCGGTCACACCGTCGAGAGGCTTGCCGACTTCGCGAGCCAGACATCGAGCTCTTCGATGGGCAACGGCCTGCTCACGTAGTAGCCCTGCGCCAGATGACAGCCGAGCTCTTCAAGACGTTGCAGGACGTCAGCTGTCTCGACGCCTTCTGCTACAACCTGTTTTCCAAGGTTGCGTGCGAGGTCGATCGTCGATCGCACGACGACCTCGTTGTCAGGCGAGCTGCTCATGTCTGTCACGAACGACCGGTCAATCTTGATCTCGTCTATCGGGAGACGTGTCAGGTATGTCAGCGACGAGTAGCCCGTTCCGAAGTCGTCGACTGATAGCCGGACACGCATCTTGGCGAGGCGTGCGAGCACGGCCTTAGTCCGCAGCGGGTCGGCGATGACGGCGCTCTCGGTGATCTCGAGCTCGAGGAGGTCCACGGGAACTCCGTTGAGTCTCAGCAGGTCGGCGACGTCACTTGGAAGGTCGGCGTCGATTAGGTTGCGCATCGCCAGGTTGACGGCCACCCTCATCGGGCGGCCGTGGTCCATCCAGGACCGGCACTGGCGGAGCGCCAAGTCGAGCACGTAGTGCGTGAGCGGTTTGATCAGGCCGGTCTCCTGAACAAGCGGGATGAACTCGTCTGGCGGGATGAGGCCCCTTTGCGGGTGTTGCCAACGAAGCAGAGCTTCGACGGCCATGATGTTGCCTGTCGAGAGAGTCAGCTGTGGTTGGTAGTGGAGGACGAGTTCGCCTCGCTCGAGCGCGCCACGCAGCTCTCCAATGAGACTAAGTCGGTCCGGCTTGTGCGGGTCGGCGGAGCTTTCGTACCTCGCGAACCCACCGTTCGCAGTCTTGGCGACATACATGGCGACGTCGGCATGCTGCATCAACAGGTCCGCATCTCCTCCGTCTTTCGGAAAGGCTGCAAGTCCGACGCTGACGTCGATATTGAGCGGCAGGTCGTGGACAACGATCGACTCCTCGAGACAACTCGACACCCGTGAGACGACCATGGCGGCATCCGTCTCAGGTGTGTTCGGGAGCAGGACGCCGAACTCGTCGCCTCCAAGCCTCGCGATCGAGTCACCCCCTCTCGTCACCTTCGACAACCGCCGCGCCACCTCTCTCAGGACCTCGTCCCCGGCTGCGTGGCCAAGAGTGTCGTTGATCTCCTTGAACCTGTCGAGGTCGAGCATGAGAACTGCGACTTCCTCGTTCTCCCGCCGCGCCGCCGCGAGCGCGTGCTCAACCCGGTCATGAAAGAGCGTGCGGTTCGGCAGGCCGGTGAGCCCGTCGTACAGGGCCTGGTGCCGGAGCTGCTCCTCGGCTCTGTCGCGAGCCTGCTCGGCGGCCTTCTGCTCCGTGATGTCCCGAACCAGGAGGCAGAGTCTCCTCAAAGGGCCCTCCGATCCGGCGATCGGTGCGACCCTGCCCTGGAACCACCGGATGCCCGCCGGAACCTCGAGGCAGTACTCCCAGAACTGCGAGCGACCCGTTTCGAGGACCTGGACGATGACATTGGCCAAGCTGAGGCCGATCTCTTCGCCGAGCGCCTCACGATGCGTTCGGCCGATCAGTTCGCCCCGAGGCACTGCGAGCAGAGCGTCATTGGCGGTCCAGATCTTGAGATAAGTGCCGTTCTCATCGAGCTCGAACACAAGATCATCGAGTGAGGAAAGGAGCGCCTGCAGGCGAGCCTCGCTCTCTTGCGGAGCTTCGGTCGCCCCCTGGCCGTCGATAGTCTCGATCACAACGCCCAGCCAGAACTGAGGGACGCCACCGCTCCCGCCCGGGAGGGCCATCCGGTCGTGCACGTCCAGCACGCAGCCACCTGCGGCCATCGTGAGGTACTCGGCCGGAACCGGTCCCGTCTTCTCACTGCGAGCTGCTGGCTCTCGCGACCGAGAGCCGCGTTCTTGCATCGCCGGCCCTGAACTGAGGACGCCGCCACATTGGCGTCACTGAATTCCGTTGGGCGCGTCAGCTTCACCATGTGAGTATCGGCTCAATAGGCAACATGATTAACCTCGACGTTCGTCCGGCCACTGGTGACTGGTTCTGAACGAGGATCAGGATCCCTCGACGCAACGAGCAAGCCCAACGCAATTGCTTGATTCCTAATGAGACAACTCGGCGTGCTCTGGGCCGAGCAACGAGCCGCACCGCACGCGCTTGCCATAATGCTCAGCCGAGTCTGGCGCTCGGGCTCTGGCGACCACCGGTCGGAGAGTCACTTCCGAAATGGGCTCAGCGCCTGACCATTGATCAAGAAGGACCTAGGAACGACTCGAGCGTGGGAAGGAACCACTCTCCAATCACCATGATCGGTACCCCGTCGACGTCGATCCGATACGTCCGGGCCAACAGGTGCTCGTCGGGCACCGGAGCATCGCCAAATACAGACCCGTGACGTCGATCAGGACGGGGAAGTGGAGACCGGGTGAAGCCGATCCCCTCCTTGGCGAGGATTCGCCCGATCGGATCGCTGGTGGTCTCGAGTTGCAAGCAGAAGGCGGCAGGGAGACGGCTCGGGACGAGCAGGCTCTCGGCGTGCATGTACGGCAGCGCCGACCTTCTTCCCTGCAGCACGGTTGACCGCCGGAGCAACGGATGTCCCTCTCCAACACCCAGGAAGTTTGGTGTGCCGGCCTTGATCATGACGTGGCGCCGCTCGTATGCGTCGACCGGCTCACCCACGAGTTGCTCCAGGAACGCCGTCACCGTTGTGCCGGTCTGACCGAGCGCCGATTCCAAACGCAACCGTGGGGCCACGGCCACCATTGAATCGCACTGGGCGACCTGCTGCCGGTCCAACCTGGCTCTCCGCCGACCTGGCTGGCTGGCTCCCCGTTCTCCTCCGCACCAGCTCCCGCCTCCCGCCGTCGTCTTGTGACGGCCCCGCAGAACGTGACCGCCGATCGGGCAGCTAATGCCCCGTGATCCGGTGTCGCAGCTCGACATAGACCTCGGTGCCGACGATCGCCTCCAACTCCGCGCCCAGCGAGTCGATCACCGGACGGTCAGCCACGTAGGCCAACGAACCCTCAGTGCAGCACCACGCCATTGTCTCGCCCTCTGGGCCCCAGTCGTTGCGCGTCCAGCGGCGCACCGTCGCCACCTCCGTATCGTCAGCACCCGCCTCCCAGTCCACCCTGATGGGCAGCTGCCAGCACACTGACGGCTTCCAATCGATTGGTGACTCCCCCGCCTCGATGGCTGCCAGGTGCAGCGCGCAGCCCGCGCCGCCGACGAATCCGGGCCGGTTGAGGAAGATGCAGGCACCGTCGACAACGCGGGTGTGGGTGCGGGTGCCGTCGCTGAAGATGCCACCGTCGTCAGCCTCGGCGTGACGCTCGAAGTCGACCGGGGACAGCGTTGCCGCGAGCGCGGCGATCAACCGAGCTTCGTCCACATCGCCGAGTTCAGCGCCGACAGAGCAACAGCCGAGGCCGAGATGCTCCGCCGGCTCGGCACCGATGCCCTGGCAGCCTCGACCCCACAGGCAAGCCCACCTCGACTCCAGGAAGTCCCGATCGAAGCGCCAGACCGTCTCAGCGTCGTGGATCTCCTCCATCCGCGGGTTCATTGAAACGACCCTACGCAAGTCCGGCCGCCGGCCGCTTCAACATCTCCCGCGACCGAGGTTCCGAACCATTCCTTCCGGCCGCTCATGGCGCTTCCAGCGGCCTCACTCCGCGGGAGTCGAGCGGCGAGGCTGGGACCCAGAGCTCCCGGACATGAGCGCTCGACCGGCAGGTTGAACGCCGCCACCTGGTGACGCGACGCGTTCGTCCCGACGCGTGCAACCGCGTCGCGCCTCGTCTGCGGATCTCTCGTCACTCAGCCGGCGGCGGTGGCTGCAACGGGCCCGCTACAAGAACCTGCCAAAACGATCCTCCATCGGTCGTCTTCCACACCAGGGGTTCAGCCAGCGGCTTGCCAGAGCATCCGACGTCCGTGTCGTCGAAACACAGCCAACCCGTCAATCCGACGAAGGTCATGCCGCGGACGTGGACGTCCAAGGCGGGCATCGATGGGAGAGATCGGTCGGAGAGAACGTGATCAGCATGATTTCGCTGCGGTTTCCCGCGGACTTCGTCCGGGGGCCAGTTACCTTCGACTGTCGGCGGCGCTGAGCGGTCCCCGCCGGTTCAAAAGCTGTGGGTCTTGACGAACTGGATCACGTCAGAGAGCTTGGCCTCGGCCATCGAGACACAGGTGTCGGCGCAGCCATAGTAAAGGCGGAGCGTCTCATCTGTTTCCATGACGGCGGCGCTGGGGAAGCACACGTTGGGGACGTCACCGATCCGCTCGTAACTCTCGGTCGGAGAAAGCAGGTAGTCCTTGGTGCGGTAGAGAACCTTCCAGGGCTTGTCCAGATCCAGGAGCGCGCCGCCGACGTAGTACAGGTAGCCGTTGCAACTCAGCCATACTCCGTGATATATGAGCAGCCAGCCCTCGTCGGTCTCGATCGGTGCGGGACCGGGGCCAGTCTTCAGGCTCTGCCAGCCACCTCTCGGTCCGAAAACGAACCGGTGGCAACCCCAATGCACGAAGTCAGGGCTTGTCGCATAGAAGATGTCACCGAACGGCGTATGGCCGCGGTCCGAGGGCCGGTGGTAAATGGCGTATTTCCCATCTATCTTGCGAGGAAAGATGACGCAGTTGCGGTTGGCCGGAGGCAGCAGGTCCTCACCCTGGGTAAAGGTCTTGAAGTCCTTGGTGGTGGCAAAACCGATCTTCGGACCCTGGGGACCGGCGTTGCACCAGGTGAGATAGTAGGTGTCCTCCAACCGCGTAAGGCGAGGGTCGTAGCTGAAGTTGGTGGCGAAGATTTCAGGATCGCTGCTTCGCATTTGAATTGGATCAGGATCGATGTCCCAATTGATCCCGTCTTGGCTGAACCCGACGTGGAGCACGCAGTCCAGGCTGATCTCGTCCACGCGGAACACGGCCGCATAGTCGCCTTCGCCCCTCTTGACGATCGCCGAGTTGTGGATGCTGTTGGCCCGGGGAACCGCGCTCGCTGTCACGATGGGATTGCCGGCGTAGCGCTTGAAGACAGTCTCGTTAGCCATCGTGTGCCTCTCCTCCTACGCGCGATCCAGAGCTGGTGCTGATACGAGCCGGTCCAGAGCCAAGGCCTGTCGAGCGCATGGGGCGCACAAACTCGATTGTCGACCTGGGAGGGAGAATGCTATCGACAATCCTCCCGGCCTGCGGCCCTCTACTTCATCTACCGCCTGCTCCGTCGTGTCATCGACCTGATCAGGCTCCACTGCCTCAGCGACTTCGGGAGCGACGCCGTTGTTCCTCCTCAACATCGCTACGTTCGCCATGATGCTCAACCTTTCGTAGGGAACCGGCCCGCTGACGCTGAGCTTGGGGTCACCTGACGACAATCGGATCGACCGGCGAGTCACTGTCACCGACAACCTTCAGCGGACCCGTTGCGCAGAGCAAGCCGTAATGGCCGTCCTCCGCACAGTCTGCAGCCAGGTTGTCGAGCCAAGCGATCTCGGTCATGAGCACGCCCATGTTACGCATCAACGCCGCCTGCAAAGGGGACAAGGCGCCCTGAAAGGTCCATCTGCGGGCACTGCCAGCCTTGACCTCGGCTGACGCGTCCCATCAAGCCTCTGAGCCTGCGGCGACAGCATCCAGGTCGGCGACGGGCGCAGTCGCAGCCGAGGCCCCGGGCCAGTCGCTTGGCATCGTCGACCACGACGAGCCGCCGTCGGCGCTGTGTGTCACCAGGTACGGGCTGGTAGCCGCACAGGCGCCAACACAGAGCAGCTGCAGGCCGAACAGCTGCCCGTGCCGTTGCACGACAGGTCGCTCCAGGGACCTGCGAACTGTTCCAGTGCGAAAGGGGGCGTGCTCGACCTCGGCCCACGACCTCCTGCCGTTCCGGGTGGCATAGAGGTCGCCCGAGCGGCCGGTCACCTAGCCGACCTGAGCCGAGGCAAGACACGCAAATGACCCGGCGTTGCAGTGCGACGGCGCCTTGTTCCGCGAGCGCAGGCGCAAGCGCTGTCTGCGACTTTGATAGGTTTCGATCTGGGGGGCTGCGAGACTTGAATCCTTACATCGTGCTCGGAAGTGCCGTCGTCGGCTTTCTCGTCGGCATGACCGGCGCGGGAGGCGGCGCTCTCATGACGCCGATGCTGATCCTGCTGTTCGGGGTCAACCCGTCGACCGCGATCTCGAGCGACCTAGTCGCCGCCGTCGTGATGCGCCCTTTCGGAGCTGCGGTGCACCTCCACAAAGGAACGGTCAATCTCCGCCTTGTCGGGTGGATGGTGATGGGCTCGGTCCCGATGGCCTTTCTCGGTGCGTATCTCCTCCACCTGATGGGCCAGTCCCATGTCGCTCAGGACAACGTGGAGCGGGCACTCGGCGCAGCCCTTCTGATCGGCGCCGCCGCCATGACGCTGCGTTACGTCCTTGACCGTCGCGGCGGTCGGCTACGCACGGGCGTGGTCCACGAGGTCGTTGTCCGTCCGGTCCCTACGGTCGCGATCGGGATGCTCGGGGGGATCGTCGTCGGGATGACCTCGGTTGGCTCCGGATCGTTGATCATCGTCCTGTTGCTGTTCGTCTACCCGTTGCTTGGAGCCAACCAGCTCGTCGGCACTGATCTCGCTCAAGCGGTACCACTGACCGGTGCGGCGGCACTCGGCGCACTGGCCTTTGGCCACGTGGAATTCTCGGTCACGACTTCCATCATCGTCGGAAGCGTTCCGGCGGTGCTCGTCGGATCGTTTCTCTCTTCGAGGGCGCCCGACCGGTTCGTGCGTCCCATCATCACGTTCGTCATCTTCGCTTCGGGCCTCAAGTACATCGGGGTGAGCACCACGGCGCTCGGATGGATCCTGTGCGTAACGGCTCTCCTCGCCGTGGTCATCTGGACGGCGCGCACGCGACCGTGGAGAGACGGGGTCAAGACCTCAACAGGGCGAGCCGCTGACGGCACATCGGCTCTCGCCTCTGGGGTGACTCCAGTCGATGAGGGACGGGAGACTTGAGGGCCTGGGTGGGTACCTTCTCGGGATCGAGTCGCAACGCCACTCGGTCCTCGTCGCCGCTCTGCAGCTGAACGCCGGCGCGGCGGTGCCGCTCCCGCAAGCTTGCGCAACGGGTACCGGCTGAGAGCCGCCCGGGCTGCTCAGGAGGCCAACTGCGGATACCTCCAGACGGTGCGAAACGCTCCCAGACAACTCAGAGTCGCCTCATGATCCCTTGGTCACAGGTTCGGTCCCTGCCCGGGTCCTCCCGTGGGCCACTGCTGAGCAGGCAGAGCCGGCGGGCGAGGAACAGCACAGAAGACCTACGGGGCGAGGGACTCCGGGGGAGGCTCGGTGGACCGGTGCACGCCCGCTAGGTTCGCCCACGTTGCGATGGCCCGGCCGGGCGCAAAACAGAGGACCGGCGACGCCGGCCGTGGCGCCGTCAGGATCTCAGGGCCGGGCCCGCTGCCACGAACCTCTGAATGCCACCACGAGCGCTGCGATGAGGAACACGGCACCGAGCGCGATGCCCGCGTAGCCACGCTTCGAGTGCTTGGCGACCACGTGAGCCGCGTACCCGGGGAAGAACGTCGGCAGCGAGTGCGACGCCTGCGTCACGTACAGAACACCAGCCGCGATGGCAGCGACTCCGAGGATGAACAGGATTATCACCAGAACACGTTGCATGGGCTTATCCTACGCGTAGTTGACTCACGCGCCGGGCTCACACGCGCGATGAAGGCCAGCAGGCGGAGAACCGCTGCAGGCGGCGGCGAGCGGGCCTCGGCGACCGTTGGCACGAACACGATTGCCCAACTGCGCCGCACACCTACTCCGACGGCACCCGTGAGATCTCTCAGGTTGAGCTCTGCCTCGTCGACTCCTTGAACAACGGTTCCCTTGGCTGAGCGTTGCCGGTCGGCGAAGAAGCGAACAACCACGAGAACTGGAAGACTTCTCGCGTGGGGACTCCTTCACCCGGGCTCCAGTCCAATCGTGTTCCCGTGGACAAGTCACCGGTGCTCGCGTTCATCCTCACGTTCTTCCTGGGTCCGCTCGGCCTGCTGTACGTGAAGGTCATGCCCGCTCTACTTCTGTTCTTGGTGGCGCTCACCGGCTATTTCACCTTTTGGGTCACCACGGCTGTGGCCTGGATCGTCTCGATCGTCTGGGCGTGCGTCGAGGCCTCCCGCAGGCACCGCGCGTCCGAGAGCTGGCGGGCCTCCACCGGCGATCAAGGCATACCCGTGCCGGGTTACCAACAAACAGCCGCGCTCGCGTACTACCCCGGTCAGGATGCTCCTCTCCCGCCACCCGGTTGGTACCCGGACGCCGTTGACGCGACAAAGGTCCGGTGGTGGGACGGCAGCCACTGGACCGGTGACGCTCAACCGGCATCCCAGCTGCCCCCACCGGGAACGGCGCGACCGGATCTAAGGTTCCCGCCACCGGCCGGCTAGAGCCCGTCTGATCGCCACGGTTCGGGCCCGAGACGGGACACGAGCGGGCGCTCCTAGGGTCGCGGCGTCAACAGCGTCCCGCCAAACTGCTCGGTAAAAGCAAGTAGGGCGTGACGGCGGCCATTGCCTGGGCGATCACGCCGCCAACTGTTCGGCGGACAGCCGACAACCCTCAGCCAGTGGTCGGCGAAGCCCCGGATCGTCCGCCGGAGGTGGGCCCATCGGCGTCCCCCTCACCCGAGGACGAGGCAACAACCAAGTCCATCTCCGCCAGCTTGCCCGGCCACCAGTTCCAACGACCGAGCAGCGACACCGTCGAGGGGACGAGCAAGCTCCGTACGAGAAAGGTGTCCATCAAGATGCCGAGCGCCAGGCCGATACCGATGTCGCGGATCTGGCTGCCTCCCGGTTCGCCTCCCGCGGTCACCGCGAGCACCAGGAACGTCCCCGCAAGGACGAGTCCCGCCGAGGTGATGGTCGGGCCCGACGCGCCGACCGCGGTCACGACGGCGTCGCGAAGACGGCGCTGGTGTGCCTCCTCCCGGATGCGCGTCATGACGAGGATGTTGTAGTCCTCGCCGAGGGCTAAGAGGAAGATGAACATCAGGAAAGGTAAGAGGAAGGTGAGCCCCCCGCTCCCGGCGATCTTGATGAACACGATCGATGCCAGGCCGAGCGCCGCCAGGTAGGACATCATCACGCTCGCGATGAGGTAGAGGGGAGCCACAAGGCTTCGCAGGACAAGCGCGAGCAGGAGCCCGATGGCGATGATCGCGATCGGGACGATGTGGATGAGGTCGCCGTCGGAGATCGAGCTCACGTCGTAGAGCGCCGGAGCCTCGCCGGCGACACCGCTCGCGGTCGCACCGATGCTGTGCTGGATCGTCGTCAAGGCCTTGCGGATGCTCGGCACGGCATTCAGCGCCGGTGTCGAGGCCGCGTCACCGGCCGTGAGCCCTGCCTCGAACTGGATCGTGTGCCCATCTGGGCTCACAAAACGAGCCGTCGCGCGGTACAGGTCGTACAAGGCTGTCGACACCTTCGCGCCGGGCGAACCGGGAGCCGGCAACGGCGGGAGAAGCCTGGGATTTCCGAGCTCCGCGTGCAGGCGGACGTAGACCGACGGTGGCATCGGCACGCCGGCGGGATCGAGCGGGCCCGGCAAAGCGCTGAAGAGCCCGGTCGCGTGCAGCTCGCTCTCCGCTTTCACGACCGCACCGGGGTCCTGCCATACGGCGGCAGCAAGCCTGAGGATCAGGTTGGTCGGGTTCGAGCTCGACTGGGGAAAGTACTTCATCAGCGCCGCGTTGCCGGCCGCCGCGTCACTCCCGTTCGGGGCAGCGGTAGCCCCGCCGAATCCCGCCGGAGAGTAGAACAGCGATCCGAACGCGAGTGCGCCGAAGACGATGACGCCGACCGCGAGCGTGTGCGCCGGCCGAGCGATGACGCGCTGGGCGATCTTGCCCCACCAACTCTCGTTAGCCTCGCCCGGGACGATCTTCGCCGGCCAGAACACAACCCGCCCGAGGATCGCGAGCAGGGCCGGCAGCAGCGTCACCCCGGCGACAAGCATCACGGCGATCCCGATCGCGAGCGGGACGCCGAGGTCGTGGTAGATCCCAAAGCTCGCGAACAGCAAGGTCAACAACGCCAGGATCACGGTCCCGGCCGATGCGCTGATCGACTCACCGACACGTGCGACCGCACGCGCCACGGCATCGTTGGCTGTCAGGCCCGATCGGAGGCCTTCCCGGACGCGGAACACGAGAAACAGCCCGTAGTCGGTCCCCGCCCCGAGGATGAGGACGATGAGGAGCAACTGGGTGATCTGCGAGATCTTGAGGCCGTGAGAGCCGAGCTCGCCGATGAGCGCGCCCGACAACTGCAGGACGAGCGCCGCCGGCAGCAACGTGACAAGAGGCGCGAGCAGCGAGCGGAAGACGAACAGCAGCAGCACGATGATGAACAGGATCGACAGCAGCTGGGTCTTGTTGCCGGTCGTGTTCGACTGCTTCTGCTGCGCGACGTTGGTGGCCACGGCGCCGGCCAGGTGGAACTGGATGCCTGGGGGCGCTCCAACCTTCGTGAACGCGGAGGTCAGCCCGTTGACTACTTCCTGCGAGGACCCAGGGCTGTACCCGGCGATGTTCGCCTCGACCAGGAGTTGCACCGCACGCCCATTCTGCGAGGTGCCGACGTACTGCACGGCCTCGACGTTCGGGACCTTCTTGGCAGCAATGCCTAGACGGGTGATCGCCTGGGTGTCGGCAGCAGTGATCGGGCCGTGCTGGCTGACCCCGATGATGATGACCGGTACGAGCGTCGCGCTGCCGACCAGTGGCTCCGCGAGGTTGCCTGCGACCGCGCTTGGCGCGCTGGAGGGCAGGAATGCCGAGTTGTTGTTGTTGACCTGGCTCCCCAGCGACGGCAGGAAGTGAACCGAGGCGACTGTCCCGACTATCCATACGACGACGATCAGCCAGCGAAACCGGACGGTGAAGCGTCCAAGGCCATTGAAGAACACGCTCATCCGTCCAGGGTCTCCATCTCAAGGTTGACGGGGGTCGGTCCGCCTCCGGTTTGAGGTCGCGGCCCGAAGCGCACTTCGCAGAAGCGTGCTCGGCCCAGCGAGTTGCACCGGTAGGCCATGACGGGTAGGAAACCTAGCCTCTCGCAGGCACGCGTCGCGCCCACGATCCCTGAAGTGGTGTCAAGCGGCACGATGCTTCAGCCGAGCTGTCCGGCCGCGGCGGGGCCGGCCTTCGAGCATCCGGCCGGCCAGAGCCGACGCGTCAATGGAAATCCCTCGATGGGCTAACCGCCATCGCGAGGTCGATCTCCTCCAAGTACTCCGCCACTACGTTCGAGGACGACGGTGCTGATGGGTCGGCCCCCTCTCCTCGCTCGAGCCGCCCACGTACGAGCAGCACCACCGCCGAGCGCGCCGCCTTGCGATAGCGCGTCCAGCATCCCGGCGAGCAGATGACGTTCACCAGCCCTGTCTCGTCTTCCAAATTGAGAAACGTCGTACCCCCTGCCGTAGCCGGCCGCTGCCGATGGGTCACCACGCCGGCAACGAGGACCCTCGCGCCGTCGGGCACCTTCACGAGCTCGGCGTTGGGGACCACCCCTCGGCCGGCGAGCTTCGTCCGGGCGAAGGTCATCGGGGAAGAGCCCGGTGACAGCCCAAGGGTCTGCAGGTCGGCGGACATCTCCTCGATCTCGTCCATCTCGGGGAGCAGTGGGGCGTTCGTCCCGACCACGGTGCCGGGAAGACGGTCCGGGCGAGCCTCTGCGGCTGCACCCGCCGCCCAGAGCGCCTCGCGGCGGCTGAGCGGGCGGCGCCCGGCCCCACCGGCGCTGACCGCAGCTCCGCTGCGAGCAGTGCTGACTGAGGCTTCGCCCAACCCGGCGAGCGCCCCTGAAGTGGCGAGAGCTTCGAGCGCGGGACGGCCGATACCGCTTCGGCGCACAAGATCCTCCATGTCCACATACGGCCTGCCGGCCGCGATCTCGTTGGCAAGGTCGGCGCCGATCCCCTTCACCGAGGCGAGCCCGAGCCGTACCAACGGGTCGGACCTCGCCCCGGGCTCGAGATTGACCGCGGGCTCGAGCGAAGCCCCCGCCGCACTCTTGTTCACCTCCGGGCCGAGGACGACGACCCCGTGGCGCCGGGCATCCGCGACGAGGGTGTGCGGCGCCCAGAAGCCCATGGGCTGGGAGTTGAGCAGTGCTACGAGGAACGCGGCCGGGTAGTGCAGCTTGAGCCACGCGCTCACATATACGAGGTGGGCGAATGACACCGAGTGGCTCTCCGGAAAGCCAAAGTTGGCGAATGCCGCCAGCTGCTCCCAGACGGTGTCCGCGATCTGGCCGGTGATCCCCCGCTCGGCCATCCCCGCATACAGGCGGGCGCGGAGACGTTCCATGCGCGAGACGGAGCGCTTTGCGCCCATGGCTTGACGGAGCTGATCGGCCTCGGCAGCCGAGAACCCGGCGGCATCGATCGCCATCTGCATGAGCTGTTCTTGGAACAGCGGCACCCCGAGGGTCTTCGCCAAGCTGCGCTCAAAACACGGATGTAGGTACGTCACCGCCTCTGCCCCGTTACGCCGGCGCAGGTAGGGGTGAACCGATCCTCCCTGGATAGGGCCGGGGCGGATGAGAGCGACCTCGACGACGAGGTCGTAGAAGCAGCGTGGCCGTAACCGGGGCAGCGTGGCCATCTGAGCCCGGCTCTCCACCTGGAAGATCCCCACCGAGTCGCCACGGCACAACATGTCGTAGACGGCCTCTTCCTGGGGGATCATCGCGAGGTCGATCTCGTCGTGGTGGTAGGCGCCGATGGTGTCGACCGCCCGGTGGATCGCCTCGAGCATCCCGAGACCGAGGAGGTCGAACTTCACGAGGCCGACCGCCGCGCAGTCGTCCTTGTCCCATTGGAGCACGGTCCGGTTCTCCATGCGGGCCCACTCGACCGGGCAGACCTCCGAGACCGGACGGTCGCAGATAACCATGCCGCCGGGATGGATGCCGAGGTGGCGGGGAAAGCCCTCCAGCTCGGTCGCCACCGCCAGCACCCGGGTCGGGATCCCGAGCTCGCTCGCTGCCTGCTCAGGGCCGGGCTCGGCAGCGACGTCGTCACGACCGGGGCGGCCGTCGCCGACCGTGCCCCCGGTGGCGTCGCGCCGTGCGGCCTCGCCCTCCGCGGCAGCGCTCCACCACGTCCAGCGGTCCTTGCGATGCGGCGCGGTCGAGTGGTGGTCGCCACCAAGTGATCCCCACCGCTCGATGCGTCGCGCCCAGGCGTCGACCTGCCCGGGCGAGTGGCCGAGCGCCTTGGCGGCATCCCGCACGGCGGACCGAGCCCGGTAGCTCACGACTACGGCCACTAGCGCTGCCCGCTCACGGCCATAGCGCCCGTAGACATACTGGATGACCTCCTCGCGCCGCCCGCTCTCGATGTCAACGTCGATGTCGGGCGGCCCGTCGCGCTCGGGTGACAGGAACCTCTCGAACAAAAGGTCGAGAGCGACGGCGTCCGCATTGGTGATACCGAGCACATAACAAACGGCCGAGCTCGCCGCGGAGCCCCGGCCCTGGCAGTAGATCCCCGACCGCCGGCAGAACTCGACGATGTCCCAGACGACGAGGAAGTAGCCGGCAAAGCCCAGCTCCTCGATCATCGTCAATTCGTGCTCCAACTGTCGCCACGCGCCGGGCACCCGCTCAGCTCCTGCTGGGCCGTAGCGCCGGGTCGCCCCCTCCTCGACGAGCTGGCGCAGGAACGACATCTCGCTTTGGCCCGCAGGCACGGGAAAGTCGGGAAGCTTGGGGGCAACGAGGTGGAGGTCGAAGGCGCACGCTCGCCCGAGCTCGCCGGCTTGCTCGACGGCTCCCGGGTAGCGGGCGAAGCGCCTGACCTGCTCCGCCCCCGAGCGCAGGTAGGCCGCCCCTGCGGCGGGTAGCCAGCCGTCGAGCTCATCGAGTGGGCGTCCCGCGCGAATCGAGGCGAGCACCGAGGCGAGGCGGCGGCCCGCGGGTTGGGCGTGGTGAACGACGTTCGTCGCGACGATACCGAGACCCCTGCGCACAGCGAAGGCAGCGAGTGCGTCGTTGCGCGCCGAGTCGAGAGGGTCATCGTGGTCGAACAGCTCGACGACGACGCTCTCGGGACCGAACCGGTCGACGAGCCGGTCGAGCTCCCTGGCCGCCGCAACAGGACCGGCTTCGACAAGCGCGGCAGGCACCGCTCCCTTGCGACAGCCAGTCAAGATGAGGAAGTGGCCTCCCGCGAGATCGGCCAGTCGGTCGATGTCGTGGCGAGGGCGGCCCTTCTCACCACCGGCAAGATGGCCCTCACTGATGGCGCGAGCAAGGCGAGAATAGCCCTCCGGGTCGCGGGCGAGGACGACCAGGTGGAACCCGGGCGGGTCAGGGGTCCCGGTACGCGGTGCCGCCGGGACGACTGGGGCGCCGGCTAAGTCTGGGCCGCGGCCGGCAAGGGTGAGCTCGGCACCGAAAACGGTGAGCACTCCCACCTCCTTTGCCGCCTCGGCAAAGCGCACCACGCCGTAGAGCCCGTCATGGTCGGTCAGTGCCAGAGCCCCGAGCTCGAGCCGGGCGGCTTCGGCGACAAGTTCCTCGGGATAAGAGGCACCGTCGAGGAAACTGAAATTCGAATGGCAATGGAGCTCTGCGTACCCAACCACGGACCCAGGATAGTGACACTGATCGAACACATGTTCGTAGTGCTTCTCCCACATCAGGGCCCTCACAAGCGCCCCTCGGCAGTCTCCACGCTGGATTCTCAGCAAACTCCCAGCAATATCGACCACAATGTGGACGTGGCAGAAGGAGGAGCGGGCCCTCGCGTCCTCGTCGTCGACGATGAGGAGTCCATCACCGAACTCGTGTCGATGGCACTTCGCTATGAGGGCTTCACCGTCCAAACTGCTTCCAGTGGGTATGGGGCCCTCGAGCAGATCGATGCGTTCCGGCCCGACCTCATCCTGCTCGACGTGATGCTGCCCGATATCGACGGATTCAACATCGCTGAGCGCCTCCGGCGCGACCGGCGCGACATCCCAGTTCTCTTCCTCACGGCCCGCGATGCCACCGAGGACAAGATCCGGGGCCTCACCATCGGCGGTGACGACTACGTGACCAAGCCGTTCAGCGTGGCCGAGCTCGTGGCTCGCACCCAGGCCATCCTTCGTCGTGCCGGCAAGAGCGGACCTGCCCGCGAACTGCTCGTGCTCGCGGACCTCGAGATGGACGACGATGCTCACGAAGTGCGGCGAGCCGGTCAGCTCATCGACCTGACGGCAACCGAGTACCGGCTGCTTCGCTACCTCCTCTCGAATCCGCGACGAGTCCTGACCCGATCCCAGCTCCTCGACCACGTCTGGAGCTACGACTTCGGCGGCGACGCCGGTGTGCTCGAGACCTACGTCAGCTACCTCCGCAAGAAGGTCGACTCCACCGAGCCGCACCTGATCCACACCGTTCGCGGAGTCGGCTACGTGCTCCGCCCGCCCCACACGTGACAACGACTGCGGCCCCGGCCGCACGCGAGCAGGCCACGCCGAAACCCAGCAAGGACCGCCGATGGTCGCTGAGGACGCGGATCATCCTCATGCTGATCGCTCTCGTAGTCATCGCCCTCGGCGCGACCGACGCTGTCACCTACACGTCACTACGCAGCTACCTGTTCCAACAGGTTGACGACACACTCTCCAGCATCAGCGCCGTGCCCGGCGGGGCCGTCGAGAATGCCCTCCTCAATCCCGGAAACAGCGAGCTCGGTCTTCCGAACGGCACGTTCGCAGCGATCTACGACACCGACGCCAATGGTGTGCTGGCTGAGCAGCTTCCGGCGACGGCCGGTTGGACCGGCGGGGTCCCGGTGGTCCCGGTGAAGAAGCTGGAGCGATCGCTCACGAGTCAGGGGCAGTCGCTCGACATGACGGTGACGGCGACATCAGGCACGCAATTCCGCCTGTTTGCCGAGAACGTGCAGGCACTCATTCATGGGCAAGGCGGCTTCAGCGGGCTCTTCGTCGTGGCGGTCCCGCTCAACGGGGTCACGGGCACCGCTCACCGCCTCCTGGAACTGGAGCTGCTCGTGAGCTGCGCCGTCCTGATTGCGCTTGCGGCCGCGGCGTGGCTCACGGTCCGGATCGGACTGCGTCCGCTGGAACAGATGGCCGAGACGGCGGGCGCGATTGCCGCCGGCGACCTGAGCCAGCGCGTCAAACAGACCGATGACCGCACCGAGGTCGGCCGGCTCGGCAGCGCGCTCAACGTGATGCTGGCCCGAATCGAGACGGCCTTCCGCGAGAGGGAGGCGTCCGAGGCGCGACTTCGACGTTTCGTGGCGGACGCGTCGCACGAGCTGAGGACGCCGCTCACGTCGATTCGGGGCTACGCGGAGCTCTTCCAGCACGGACTGGTCGACCGTCCCGCCGACCTCGACACGGCGATGCGCCGGATCGACAGCGAGTCGATTCGGATGGCCGGCCTCGTCGACGACCTGTTGCTGCTCGCTCGACTCGACCAGGGTCGTCCGCTCGAACAAGAGCCGGTCGATCTCGCGGCACTCGCCGGCGATGCCGTCCAGGACGCCCGCGCCATCGACCCGTCCCGCACGGTGAGCTTCGAGGCGCCGCCGTCATGCCCGATCATCGGGGATGACGCACGCCTGCGCCAGCTTCTCGGGAATCTCGTTTCGAACGCCCTTGCCTACACACCCGCTGGCAGCCCGCTCGAGGTCATCGTCACCGTCGTGGCTTCGCAGGGCGTTGCCCCTTCCAAAGTCAGGATCTCTGTGGTCGACCATGGCCCCGGGATCCCGCCGGATGCGGTTGCACACGTCTTCGAGCGTTTCTGGCGGTCGGACCCTGCCCGAGTCCGTTCGCACGGTGGCGCCGGACTGGGGCTCTCGATCGTGGCGGCCATCGCGGACGCCCACGGCGGGCACGTCTCGATCATCGGGACTCCCGGCGGCGGCGCCACCTTCAGCGTCGAGCTCCCGATAGAACCCGAGCCGGAGTCACGGCCGTGGGGTGCCAAGGAGGTCTCCGCCGAAGAGTCGATGCTCAACGGTGCCGATCCCTCCGACAGCGGCCCGTTCGCTGGATAGCACCGTCGGGTCCGAAGGCGCACGATCGCCGGACGCGCCACGGCCGCCTCAACGCGCAGGGGCTTGGCGCCGAGACGGCCGGGCGGTGCTCGTCCGGGAGGAAACGAACCAGCTACGCAGGCGGCGCCGTGGCGAGGGTGACGGTGGCAGTCTGGGTACCGCCGCTCGGGTTCTCGAAGGTGACCTTCACACGATCGCCGGGGTGCAGCTTGTGAATGATGGTCGCCAACTCGTCCATCGTCGCAGTCGCGTGACCGTCGAAGGCAACGATGACGTCGCCCTCCTGAAGACCGGCCTGGTCAGCGGGGCCACCAGGCTCCACATACTGCAGTCCGGCGCCGGTCGCTGGTCCCGCACCCTGCAGGGAGACCGTCTCGCCGGCGACTCCCAGGAAGGCCACGACACCTATGACGATCCCTGGACCACCCTTGCCCTGCTCGATGTCATTCGCAATCTGCAGCACGCGGTTGACCGGCAGGGCAAAACCTAACGGCGTAGCCCCGTCCACGCTCGCTGCGGCAGTGTCCATGCCAATGACGTCGCCCGAGGTGTCGACCAACGGACCACCGGAATTCCCCGGCTCGATCAGAGCGTCCACTTGGATCAAGCCCGTCAGGGACTCGCTCACCCCATTCTGGTCGCTCGCCCTGATCGTCCGGTCGAGGGCCGTCACGGCCCCGACGGTCACCGTCGACGGGAAGCCTTGGCCGCCCGCGTTGCCGATCGCCACGACGGGGTTCCCGATCCCGACGGCCGACGAGTTGGCGAACTTCACCGTCGGCAAACCGCTCACGCCACTCAGCTGCAGGACCGCCACGTCAGCTGTCGCATCAGTCCCGACAACGGTTGCGTTGTAGGTGCCGCGGTTGTCAACCATGACCTTGATGCTCGTCGCGCCTGCGACGACATGGTTGTTTGTGATGATCTCGCCGTTGGAGGTGGCGATCATGCCGGTCCCCTCGCCGAGGTTCGTGTTGATGTCGACGACTGCAGGATCGACGGCTGCGGCAATCTGGGCCGTGGTGAGCGAATGCCCGGCCGGCGAGGTGACCAATCCTGCCGCCGAGCCCTGATTCTGTCGGGACACGTAGGCGATCCCGGCGCCGGCACCGGCGCCGACCAGGACGAGCGCTGCCGCGACGAGGGCTGCGACCTTCCGGCTGCGCCTGGGACGTTCCGGCCCGGTTGGCTGATTGCCAGTCGGGCCGTAACCACCGGGCGGGTAACCACCGGGCGGGTAACCACCGGAGCCGTGGCTGCCGGGCATGTTGTCAGGCGGAAGTCCCTGGTCGGCCGCTCCGGTCCAAGGCGCTTGGGAGACTTCCGGATTGACCGGCGCTCCTGAGGGTTCCGGCGACAGAGCCCCTGTCGGTTGAGCACGCTCTGGCTGCTCGTCGTTCCACTGGTCCATCACACTCACCTCCGGTCAGGCGCTCGCTCGAGCGCTAGGGCGAAAATCCCCCTCGATCCCCAGCTCGCTTGACGCGGCTCGAATATCGATACCCAAACTATGCGACCTGGTACTCAGTTCTTCCTCCACGGGGACTGTGAGTTCCCTGAGAGTGTTTCGAACCCGCCGGCGAGTCTCTCCAGGCGGCCGAGCCGGGAAACCGGGTCAGTCGTAGGTGGCCTCGAGGTGCCACCGCCCGTGCTCGAGGACGAGCAGATGCGCAGTCCCATCATCGAGCAGCACCTGCAAACGAGCCCGCCGCCGGGCAGCCGCAGGATCCCACCACCGCTCATCGGCCGGCCACGGCCCCGCCCAGCCCATGATCCCGAGAGGCGAGCTACCGGCGATCGGCAGAATCAAACGAGAAGGAATGGCCGTACACCGCCCGCGTCCGGTCACGCCGACCGGTGCCCCGTCGGGGCCGAGAACCTCGACAGGAACGGGCACTGGATGGACAAGCGCCGGCGACGGGGGTGGGAGGTGACCTGGCCAAGGTGCCGTGTCCCGGTCACCGGCCGCGACCACGGCGGTCCGGCGTCCCGGGCGGACGCGCCCGGATGTTCGCTTCCCGCCACCCCCCGAGCGAGCCGTCTTGGAGCTGGCGGCTCTGGCACCACGCTCCTCCTCAGGTTCCTCACCCCAAGGTACGAGACGGATCTGTTCACCTGGCCCCCTCCCGCCCGTGCGCACCGCTGTCAGGACGGCCTCGTGACCGAGAAGGCCCTGGACTCGCGCCAATCCCCGTTCCACTTGTCGGCTTGCGCTGGCTACACCACCTCCGAAGTCCATTTGGCGTCCGTCATCGGGCACTGCGCCGGCGACCGTGAGCCGCAGCATGGTGATCCCGGCAGTGGGGGCGGTGATCACTGGTCCCTGCAGCCATCCCTCGAGCTGCCACCGGACCCGGTCCACCATGGCGCGGGCGGTGAAAGGGCGGTCCCCTCTCCAACAACGCTGTAGTGACTCGCCATGTTCGGTCTCTGCCTCGACAAGCAACTGGGTAGCGGCCAGCCCGTGCGGAGCGAGGCGGCCGACGAGCTCATCGGCAAGCCCTACGGCAAGAAAGGCCAGGGCGTCAGCCCGGTCGGCGGGCGGGTCGAGCTCCCGGCAAACTGTGAGATCCGCTGGAGGGTCCCTGAGATCGAGCGGTCGCTCGTCGAGACCCCGGGCAAGCCTGTGGGCAGAACCCCCTTCGGCACCAAATCGAGCCTGCACCGCACGCTCGTCCAACTCGGCAAACTCACCAAGCGTGCGGATCCCGAGCCGCCGGAGCACGTCGGCGAGCTTGGGCAGGCCGAGAACCTCCACCGGGAAGTGACCGAGCCACTCCGGCGTCGCACCGCGAGGCACGATCATGGTTTCGCGCGCGGCGAGCCGTGCAGCGAACGGCCCGTCGGCGATCCCCACCTTGCACGGTGGCTCAGGGGCTGCAGTGCCGGCCGCACCGGCGACGGCCACGACGGCCGAACCCGCAGCGTTACAGACCTGTTCGGCGAGCGAAACCTCCCCACCGAAGTAACGGGCGGGGGCCCGGACAGGCAGGGCACAGGCCCCGGGCCTGGTGAGCTCCACTCGGGGAGTGAAGACAGCAACCGCTACGACGACGGGCTCAAAGCTGCGCGCGTCCCGAGCCGGCTCCTCGCCCACCACGACGAGCTCCGGACAGCATGCCTGGGCTTCCCTCCGCCGCTGCCCGAGACGCACCCCTTCGGACCGGGCAGCGGCGGAGGAGGCGATCACCCGGTTGGCGACGACGACCACAGCCGGCCGGTCGGCAAGCCCGGCGGCAACAAGAGGCCAATCAGGGCACCAGACGACGAGGGTGCGGACCGTAGGCACCACTGACCTCAAGCCGGGAGCCGCAGCAGGTCTCGTCTCGGCCGGCTGGCCGCACCCCGACCACCGACTTCCGCCTCGAGCTGCCGGAAGCTGAGCAGACCGTGGCCACGCTCGAGCCCGGACCAGCTCGATTCCCTCACGGCACAACGCAGGTCCGAGGGGCCGGGCCAACGTGCCAAGACACGTCCCGGTCGCGCGGGGCCGCCGGAGAGGAACCCTCTCGCAACTCCGGTAGGAGTGCTCGCTGCGTCGAGTACGACCAAGGTCGAGCAATGCTCTCGCGCTCGGGCGGCAAGTCTCCTGGCGTCGGCAGGTCGCACGGGGGTGTCCGGGGCGAGACAGACGAGATCGACGGTCTCGAGCAGTGTCGCGACGACGCTTTGCCGGCGACCTTCCGAGCCAGGACGAGGGACGAGGACGAGACGGTCGAGATTGACCCCCAGTTCGGCCGCTGCTGCAAACCCGAGCTCTGGTAAGCCGGCCACTGCGCACCAGTAACCCCGGGACGATGTTCCCGCGAGCAGCAAGAGCAGCAGGCTCGTCAATCCCGGAGCCCGGCTTGCCGCAGCTGAGGTGGGACCGGACCTGCCATGAGCAGAGCTGAGGAACGTGTCCGGCGCCGTCATCGGCCCGAGCAGGACGGTGCCACCCCTCGGGAGCCCGCCGCCTGGGAACAGCCCGGCCAACTCCGGAAGAACCGGCAGGAACCGCTCGGCCGGCAACGGGCCCGGGCTGGGACGGGGACGAGGACCCGGCGCAGTGATGCCGGTAGCCGGCCGGGCATCAGTCAGCGGCGGCGTCCCGGCAAGAGCATACGTGGCCATGGCCGCAGTATACGAACATATGTTCGATCTGCAAAGGGGGCCGAACCTCCCAGGCATGCTCGAGCGACTCGCGGTGATGGCAAGATCAGCTATCGCTCCTCTCGTGCGCCAAGCAGAAGTGGCCGACGCTGCCGCAATCGCGACCTCACACGTACGGTCCTGGCAGGCTGGCTACGCGAATGTGATCTCGAGCGAGTTCCTGCGGAGTCTGGGCATGGGCCTCCCCCTGCGCACGTTGCACTGGCAGACGCTGATTCTCGGCGCTGAGGCGCAGGGTGAGTTCATGCTCGTTGGCGAGGTCGATGGCGAGGTGGCCGGCTGGCTGAGTGGCGGGGCCTACCGTGATGCGGGCTCCGACGAGTCGCCGCTCGGTGAGGTGTACGCCTGCTACGTCGACCCCACACACTGGCGCCAAGGTGTCGGGAGCGCGCTTATGGCTGACGCGCTCGAGCGGCTCACCCGAGCCGGGTACCCCCAGGCTGTGCTCTGGGTGCTGGCCGACAATCTTCGTGCGCGAGCTTTCTACGAGCATCTCGGCTGGCTTGCCGACGGTGCCCGCAAGATGTACGAAGTGGGCGGCGAGCGCCATCCGGAGGTGCGTTACCGCCGCCGGCTGTCCTGAAGAAGATCAGCGGTGCTCAGGACGGTCGTCACGAGGCGGTGGGGCGGGGCGGGGCACCGCTGGTGGAAGCCCGGCATTGAAGCCCGGCATCCTTCCTGCCTGGCCCGGGAAGCCACCACCCATGTCCGGGCCGCCCGTGCGCGGGCCCATCGGTCCCATGAAGCGGCGCCCGCTCCGCAAGAAGGCCGTCGCCCCGGCACCGAGGTACCTGACCGCAAGACGCGTCGCCACGTACCCGGTCACCAACAGCCCGGCGATGCCGACCAAGACCAGGACCACCGCCAAGAGGTACGAGTGATGCTGACAGCTCTCGATCACCGACACAGTGGCATGCACGCCACTCGTACAAGCGGCAGGCAAATGCGTGTTCTTCCATGCCGTCCACACCGTGAGCAGACCGCCTGCGACAAAGCACACGAACCACACGACCTGCAGCAACATGACCCGCTGCAACATCTTGGTCGCCTTGGCCATGACCTCGGCCGGGGTCGGTAACAGTTCGCTGCCCATCGAGGCCCTCCCGCCCGTGGCGCCTTTCACAAAGCTACGCACGTGACGCTTCATCCGCACCATTCAGATCGGCATTCAGATCGTTCAGGCAAGGGCGACCAGGTCGCCGAGGTCGTCGCTCCAGGTGTCCTCCACGCCTTCGGGCATGAGCACGACGCGTTCGGGAGAGAGAGCCTGCACGGCGCCAGGATCATGGGTGACGAGCACTATCGCGCCGGCGTAGGTGTGCAGTGCCTTCAGCACCTCGCTGCGGCTGGCGGGATCGAGGTTGTTCGTCGGCTCGTCCAACAACAGCACGTTCGCCGCCGAGACAACGAGCGTCGCGAGCGCGAGTCGGGTCTTCTCGCCGCCCGACAGGGTGCCCGCCAACTGCTCGATGCGCCCACCACCGAACAGGAACGACCCCAGGATGCGCCGGAGCTCCGCGTCGCTGACCGTCGGCGGTGCGTTGTGCCGCACGTTCTCGTACACGGTGTGCGAGGGGTCCAACGTCTCGTGCTCCTGGGCGTAGTAACCCAGCTGGAGGCCGTGTCCTTGGACGACTCCGCCGGCATCGGGCCGCTCGATTCCTGACAGCACCCGTAGCAGCGTGGTCTTGCCCGCGCCGTTCAGCCCGAGAATGACCACTCGGCTGCCACGGTCGATCGCGAGGTCGATGCCCGAGAACACCTCGAGTGACCCGTAGGACTTCGTGAGCCCGGTCGCGCTGAGCGGCGTCTTGCCGCACGGTGAAGGAGCGGGGAAGCGCAACCTGGCCACCTTGTCCACCCTGCGAACGTCCTCGAGCCCTTCGGTGAGGCGCGCGGCGCGCCGGTCGAGGTTGTGGGCCATGCGGGCTTTGGTGGCCTTCGCACGCATGCGGTCGGCCTGAGACTTCAGCGCGACGACCTTGCGCTCGACATTGGTCCGTTCGCGGCGTCGCCGGCGCTCGTCGGTGGCCAGCTGGTCGAGGTACGCCTTCCATCCGAGGCGGTACACGTCGAGTTGGGTTCGCGTTGCGTCGAGATGGAACACCTTGTTGACGACCGAGTCGAGAAGGTCGCCGTCGTGGCTGATCACCACCAGCCCGCCGTTGTGCGCGCGGAGGAAGTTGCGCAGCCATGCGATCGAGTCGGCGTCGAGATGGTTGGTCGGCTCGTCCAAGATGAGCGTCGGAGCGCCTGAGAACAGGACGCGAGCCAGCTCCACTCTGCGTCGTTGGCCTCCCGAGAGCGTCCCGAGCGGTTGGGTGAGCACCCTGTCTGGAAGTCCCAGGCTGGAGGCGATCGAACCGGCTTCGGCTTCGGCCGCCCACCCACCGAGGAGATGGAACTGCTCCTCGAGCCGGGAGTAGCGCCTGAGAATGCTGTCCTTGTGCTCGGTATCGCCGTGGCCCATGTCGGTGCGGGCGGTCTGGAGCTCGTGAACGATGCGATCGAGACCCCTCGCACTAAGGATCCGGTCGCGTGCGACGACGGTCAGGTCGCCGGTGCGGGGATCCTGCGGCAGGTACGCCACCGGCACCGAACGACGGACCGAGCCCGCCGCCGGGAGGGCTTCGCCGGCGAGCACTCTGGCAAGGGTGGTCTTGCCGGCCCCGTTGCGCCCGACAAGCCCGATCCGGTCCCCGGGCGCGACCTGGAAGGTCACCGGCTCGAGGAGCTGGCGACCGCCGGCGGTGAGCTCGAGGTCGGTGGCAGTGATCATGAGGGGCGGTCTTGGTTCAAGGCGACAGCGGTGCGGCAGCGCCGCGTGGCGCCACGGCCTGCGCGACCTCGAACAAGGTCTGCGCGAACTGCCGGACCACTAGCGTAAACCGGATGCAGAGCCGGCCAGGTCCAAGGCTGTGAGACGCGTCGAGGGAGCGGGGCCGGTGACGTTGGTGGGAAGCGGCGAGTTTCTCGAGGTGATGGTCCCCGTCGACGCCGAACTGCTCGCGGGGCGCCCGCAGCGGGCCGTCCTGCTTCCGACGGCCTCCGCGGAGGAAGGCCCGGAACGGGTTCGGTACTGGATCGACCTCGGCACTGCGCACTACGCCGCCATGGGCGTCGAGGCTGTGCCGCTCGAGGTGCTCGACCGGGAGGACGCCGAGTGCCCCGCGCTGGCGTCGCAGGTGGCCGGAGCCGGTCTCGTCTACCTCTCCGGCGGCAATCCCGGGTACCTCGCCCACACTCTCGCCGGCACGGCCGTCTGGCAGGCGATCCTCGAGGCTTGGCGCTCGGGCGCCGCCCTCGCAGGTTGCTCGGCCGGGGCGTGTGCACTGAGCCGGATCGCGGACGACTTCGCTCGGCCTGGGCGCTACAGCGGCGAAGGCCTCGCCGTCGTGCCGCACCTGGTCGTGCTACCGCACTTCGACCGTCTCGAGCGGTGGGCACCCGGGCTGACCGACCGCGTGCTGGCCCGGACCCCGCCGGACGCGGTGCTGGTCGGCATCGACGAGGAGACGGCGCTCGTCGGCAGCGGCGACGACTTCACAGTCCACGGTGAAAAGTCGGTATGGCGGCTTGAGCGCGACGGGACTCGTTCGCAGCTCAGGGCCGGCGAGTACCTGGGGCTCTCCGCGACCACGCCTCACAAGCAAGCACCGCAGACCTAGGCGTCGGTGGCGCAGCGGCGCACGGTGCAAGAAACGTGCCTGGAGCACGCCGGGGCTCGTCGGTACGCTCGGCGGTGTGGAAGTGGACGTCGAACTGATCCCGGCAGCTGCGAGCTACCCGATACGCCATGCGGTTCTCAGGCCAAGTCAGAGCATTGACGAGGTGCCCTTCAAAGAAGACGGCGAGCCGGGCACGGCAACCTTTGGCGCCATCGACCGCGCCAGCGGTGCTGTTGTCGGGGTCGCGACGGTGTTCCGCGAGCCGGCACCTCTTGACGCGGCTGAAGCTGGGGTCCCCTTGGGCGCCGGACATGAGGCGGCAGCGTGGCGCCTGCGCGCGATGGCCACCCGTGAAGACCTCCAGGGCCAGGGCATCGGCTCGTTGGTGCTCGACACCGTCTTGGCCCACGTGGCGGCCGAAGGCGGTGATCTCGTCTGGTGCAACGCGCGCGTGCACGCCATCGGCTTCTACCAGCGGGCGGGTTTTGAGACCTGGGGCGACGAATGGGTCGTGCCCATCCACGGACCGCACGTGGTCATGTGGCGATGGATCGAACCGAGAAAGGCGACATGACGGACAACTCTGAGGTGCGCGACCACGAGGTGCGCGACCCTGAGGTGGTCGAGCTTCTCCAACAGATGATCCGCAACGCTTGTGTCAACGACGGCACGGACGCCTCCGGTCACGAGGTCGCCAACGCGAACCTGCTGCGCGCCGGCCTCGAAGGGTCAGGCTGCGACCTGGAGAGCTACGAGCCGCTTCCGGGCCGGGTCTCGCTCGTGGCGCGCATCGAGGGGAGCGACCCTGGCGCACCCGCGCTCTGCTACCTCGGCCACACCGATGTCGTGCCGGTGAACCCGGACACCTGGAGCCGCGACCCGTTTGGCGGCGAGCTCGTCGACGGTGAGGTTTGGGGCAGGGGTGCCGTCGACATGTTGAACATCACCGCCTCGATGGCCGTCGCGTTCGCGCGGCTCGCCCGGAGTGACTTCCGTCCCCGTGGCACCCTGATCCTGGCCGCGGTTGCCGACGAGGAAGCCCTCGGCTCCCATGGCGCGGGGTGGCTGACCGAGCATGCGGCCTCGTCGGTAGGGGCCGACTACGTCATCACCGAGTCAGGGGGCGTCCCCATCGAGACGGCCGGCGGCCGCCGGCTCCCGATAATGGTGGGCGAGAAGGGAAGCTGCTGGTGCCGCCTACGGGTCCGTGGGGTGGCAGGTCACGCCTCGGCACCTTTGCGCACCGACAATGCGCTCGTCACCGCGGCCGAGGTCATAGGGCGCCTCGCTGCGTTCAAGCCGCCGGCGAGCGTGCACGATGCATGGCGCCGTTTCGTGGGCGGCATGGCGCTGCCCCCGGAGATCGGCGCGATGCTCGTCGACCCGGACGCCATCGACGATTTCTGCAAGTCGTATCCCGATGTCGGCCTCGCCCGCCAAACGCACGCCTGCACGCATATGACGATCGCCCCGACGATCATCCACGGGGGCACGAAGCTGAACGTGATCCCCGATCAAGTCGAACTGGATCTCGACGTGCGGACTTTGCCCGGTCAGACCGAGACCGAGGTGCGCTCACTCCTCGGCGAAGCCATCGGGGACCTCGGCGACAAGGTCGAGATCCTGTGGGCCCACGACGACCCTGCAAGCGAGTCCCCGGTCGGCACCCCTCTGTGGGACGAGCTCGACGCCATGGTGCGGCGGTTTCACCCCGGTGCCCAGAGCGTGCCCTACTTCTCTGCGGGAGCGACGGACGGGCGGTTCTTCCGCCGGCGCGGGGCGGTCGCGTACGGCTTCGGGATGTTCTCGGACCGGCTCAGTTTCGAGCAGTTCCTGTCGATGTTCCACGGGGACGACGAACGAGTCGACGTCGAGTCGCTGGCACTTTCAGCCGAGATGTTCGAGGCTCTGCCCCGCTCGTTCCTGGCCTGAGCCGAGCCGCTCAGGGTTCGGACCCTTCGTCGTCGGCATCGCCGTCGTCGCTGTCGAGCCAGGTGGCAAAGCGGCTAACGACCTGCTGCACACCACCACCGGCGCGCTCGACGATCTTCGCGAAACGTTGCCTGTAGTGCTTGAGCGCCGCGTCGAACTCGGCCGACGGCGGTGGCTCCTGGCCACGGCGGAGGTAGCCGCCCGAGCGCTGCCGGTCGAACTCGCCGGATCCCACCCAGGCGACGAGCTCCCTGACCCGGCGCACGGGGAAGGGATGGGTCGTGCCGATCTCCGACCAGAAACGCGAGTACCGCGCGAAGGGGTCGCCCTCTCCCTCGTATTCGGTGGCCTGGCGGATGAACGCGTCCAGATCGAGGCCCGGCACCGGGCCGCCGGCCATGCGCATCAGGGTCCGGCAGGTCAAGAGCGGGTCACCGGTGCCGAGCGCGCTGGCGCGATCAGCGGTCAGCTCGGCGGCTCTCGTCCATTCGAGCAGCGCGTAGTAGAGGGCTTTCAGGGGCAGGCCGGCAAACGGGGCCCCGCGTAGCACGCCGTTCATGACGAGCTGGACGAGCTCGAAGGTCGTCATGAAGGTCACGTGATCCGCCAGCACGTGGCCCATCTCGTGCGCCAGCACCGCCTGCAACTCGTCCGATTCGAACGATCTTGCCAGTCCCGAGGAGATGAGCGTCACCGGTTCGTTCGCGCCGATGGTGAGCGCGTTGCCCACCGGGTACTGGGTCACATACAGGTGAGGACACTTGGCGATGTCGAAGACATGGGCATAACGACGTTGCATCGCCCACACTTCGGGCAGCTGGTCCTCCCCGAGCCGGACGGCATTGCCGAGCATGAGCTGGCGAAGCTTGCGCTCGTAGCCGACCTCACTGAGCATCTTGATCACGCGGTCGAGCATGGGGATGGTGTGCAGCGCCGCGGCGGCTGCCCGGTCTGCGGGATGGGCGAACCCCTGAGCACTGATGTCCGGATAGCTGAGTGACGTCTCGATAGCCATGGCAAGTTGCCTCCCCGTTCGCGCGAGAAGTCTCTCACTCCTGAGCACGTCGCGGTCCTCCGGGCAGGCTCACAAGCGACTGTCAGGTTCCCCCTGACTAGCACCGGAGTGCCTCCGGCAAACCGCAGCCGTGCGAGCGGCGGGAGGCCCTGCGGCGAATCTGCGATGCCTTGCTCGCCGCACGCGGCAAGGGAAGGCTGGACGTTGCACGTGTCGAGGCGGGCCGCGCCGGCTGGACGTTCCACCTGCTCGTTTCCTTGCCAGCCGAGATTCGACAATTTCAGGTGCAGCGCGATCCCCCGCTCGAGCGTTTAATAGGTAGGGAGGTCCAGTGGCGCTCGAGGTTACTGACCAGGACGAGTTCGAGCGGTGGTACGTCGCGTCGCGAAACGCCCTCATCGGTGCAGCCTTCCTCTACGTCGGCAACATGGACGAGGCTCTCGACTTGACCCAGGAGACCTACGCCCGCGCGTGGCAACACTGGGACGTTGTTTCCAGGCACGCCAACCGTGACGCATGGAGCCGCGTCGTGCTCTACAACCTGGCGGTCAGCCGCTGGCGACGTCTCGCCCTCGAAAGGGCACGCGCCCCGTCCAGGAGCGAGGCGTACGAACCACTGGATACTCACGATCTCGATCTCGCCCGACTCGTGGCACGGCTGCCTACGAACCAACGACAAGCTTTTGTCCTGCACGTCGTGTTCGACCTCACCGTCAACGACGTTGCCAACGAGATGAAGGCGCCCGCCGGCACCGTGCGCTCCTGGATCCACCGCGCCCGAACCGCGCTCGCATCCCAGATCGAATCCGACACCCGTCTGATGACCAGGAAGTGAGAACAATGGACGAGAACTCGAACGACATCGATCAACTCTTCAAGGAAGCGGCGCAGCATGCCGCCGGTCTCGCGTACGTGCTCGACCCCTCGAAGGCGATCGAGCGGGGCACCATACGACGCAGGTTCGCCCGACGTCGGAGGATTGCGCTGTCCGGATTCGTCGTCGTCGTCGCGGTCGTTGTCTTCTTGGTGCCCCTGCCGCAACTGCACCTTTTCGGCTCCAGTCCGACGCGCACCGCGAAGGGTCAGCACCCTTCGACCACTTCGTCTGTGACTGCAATTGGCCAGCCCGGTGGCGTGCCCGCCGGCTTTGAGCCAGCCTCGGCAAGCTTGCTCTCCCCCGCCTCCGGCTTTGTTCTCGGCGGCGTGAATTGCCCGAGCTTGGCTACCCTGCGCCCGTGCGCGGCTCGGCTCGTGGCCACGACCGATGGCGGCGTGCACTGGCACTTCCTCAAGGCACCCTCCATAAGTCTCTTCAATTCTGCACGTGCGCTGAGCAGCGTCGTGTTCGCCAGCTCTCGGGACGGGTGGCTGTTCAGGCCCGGGCTGTGGTCTACCCACGACGGCGGCGCGCACTGGCGCAAGCTCTCCCTTGGCGGGGCCATCGAGGCGATGGCGGCCTCCTCGGGGACCGTGTATGCCGTTGTCGAGCCGAGTACTCACGGCAGCGAGGAACTGTTCGCCAGCCCGGTGGGCCGGGACGCGTGGGCCCGAGTCGGTCGCATGACGGCCGCCGGCGCCACACTCGCGGTTTCCGGCCGGTCGGCCTGGTTCGTCAGCACCAGTCTATGGACGACCGCCGACGGCGTTCACTGGCACCAGTACCCGTTCCGCTGCCCAGGGGCCCACTACCGGCTGGCGAGCATCGCGGCGGCCAGTGCCTCTGACGTCTTGTTCCTGTGCACCGGTCCAGGTGCCATGGGCAGCATGGACAAGGAGGTGTTGAGCTCCACGAACGGCGGCAGGACCGTGCACCTGGTCGGGCAGGCTCCGTTCGACGGCACTGGTAGCCAGCTGATCGCCGTGCCGCCTTCGCGCGGCAATGTGATCACCCTCGCCACCACCTCGGGCGCGACCTGGCTCGACCGCTCGGCCGACGGCGGGAAGACCTGGGTTGTAAAGGAGGTCAAAGGTTCCAGCGGCGGGGCGCCCTTGAACTCCCTTTCCTACGTGAGCACGACGGTGGGCTGGGTCGTGCTCGGCCAGCCGGGCCTGGGCAGCGATAGCTGGCTTCTGCGGACATCGGACGCCGGCGTCACCTGGAACAAGGTCGACTTCTGAACGGCCGACCGTGATCAGGAACTACGGGTGCCAGCAGCGGTACAAGCTACGCGACGCCCTGCGGCGGGAGCATGACACCGCAGGTGTCCATGTGGAGCGTGCTGGCCGGACTTTCAACCTGATCTCTTCCCTGCCAGCCGAGGGATCCGACAACATCGGGTGCAGCGCGATCGCCGGCTCGAGCGTTGTATTGGGTAGGAGGTCTCATGACGGTTGACGGTGCTGACCGGGACAAGCTCGAGCAGTGCTATCCGGCGTCACGAAACGCCCTCATAGGTGCTGCATTCGTCTTCCCGGTGCCGACCGGTGCCGCGTTGAATTTGCGATACGTCGAGGAAGACCAACCAAGGAGGAACCACCATGAAACTGACACTGCGTGACACCCGGCGACTCGCCGTCGGTGCCGCTCTGGCCTGCGGGGCGATTGTGCTCCCCACAGCCGCCCTGGCTGCCTCGGGCGCACCGGCCGCTCTGACGAGTTGTCGCGCCGCCAGCACTCAGGTTTGGGCGGCGGTCGGAGGTACCGGCACGGCCGGCACCATCTTCTACGAGCTGGAGTTCAGCAACATCGGGAGACAGGCCTGCACACTGCACGGCTACCCCCGCGTATGGGCCGTCAGTCGGTACGGCGTCCAGATAGGCAAGCCCGCATCACACGGGGGCGTCGCGAGCACGTTCACGCTCAGGCCCGGCGCGACCGCTCATGCGGTCCTGGGGGTCGTAGACACGGGCGCACTGTGCGGAAGCCATGGTGTTGCGGCGGCAGGCCTTAGGGTCGTCCCGCCCGGCCAGTTCCTTCCCAAGCCGGCGGCTGAAGCCGATGAGATACAGAACTTCCCCGTGCGGGTCTGTCCCGTGCTGTCGTCGATAAACGTCAAGGCGGTCCACTCCGGGACAGGGATCCCCGGCTACACGTTCTCCTGAGCGTAAGGCCGGATGGGGCTGATCACGTCGGTGTCGCCGCAGGCATAGATCACGTCGAACAGCTCGGACAGGTCAGAGTCTCCGTTGGCCACTGGGTGGTCCTCCTCGGTTGAGCTTGGTCGTTCAGCCAAAGACCACCCGGTGGCCATCGCCATGTGGTGGATCCCCCGGCACCTGCACCACCTGCTCGGCGGCCGACGTTCTTGAACCTCCCCTCGTGGCTGCTCCGGGGATGGCCGACCTCCACGGAGTCTGCCGACACGGGCTCTGGTGACCGGTGACCCAGCCCGCTTGCTCTGGATCCAACGGGAAACGGTGGGTCTCGCGCGGTCGTGTCATGTACTCACCCGGGCGCGGTGGGACGATGCAGGCATGCGAAGGTTCGTGTTGGTTGCCTGCTCGGTGCTGGTGGCGATCGGTGTCGGGGCCGGAGTCATCGCGGCTGGCGCTCTCCCCGCTGGCGCGACGGGCCCAAGATCGTTCGCGCACACAGTGTTGGGGGAGGCGATTGTCCCGCCAGGTGCACGTCTGACGACCAAGGTCGCCTCTACTTGGCTCGAGAGCCCCCTCGAGACGCCGGGATTCGGCGGCCTGATCGATCTTCACCGGCTGTACCTCCTCGACGAACCGCCCGCCTCTGTGGAGAGCTACATCGAGGCGCATCTCCCCAAGGGCGCCAATGTGACTTCGAACGAGACCAACAGTGGTCCAATGGGCACGGCGACCGGCTTCGTCGTCTCGTTGTCGACTTCGGGTCCACACGAGTATCTTGCCCAGCTGGCCTACGATCTCGTGCCTGTCGGCGCCACGAATGACACTGAGTTGCGCGTCGACTCACAGACGGTCTGGCTCCCGAGCCGATCAGCTGGAGAGCTCGCTCCCGCAGGAGACATCGTGGAGGTGACAGGCTTTTCGCAAACCGGCTTTGCCTACGCGTCCTCAGGTCCGGTGACGGTCCGACTCGACAACGCGCAAGCGACAAAGCTCAGAGCGGTCTTCGATTCCCTGCAGCTTGGACCCGCAAAGACGGGCTGCATGGAGAGCTCGCTTCTCTACAAGGTCACTTTCCGCCCGGCTGCGGGCCCTGCCTCGTCATTCGAAGCCGACGGTTGGGGTTGCGATCGGGAGGCCACTGTCACAGGACACGGAAAGAGGATGTCGCCGCTCTACGACAAAAACTGCTCGTTGCTGCGCGATGTCATTGAGGTCCTCCCGTCGCACCGGGCCGAGGGCACCCGGGATTCTTTGGGGCGCTGCAGGACCTAGCGGGCAGCCCGTCAAGATTCGGGCTCCGCCCGCTCGATGATGCCACCGAACCCCGCATGGTGGCGACAGGTCGGCCGACCGAGCATGCCGGTTGCTCGCTCGTGGTCGTACGCAACATGGAGCCGACGAGTGTCAGCAGTGGTGCCCGCCGCTCAGTGGGAGAAAAGGTGCCATCCGGCGTAGAGCCATAGAGCGATACCGGCGGCACGAAGGACCGGACGGTGGAGGTAGCGGGCCACGAGTTCTCCGGCGCTGGGCACCGGCCCCCTGGTCAGGTGGGCCAGGGCCTCGAGTGTGCCGAGCGCGGCGATCACAACCAGCCAGAACGCCAGGCCGACCGCCTTGCTCGATCCGATCACCACCGAGAAGCTCCGGCAGGCGACGCCGAGGGCGGCGCCCAGGTGCGACGCCGAGGGCATGGCCGCTACCGTCCTTGCCGCAGCATCGGTTTGCTCGCGAGCACCCATCCGATGGCCAACCAGCAGGCGAACAGCAGGGCATGGAGGGACCGGTAGGCGAGCGCTATGGCGCTCAGGGTGAGGTGGTGCTGGCCGGGCGGGGTGAGGAGGCCGAGCACGTCCCAGACGGCCGCAACCAGGATGACCACCAGCCAGAGTGCCGCGCCCGTGTGATTGACGGCTGGGAGCGGGGCGGCACCATCGCTGCCTGATGATCGGGCGTTCGGTCGACGGTGCCGCCAGAAGAGACCGACGCCCAGCACTGCAAGGGCACAGCCAAACATGCCCAGCCGGGCACCCCAGGTGAAGCGATGCCACCCGCTTGCCCATGCCGAGGCAAGCAATATCGCCACCGCGAGCGACACGGCTCCGACGCGCCAAGAGCGCACCGCCGAAGGCTAGCCGGGCGACTCCTGCGCCGAGCGCCTCGGCCGCGAGCTGGCCCGACCGCTCGGCCGACGGCGGGAGAACCTGGGTCGGAAGGGAGGTCAAAGGTTCCGGAGGCCGGCCACCGTTGAACTCCCTGTCCTAAGTGAGCCAGACGGTGAGCTTGGTTGTGCCTGGCCCGCGGGACATGGGCAGCCTCAACCAGCTCCTGCGGACATCGGACGCCGGCGTGACCCGGAACAAGGTCGGTTTCTGAACAATTGCGGACACGCCGGGCCATTCGCTCAGCGACCGTAGGCGTCGAGCCCCAGGTGCACGGCCAGGCCCAATCCGGCACAGGCGATCAACGCCCGCAAGGCGCCGGCCGGAGCCCGACGGACGACCAGGGGCCCGAGCCGGCCGCCGACGAGGAACCCGATGGCGAGGGGTACCACCACCGACCAGTGAACCGGGCCAAAAACCGCGAACGCCAGGGCCGCCACGGCGTTGGCCAGACCGAGCAGGAGGTTCTTCAGGGCGATGTTCCTTGCGAGCGGCTCGGCCGTGCTCAGCATCAGGAGGGCGACGAGCAGCACGCCGGCAGCGGCACCGAAGTACCCGCCATAGATGGCAACGAGAAACACGCCCACACCGAGCGCCCAGGTCGGTTCGTGCGACGGGGCCGTCGCAGCACGGGCGGGGTTGCGCCGGATGAGGATACTCAACGACGCCATCCCGATCAGCCAGGGCACGACCAGGACGAACCAGTTCGACGGCAGGGCTAGCAGCAGCACGCCGCCAGTGATCCCACCGCCGATGGCGATGGCGCCCAGCCGCTCGCCTCGAGCCCTCTGGCCGCTCAGCTCGGGGCGCGACCCCCACACCGAGCCGACACTGCTGAATACCAAGGCAACGGTATTGGACACATTGGCGGCAATCGGCGGGAGGCCGACCGCGAGGAGCGCGGGGTAGCTGATCAGCGAGGCCAGCCCGGCCACGCTGCCGGATAGCCCGCCACCAAAGCCGGCCAGTACCAACCACACTGGGTCAAGGTTTCTCAATGTGCTCCGTACCCCGCTACCGGCCTCGTCGAAGTGAGATTGTGGCGTAGCCCGCGCATCACGGCGAATCGGGACCGCACGGTGTCTGCAGGAATCGACCGCTCCACCCGGCGTCGATAGGAACTGTCCGCCTCGTGTCCCCGGGCGACAACCGATCGAAGATTGGCCCGGGTTCCGGAGTCGCCCGTGGGTTGGAGGCTCACGCCGATGCCAAGCTTGACAAGCCCGTCCGTCAGGTTCGCGACGACCTGCTCCCACGGCCCGCAATGCCGCGGCGCGCTACGCCAGGCGATGGGTGCCAGCGGTGCCGGGCGCATCACGCGACGCCCGGGAACACGGCGTCGGGCATGTCGCCCGATCGCTCCTAGGGCTCCTGGGGACCGAACACCCACTCGTTCCCGCGCGCCAGAACCTTGGTCGGGTCGTCCCTGCCCAGCAATGCCAGCCCGAGCCGGTAGATCGACCCAGATGCGGTGACCCGAGCCCCGTGGTGGCAGAGCAGCCAGCCTCCTTGATGTTGAACACCGCGTTGACCGTCTTGGGGAAGTGGTGCGGGCCCAGGATCGGTTTGCCCGAGCACCTCTGCGACAGTTCGCGAGGATCGGCTTGGTTTCTTATCAGCATCCACCACCGACCTGGTCAAGTCGTGCTCAGATCGTGTCGATAACGCGTGTGTTACCACCCCATCGATCCGCGCAGGAGGCTCCGTGCACGACAGCTCGGTGATCGGGATTCCAAGGCGTCCGGTCCGGCGATTGCGCGACCGGCCCATCGTCGAGGCCGGCGCGGTGCTCGGCTACGGGCCGCTGTTCAACGCCGGTGTCCTGCATCACGCCGGTGCCTACCACCTGTTCGTCCGGGCCGTGCGGGACGGCTACAGCC
>Ga0247847_1000066_pt1 | contig 35698 bp, 35 predicted proteins | sample PFST25metaG_FD_186002 | JGI IMG/M metagenome (GOLD analysis project Ga0247847, IMG submission 186002) | Peat soil microbial communities from Stordalen Mire, Sweden - P.F.S.T25 | ecosystem: Environmental > Terrestrial > Soil > Wetlands > Peat | place: Sweden: Norrbotten County, Stordalen Mire...
GTCCCGTCGTCGTCCCTCCCGACGGTGCGCTCGATATGTTGACACCACGGCCGCCATCTCTGTATATGGCCACTGAGTGCGACACCGCAGCGCTCAGCCGAACAGGGAGGGTCGGGTGACCAGGAGGGAGTTTCTCAATCGGTTCATGGGCGGCGCGGCCGTGGTGGCTCTCGGCGGCACCCTGTATCCCCTCGTACGTTTCCTCAAGCCGCCGGTCGCCGTCTCGCGGGCGATCGGCCAGGTCGTCGACCTCGGACCGCTCAGCGCCTTTCCCCAGGGCCAGCTCACAGCCGCCACCGTCGCCGACAAGCCGGTGATCGTCACCAGGGCGGCGAACACGGTGACCGTGTACTCGGCGATCTGCACCCATCTGGGGTGCGTGGTCGCACCCAAAGGCAGCCAGCTCTCGTGCCCCTGTCACGGCAGCATCTTCAGCGGCACGGGGACCGTCGCGCACGGCCCGGCCACGCTGCCGCTGCCCACCTATCATGCCAACGTGAGCGGCGGCTCGCTGCTGGTCGGTGCCATCGACTTCAGCCGTGCCAGCTACCCGAGCTGGTACAAAGGCCAGTTCCAGTGATGAGCGCTGCGATCGTTCGTGGAGGTGCACATGGCGTCGCGTAAGAGCAAGGCTGCTCTGGCCTGGGTCAACAACCGGCTCGGGACCGAGGAGCTGATGGAGGACCAGTACAACCGTATCGTCCCCATCCACGCCACCAACTACATGTACTGCTTCGGCGGCATCGCCTTTGTGCTCTTCCTCATCCTGCTCATCACCGGCATCCTGCTGGCCGTCTACTACCAGCCGACTCCCGACGGCGCGTACCAGAGCGTGGTCAACATCTCGACCAACGTGCAGTTCGGCTGGTGGATCCGCTCCATCCACAAGTGGGCCGCCAGCGGCATGGTGCTGCTGGTCGTGATCCACATGCTGCGCGTCTTCTTCACCGGCGCCTACAAGCGCCCGCGTGAGCTCAACTGGCTCAGCGGTGTCGCGCTTCTGCTCATCACCTTCACTTTCGGCTTCACGGGCTACCTGCTGCCGTGGGACCAGAAGGCCTACTGGGCCACCAGGGTCGGCACCGACATCGCCGGCTCGACGCCGTTCATCGGGCATTTCTTGCTGGTCAGCATGCGCGGCGGGGAGACCATCAGCGGCGCCACGCTCGGGCGCTTCTACGACCTGCACGTGCTGGTGCTGCCCGTGCTCATCGTGGGCCTCCTCCTGGGGCATTTCTGGATGATCCGCCGTCACGGCATCTCGGGGAGGCTCTAGTCGTGGCCGGCCTCGTCGACCGTCCGCGCCAGGAGCGCACGTCGCGCTACTACTGGGAGCGCGAGCACGAACCGAACGAGAAGTTCATCCCGTACTTCTGGCAGGAGTTCACGTCCCAGGTCATGATCTTCTTTCTCTTCCTGGGCATCGTGGGGGGCGTCGCGCTGCTGTGGCCCGCCGGCCTGGGGGAGCGGGCGAACGCCTTGGTCACGCCGCCGGGTATCAAGCCCGAGTGGTACTACCTGAGTCTGTTCCAGTTGCTCAAGGTCGTGCCCGAACGCGTGGGGTTGATCGTGCCGTTCGTGATCGGCGTGCTCCTCGTGGCGCTGCCTTTCGTCGATCGCAGCCCGGTACGGAACCCGCTGCGCAAACCGTTCACGACATCGGTCGCGACGGCCCTGCTGGGCGCCGTGATCGCCTTCACCATCTGGGGCGTGGTGGCCAAATGAGCTCAAGGGAGAGAGGGATGAGACGAGTGCTTCTGGGCTTGGCGAGCGGTGTGCTGGCGGCCGCCATCGTCGTGGCGGCCGGCTGTGCCAGCCTGGCCACGCCGGAGGCGCCGAGCACGGCCACGCCGGCTACGAGCGGCACCGCCGCTCCGCAGGCGAGCCAACAGGTCAAGGACGGCGCCGCGCTCTACGTGCAGTTCTCCTGCGTGCGCTGCCACGGCGCCGACGGCGCGGGCGGCATACCGAACCGCCTCAACGTGGGCGGCGACGACACCATCCCGCCGCTCAACAACGCCCTGCGCGACAAGACTGAGGCGTTCACCAACGCGGCCCAGATCACGCAGATCCTGATGGAGGGCTCGGTCGTCTCGAGCAAGCCTGGGGTCATCAACATGCCGTCGTGGAAAGGCGTCATGAGTGACGCCCAGGCTAGCGCCATCGCGGCCTACGTGCTAGCCGGCTTCCCGCATGTGGGGCCCGCGGTCGACTTCAACGTCGCCAAGGCGAGCGACATCTACAGCGCCTACGCCTGCATCATCTGTCACGGCCAGGTGGGAGCGAACGCCTCGCCGTCGCCGGCGCCCAATCCGGCGAGTGCCGACAAAGTGGTGCCGCTGCTGCGCAACGCCGGCGACAACGTGAGCGCCGCCGAGATGCTCGGCTTCATCATGAACGGGTCGGTCACCGCGCCCGGCAAGAAGGGCGAGCTGCTCATGCCCGCCTGGGGCCAGATCCTCTCGACACAGCAGGTGAAGGCCGTCCTGCCGTACATCCAGGACGGCCCCAAGGGCGGCAAGCTGCCGCCGCCGCCCGCGCCCTCGCCGCTGGCTTCGCCCGCGGCGGCAGCCCCGGCGGCGCCATCACCGGCGGGGAGCCCGTGATGGGCGTGCTGGCGCAGATCTCGCTGGCGCCGCCACTGGGCACGCGGCTCATCGCGCTGGTCGTCAGTGAGGCTGTGTTGCTGGTCGTGGTCGTGGTTGCGTACGTGCGCTACCGGCAGCTCAAGTCCGTGTCGGTGGACGACTGGTTCGCCGAGCGCGACCAGCACGCTTCGCCGCGCGTGCGCCGCATGATGGAGGAGTCGCACGCGCAATGGGAGGCCGAGCGGCGGGCCGCCGCCGCGGCGGAGGGGCGGCCGGCAGGGTTGACCGAGCCGCCGTCCGGCCGGCCCGTCGACTCCACTGAGTCGCCCGGCCCAGCGGCCAAGCCACCGCTGGGCCCACCTGCCTGACGCACGGCCCGCGCCTTAGGAGGGCGCGGCGGGAGGGCGCGCCCGGCGTCCGGTGCTAGTATCGGTGGCGCATGGTCGACCGCTCGCTAGCCGCACCGGATGTGATGGCGGCCCTGGAGACCTTCGGCTCCCAGGCGCGCCCCCACAACTCCGACGACCTCTTCGACTGTTGGGGACTGGTGCGCCAGGTGCACGTGCACCTGCTCGGCCGCGGTCACGCCGACGAGCTGCTCGGCCCCAGGACAGCGGGGAGCGGCGACTGGCGGCCCCTGGGCGACCGCGCCGACCTGCTGGTGGGCGACGTGGTCGGCACTCATCCATGCGCCGCCCCGGACGAGTGCCACGTGGCGATCTACTGCGGCCGCGTGGGCGACACCCATCTGGTGTACGACTCGTCCCCGCGCGGCGACATCCCCCTCTTGGACAGGTACGGGGACCTGGTCGGCGTGCGCGAGATCTTCACCCGCTACATGCGGGCTACCGCAGCAGCCGACGGCCTGCGCAACCAGGGCGGCGCCTATCTGCGTCTCTGGGACGGGCGTGACCTGTACTCTAGTCAGGCCGTCCACAGGCTCCTTTCGTTGGGTGCTCCCGAGCGCGACATCGACACGCGCGCCGCGCGGGCGGCGGCCGGCCTCGACCCGCTGCCGTTCTACTGCCGCCGGCGCTTGGCGCGCGATGCGCGTGGCCGCGAGGTCTACGACAACGCCGCCGGCAAGCACCAGCAGTGTTACTTGCCTGACGGCGCGCTGGTGCCCGACGGTCTGTACGAGCAGGCCTGCGAGCAGGGTGAGGTGGGACCGGCGGTGGTGCGGCCGCGGCCGCCGGCGTTCGACACCGACGCCGGTCGCGCCGCCCCTGGAGGCGGCCGCGCTTTCACGTGGGCGTACGGCGACGCCGACGTCGCCGGCTGCCGCGTGGAGGTGTACGAGGAGACGCTCGAGGGCCGGAAGCGGCTCGTCCTGAGCGAGGAGCTGCCCGGCGCGGCGACCGCGTACACCGTGCCCGGCCGTGAGCTGCGCGAAGACACGCTGTATGCCTTCGTGGTCTTCGCGCGCGACGCTCGCGGCTACTCGCGCGACGCCGTGAGACCCTTCGCCTACCGGGCGGCGCCCGGTAGTCCACTCCTCGACCACAACCGGGCGCGTCCGTACGCTCTGCGGCCCGACGACGGCGCGGTCGTCGCCACGCTCACGCCGACGCTGGCGTGGGAGGTCGCCAGGCCGGCAGCCGACCAAACGCGCTTCCGGCTGGAGCTCTACGCGCAGGCGTGCCGCGAGCAGGACAGCCGGGCGCTCTGGGCGGTGACGGTGGAAGGTACGCCGGCACGCTCCTGCCGCTACCAGGTGCCGCCCCTTGCCGGCCTGGAGCCGGGCGGCACGTACTTCTGGTACTTGACCACCATCAACTCCCGCGGCCGCGACTGCTTCGCGCCGGCCGAGGGCGTGTTCGTGGTGGCAGACGATGCGGACGCCGGCGGCACGGCCGGCCAGGCGCGCGCCTGACGTCCAGCCGCCCGCCCGCCGCCGGCCGGCTGGCGCTCAGGTCACGGCGTGCGCGCCGGCGTCGACGTGCAGGATCTCGCCCGTCACGGCGCGCGCTAGGTCGCTGAGCAGGAACACGATGGCGTCGGCGACCTCCTCGGCGGTCACGTTGCGGCGCAGCGGCGTGTGGCGCTCCATCATCGTCAACATCTCGGCGAAGTCCTTGATGCTGCGCGCCGCCACCGTGTGGATGGGGCCGGCCGAGACGGCGTTGACGCGGATGTCGCTGGGGCCCAGGTCGGCGGCCAGGTAGCGCACACTCGACTCGAGCGACGCCTTGGCGGGGCCCATGACGTTGTAGTTGGGGATGACGCGCTGTGAGCCGGCATAGGTCATGGTGACGATGGCGCCGCCGCTGGTCATGAGGTGGCGGGCTTCGCGGCCGACGGCGATGAGGCTGTAGGCACTGACGTCGTTGGCGGCCGCAAAGCCCGCCCTCGTCGTCTCCACGAAGCTGCCCTGCAGATCCTCGGCCGGCGCGTAGGCGACGCTGTGCACCAGGCCGTGTAGCACCGGCATGCGTTCGGCCAGTTCCTGCATAGCCCTGGCGATGGCGGCGTCGCTGCTCACGTCGCACTCGATGAGCGGCGTGTCGCCAAGCTCTGCGCTGAGCTTGCGCAAGCGCCCCTTGAGGCGCTCCGCCTGATACGTGAGGGCGACGCACCCGCCCTGGGCGCGGATGGCCTTGGCCGCCGCCCAGGCGATGCTGCGCTGGTTGGCGACGCCGAGCACGAGGTAGTTCCTGTCCTGCAGCAGACCGCTCACGGCGCAACCGTACCAGAATGGCAGGCGCACGAAACCCCCGGGATGACGATGGCCGTTGAGTGCGATTGGCCGCTGGGCGCGAATGGCTGTTGGGGGCGCAACCGCGCTGGGCTCGCAGGCCTCAGGGCAGCTGGATCGCGTCCGCCTTGGTGCCCGGAGGCAGCGGCTCCACGAGCACCTCGATGTGGGGAAGGGCGTGGGCGATCGCTCTGGAGACTATGGGCCCGAAATAGCCGTCGTCCGCGGGCTGTGGCGTGGGCATCCGCTGCGTCAGGGTGCCGCCGGTGAGCTGGGGCGTGGGGCTCGATGCGCCCACCACGCCGGCGCCACTCGCTTGGCTACCACCGAGCACGCCCAGGGCCCCGGCCGGCAGTCCAGCACTGTTTGCCCAGCCCGGTGTGGCGACGGCTGGCCTCAGGTAGAGGATGGCCAGCGAGTCGGGCGGCAGCGTGCCGCCTTCACTGCGCAGGCGCAGCGTGTGTGGCGAGCTGCCCTTGAGCGTGCGCAGCACCGTGAAGTGCTGCTGCTCACCGGTGACCTGACCGGCGCGGGCTACGACGACCGTGTCGTAGGCAGCTGCCAGGTGCCTGGTGGCGACCGAAGAGGGCGTCGCTGCTGCACCGGTCGGCGCTCCTGGCGCCGCTTCCGGCGCCGTGTGACCAGTGCTCTTGCCCGCCAGCGTGCCGGTCGAGCTCGAGGACTTGCCGCGGTTCTCGAGTGCGAAGACGCCGCCGAGGATGGCGGCGACAACGAGGAGGGCCGCGGCCGGCGCCAGCGCACGGTGGAAGAAGGCGCGTGGCCGGCGTGGCTGCCGTGCCGGCCGTCGGGCCCGCAGATACGGCGCCAGGCCGCGCCAGCGCTCCTGCGAGAGGTCGGCGTAGGAGTCGTCGGGCGCCGGCACGGCGGCGTTGACGCCGTCGCTCACGGCGCGCACGTCGGCGCGCATGGCCTCGAGGCGGCGGCGGAGCTCGGTGTCGCCGGCCGCCGCGGCAACCAGCTCCGGGTCGTCGGCAAGCCCCAGGGCGAAGGCGAGCAGGCGGTCGTCGTCGAAGCCGCCGCTGGGGCTGCCCCCGGCTGCGCCGGGGTCGTCGCCGGCCGCGCCGCTGGCGCCAGCGTTGCGGGCCGCTTCGCCGCCGGCCGGCCGATCGTTCATCCTCGTGTCGTCGTTCTCAGTCATCGTCGGTCTCTTCTGTGGCGAGGGTGGTGCGCAGGCGAGCCAGAGCGCCGTGCAGCCGCGACTTGACCGTACCCAGGGGCACGCCCTGACAGCGCGCGATCTGCTCCAGAGAGAGATCGGCGAAGAAGCGCAGCGCCACCACCTCGCGGAAGTCGGGAGCCAGTGCGGCGAGGGCGCTGCGCAGGCTGGGGTCGGTCGGCCGCGGCGGGTCGCCGGCGGCGGCCGCGGCCTGCTCGGCCGGCGCAGCCTCGGTCAGACGCTCGAGCAGGCCTTTGCGTGTCTTGCGGCGGCGCCCAAGGTCGCGGCCCGTGTTCAGAATGACCGTGTAGAACCAGCCCAGGAACGTCTCCTCCGCTGGCAGCTTGGCCCGAAACACTTTGATGAACACCTCTTGCACGGCGTCGTCTACCTCCTCACAGAGGCCTTGCAGGAAGAGGATGCGGCGCACCTGGGGCGCGTACAGGCGAAAGAGCTGCGCCCGCGCTTCGGGCTGACCTGCGCGCAACCGGTCGACGAGACCGCCGGGGAGATCCTCTATCTGCGTCCTCCGTGGGTAGAGACGCAGCCGCTACGCTGCGGGTTCGCGGCGCCTGACGGCGCAAGTATAGCGCCGCACCGCCGTGCTCAGTCGAAGCCGAGCAGCACAACCTCTTCCTCGAGCTGCTCGCCGCTGGATTCGCGCACACGGCGCTTGACCTCGGCGGCCAGGGCGAGCAGGTCGGCCGCCGTGGCGCCCGGCTGTGCGACGAGGAAGTTCGCGTGCGCCCGGCTCACGGTGGCGCGGCCGACCTGTAGCCCTTTGAGGCCGGCTTGCTCGATGAGCGCCGCCGCCGGCCGCTCTCGTGAGGGGTTCTTGAAGAAGCTGCCGCAGGAGGCGTACTCGAGCGGATGCGCACTACGCCGCAGCTCGGCGTCGCGGGTGATCTGACTGAGCAGCGCGTTGCGCTCGCCGCCGTGCAAGGCGAAGGTGGCCTCGACCACCACAGCCTGGCGGCCCCGCTTGAGGGCGCTGGTGCGGTAGCCCAGCTCCAACTGGTCGGGCGTGCAGGCGCTGACGCGGCCCTCCATGAGCAGCTGGGCGCTCACCAGCGTGTCGCCCACGCTGCTGCCGTAGGCGCCGGCATTGCCGACCACGGCGCCGCCAACCGAGCCGGGGATGTTGCCGGCGAACTCCAGGCCGGCCAGGCCGCGCTCGGCCAGGCCGGTGACCATGTCCGGCAGCACGGCGCCGGCGCCGGCGGTGATGAGCTCGCCGTCCAGCGTCTGTTCGCCGTTGCGGGCGAGGATCACGAGGCCGCGCAGGCCGACATCGGCCACCAGCACGTTGGTGGCCTGGCCGAGCACGGTCACGCGCAAGCCGAGCTCGCGGCCCAGGGTCGCGGCGCGCACAAGCTCGTCCGAGCTGCGCGCCGCGAACAGGTACTCCGCCGGGCCGCCCACGCCGTAGGCACACTCCGGCGCCAGCGGCGCCTCGGTGCGCAAGCCGGGCAGCTCGGCCGTCAGTGTCTCTAGTGTGTTCGCCATCGCCCCTCGAACCATACCATCTGCTCTCGCCGGCTCGCTCGGCCGGCGGAGCCGCAGGCCCCAGAGCGCCGCCCTCTTGACACGTTCCTTCCGCGGCCGTAAAGTACGCAAACTCTAGGGACAAAGGGAGATTCTGAGAATGCTTCACGTTTCGCTCAAGTGCCAATACGCGATCAAGGCTCTGGTGCGTCTGGCGGCGGCCCAGAGCGGCGCGCCTGTGCAGGCGCGCGAGATCGCCGAGTTCGGCGGCATCCCGGTCAAGTTCCTCGAGCAGGTGATGCACGACCTGCGCACCGCCGGTCTGGTGCGCAGCCTGCGTGGCAAGAAGGGCGGCTATACGCTCGCACGCGACCCGGCCCAGATCACGTTCGCCGCCGTCATCGATGTCATCGAGGGTTCGCACGGCGGCGCCGGGCGAATGCCCGGCGACGATCAGGCCCAAGGCCTGGTCGAGCCGGTCTGGCAGGATGTGCAGCGCGCGGTGCGCGACGTCTTGCAGTCGGCGACCATCGCCGACGCCGCCGCACGCGCTGCGGCGGCGCCGATGTACTTCATCTGACCAGCCCGCGCCTTGGCGCGACGACCGCAAGGAGTGCACGACGATGAGTGAGACCAGCGAGTCCGGCAAGCAGCGAGATCCCAGTTTTGAGACCCTCGCTCTACACGCGGGCCAGAAGCCCGATCCCACGACCAACGCACGGGCGGTGCCGATCTTCCAGACGACGTCGTATGTGTTCAACGACGCAGACCACGCGGCTGACCTCTTCGGCCTGAAGGAGTTCGGCAACATCTACACGCGCATCATGAACCCGACCACCGACGTGTTCGAACAGCGCGTGGCGGCCCTGGAAGGCGGAGTGGGTGCTCTCGCCTTCGCCTCCGGCTCGGCGGCCGTGACCTTCTCGATCCTCAACATCGCCGGCGCCGGCGACCACGTCGTCAGCGCCAACAGCCTCTACGGCGGCACGTACAACCTGTTTGTCCATACGCTGCCACGGTTCGGCCTCGAGATCGACCTCGTAGATCCGGCCGACCCCGAGAACTTTCGCCGTGCCCTCAGGCCCAACACCAAGCTGCTGTACGCGGAGACGGTCGGCAACCCCAAGCTCGACACGCTCGACCTGGACGCCGTGGCGGCCATCGCTCACGAGGCCGGCATCCCGCTGATCGTGGACAACACTATGCCGACGCCGTATCTGATCAGGCCGATCGACCACGGCGCCGACATAGTCGTGCACTCGGCGACCAAGTTCATCGGCGGGCACGGCACGTCGATCGGCGGCGTGGTCGTCGACTCGGGCAAGTTCGACTGGTCGCAGAACGAGAAGTTCCCCGGCCTGGTCGAACCCGATGCGAGCTACCACGGCCTCAAGTTCTACGAGGCCCTCGGGCCGATCACCTACATCATCAAGCTACGGGTCAGCCTCTTGCGCGACATCGGCGCGGCGCTCTCGCCGTTCAACTCCTTCCTCTTCCTGCAAGGGCTCGAGACGCTGCCGTTGCGGATGGAGCGTCACAGCACCAACGCACTGGCCGTGGCCGAGTTCCTTGAGCGGCACCCGCAGGTCGACTGGGTGAGCTACCCCGGCCTGCCGTCGCATCCGGCCCACGACCTGGCCCGCAAGTACCACCACCGCGACCTCTACGGCGCCATCGTCGGCTTCGGAGTCAAGGGTGGCCGCGAGGCCGGTCGGCGGTTCGTCGAAAGTACGGAGCTGCTTTCGCACCTTGCCAACATCGGCGATGCGAAGTCGCTCGTCATCCATCCGGCCACGACGACTCACTCGCAGCTCGAGCCTGACGAGCTGCTGGCCACGGGTGTGACAGACGATTTCGTGCGTCTCTCCATCGGCATCGAGTCGATCGACGACATCATCGCCGACATCGACCAGGCTCTGGCCAGAGTGTAGGGTGCCGCCAGGACATAGAATGCTCCAACCGGTAGCTGCTGACGAGGCACGACCACGGACGAGAAGGCCACCACAAAGCAGATAGGCGACGTCGCCGAAGTCGTGGGCGGCGACACCGGTTCGGCCGGTGTGGTGCGCACGCGGCAGGTGACGGTGGCCGAGCCGCCGCGTCGTCTGCGCCTCGAGTGCGGTGACGAGCTCGGCCCCATCACGCTCGCCTACGAGACCTACGGCACGCTCAGTGAGCAGCGCGACAACGCCATCCTGGTGTGCCACGCGCTCTCCGGCGACGCGCACGTGGCCGGCTTCCACCGCAAGACCGACAAGCGCGCCGGCTGGTGGGACATGCTCATCGGGCCCGGCAAGGCGCTCGACACCGACAAGTACTTCGTCATCGGCACCAACGTGCTCGGCGGCTGCAACGGGTCGACGGGGCCGGCGTCGGTCGACCCGGCCACGGGCCGCCCGCACGGAACCACCTTGCCGATGATCACCATCGCCGACATGGTCAACGCCCAGGCGCTGCTCCTCGACCATTTGGGCATCGCCAAGCTGCTGTGCGTCATCGGCGGCTCCATGGGCGGCATGCAGGTGCTGCAGTGGACGGTCTCGCACCCGGAGCGCGTGCACCTGGCCGTGCCCTTGGCCTGCGCCGCCAGACAACCCACGCAGGCCATCGCCTTCAACGAGGTCGGCCGGCAGGCCATCATGGCCGACCCGCACTGGCGCGGCGGCGACTACTACGGCAGAAAGCGGCCCACGAAGGGTCTGGCCGTGGCGCGCATGGTCGGCCACATCACGTATCTCTCCGATGAGGCCATGCAGGAGAAGTTCGGCCGCCGCCTGCGCGACATCCACGAGTACTCGTTCTCTTTCTCGGCCGACTTCGAGGTGGAGAGCTACCTGCGCCATCAGGGGCTGTCGTTCACCGACCGCTTCGACGCCAACAGCTACCTGTACATAACCCGCGCCATCGACTACTTCGACATCGCCAAGGGCGGCAGGAGCCTGGCCGACGCCCTGCGGGACGTCCAGGCGCGGTTCCTGGTGATGGGCTTCTCCAGCGACTGGCTGCATCCGCCCTATCAACTCAAGGAGATCGCCAGCGCTCTGCGCGCCACACACAAGCACGTGAGCTACTACGAGGTCGACTCTCACTACGGACACGACGCCTTCTTGCTCGAGCGCGAGAAGATGGAGGGCGTCATCGCCGCCTTCCTGGCCAGCGGGGCGCGCACGTTCACGTTCTCGGGCGGGGAGGGCTGATGCGCCGTCTCGACTACGAGCTCATCGAGCGCCTCGTGCCCGACGGCGCCAGCGTGCTCGACCTCGGCTGCGGCGACGGCGAGCTGCTGGCCGAGCTCATCCGCGAGAAGCACGTACGCGGCAGCGGCGTCGAGATCTCGCAGGCAGCCGTGGAGGCGTGCGTCGCCAAGGGTCTCAGCGTGTTCCACGGCGACCTCGACGAAGGCCTGGCCGACCACGCCGACGGCTCCTTCGACATCGTCATCCTGAGCTTCAGCCTGCAGCAGTTGCGGCGGCCGCGCCTGGTGGTGCGCGAGATGGCGCGGGTGGGCAGACTGGCCATCGTCAGCTTCCCCAACTTCGCCCAGTACGCCATCCGCTGGGAGATGTTGACGCGCGGCCGCATGCCGGTGAGCAAGGAGCTGCCGTACCAGTGGTACGATACGCCCAACATCCACCTCTGCACCGTGCACGACTTCCGCGACCTGTGCCGGGAGGAGGGCCTGCGGATCGAGCGTGAGCTGTACCTGCGCTCGTTCGACCGGCCGGCGCCCGGCTTGCGCCGGCCGAACTTGACGGCGCGCATCGCCATCTTCGTCGTCACCCGCCCGGCCTGACGTCTACGCGCTCGGCCCGACGGTCCGTCACCCGGCTCCGGCTTTTTCTTGCCCCCGTTTGCGGGTAGAATCGCTGAGTGCTGCTGCGGGAGTGCCGTGTGCACTCCGGGCGGCCGATCATTCGAAGAGCGCGCATAGTTGCCCCCCCGAGCGTCGGCAAAAGGCACGCTTCAAACTCCAAGGAGGAATTGTGCCTCAAGGAACAGTCAAGTGGTTCTCGACGCAAAAGGGCTACGGCTTCATTGCGCAAGAAGGCGGACAAGACATCTTCGTGCACATCACGGGCCTAGCTGCAGGCACCACCAGCCTGGCTGAGAATCAGGCCGTCGAGTTCGAGGTCCGCGAGGGCCAGAAGGGTCCTCAGGCAGTCGAGGTCAAGCCCGCCGCCGCCAAGGCCGCCGAGGCAGCGCCTGTCGAGGCAGCGCCTGTCGAGGCCGAGGCCGACGAGGCAGAGCCCGACGAGGCAGAGCCCGAAGAGGCAGAGGCTGAAGAGGCAGACGCCGAAGAGGCAGCGCCTGTCGAGGCCGAAGCTGAAGAGGCTGAAGAGGCAGCGCCTGTCGAGGCAGAGGCTGAAGAGGCAGAGGCTGAAGAGGCAGAGCCCGACGAGGCCTAACTAGTTTGTGGGGGTCGCCCTCGCCTGCGGCTCGGGCTGGCGGGGGCGACCCCCACGCACATCCAGGCTTCGCCCGCCGGCGTGCCTGGGTATCATGAGTGCGCTTCGCCAAAGGAGGTCGGCTCATGGAGAACATCGACTGGCTCGGACACGACTCGTTTCGCATCAGCGGATCGAAGACCCTCTACATCGACCCCTGGAAGCTGCGCGGCAGCCCGCCGCCGGCCGACATCATCCTCGTCACCCACGAACACTTCGACCATCTGAGCAAGGACGACATTGCCAAGCTCAGCACGCCGGGCACCGCGGTCGTCGGTCCCGCCGAGGTCACCGGCCAGCTCACAGGCGAGACCCACACCGTAACTCCTGGCGACACCATCACCGTGCAGGGCGTTGTCGTCACTGCCGTGCCGGCGTACAACACCTCCAAGTTCAGGTCTCCCGGCGTGCTCTTTCACCCACCCGCCGACGGCAAGGTCGGCTACGTGGTCGAGATGGACGGGCGGCGCATCTACCACGCCGGCGACACGGACGCCATTCCGGAGATGGCGCAGATCGACGTCGACGTGGCCCTGATCCCCGTGAGCGGCACCTATGTGATGACCGCCGAGGAGGCCGTCGAGGCCTGCAAGATGCTGCGCGCCAAGGTGGTCGTGCCCATGCACTACGGCGTCGTCGCCGGCACCGTGGCTGACGCTCAGCGTTTCAAGGAGCTCTGCCCGCTGCCGGTCGAGATCCTCGAGCCGGTCGCCTAGCGGCACGCCGCCCGACCGGCTCGTGCCAGAGGAGGGAGCGATGAAGGTCGTCCACGCCACGCCTACCCAGAGCGTCGCCGAACATCTCAGTGTGCAGCGCCTCACCGACGCGCTCGGCGCGCAGAACCTGCGGGCCAACGTGTGGACGCTCGCCGAGGGCTCCATGACCCGTCATTTGCATCGCGAGCAGGAGGAGCTGTACCTGGTGCTCGACGGCACGGCGGAGATCATTGTGGATGACGCGACCTTCAGACTGGGTGAGCGCGACGCGCTGGCCGTGCCCGTCGGCGCCTGGCATCAGGTGCGCAACTCCGGGCTGGGCCCACTCACGTTCCTGGCGGTCGCCAGCCCAGCCGTTTTGGGCGATGCCGAGCTCGACTAGTGCCGAGCGGCGCGCCTGCACGTCGTCAGTCGGCCTCGATGACGACAGCTTCTTCGGGGCACGCTTCTTGGGCACGGTAGACGGCCTCCCACAGCGTCTCGTGCGGACACGGGTCGACCACCTCGGCAAGGCCATCGTCGCGCATCTGAAACACCTCGGGGCAGACCTGTTCGCAGGCACCTACGCCGGTGCAGAGCTCGTAGTCGATGCTCACGCGCATGGCGCCAGTGTAGCATGGGGACGAAGAGCGCCGGCGGGCCGCCCAGACGAGCGCTCAAGAGGAGGGGAGACGCGATGATCAAGCCGGGTGACAAGGCGCCGCAGGCGACCGGCACGGCATACGACGGTCGTGTGTTCGACCTCGGTGTGCCGAGCAAGCGCAGCGCGCTGTTCTTCTATCCCAAAGCCAATACCCCCGGCTGAACGGCCGAGGCCACTGAGTTCAGTGGACTCATGGACGACTTCGCGGCGCTCGGCGTGCAGGTGATCGGCGCGAGCATCGACACGCCGGCTGCCAACCGGAAGTGGGCGCGCAAGTACGGGCTGCGCATGCCGCTCATCGGGCGGCAGGGTGAGGAGCAACAGACGGTGGCCGCCGCCTTTGGTGTGGCGCGGCCGCTGGTGGGTGTGGCCAAGCGCACGACGTTTCTCATCGACGCGGACGGCACGGTGCGCCAGGTGTTCGCCAACGTGACGCCGCGCGGCCACGCCGCCGAGGTGCTGGCCGCGGCCAAAGCGATCTGGGGCTAGCGCCTCGATCGAGAGCGTGGACCGTCTGGCGGACGGAAAGACTGCGAGGTGAAGTGATGCGCACGGAACACGACGCGCTGGGCGACAAAGAGGTGCCGGACGAGGCCCTGTACGGCATCCAGACGGCGCGGGCGATCGAGAACTTCCCGATCTCGGGCCTGGCGCCGCGGCCGGAGCTCGTCGTCGGCATCGTGACGGTCAAGAAGGCGGCGGCGCTGGTCAACCGCGAGCTCGGCGTGTTGGCAGCCGAGAAGGCGCAGGCGATCGTGCGCGCCGCCGACGAAGTGCTCGACGGCGCACATCGCGAATACTTCCGCGTCGACCCCTTCCAGGCCGGCGCCGGCACCTCGCACAACATGAACGCCAACGAGGTGCTGGCCAACCGTGCCAACGAGCTGCTCGACGGCGGCCCTCGCGGCGTCTACCGGCCGGTGCACCCCAACGACGACGTCAACAAGGCGCAGTCGAGCAACGACGCCGTCCCGACCGCCATCCGCATCGCCCTGCAGGCACCAGCGGCCGCCTTGCTGGGCGAGCTGGCCCGCCTTCAAGAGGCGCTTTCCGCCAAGGGGCGCGAGTTCGACCACATCCTCAAGAGCGCTCGCACGCACCTCCAGGACGCGGTGCCCATTCGCCTCGGTCAGGAGTTCGCCGCCTACGCAGTCACGGTGGGCAAGGCGCACGAGCGTGTCGAGCGAGCCCGCGACGAGACGCGCGCCCTCTCTATCGGCGGCACAGCGGCAGGCACGGGCCTCAACGCCGACCCACGCTTCGCGCCGCTCATGGTCGCCAAGCTGAGTGAGATAGTCGGCGTGCCGTTTCGGCCGGCCGCCGATCTCGTACAGGCGACCCAAAGCCTCGACGACCTGGTCGTCTTCTCGGCCGCCCTGCGTGGCGCTGCCTTGAGCTTGATCCAGATCGCCAACGACCTCCGTCTGCTCAGCAGCGGGCCGCGCACCGGACTAGCCGAGATCACCTTGCCGCCGGTGCAGCCCGGTTCGTCCATCATGCCGGGCAAGGTAAACCCTGTGATGGCCGAGATGCTCGACATGGTCTGCTTCCACGTCGTCGGCGCCGACACCGCCGTGGCACTGGCCGCCCAGGCGGGGCAGCTCGAGATCAACGTGATGACGCCGCTGGTGGCGTACGAGCTGCTCTTCGCCCTCGAGCTGCTTGCCAACGCGCTGCGCGTGTTCACCGACCGCTGCGTGAGCGGCATCGTCGCCGACGAGGAGCAGTGCCGCCTGTGGGGCGCGCGCAGCCTGGGTCTGGCTGCGGCGCTCAACCCGTACATCGGCTACGAGGCGGCGGCCGAGGTGGCCAAGGAGGCGTACCGCAGCGGCAAGCCGGTGCCCGACGTGGTGCTGGAGAAGGGCATTCTGACGCCGGACGAGCTGGCCGAGCGCCTGGACCCGGCCTCGCTCACCCAGCCGCGCCGGCAGGCGCCGGACGACGGCAAGTAGGGCGCGCAGGGGCCGCCTTCGGAGGTGCCGGCCGCGCAGGCGTCTCCCGCGCAGGCCCGCGGCGCTAGCCAGAGGGGCGCCGTGCGGATGGGCCGCTGGGCGGAAGGGCCGCTAGTCTCCGCCGTCGCGCGGCCCCAAGTAGGCCCGCGTGTCGAGCATGCGGTTGAAGGCCGACCAGCGCTCGCGCCCGTCGCTGGCGCGCTCGATCTCGTCGAAGGCACCCACGCGCGCCGTCATGTCGTCGCAGAAGTGGACGATGATGGCTTCGCGGGTCATGGGGATGACCGGACTGCCCTTTTCCTTCTGGCCATGGTGCGCGACGATGATGTGGCGCAGCTGCGCGGCTGGCTCGGCCGGGAAATCGGGCACCTCGGCGATGAGGGCCGCCACCATGTCGTGGCCGATGACGATCTCGCCGTGCAGGCGCCCCGTGTCGGTGAAGCCGGGGGCGAACGGGTCGGTGGAGTAGGCCTGCGTCTTGCCGATGTCGTGCAGCAGCGCGCCGGCCACCACGAGGTCGCGGTCGACGCCGGCGAAATGGCTGGCCACCTCGCCGGCCACCTCGGCCACGATGATGGAGTGCTCGAGCAAGCCGTGGCGGTAGGCGTGGTGGTTCATCACCGCTGCCGGTGCGATGGCGAACGCCGCTCCGGGCTCGCTGCTGGGGTCGACGGCGCGCTCGAGTAGAGCCCGCACCGGCGCCGAAACCACACTCTCGACGAGCGCGCGCAGACGCTCCTGCAGCTCGTCGAGCTGCACCGGCGATACGGCGACCAGAGCGGCCGCGTCGTACTCGTCGGCCTGCATGCGCCGCAGGCGCTCGACCTTGAACTGCTGGCCGAACTGGGGGCTGGTCTGGATCATGCCCTCGACCTTGACCACGTCGCCGGCCTCGAGCTGCTCGAGATTCTCCGGGGACGGGTCGAAGTGGATGGCCTTTATCTCGCCCGAGGCGTCGCGCAGCTTGAGGCGCAGGAACGCGCCGCCCGTGCGCGCCGTCGCGACCTCCTTCTCGCTACAGAGGAAGTAGGTCGTGACTTTGCGGCTCTCGGGCAGGTCCGAGAGCATGATCTTGTCCGTCTCGTCCGGCGGGGCGCCGGGTGCGTCGCTCAGGCTCATGGCATCTCCTTGATCGGCCTAAGCGTAGCAGACCGGCGGGACGGCCGCGCCACGATGCGGTAGCGGCCGACTGACGATGGGGGGCTGCCGCTGTCTCTGTCAGGCCGGCGGCGTCGCTCCGTCGTCAGTTGCGGTCGCCGGCGGTGCGTCGGCCGCCGCCGGCATCTCCGCCTCCGGCTCGGCGCCGGCCGCTTTGATGGCGGTGATCTCGGCTTCCTTGTCGGCCACCCGGCCGAGCGCTTCGCGGATCTTGCTCACCGGCGCCTCGAGGCCGGCATGAGCCAGTTCGCCGCCGGCGACAAGCTGGAACGCGACGTCGCCGAGCTCCTTTTTGGCCGCCTCCACGTCGCCCTGCAGCGACTTGAGCTTCATCTGCGCTTGGGCGACCTTGGTCGCCCGGCCCGCGTCGTCGGCGATCTCGCCGGCCTTCTCCTTCACCTTGTCGAAGAATCCCATGGTCTCTCTCCTCCTCTTTCGGCTGTGTTCCCTAGTCTGTCGCCGGCATGTCGCTCGCCGGCCGTTGGGCGAAGCTCCCCTTGGCCGCCAAGAGGACGATCACGAGCAGCATCGCCAGGACCATCACAAAGACGAACGGCAGACGGTAGCCTTGCCGGTAGAGCAAACCGCCTAGCACCGCTCCTCCCGCCATCGGTATACCCATAATGGCGTCGAAGATGGCGAACCCCCACGCGGTCGGCATGCTACCGAAGGAGCGCCCGACGATGCCGGTGGCCACGAAGCGCGAGGTGTCGAAGGCGCCGCAGCAGAGCATCGCCACGGCCCACAGGGCGGGGTTCCCGCCGGCCATCAGCAGTCCCGCGCCGGCGAGAAGGAAGAGCAGGACGCCGCCGATGCCGGCCCGCGGGCCGTACAGGTCGGTCACGCGGCCCATGGCCGGCGTCAGGATGGCCGCGCCCAGGGCAGCCAGCGACGAGTAGACGCCCAAGGCGCGGTATCCCTGGTGGTGCACCTGCGCCAGGAAGGGGTTGAGGAACGGGCCGCCCACCGACACCGCCAGATAACCGACCAGGAAGAAGAGGAGATAGCGGCGGAAGGAGCGGTTGCGGCGCACGGTGGCAAGGCTCCAGGGAGCGTCGGCGGTGTGGTAGGGCGTATCGCGGATGAAGCTCACCGTCGATGACGAGAGCACGTACATGACGGCGCTGACGAGGAACACCGTGCGCATGCCGAAGCGGCTCGCCAGGTAGCCGCCGATCAGTGGTGCCGCGATCAGGCCCAGCGGGTAGGCGGCGAGCACGAAGGTCATGTTGCGCGCCACCCGCTCCGGCTCGGACTTGAGGTAGATGTAGGCCTTGAAGGCCGGGTTGTTGGCCATGTAGAGACCCGAAATGAGCAGGCCGGGGATGAGCCACGGCCAGCTGGGCGCCAGATAGAAGGAAAAGGCGGCCGGCACCGTGAGCCACCACACGGCGACGATCACGGGCTTGAGCCGAAAGCGGGCCGCCGCCCAAGCGCCGGGGATGTTGCCGGCGGCCATGGTGGCCAGGTACACGGCGTTGAGCACGCCCACGGCGAAGCCCGAGGCACCCAGGTGCTTGATGGCGTAGACGTAGAGCAGTTGCAGGTAGAGGCCGACGCCCAAGGCGAAGAGCACGTTGGCGCCGGCCAGCAGCTTGAGGTCGCGGTCGAGGTGGCGCACTTCATGTCCCATCGTCGGGGGTCGGAGTCGGATTCTACGCTGGCCGCGCCTGGGCCGCGAACCGGCAGGCGGGCGGGCAGGCGGCGGGCGGCGACCTCGCCGGCCCCGCCAGCCCGGTACTCGCCGCAGCGCCGCCCGCCACTCGCCGCAGCGCCGCCCGCCACTTTCGTCGTGCCGGCGTTTGCTGCATACTCATACACTTCAGCGCGCTGGGCGCGTGCATCGCGTGAGGAGAATCCGTGGAGCTTCGACGCCTCGACCACCTGCCGCCATACGTCTTCAGCATCGTCAACGAGATGAAGTCGGAGGCACGGCGGCGCGGCGAGGACATCATCGACCTGGGCATGGGCAACCCCGACCTGCCCACGCCGGCGGCGATCGTCGACAAGCTCACGCAAGCCGTGCAGAACGGCCGCAACCACCGTTACTCGGCCTCACGTGGCATCACCAAGCTGCGCCTGGCGCTGAGTACCTACTACGCCAGGCGCTTCGCGGTGGAGATCGACCCGGAGTCGGAGGTGGTGGTGACCATCGGCGCCAAGGAGGGTCTGGCGCACCTGGCCTGGGTGCTGCTGCGCTCCGGCGACACGGCGCTGGTGCCGGAGCCCTCGTATCCGATCCACTCCTTCTGCGCGATCCTTTCGGGCGCCGAGGTGATCAGCGTGCCGCTGAGGAGCGACACGAGCGACTTCTTCGCCGATCTCATGGAGGTCTACCGCCGCACCTCGCCGCCGCCGCGCGTCATCCTGGTCAGCTTCCCGCACAATCCCACGGGTCACTGTGTGGAGCTCGGCTTCTTCGAGCGCTTGGTGCGCTTCGCTCGAGAGAACGACGTCTTTGTGATCCACGACTTCGCCTACGCCGAGATCGTTTTCGACGGCTACCGGCCGCCGAGCATCTTTCAGGTGCCGGGTGCCAAGGACGTGGCGGTCGAGTTCATCTCGCTCTCCAAGAGCCACAGCATGGCCGGCTGGCGCATCGGCTTCTGCGCCGGCAACCGGGAGGTCGTCGCCGGTCTGCAGAGGCTCAAGAGCTATCTCGACTACGGTGTGTTCCAGCCCATCCAGATAGCCGCCATCATCGCTCTCAACGACTGCGACGACGCCCCCCCGGCGGCCGCCAACGTATACCACCGGCGCCGCGACGTGCTCTGTGAGGGTCTGCAGCGCGTCGGCTGGCCGGTGGACAAGCCGCGCGGCACCATGTTCGTCTGGGCGCCTATCCCCGAGCGCTTCCGCCACTTGCACTCGCTCGAGTTCGCCAAGCTGCTGCTGCGCGACGCTCGCGTGGCGGTCTCTCCCGGCGTCGGGTTCGGCGCCTCAGGTGACGACTACGTACGCTTCGCCCTGGTGGAGAACGACGAGCGCATCCGTCAGGCTGTGCGCGGCATCCGCAAGGTGATGGAGAGCGACTAAGGCGCCGCTAGGTGGCGGCGAGCCGGCGGCACTGCACGGGGTCCGGCCCGCCGGAGTGCAGACCACCGGCGCGATAGCGGCAGCCGCCGCGGCACGTGGTCACGAAGGCGCAGCTCTGGCAGGGTTCTCCCAGGCTTTCGACGCCCAGGTGCGGCAGCGCCATCCAGGCGGTGTGCAGGCCGTCTTCGAGGATGCCGCCGGCGACGTCGCTCAGCAGACCGCACTTGGCCACCGAGCCGTCCGGCAGCACGGTCGCCATGTGGGCGCCGCACAGGTGGCCCTCGTTGTCGTTGTGCGTGCCGGCCGGGATGGCGTAGTCGAGAGCGGCGACCGCCTCGTCGAGCGGTGCCTGTAGCTCAGGGTGATCGAGGAGGCGGCCGGCCTGAGCAGGCACGTCGATGGTCCACTGCCACACGTCCAGATCGGCGACCAGCGTGGCCAGTCTGCGGAAGTCGCCGAGGTTGAGGGCATTGACGGTGGAGGCCACCGACACCGGCAGGCCCACCTCGCGGGCCATGCGCAGTCCCTCCAAGGCGCGGCCGAAGGAGCCTGGGCCGCGCACGGCATCGTGACCGGTTTCGAGACCATCGAGGCTCACGCGGACCTCGTGCACGTTGAGGCGCGTCGCCGCGCGGCGGTCGAGCAGCGTGCCGTTGGTGCACAGAATGACGCGCAGGTCGTAGCCGGGCAGCATGTCGTTGAGCTGCCAGAAGAACGGATGCAGCAAAGGCTCGCCGCCGGAGAGGGTGAGGCGCAGGCCGCCGCCGGCTTCGAACTCCTCCAACATGCGCCGAAAGCCGAACACGGAAAGGTCTTGGCTGCCGGCCGCGCCGCAGTAGCAGTGGGCGCAGCTCAGGTTGCAGCGTGACGTGAGATGGACCAGAAGGTAGCGCAGCGAGGGCGTGTCGCCAACGGCCACGGTCTGCCGGCGATAGGCAGTCTCGGGGCGCCGCTCGAGCAAGCCCTCGTTGAGGCACCGGGCAAGGAACTCGGCGTCGGCTTGGGCTGCCGACGCACCACAGAGGCAGTCTTGCAGGAAGCCGAAAGCCTCCTCGCTGACCTGCAAAAGGTCGTCGGTGGCGCGCTGGTACACGTAGGGCGCTTCCAGGCGTTTCAGGGAGGCGTCGGGGGAGAGATAGACCTGAGGGTTGAGCATCTAGTGGCTCGCTGACGGCATGGCGGCGAGCCGCGGCTGAGAGGGCGGCATGCGCCGTCGTCGTCCGTCGGCCTTGTGAGCCAGGTTCGTGAAGGTGATCACTCTTCCCCCAAGCGGCGAGTCGCGCTGGATTGCCGCCGCCGCAGCGACGATACTATGCCTATGACGCAAATCATGACCACCGTTGGAAGTGCGCCGCCGTCGCAGCCGAACGCTGCGCCGCCGCAGCCTGAGGCGCCGTCCGCAGGCCTGCGCCTCGGCGGCATGGCGCTGCGCGACGGCGTGATGCTGCAGAGCGACCGGCGCTGGGCCGCGGCCGTGCGCCAGCCGGACGGCCGGATCGCCGTGTACTCGGGTGACAAAGCCCGGCTGCCGGGCCGCGAGCTGCTCACGCGCGTGCCCGTGGTGCGCGGCCTCGCCCGGCTTGCCGAGGCGATGGCCGTGCTGCCGGGTCTGCGCCGCCGCGTAGGTGCCCCCGTGCTGCCTCAGGAAGACCCACGTCTGCTTGCCGCCACGGCTGCCAGCGCTGTCGCTACCGTGCTGCTGCGGCGGTCACGGCGCGGTTCGCCGGTAGCTCGTGAGGCCGCCGTCATGGGGCTGTCCATAGCGCCGGTGTTGTTCGCTCTGCGCGACTCGGAGCTGTCGCGCTTTCACGGCGCCGAGCACAAGAGTGTGGCGGCCTACGAGACGGGAGAGGCGCCGCCGCAGGCCGCCAAGGAGCACGAGCGCTGCGGCTCCAATCTGGTAGGTCCGTTGCTCATCACCAACCTGGCGACCAACGCGATGCTGCGCCGCGCCGGCAAACAGAATCGGCCGCTGCCGGTCCTCATGGCTGGTCTGGCCAGCATCGGCGCGGCGGTGGAGCTCTTCGCGTGGATGGCGCGCCATCGCGGCAACCCCGTCGCCGACCTTCTGCGCCGGCCGGGTCTGGAGCTGCAGCGGCGGTTCACGACCAGCGAGCCGAGCCAGGATCAGCTCGACGTGGCCCAGGCGGCACTGAAAGAGCTGGTGCGGTTGGAGGGGGCGGCGCCGGAGCCGCAAGCAGCAGCCGGCGCCTGAGCGCCGTGCGGCGCGTCTAGTCTGTGTCTTTGGCCTCGCGCAGCGCCAGTCGCAGGCGGCGGCGCTCCTGGGCCTCGGCGAGCCAGCGCCGCTGTTGCTCGGTCTTGGGCTCGAGCGTCGGCACGGCGATGGGTTGGCGGTCGTCGCCCACGGCCACGAAGACCAGATAGGCGGAGTTGGTGTGCGTGACGACGCCTGTGTTCAGGTCTTCCGCCTCGACGCGCACACCCACTTCCACGGACGTGCGGCCGGCGAAGTTGAGATTGGCCTTGAACGTGACCAGGTTGCCGACCTGCACCGGATAGTGGAAGTCGATGCGGTCGATGGCGGCCGTGACGACGGGGGTGCGACAGAACTGGTAGGCACACGTGCCGCCCGCCTCGTCGATGAGCTTCATGATGACGCCGCCGTGGATGTTGCCCATGAAGTTGGCGTCGGCCGGCTGCATGAGCTGGGAGAGAACGACGCTGGTCTGACTGCTGCGTTGCGGCTGGGCGGGCACGGAGCCTAGATCTGCAGCGCGCCGGGGAGGCGATGACGCCGGCGATCGCGTTGTTCGCGCTCGCCACCGCCGGAGCGGTCTCGGCGGCGATCGCCTTGACGGCGGTCGAGGATCACTGTGATGTTGGGGTTGTCCTTGTAGTGCTCGACGAGGCGCCGGTAGGCCTGGTCGCCGAGCTCGGGCGGCACCACACAGTAGATCACGAGGCCCTCCTCTCCTTCGCCGTCACTGTAGCACTCGCGCTCACGCCCCGCCAGAGTGTCTGCCGGTCGGGTCCTGCGGCTCGCTGCGCAAGGGCCGGTGGCTGACCCTAGATAGGGGTGCGGGCCGGGGCACACCGCGGCGTTGCTTTGCCTAACGCCTCGGCATACCCCGGCCCGCATAGAGGGGGTACCACCCCCGATATCGGCAGCGCAAGGCGAGAACTTTAGCCCAATTTCCGACGCTTTGGGGGGACTCGGCTCCTGGCGCCGCTTTCCAGCCTGGCTCGTGCCCACATTCGCTTCAGTTTCCGCCTCGCGTTGCCGACATGGATAACGAACGCGTCGACGGGATGCGCGGCAGACTGCCGCGCGCGGCCGACGGCGCGGCGCACATATGAAACGAGACGACCTACAAGAGAGCGGCACGACCGTGGCGGAGACGCGCCCGATAGGCGCTGCCGCCGCATCGGGCGACGTGCCCGAGCAGGAGCTCACCTCCATCGCCGAGCACGTTGCGCGGACGCTGGATGTGTGGGAGTGCGACGTGTACGAGTGGGACGCCGAGCGCCGGTCGCTCACGCCCACGGCTTTCTGGTCTCAGGAGCCGACGCCGGCCGATGGCGACTGGCTGGGCACGGCCTACACGATGGACGAGGACCAGGCCGTCAGCGCCATCATCATGGGCAGCGACGTCTTTGAGGAGCAGCTCGACGACCCCGACATGAGTCCCGCTGGCCGGGCGCTCTTGGACCAGTGGGGTGAGAAGAGCACCCTGAGCATGCCTCTGGTGTACCAAGGTGAGACGGTCGGCTGCTTGACGCTGGTGGAGAAGCGAGCTCCACGGCGCTTCACAGATGAAGACAAGCACGTTCTCCGCCAGCTGGCCGTGCCGGCGGCCGTGGCGATCCACGACGCGCGGACACGGCGCGTCGAAGAGGAGCGTGGCCGACGGCTCGCCTCGCTGCTCGACTCCATCCGCGCCGTCTCGGCGACGGTCGTCGTCGAGGACGTCCTGGTCTTGGTCTGCCAGAAGGCCGGCGAAGCCCTGGATGTGCCGAGCTGTGTGATCTGGGAGTATGATCCCGAGACGCTTTCGATCGTCCTGCGCTCCGACTCCGACCGCGGCCGCACAGGACCCGAAACGGACGCGATCGGCACGACCTATCCGCTTGCCGACTACCCTGACGACAAGGCGATCCTGGAAGCGGGCGTGGTGGTAGAGACGCACCTTTCTGACCGCAACATAGACTCCGTGACACGCCAGTCCATGAAGGTCTCGGGCGAGAAGAGTTGCCTCTCGGTGCCGATCATCTTCGAAGGCCAGCCGCTGGGCCTGCTCGAGATCGTGGAGACACGCTATGAACGGCGCTTCAAACCGGAGGAGCGTGAGCTTGCCCAGGCACTGGGCGAGCAAGCCGCGGTAGCTATCCAGAACGCGCGCCTGTTTAGACGGCTCGAGGAGCAGAACAGGCGCCTGGTGGCGCTGTTCACGGCCAGCCAGGCGATCGTCGGTCACCGCACGGCTGACGAGGCGCTCGCGGGAGTGGCCGAGGAAGTGGCCGGCCTGTTCGTGGAGCGCGAGTGCGCGGTGGACATCTACGTGCGCTTGCCCGACGGCACCCAGCGGCGCGTGGTGCACACCGGAGCCGGCGAGCCGCCGACCGCCGGCTGCGACCAGGACGACGAACTCGTGAGCGCTGCGGTCGCCGCTCTCACGCCGCAGCAAGCTGAGGCCGGCACGGCCCGACGCCTGGTGACGCCGCTCGTTCTGCGCGGCGAGGTGGCCGGCTACCTGCAGGTGACGGTGCCGCTGCGCCGCCGGTTCAGCGACGGCGAGGCGGAGCTGGTACAGATCTTGGCAAACCAGGCGGCCGTGGCCTGGGACAACGCTCAGACTCAGGAGCGCAGCCTGGAGCAGCGCGACCAGCTGGCCTTGGCCAACCGCCGCCTGAATGCCTTCATCGCGCTCACGGAGCGGTTGCGCGGCCTGGTGGGCGAAGCGGCCCTGCTGGAAGTGCTGGGCCAAGTCATGCAGGAAGTGCTCGATTTCAACCAGTGGGTCGCCTACCTCTACAACAGCGAGGCCCACGCCTTTCACGTCGCGGCCTCGGTGGGCGGCGTACCCCATGTGGAAGAGCAGATGATCGGCGCCGACGTGCCGGGCCGCGTCATGAGCGGCCTCTTGGCCGCGGCCACGCCGATCTCACAGTCGCATTTCGTCGACAGCCGCCGGCACGCGTGGACCGACGAGGAACAATTCTGGTTGCCCGGCGCGATCGAAGGCACGCCGGCGCCGGATGAGTGGCAGAACGACGACACGCTGCTGGTGCCGATGGTCACCGACCGTGAACAGCTCATCGGCTATATCGAAGCCTACGATCCGCGCGACCGGCAGCTGCCGACCCTGGAGACGGTGCGCCTGCTCGAACTGTTCGCCGCCCAGGCGGCCAGCAGCATCGAGCTGCACCGTCTCTATGAAGCGCTTGCCGAGCAGGCGCGCACCGACGGCCTCACGGGCATCGCCAACCATCGTGCCTTCAACGAGAGCCTCGCACAGGAGGTCGCCAAGGCCGCGCGCTACGGCACGCCGCTTTCGCTCTTGATGATCGACATCGACAACTTCAAGCCCTTCAACGACACCTACGGTCATCCCCAGGGCGACAAGCTCCTGAAGCAGATGGCCGCCCTGCTGCTGGCCAGCACGCGCGAGAACGTCGACCTCGTCGCCCGCTACGGCGGCGAGGAGTTCGTGGTACTGCTGCCGAACACACCGGCCGAAGGGGCAGCGCATTTGGCCGAGCGCCTGCGCGGCGACGTGTCCGAGGATGAGCGCTCGGGGCTCACGGTCGCGGAGGCCATTCGGCAAGCCATGGTCCAGACCGCGTTCGAGGGCTCGCCCGACAAGCCGGAGGTGCAGGTGACCGTAAGCGTAGGGGTGGCCTCGTTCCCTGACCACGCGCGCAGCGCCGAGGAGCTGGTCGCCAACTCCGACAAGGCGCTCTACCTTGCCAAGCGTCTGGGCAAGAACTGTGTTGAGCTCTTCCACTGATGCGCGGTGACGTGACCGCGACCACCCGCAAGAGTAACGCCGCCGTCGCCTGCGAGGTGGGCGGGGCCATCACTGCGAGCCTGGTGCTGGAAGAGGTCCTGGTAGACGTTGCGCAGCGGATCGCTGAGGCAGTCGACGTCTGGGAGTGCGACCTCCACGAGTACTACCCCGAGAGCGGCGCGCTGGTCTGCGCGGCCTGCTGGAGTCGCGAGATGACCCAGGCAGACCTCGACTGGGTCGGCCAGGTGCTGAGCCTGGACGACCAGCCGTCGTATCGCCCGGTCCTCGAGGGGCTCGAGACCACCGAGGACTACATCGACGGCCAAGACGTGTCGCCCCAGGACCGCAAGCTCATGGAGGCTTGGGGCGAGAAGTCGATCCTCACCGTGCCGCTGGTGCTCGAAGGCCAGGCCATCGGCAGCCTGACGCTGGTGGAGAAGCGCCGCGTGCGGCGCTTCAGCGAGGCCGACAAGCAGCTCGTGCACATGCTCAGCGGGCCAGCCGCGCTGGCCATCCAGAACGCTCGCATGTACCGGCGCCAAGAGGAGCAGAACCGCCAGCTCGCGTCGCTGCTGGACTCCACGCGTGCCATCGCCTGCAGCGTCGTGCTTGAGGACGCGCTCGACATCGTGGGGCGCACGGCCGCCCAGGCCCTCGGGTCGCCACAGAGTGTCATCTACGAGTACGACAAGCAGCAGGACGCGTTCATCTACCGCTCTGTCTATGACTCGCTGGCCACGGGCGACTACAGCGGCAACATCGGCAGCGTGTACCCGCTGGACGACTACCCCGACGATCGCACCATCATCGAGAACGACGTGATCGTCGAGGACACGATCAGTGACGCCGCGCTGAGGCCGTCGACGCGCGAGTCCATGGAGGAGTTCGACGAGAAGACCTGCCTGAACGTGCCGCTCAGGGTGGGCGGAGAGCCGGTCGGAGAGCTCGTGATCATCGAGGTCCAGCAGGAGCGGCACTTCACCGACGAGGAGCGCGTGCTGGCGCGGGCGCTCGGCGAGCAAGCTGCCGTGGCCATCCAGCACGCCAAGCTCTACCGCCGCCAGCAGGAGCAGAATCGGCGCCTGGTGGCGCTGCTCGAGACGAGTCGCGCGCTGGCGGCGGCACTCGACACACGGGCGTTGCTGACGCGGGTCCGCGACGAGGTCGCGACTCTGCTGTCTCTGCCCAGTGAGGCCGTCGACGTGTGCCTGCGCGACGGCGACGGCGGCTACGTGTCGCTGGCTGCGCTGGCGGCCGGCGAGGAGGATCTCGGCGAGTCGCCGGCCGACGGCATCTCGTCGGCTGCGGCGCCCGACGAGGTCGTCCGGCGCGCGTTCGAGGGGCTGTGCCCGGCCCGCGGCGACGGCGAGGCAGGCGGAGCGCGCGTCGTCGTGCCCTTCGTGCTCAAGAACGTCGTCGAGGGCTACGCCGATATCGCGGCCGACCATGACCGCCCGATCGGCGATGACGAAGTGGAGCTGGTGCAGATCCTCGCCGGCCAGGCGGCGGCGGCCATCGACAACGCTCGCCTCTACCACCAGATCGAGCTGCAGGCGATCAAGGACGGCCTCACCGGTCTGTACAACCACCGCTACTTCTACGAGCGCCTGTTCCAGGAGTTCGCCCGTGCGCAGAGGTACGGCGTGCCGCTCTCGCTGCTCATGCTCGACATCGACGACTTCAAGCAGTTCAACGACGAGTTCGGCCATCAGGTCGGCGACCAGGTGCTGGCCGAGGTCGCCGCGATCCTCTCCTCGCAGCTGCGCATCGGTGTGGACATCGCCGCCCGCTACGGCGGCGAGGAGTTCGTGGTGCTGCTGCCCAACACACCGCGCGGCGGCGCCGAGGTGGTCGGCGGCCGCCTCAAGCGGGAGGTCGAGCTCATCGTGGCGGCGACGCCCGAGTCCGGCGAGCGCGTCGCAGAGGCGCCGCCGCGGCAGTCTGAGGGCGCCGCGCTGGTCGGCGAGCGCATCCGCCACACCATCGAGGTGGCGCCGCTCTCGGCGCCGGACGGGCGCGTGACCGCTCACGTGACGGTCAGCATCGGCCTGGCCACCTTCCCGGAGGCGGCCGGCAGCCCGGACGAGCTGGTCGGCAACGCCGACAAAGCCATGTATCTCGCCAAGCGCTTGGGCAAGAACCGGCTGGAGGTGTTCTCCTACTGATGGCCGCCAAGCCGCCAGGTGCGCAGACGCGTGACCTCGATGCCGTCGTATACGAGGTCGGGATGTCGCTGGCCGGCAGCCTCGTGCTGGAGGAGGTTCTCACCACCGTCGTGAGACGGATCGCCGAGGCGATGGATGTGTGGTCGTGCGCGATCCACGACTACGACGAGGAACGGCGCACGCGCACCTGCGCGGCCTTGTGGACGCGTGAGCCCACCCAGGAGGATATCGGCTGGGTCGGCCACGTGATAGATCTCAACGAGCGGCCGTCGTGCGCCGCGGTGATCGACACGCGGCGGCCGGTCGAGGCGTACGTCGATGACCAAGCCATTGACCCGGACGAGCGCGCCACCATGGAGCGAACGGGCGAGAAGGCGACCCTCGACGTGCCCCTGATCTACGGCGACAAGGTCATCGGCGTGCTGGGCGTGGTCGAGACGCGCCGGCTGCGCCGCTTCACCGACGACGACAAGGAGTTGCTGCTCCGCCTCGCCCAGCCGGCGGCCATCGCGATCCACAACGCGCGCATGTTCCGCCGGCAGGAGGAGCGCGCTCGGCGTCTGACGGCGCTGCTCGGGTCGAGTCGTGCCCTCACGGCGACCGTCGAGCAGGGCGAGGTACTGAGCACGGTCGCCAGCGAAGCAGTCGCGGCCCTGGCCGTGCCGCGCAGCGCGATCCTCGTGTTCCGCCCGGAGCTGGACGCTCTGGTCCTGGAGACGATGTGTGAGCGCGGCGAGCACGGGTCGGGCACGCACGACGGCCTGCACACGATCCATGAGCTTGGCGAGTGCCCGGGCGAGCGCGCCATCCTGGAGGGCGGCGTCGTGGTCGAGGAGCACCTCTCCGACGATGCGCTGGCGGCCGACCGCCGTCTGGCGCTGGAGGCATGGGGCGTGGATGCCTGCCTGAGCGTGCCGCTGGCCTTCGGTGGCCGCCCGGTGGGCATTCTGCGTCTCGGCGGCTTCGAGCAAGACCGCCACTTCAGCGACGCCGAGCTCGAGTTCATCAGCGGCCTCGGCGAGCTCGCCGGTGTGGCCATCAACAACGCTCGCCTGTTCCGCTCCCAGCGCGAGCAGAGCGAGCGTCTGGTCGGCCTCTTCGAGACCAGCCGCCGCTTGGCCTCGTCGTTCGACGCCCACGACGTCGTGGCGCACACCGTGCGCGAGCTGTCGGCGCTGTTCGGCGGGTCGGCTGCCGAGGTGGAGGTGCGCTTGCGCAACGGCGAGGGCCAGTACGTGCCGTCGCAGATCGCCTTGGCCCAAGACGGAGAGGCGGTCGAGGGGCCGGTCGACTTCGGTCAGCCCGGCGACCTCGAGCTGCGCGCCGTGACGGAACACGTGACCGTCCGGGGCCGGGAAGACGGCGGTTCGGCACTGGTGGTGCCGCTGGTCGTCAAAGAGCACGCTGAAGGCTATGTGGTGGTGCGCACCGCCAAGCCGCGCGAGTTCGCCGAGAACGAGACCGAGGTGGTGCAGATCATCGCCAACCAAGCGGCGGTGGCGCTCGAGAACGCCGGCCTGTACGGGCGCATCGAGCTCCTGGCCATCACCGACGGCCTGACCGGCCTCTACAACCACCGCCATTTCTACGAGCGTATGCACCAGGAATGTGCTCGTGCGCTGCGCTACAAGCTGCCGCTGTCGCTGCTCATGATCGACATCGACGACTTCAAGAAGTTCAACGACGAGTACGGCCACCCGCTCGGCGACCAGGTGTTGCGCGACGTGGCCGAGATGCTGCAGACCAACGTGCGCCGCGGCGTGGACATCCCTGCTCGCTACGGCGGCGAGGAGTTCGTCATCATCCTCCCGTACACGGCCGGTAGCACGGCCGTGGGCGATCGGCGGCGCGTGCCCGGCCCCGAGGGGCCGACGGGGCCGCCGCCGGCCGGCTCAGGGGCCAGCGTGGTCGGCGAGCGCATCCGGCGCGACATCGAAGAGGCCCTGTTCCCCGGCCACGGCGGACGTCGCAGCGCGCACATCACAGTGAGTGTGGGCGTGGCCGGGTTCTCCGGGCAGGCTCTCAGCGCCGACGAGCTGGTGCGCCACGCCGACAAGGCCTTGTACGCGGCCAAGCACAAGGGCAAGAACCGGCTCGAAGTGTCTGAGTAGCCGAAGCCGGCTCACGGGAGCTCGGTCGGAGGCTCAATCGGAGCCGAGGGCGGCCAGTGAGTCGAGAGCCTCCGGCGAGCCGTGCACGACCGCGGTAGCCGCCCCCTCCACCCTGGCCGTCATGCCGTCCACGAAGTAGCGCGCCACCAGCAGCTTGCGGGCGTCGTGCTGGGCGGCGCGCAGCAGTAGATAGGCGCAGACGAGGTCGACGGCCATCTCTACCAGGCGCCGCGCGTGGTAGTCGCGGAAGCGGACGTCGTCGAGCTCGCGCACGCGGGCGACGGCCTCGGCCCAGCGGGCGCGGGCAGCGCACACACGCGTCAGAAGCTCCGGTGTGGCGGCCAAGTCCTCGCCGTCGTACTCGTCCAGCCGGTCGGCCATGGTGCCCGAGAGCACGCCGCCGATGGCCGCCACCACCTGCAGCTGCGTCGTGCCCTCGTAGATGTTGGTGATGCGTGCGTCGCGGGCGTGGCGCTCCACGGCAAAGTCGCGCATGTAGCCTGAGCCGCCGTGTACCTGCAGAGCGTCGTAGGTGACGTGATTGGCCATCTCGGTGCTGCAGGCTTTGCACAAGGGCGTGAACAGAGCGGCCAGCCGGGTGTACTTCTTGAGCTCGCCGCGCAGCTCTTTGTCGGGCTCCGCCTCGTCCTCCACCTTGCGCTCCAGGCCCTCCTTGAGATCGACGATCAGGGCCGTCTCGTAGAGCAGCGCCCGCGAGGCTTCCAGGGCCACCTTCATGTCGGCGAGCATGGCCGCCACCGGCGTGAGCCGGTCTATGGGACCGCCGAACTGGACGCGTTCGCCAGCGTACTTGGCCGCGGCCCGGTAGGCCGCCTCGGCGATGCCTTGTGCCTGCGCCGCGATGGCCAGGCGAGCGCCGTTCATGAGGCTCATCACGTAGGTGGTGAGCCCGCGCCGGCGTTCGCCCACCAGCAGCGCCGGCGCGTCTGTGAACTGCAGCTCGCACGTAGGCGAGCCGTGAATGCCGAGCTTGTCCTCCAGGCGGCGTATCTTCATGTGCTCGTCGCGCTCGTACAGGAACATGCTCAGGCCGCGGGCGTCGCCGGAGCCCTCCTCGCTGCGCGCCAGCACCAGGCTCACCTGGCCGCAGCCGTTGGTGATGAAGCGCTTCACGCCGTTGAGATACCAGCGGCCGTCCTCGCCTTGGGTCGCCTTGAGCTGCACGCTCTGCAGGTCGCTGCCCGCTTCGGGCTCGGTGAGCGCCATGGACCCGGTCACCTCGCCGCGGGCGAAGCGCGGCAGATACGCTTGTTTGATCTCGTCGCCGGCGAACTTGTCGATGGTGCCGGCGATGTCTTGCAGGCCGAAGATGTTCATCAGGGCGGCATCGGCTCGCGAGACGATCTCGAGCACCATGACGGAGACGGTGATGGGCAGGTTGAGGCCGCCGTAGCGGCGCGGCAGGATCATGCCCATCAAATCGGCCTGTCGCAGCCGCTCCAGGGCCTCGTCGATGCCGGGCGCATAGCAGACCTCACCTTCGGCGAGGGTGCTGCCCTGGCGGTCGATCTCCTCGGCGCGCGGGGCCACGAACTCGCCGGCGATCTCGCCGGCGATCTCCAGCGCCCGCCGGTACGAGTCGCGGGCGTCGCGCAGGTCGCGCGGCGCGTAGGTGAAGTCGCGGGCCTGGGCGTAGTCGTCCTCGCGCAGGGCGACGACGCGCGCCAGGTCGAGGTGCTCGAGCTGGAAGGCAAGGTCGGCGTTGTCGCTGAAGAAGTTGGTCATGCGCCCGTGCCTGCCGCGCCGCCATCCCCGACGCCTGCCTCGCAACCGATGTCACCTTTCGCCTTGTAGGCGCGCAACAGTCGCGGGATGACGTCGTGGAGGTCGCCGACGATGCCGTAGTGGGCGATCGTGAAGATCGGCGCTTCGGGGTCGGTGTTGATGGCCAGGATGCGCGCCGACTGGTCCATGCCGGCGCGGTGCTGGATGGCGCCGGAGATGCCCGCCGCGATATAGAGCTTGGGCCGCACCGTGGTGCCGGTCTGGCCCACCTGGTGCTCGGGGCCGACCCAGCCGCCGTCCATGGCGGCGCGCGAGGCACCGACCACGCCGCCCAGCGTCTCCGCCAGCTCGTGGACGAGGGCCCAGCCGTCGCGCGAGCCCACGCCGGCGCCGCCGGCGACGACGATGCGCGCGCCCTTGAGGTCCACACGCTTCTCTTCTTGCACGCGGCGCACGAGGCGCACCGCGAGGTCGTCGTCGGCGAGCAGGATGGGGCCGGCGGGGTCGTCGGCGCCTGCGCCGCGTGCCACCTGCACCCGGACGACCTCGCCGCGGCGGTTCGCATCGGGCGCCGGCAGGCGCATCACGCCCTCGCGCACACTGGCCATCTGCGGCCGGTGCTCGGGACTGACGATGGTGGCGATGATGTTGCCGCCGAAGGCCGGCCGTATCTGCAGGAGCAGCCGTTCGTGGCGCACGCCACGTACGGTGTGGTCACCAAGGCGCAAGTCGGTGCAATCGGCGGTGAGGCCCGTGCGCAGCAGGCTGGCCACACGGGGTGCCAGGTCGCGGCCCGTGCTGGTGGCGCCGTACAGGACTATCTGCGGCGCCAGGCGGTGTGCGAGGCCGCCGACCACGCGTGCGTAGGGCTGGGCCAGGTAGTCGGCCAGGGCCTCGTGGTCGGCCACGTACACGCGGTCGGCGCCGGCGGCGATGAGCGCCGGCGCCAGGCTTGTGGCGCCGCTGCCCAGCAGCACCGCGCCGACCGCGACGCCGAGTCCGTCGGCCAGTTCGCAAGCGCGGCCGAGCAGCTCCAGGCTCACGCCGGCGGCCTGCCCGCCCTGGATCTCGATCCAGACCCAGACCTCGCCGGCGTTGGTCGCTCCCGGGGCGCCCGGCGCGACACTCGCCAGCGTCTCCGGTCGCGGCACGCTAGCCAAGGATGTGTTCCTCGATGAGCTCACGCACCAGCGCGGCGACGCCCCGGTCGGTGGGCTCGACCAGCCGCGTGTCGGTTTGCGCCAGCACGACGCTCTCGATGTCCTTCACGCGTGTCGGCGAGCCGTGCAAGCCCACATGCTCGCGCTCGGCGCCGACGGCGTCCACGTTCCAGAGCACCACTTTGGCGCGGCAGACGGCGTTGCCGTGGCGGTCGATCATGCACACGACGGCCTCGTCGCTCTCGGGATCCAGGTAGCTGTCGTCGTACTCGGCGAGCGCCTCGGCGGCGATCTCCTTGTAGGTCATCACCAGTTTGACGCTGGGCGGGCGCGGCTCGTTAGCCTCGGAGGTGATGGTGAGCAGGGCCGGCAACGGCGCCGTGAGTGTCTCGAAGCCGCCCTCGATGGAGCGCGTCGCCGTCACGTGGCCACGGCCGTCGGCTGCGCCCGCCGCGGCCCCGCCGACCGCGCGCTCCACGACCTCGTCGATGCGGCTCACGCAGGTGATCTGCGGCATGCCCAGCTTCTCGGCCGTCTGCGGCCCCACTTGGGCCGTGTCGCCGTCGATGGCCTGACGGCCGCAGAGCACTAGGTCTACGGGGCCCAGCTTGCGCACCGCCAGAGCCAGCGTGTAGCTCGTCGCCAGCGTGTCGGCGCCGGCGAAGTCCTTGTCACTGAGCAGAATGGCTTCGTCGGCGCCGCGGTACAGCGACTCGCGCAGCACCTGCACGGCGGCCGGCGGCCCCATGGTGATCACGCTCACGCGGCCGCCGTGGCGCGCCTTCAGGCGGAGCGCCTCCTCAAGTGCGTTGAGGTCTTCGGGGTTGAACACCGCCGGCAGGGCAGCCCGGTTGACGGTGCCGTCGTCCTTCATCGCCTCGCCGGTCACGTTCTGCGTGTCGGGCACCTGCTTGACGAGTACCACGATGCGTAGGCTCACGCAGCTACACCTTGGGGCCGGCGTCTATCACCTGAGGGCTGGCGTGCTCCTCGTACTGAGCGAAGTTCTCGGCGAACATGTGCGCCAGTCGCTGGGCGGTGGCGTCGTAGGCTTCCTTGTCGGTCCACGTGGCGCGCGGATCGAGGATGGTGGCGTCGATGCCCTCGCATGACTGCGGCACGAGCACGCGGAACACCGGATGCGGCTTGAACTTGACCTTCGCCAGCCTGCCCTCGAGCGCCGCCGCCAGCAGAGCGCGCGTGACCTGGATGCTCATGCGGTGGCCGGTGCCGTAGGGGCCGCCCGTCCAGCCGGTGTTGATCAGCCAGCAGTCCGTGCCGTGCTCGGCCAGACGGTCGGTGAGCATGGTCGCGTAGCGCGTCGGGTGTAGGGGCATGAAGGGCGCCCCGAAGCAGGTCGAGAACGTCGGCCGCGGCTCCTTGACGCCCACCTCGGTGCCGGCCACCTTGGCCGTGAAGCCGGAGAGGAAGTGGTAGCTGGCCATCTCCGGCGTGAGCTTGGCGATGGGCGGCAGCACGCCAAACGCGTCGCAGGTGAGGAAGAACACGTTGCGCGGGTGATCGCCCACACCGCCGAGCACGGCCTGCGGGATGTGCTCCACAGGGTACGTCGCCCGCGTGTTCTCGGTGAGGAAGTCGGAGTCATAGTCGATGGCCCGCGTGTGCGGATCGACGACCACGTTCTCGAGGATGGAGCCGAACTTGATGGCGTCGTAGATCTGCGGTTCGGCCTCGGGCGAGAGACGGATGACCTTGGCGTAGCAGCCGCCCTCGAAGTTGAAGACGCTGTGGTCGCTCCAGCCGTGCTCGTCGTCGCCGATGAGCCGGCGCGAGGGGTCGGCCGAAAGGGTGGTCTTGCCGGTGCCCGAGAGACCGAAGAACAGAGCCACGTCGCCGGCCGCGCCCATGTTGGCCGAGCAGTGCATGGGCAGCACGTTGCGCTGCGGCAGCAGGTAGTTCATGACCGTGAAGATGGACTTCTTCATCTCGCCGCCGTACATGCTGCCCAGAATGAGGACGATCTTCTTGGCGAAGCTGATGCCCACGAACACCGAGGTGCGCGTGCCGTCGAAGTCGGCGCTGGCGCGCAGGGCGCCGCAGTTGACGACTGTGAAGCCGGGCTCGAACTCCTCGAGCTCGATGGGCGTGGGCCGCACGAAGAGCGTGTTGGCGAAGAGCGCATGCCAGGTGGCGTCGGCGACCACGCGTATCGGCAGCCGGTAGGTGCGCTCGGCGCCGGCGAAGCCGTCGAACACGTACAGGTCGCGGTCGTGCAGGTAGCCGCGCGCCTTGTCCAGCAGCTTGTCGAAGAGCGCTGCCGTGCATGGCTTGTTGATGTCGCCCCAGCAGATCTGGTCCTTCTCCGGCGACGACTCGACGATGACGCGGTCTTCGGGTGAGCGGCCGGAGGGCTCGCCGGTCTTCACCACCAGGGCGCCGTTGGCCGCCAGGATGCCCTCGGCGCGCGCCAGCGAGCGGGCGATGAGCTCGGCTGGCGGCAGGTCGCGATGGACGGCGCTGTTGCCGGCGATGCCGAGCGCCTCGAGCTGCGCGCGGACCATGTCGTCGCGTGCTGTGGCCGTCGTCACTGCAGCCTCCCCGCGTCGTGTGCCCTGTACCCTGGCGCGCGCCCTCGCACGCGCCAGCGAGGCAACGTACGGTACCAGATTCCGGGTGCGGGCACCAAGGGGT
>Ga0247847_1000069_pt1 | contig 34535 bp, 29 predicted proteins | sample PFST25metaG_FD_186002 | JGI IMG/M metagenome (GOLD analysis project Ga0247847, IMG submission 186002) | Peat soil microbial communities from Stordalen Mire, Sweden - P.F.S.T25 | ecosystem: Environmental > Terrestrial > Soil > Wetlands > Peat | place: Sweden: Norrbotten County, Stordalen Mire...
GCCCCCTTTCGCACACTCGCGCTAGACGACCTCGCCGCCCGGGGGTTCCTCAAGCGGGAGCTCGCCTGCCGGTCCGTCGGCCGTCGGTATCTCGGGGATGATCTCGTGCGGCGAGTCGGCCGCTTGCCGGCCCATGCCTAGCGGCGCGCCACCGGCTACGCGCTCCTCGGAGTCGCCCTCCTTGGGCAGGATGTGACGCAGGAACTGCTTGGTGCGCTCCTCTCGCGGATGGAAGAAGAGGTGCTCGGGCTCGTCCTCTTCCACGAACACGCCCTCGTCCATGAAGATACAGCGCTTGGCCACGTCGCGGGCGAAGCCCATCTCGTGCGTGACCACGATCATGGTCATACCCGAGTCGGCGAGGTCCCTCATGACCTTGAGGACCTCGCCGATGAGCTCCGGGTCGAGCGCGCTCGTGGGCTCGTCGAAGAGCATGAGCTTGGGGTCCATGGCCAGGGCGCGGGCGATGGCCACGCGCTGCTTCTGGCCGCCCGATATCTGTGACGGGTAGTAGTCGGCGCGGTCGGAGAGACCGACCTCCGCCAGCAGCTCGTGCGCTCGCTTGACGGCGTCCTCCTTCTTCATGCCCTTGACCAGCATCGGCGCCTCGATGATGTTCTCGGTCACCGATTTGTGCGGGAAGAGGTTGAAGTCCTGGAAGACCATGCCGCACTGGAGCCGCACGCCGTGCACCGCTTCGCGGTAGGCCTTTCCCCAATGGCCGCACTCCACCGTCACGTCGCCGACGGTGATGCGCCCCTTCTGGGCCTCCTCGAGTGAGTTGATGCAGCGCAGGAGCGTGCTCTTGCCGGAGCCCGACGGGCCGAGCAGCACGATCACTTCGCCGCGATGCACCTCGAAGTCGACGCCCTGCAACACCTTGAGCCTGCCGAACGCCTTGTGCAGGCCCTCGACCTTGACCAGGATCTCACCGCCGTCGGTCGCCGGGGCGGCCGTGCTCTGGGGAGTCACGTCAGGCTGCTGCACGGTCGTGCTCCATCCTGCGCTCGAGGCGCGCCTGCCAGAAGCTGAAGAAGATGGTCAGGATCCAGTAGACGGCCGCCGCCACGAGCAGCGCCGAGAGGTAGTTGCCGGTGCGGCCGCCGACGAGCTGCGCCCGCTCGAGCAGCTCTTCGACGGTGATGACAGACACCAGCGAGGTGTCCTTGATGAGGGCGATGAAGTCGTTGCCTATGGCCGGGATGACGATCTTGAATGCCTGCGGCAGCACGATGCGCCGGCGCGTCTGCAGAGAGCTCAGGCCCAAGGCCCAGGACGCCTCCGTCTGGCCCTTGGGCACTGCCTGGATGCCAGCGCGGAAGACCTCGGTGAGGTAGGCGCCATAGTTGAGCGAGAGCGCCGCGACACCTGAGACGAAGGCGGTGGGGTACGCCACGTGATTGAAGATGGTCCACCGCGCACGCGCCCACAGAATCACGGCCGGGATGGCGTAGTAGATCACAAGGATCTGGAGAAGCAGCGGTGTGCCTCGGAACAGCGACGTGTAAAAGGTCGCCAGCCAGTAGGGGATCTTGCGCAGCGTGCTGACGGCCAGGAAGGACCAGCTGTGGTACTTCTCCCACGCCTGTCGCAGGCTCAGGCCACCGCCGAGACGGCCGAGAGCGCCAAGCAAGGCGAACACGACTGCAAAGGCAATGGAGATGACGGTCAGCTCCACTGTGACGATGCCGCCCTTGGCGATAAAGGTCCACCACTGCCGCATGATGGTGAAGTTGATGATGCTGGGCGCCGTCGAGGAGGGGCCGCCGTACGTGTACTTCCACTCGTAGTCGACACGCTGGCCGGCCTCGGTGACGAGCACGACCTTGAACGTGTTCTCGCCCTTCGGTACGTCATAGGCGGCGGGCATCGGGAACTGGACCCCGTTACCTCCCACCATGCTCATGTCGACCGGCGGCTGCGAGAGCGTGACTCTCGCACCGTTGATGTACAGCTCGCTGTTGGCGGCGTCGACGGGCGACGATCCCGGCTTGTAGTCGACCGTGACCGAGTTCCCCGCCCAAGTCGTCACGGCCGTCGCATCGGATTCGGCGGAGGGGACCGTGTAGGTGACCGTAGGGAGCTTGTTCGCCGCCCCGGCAGACGCCGCCACCGCCAGCATGCACCCCAGGGTCAGCGCCACGGCCAGGAGAGCGCCCTTTAGGAGCCAACGTCGCTTCATCTACTCAAGACCTCAGTGGATCAGTGTGGGCCGGCGGGGCGCTCGTGCGCGGGCGCCCCGCCGGCCGAATCGCTGTTCAGAGCGGGTCAGCGGCTCAAGGCAGGTTCGCCAACGCCTGCTCGTAGCTCGGCGTGCCCGCCTTGGGTGGCTGGGTGGGATCGAAGCCGTGGTACCACTTCTTGGCCATCGCCGTGAGCGTCCCGTCCTTGTGCATCGTCTGGACGGCGTAGTCGAGGAGCGCCACCCAGTCAGCCTGGCCCTTCTCGGTCGCGAACGCCAGCGGCTCGTAGTAGTACGGGTTGCCCGAGAAGACGAACGGGAAGCCCGACGAGATGGCCTGGCCGGCCGTCAGGTCGGCGGTCATGACACCGTTGAGGCGGCCGTTCTTGAGGTCCGGGAAGGTCGAGGCGTCGGTGTCGTAGGGCTTGATGTTGATGCCGCCGGCCTTGTTGAGATAGTCGTAGTAGGTCGTGCCCGTGCCCACGCCGATCGTCTTGCCCTTCATGGCGGCCAGGCTGGCGAGAATCGGCGCCCCCTGCTTGACGATGACCTGGCCCTGTGTGTAGTAGTACGGGTCAGAGAAAGCCATCGACTTCTCGCGCGCCGTGGTGATGGTCATGGAGCCGATCGACACGTCGAAGCGGTCGACCGGGATGCCGGAGAGCACTGATGCCCACGGCGCGTTGACGATCTTGACCGGCACGCCCAGGATCGCGCCCAGGCGCTTGGCCACGTCGACGTCGAAGCCTGTCAGGTTGCCCTGCTTGTCGATGTAGCTCTGCGGCGGGTAGTTGGCGTCATCGACGACGGTGAACGTGCCCTTGCTGGCGATGGTGGCGGCGAGGCCCGCCGGCGCATGGCCGAGGATCTTGGTGAACGACTGCGTAGGTGTCGTCGCCGACGACTTCGCCTTGCTCTTCCCGCAGGCCCCGAGGAGCGCCGCGACGGCCAAGACCGCCACCACGGCGAGCGTAACGAGAATCATGCCCTTGCCTTTTCTCATGCTTCCGTCCTTTCTGAAGACGTCCTCCGGCTCCCCCGCGTGCCTGGCGGAAGAGGCAGTGCGGCCCTTCCCTCCCGATGCACCGACTACGATGCAGTTATACAGCACCGCGCACGGATGACAACCGACTGCCGTGCGTGGGGCGGGAGTCCTCCACCGAGTTCCGTGCGCAGGGCGGGAATCCTGCGGCCGTGCCGCGTCAGGCAGCTCCAGGTCAGGCACCGATGAGCCGCCGCAGCTCGGCGTCGAGGTCCGGGTCCAGAGCCGGTGGCTCGTGCGTGCGCTGAAGCTCGTGCACTCGGGCCGTGGCTCGCTCCTCGAGCGCGGCGTTGCGACGGCCGCTCGGCGGTCCGGCGGCGGCCCAGCCGGCGGCGAGGCCGGCGGCCGCGCCCAGCGGCCGGCCGTCGAGCGGCATGCCGGCCGTGATCGCCCTCGCCTGGGCGGCGATCTCGCCGGCGAGGACCGCCTCTTGGAGCGAGAAGATGCGGCCGCCGGAGACCATGCCCACGCCGGTGAGCATGTCCACGCCGGCGGCCATGGAAAGGAACGTCGTGGTCACGTCGTCAAGGGCCGACTGCCAGCCCGGCTGCTTGGCGCCCGACGAGTTCACGCCGCACTGCGTGGGCAGGCCGTAGAAGTGGCCCACGTCGCCGACGGCGGCGCCCATGACGGTGTCTTCCGGGGCGCCGCCGGTGAAGTCGCCGGTCTTGAGGTCCATCACGCTGGGGATGAAGCAGATGAAGACCGGCGCCCCCGGATGCGCCGCCTGGATCATGGCCACGGCGCTGAGCGCCTCGGCTATGCCCACGACCAGCGAGCCGGCCATGGTGATGGGTGTCGTGGAGCCGCCCATCGGCATGGTGACGAAACCGATCGGTATGCCTGCGGCAGCGAAGGCGAGGCCCGCCTCCAGTGTGCCGGCGTCGTTGCCCAGCGGCGTGACCGTGCCGAGCAGCGCTGAGATGGGCGGCGCGGCGCGCAGGCGCGCCTCGCCGCCGGCTACGGCGTGCGCCATCTCTGTGGCCACGGCAGCTGCCTGGGGCTCGACGACCGTCACCGTCTGCACGTGCTTGCCCGTGTTGGCCAGCGTCAGGTAGAGCTCGTGCAGGCCGCGCGCCGCCGCCGGTCGGTCCTGAGCGCTCACCGACGGCCAAACGAAGTCGATCTCCTCCATGCCGTCCACGAGACGCGTGATGGCCACGACGTCCTCGGCCACGGTGGCACGCTTCTCGCCGGTCTCGAGGTCGTAGATCTCCACGCAGCAGCCGTCGGTTGTGAGCAGCGAGCGCCGGCCGGTGACGAGCGCGGGCGCCGCCCGGCCGCCCAACGTAAGATGGCGGGGCGCCCGGGCGACCAGTTCGCGCACGAGCTTGGGCTCTATGGTCACGCGGGCGCCGTCGGCGTGCGCGCCGGCCGCCACCAGAGCCGCTTGGGCGGCGGCGGACGGCAGCGAGACGCCGACCGTGGCCAGCACATCGAGAGCGGCGGCGTCGAGCCGTTCCAGGTCGGTCTCGGAAAGCACGCTCAGACGGCCGCCTGAGCCCACGGTGTGATCGTCCCTCGCCATGCTCGCCGCTCCCGCTCGCCGCCGTGCGCGTAGCTAGTCTATGGCTTGGGAGTCCGCTGCCGCACGCTCTTGGGCACAGCCACCCACGTCGTGGTCGAGCCCTCGCTGGACGCGGCGGCGATAGTCTCCAGGCGCGGCGCCACGAGGCGGCGTAAGTCTTCGCTGCGCAGCTTGAGCATGGTGGTGGTGGTGCCGCCGCCGCAGTAGACGACCGGCGGCACGAACGCGCTCGGGTCGGCGACCACAGGCAGGGAGGTGGCCAGGCCGCAGGGAGGTACCGCGCCGCGACGGTACCCGGTCACGGCGAGCACCTCCTGGGCCTTCGCCAGACGTACGTGGCGACAACCCAGGGTGGACCGGAGGCGGTCTTCGTCGGCGACGGAGTTGCCGGGCACGAGCACCAGGGTCGGCTCATCGTCCATGTAGAAGACGAGGGACTTGACGACCTCAGCCGTGTCTACGCCCAGGAGCTCTGCCGCGCGCTGCGCCGTAGTGGACAGGGACGGCAGGTGCACGATCTCATGCGGGATGCCCTCTTCGAGCAGCAGGTTGTGAACGTCACTGCAGGATCGCATACACGCCTCCTCCCCCGGCGCCTGCGAGTCTATCACAGCGGCTGGAGCAGACGCGCCGTGGCTCGGCGCACGGCCGGCCCGCTTGTACCGCTGGCACGTCGTGCGTACCATGAGGCCATGACCGTCCTTCGTCATCTGGCCTTCTGGCGCCACAGCGAGAACCCGCGACAGAGCCGCCTGCTGCGCCGCGCCGGCAACCTGCTGCTCATCACCGGCGGCCTTGTGCTCGCCTACCCGTTCTGGTCGTCGGGCTACGCCACCATCCAGCAGAGCCGGCTGAGCAACGCCTATAACGCGGAGGTCAAGGCCTTCGCCCCGCAACTCGCGCTCAACGCCAGCAGCCTCAATCAACCCGGCCGGCAAGAGGCGCGCGTGCAGGCGCTGGCCAAACTCTTCGCACATACGCTTTCACCAGGCAAGCCCGTCGGGCGGCTCAAGATCCCCCGCATCGGGCTCAACAGCGTGATACTGCAGGGCAAGAGCGGCACGGCCAACCTGACTTCGGAAGCCGATACCCCCTATCTGCGCAGTGGCCCCGTGCATTACGGCATGACGCCCCTGCCGGGCGAAGGCGACCCGTTCGCCGTCGCCGGTCATCGCACCACCTACGCCGCCCCGTTCTACAGTCTCGACAAGATGCGACCCGGCGACCCCATCTACGTCGAGACGCCCTATGCCCGCTTCACCTACACGGTGGCCAAGACCACCATCGTGGACCCCAACGACACCACCGTGCTCATCGACCGCGGCTACGCTCTGGTGCTCACTACGTGCACGCCGCTGTACAGCGCCGCCCACCGGCTGGTCGTCTGGGGCAAGCTCACCAGCTTCGAGATCCGCAACTAGCGCAGCCCGGGCCGGCACCTGGCCGGCTCAGCCAGGGTACGGCGGCCGCAGCGTGCTGCGGCCTTCGAGAAGCATCACCATGAGACGCTCGCCCGGCTCCGCGCCTGGGTAGCCGGCAGGCACAAAGGCAAGCCCGTCGGCGAGCGCCATCGAGCGCAGGATGCCCGAACCTTGCGGACCCGTGGTCGAGAAGCGACATGCATCGCCGTCGCGACGCACGCGACAGCGGCGTGCCTCGGTGCGCCCCTTGCTGGGCGCAACGGGCTCGTCGGCCGCCGCGAGCACAGACGGCCGGTAGAGGTCGCGGCAACCTTGCATGGCCAGCAACGCCGGGCGGATGTAGAGCTCGAAGCTCACCATGGCCGCCACCGGGTTGCCCGGCACGCCGAAGACCAGGCAGGAGCCGCGCACCCCGAACGCCATCGGCTTGCCCGGCTTCACGGCCACTCGCCAGAAGCGCCGCTCCACACCAAGCTCCTCCTGCACCTGCTTGACGAAGTCGAACTCGCCCACCGAGACGCCGCCCGACGTGAGGGCGACCTCTTCCTCGAGGGCGCGCGCGATGAGGCGTCGGGTCTCCGCCAGGTCGTCGTGGGCGATGCCCAGAGGCACCGGCTGGCCGCCGGCGGCCAGCACCTGGCCGTGGGCGGTGAAGGAGTTGGAGTTGCGGATCTGCCCGGGCCCGAGCGGCGTGCCGGGCGGCACGAGCTCGCTGCCCGTGGCCAGGATGGCCACGCGGGGGCGGCGGGCGACCGACACGAGAGCTTGGCCAACGGCGGCGAGCAACCCGACCTCGGCCGGTCCCAGCAGGGTGCCGCGCTCGAGCAGCACGTCGCCCTGCCTGACGTCCTCGGCCCTGTGGCGCACGTGCTCACCGGGCGCGACCGGCTGCAGGATGCTCACGGTCGCGCCCTCCTGGCTCGTCTGCTCCACGGGCACCACCGTGTCGGCGCCCGGCGGCAGCGGGGCGCCGGTCATGATCTTGGCCGCCTCGCCGGCGGCCAAAGGCACGTCGCTGTGGTGGCCGGCCGGGATCTCGACCGTCACCAGCAGATCGCAGCGACCGGAAGCCAGGTCGGCGCCGCGCAGTGCATAGCCGTCCATGGCCGAGTTGTCGAAGGAGGGCACGTCCTCGGGCGAGACCACCGTCTCGGCCAGCACGCGGTCGAAGGCCGCGAGCAGCTCGACCTCTTCGGCCGCCCCCGGAGTGACGGCTGCCAGCACCTCGTCGAGGGCGCTGTTGATGCTGATCATGGGTTCCGCCGTCATCGTCGTGCGGCCTCCGCCTCGGGTCGAGCGGCGGCTCAGCTGCCTCGCCGCCCTCGGGTGCAGTCTCATTTGTTTACGGGTCTTTGTAAACTCCGGCGGAGCCTCGTCCGATACCGCTAGTGAGCAAGGCAAGGAGCCTATCGTGCAGACTCAGGGACATAGTTCGGCGGCGCGGCAGAAGCCCGGCCCCGCCCTGGACGGCCGTCGCGACCTCATCCTCTTCATTCGGGATCTCGTGTTGCGCCAGGCCTACGCGATCCCCGGTGAGGAGGTCGCCGACCACATCATGCGCGAAGCGCTCGCCGTCTTGCCCGCCACCCACAGACAGCAGTGAACGCCAGGGCGCCCACCAGGGTGCCCGACCAGTCCGCCAGAATGTCTCCCACCTGGAAGCTGCGATACGGCAACGGCAGCTGCACCACCTCGGTCAGCGGCCCGTAGAGCAGCCCCGCCAGCACCCCCAGGGCGGCGCCCGCTAGCCACGGGCGGGACGGCCAGTACGATCGGGCCGCCAGCACCACGAGGCCGGCCAACACCACGTACTCGCAGAAGTGCGCTGTCGTCGTGAGCAGCGAGGCCTGCGACGACGAGGCGTGGCCGAGCAGCCACGAGATGGGGATCACGGCCCAGACGAGCATGACGGCGGCCCACACGAGCCAGGCCCGGCGCCGGACCAGACCGGCCGGCGCGCTCACGGCACATCCCCCGCCCAATAGGTCTCCCCGGCAAACGTCTCGCCGCCGTCGGCGACGAACACGGCCGCGGCGCCGGCGTGCACGGCCACGGTCGGCAGGTGCGCGGCGATGCTGTTGCCCAGACCGAGGCACGTGTCGGCGTGGATCTCGCCCTCGCTAAGCTCGTAAGCGAAGCCGCGCAGCGTCACCCGTGCCTGGTCTTCGAGAGCCAGCAGCGAGACGCGCGTCTTGGGGCGGGCGCTCAGGGTCACGGTCTCGCCCGCCACAAGACAGCGCACCGTCATCTCGGGGGCCGCGATGCGCGCCGGCATGCCGCTGGCGGCCAGCCGGCGCAGCACGGTCACGTTGCCGAACGTGTGGTCGAGAGAGCCGCCCAGGGCGCCCACGAGCACAAGCTCGCCGGCGCCGCGACGCACGGCTTCGTCGACGGCCAGCTCGGCGTCGGTACGGTCCTTGCGCGTTGGGAAGCGCACAAGCTCCACACCGACGCGCTGCGCCTGTTCGACGAGCCGCGCCGGCAGCGAATCGAGATCGCCGACGAGCACGTCCGGGTACATGCCGCGATTGATGAGAAAGGCCGCTCCGCCGTCGGCGGCCACGATGCGCTCGCCATCCTCGAACCAGCGCCGGTAGTAGCCGGCATCTTCGTACTCACCGTTGAGGAAGACGACGGTCGCCATACACTCAGGCTTGTGGCTGGCGCATCTGTGGAAACGCGGCGTCGTAGGCCTTGAGCAGCGGCCAAAGGACAACCACTGTCAGGACCGCCTCAGGTACCAGGTAGAGCAGGTTGTAGGTGATCGAGTACAGCCATGGCGACTCCCACGCGGGCGCGTACGTGGCGAAGAAGATCAGACCGGAGAGGAAGTGAAAGACGAAGCGGGCCGCACAGCCCACGGCTACAGCTCCGGCCAGCGTGCGCCAGCCGCCCACCCTCACCAGACCGGCCAGTCCCACGGCAGCGTAGGCCAGGGGATAGTCGAGCGCCGCCTGCATGGGGTGGTAGATGAACGCGCCCGGCAGCGCCATCTGCAGAAGCCCATAGACGACCCCCGTGGCCACGCCCGGCACCAGGCCGCGGCGCACGGCCACAAAGACGACGGGCAGCATCTCGAGGCTCAACGAGCCACCCTGCGGCATGGTGTAGAGACGCACCAGGCCGAGCACGACCGAGAGGGCGACGGCCACCCCCATCTCGGCCACGACGGGCACCGACCAGCCAGCCGGGTTGGCGTTCAGGCGCCAGCGCAACCGACGATCGGCCGGCGTGTCTGCCGGCAGAGATGCGGAGCGGGTCATGGTGAGTCACTCTCCCTTCGCTGGCATTACCCAGCAGCGTCACGGACGCCGCCACCTCGCAAGGTGGTCAGGTTCGACGCGTCGGCGCTAGGAAGCGCCTTCTCAGCTCCTCGGTCAGGAGCTCCGCGAGGACGCTTCCATTGTAGCGCGCCCATCGGCATGTCCCAACTCCGGCGCCCCTTCCGCGTGACTCGACCGCCGCCCCGACCATGGACCGCGCAGTCATCCACACCGTTTCACAGGCCCCTGTCTTCGTTCGGGCCGGGGTGTGGAAAGTGTGGATAACTTCCTTTTGTCACGCTGCCAGGCTCACAACGGCGGTGGATAAGGGGTTGACGAGATCGGGTTGCCTTGACACCGACGAGCCCGGCTTTCTCACCTGCCTAATCTGCCCTGACCAGCGCTTTCTGGTGCGGCGTCGCGCCTCGCCGCCGGTTGCGGGGCCTCCGCGGCGCGGCGGCGACGGCCACAGTCGTCGGGTCGCTGCCCCACAGCGCCGTGAAAGGGCGCTCTCCACACCCGAGGCAAAGTGAGGCCCGAAGGAGCTACGGGCGCGGGCGCTTTCCACAGATGCCGAAAAGCCTGTGGATAACTGCGGCTCTTTGCCTGCAAAAGCCCGTTTCGCACGCTCCGTGGCGGTACTCCTCTGGGCTCGCGCCCGGTGCTATACTCGTCGCCCCCATGGAATCGTTCCTCGACAAGCTTCTCGCCGACAAAGAGACCGGCGCCCCGCAACGGGCCGGCAGCACAGCGGTGGCCGGCGACGACCCGCCGGCGGCGCTGCACGGTTCGGCAGCGCCGCGCATCGCCGTGTACGACACTCTCACCAGCCCGCCGCGCGTGCTGACCGTCGAGGCGGAGGACGCACCGGCCCTTATCGCCTCGCTGGCCGAGAAGACCTACCACGCCTGCCGCGAGCAGGGCGGGCAGGTGCCCTACACGGTCATCAACGAGTTGATCGAGAACCTCATCCACGCATACTTCCGCGACGTGGTGGTGACTATCCTCGACGGCGGCCAGGTGATCCGCATCGCCGACCACGGGCCCGGGCTCGAGGACAAGGCTCGAGCCTTTCTGCCCGGGTTCACCACCGCCACCGCCGAGCAGCGACGCGTGATCCGCGGCGTCGGCTCCGGCCTGCCGATAGCGCGCGAGTCGCTGACCTTCCTGCGCGGCGTGCTCACCGTGGAGGACAATCTCGGCAGCGGCGCCGTGTTCACCATCAGCTTGCCCAAGGAGCCGGCGCCGGAGACGCAGCCGCCTGCGCGCCGGGCCGAGGTCAAGCTCACCACGCGTCAGAAGCGCGTGCTGGTGCTCCTCATGGAGCTGGGTGTAGCGGGCCCCACGGCCATCGGCAAGGAGCTCGGCGTCGCCCCGGCGACCGCCTTCCGGGAGCTCGGTTTACTGCAGAAGATGGGGTTGATAGACTCGCGCGGCGACGGCAAGCGGGCCTTGAGCGAGGATGGTGCGAACCTCCTCGACACTCTCTTCTGAAGCGTCCAAGTACCCGGGGTTGGCAGCCGCATCCCTCCACCAGCGGGGCGGAAGAGCCATCGACGACCAACTGACACTCATCTGGACCGAGGCCAAAGCCCACCTCCGGGGCCAGGTGAACGACCCCACCTTCCGCCTGTGGTTCGAGCGCACTGTGCCGCTCGAGTTCGACGGCACCACCTTCGTGTTGGGCGTGCCCAACGAGTTCGCCCGCGACTGGATCGAGCGCCGCTTCGGCAGCGTGGTCGGCGACGCCCTGCACGCCGTGCTCGGCGGCGAGGTGCAGCTCCGGGTAGCGGTAGATGCGCGGGCCGCCGAGGCCGAGGTCACGGTGCCGCCGCCAGGTCCGGAGCCGGCGGCGCCGGACCAGCCGCCCGCTCCTACGCGGCCGCCCGCCGGACGCAACCACGTGCTTGCCGACCTCAACCCGCGCTACGTGTTCGACCGCTGGGTCATAGGCCCCCACAACGAGTATGCGACGGCCGTGGCACGCAGCGTGGCCGAGGCGCCCGCCGCCGCCTACAACCCTGTGTTCATGTACGCCGATACGGGCCTCGGCAAGACGCACCTCATCCAGGCGATCGCTCATGCCGCGCTGGCCAAGGACCCGACGCTGCAGGTCAAGTACGTCACGGTCGAGCGCTTCACCGACGACTTCATCAACGCCGTCACCGACAAGGGGCGCATCGAGGGCTTCAAACAATCGTATCGCGACAACGACGTGCTGCTCATCGACGACGTGCAGTTCCTGGCCGAGAAGCAGCAGACGCAGGTCGAATTCTTCCACACCTTCAACTCGCTCTACGAGGCCGACAAGCAGATCGTCATCACCTCGGACCGGCCACCGCGCGAGCTCGAAGCGCTCGAGGAGCGCCTGCGCTCGCGCTTCGGCCAAGGCGTGGTCGTCGATATCGGCCGCCCCGACCTGGAGACGCGCATCGCCATCTTGCGTAAGCAGGTCAAGTGGGAGGGCTTCAAGATCGCCGATCCCGAGGTGCTCGAGTACATGGCGAGCCGCGTGACCGCCAACATCCGCGAGCTGTACGGCGCCTTGACCAGAGTGGTCAGCTACGCCTCGGTGCACGGCGGCGAAGTGGATCTCGAGGTCACCAAAGAGGCCTTGCGCGACATCCTTCCCAAAGCTTATGCGCACCCGGTCACGGTCGAGATGGTGCAGGCCGAGGTGGCTCGCCAGTTCGGCCTGCACGTCAACGACCTGCGCGGCGACAAGCGCAGCCAGGACATCGCCTATGCGCGCCAAATAGCCATGTACTTGGCGCGCGATCTCACCGAAGCGTCGCTGCCGCAGATCGGCGACCGCTTCGGCGGTCGTCACCACACCACGGTCCTCTATGCGGTCAACAAGGTGCAGCGCCTGCTCACCGACGGCCACGACCGCCAACTCCACGAGGTCGTCCAGGTCATCGGCTCGCGCCTCAAAGCCACTCGCTGACAACCTGTGCATGGCGCACGCCACAACCGGTGGAGAGATTCCCAAAAACGGCCCCAAGAGACTATGCTTCTCGCGTCCATACCGCAGATGGTGAAAGGTGAGCACGGTTGTGCACACTCCATACACAAGGCTCTGCGCTTAAGCCTTCACAAGAGGTGCAGGAACAACAAGCTGTCTCCACATCATCAACAGGCGCTATGACGATGATGAAGAGATATCTCTCTTACTAAAGTACATAAGGAGCAGGGATGAGACTCAAGTGTGACCGCAACTCCCTCGTGGACAAGTTGAACACCCTTGCCCGTGGCGTTTCCACGCGCAGTGCGTTGCCGGTCCTCTCAGGCATCCTGCTTCAGGCCAAGGACGGACGTCTCGATCTCTACTCCACCGACATGGAGATCTCCATCAAGGCTTCGCTGGCTACTACGGTGGAGCGCGACGGCGAGGCAGTGGTGCCGGCGCGCCTGTTCACCGACGTGGTCAAGAACCTCTCCGGCGAAGAGGTCGTGGTCGAGCTCAAGGACGGCAGGACGATCGAGGTGGCCAGCGGTAAGGCGCGCTTCTCACTCAACTCGTGGGTGGCCAGCGACTTTCCACAGATGTCCGCCTTTGACACGTCGGGCGGCTTCACGGTGGGCCGCGATCCGTTCGTGGAGACGCTCAACAAGGTCGGCCGCGCTGCCTCCCGCGACGAGACGCGGCCTATTCTCACTGGTGTGCTCGTCACCATTGCCGGCGGTGTGCTCAAGATGGTGGCCACCGACAGCTACAGGCTCAGTGTCAAAGAGACGCCCCTCGGCGGCGACTCCGGCCAAGAGGTCGAGGCGATCGTGCCGGTCAAGGCTCTCTCTGAGGTGGCCCGCCTGGCGGCGACCATGGGCGAAGGTGACATCGAGGTCGCCGTCAGCGAGAACCAGGCGCTCTTCAAGGTAGCCGATGCGCAGGGCGACGTGTGGATCGCCTCGCGCCTCATCGACGGCCAGTTCCCGAACTACCGCCAGTTGGTGCCGGAGAGCTTCGACCACATGATCTCCTTGGGCAAGGAGGAGTTCCTCTCGGCGGCACGGCGGATCAGCCTTCTGGCACAGAAGAACGCGCCTTTGCGACTCGGCTTCGCTCCTGGGCGCCTCACGTTGCGCGCCGTCACGCAGGACGTCGGCCAAGCCGAGGAAGAGCTCGAGATCGAGTTCACCGGCGAGGAGTTCGAGATCGGTTTCAACGCCGCCTTTCTGGTCGACGGCACCGACAGTGTCGACGGCGAGCAGGTGACGCTGAAGTTCATCAACCCCCTGCGCCCCGGCTTGGTGACCGGTCAGGACGAGAGCTTCCTGTACCTGATCATGCCGATCCGTCTCAGCAGCTGAACGACGTCCGCATCGAGGGACCGCTGCCGCTGGGCGCCTTCCTCAAGCTGGCCGGCGCCACAGCCAGCGGCGGTGAGGCCAAGGTCATCATCCAACGCGGCGAGGCGACCGTGAACGGCGCCGTAGAGACTCGCCGCGGGCATGCCGTGGTGCCGGGCGACGTGGTCAGCGTCGGCGGCAAGGAGTATCGCGCGTGTTCGTCTCGGCGGTGAGGCTGGTCAACTTCCGTTCCTACAGGGATGCCACCGTCGCCTTGCAGCCGGGCCTCAACATCGTCGCCGGCGAGAACGCGACCGGCAAGACCAACCTCCTGGAGGGCGCCTTCTTCGCGCTGCGCGCCGCGTCGCCGCGCACGCGCCGCGAAGACAAGCTGATCACCTGGGGCGAGGTCTTCACACGCGTGGACGTGCGGCTGACCGAGCACGCAGGCGGTGGCGCCGAGCCGCAGCACGCCGTCGAGGTCGCCTACGCTCCTGGCCAGGGCAAGCGCATCCGCATCGACGGCGTCGAGGCCGCCGCCGACCAGCTTCGGCGGCGCGCCCAGGTGTTCATCTTCGTGCCCGAGAGCCTGCTGCTCATCAAGGGCAGCCCGGCGCGCCGCCGCGCTCACGTCGACGTCTTTGCCGCCGGTCTCGACCCCGGGTACGAGGCGGCGCACGCGGAGCTCCAGGCGGCCCTGCGGCAGCGCAACATGCAGCTCGTGCGTTTGCGCGACGGTTCGCCGCCGAGCTCGCTCGACCCGTGGGACACGCAACTGGCGCACGCCGCCGTGGAGCTGGGCCGCCGCCGCCGGACGATGGTCGCAGCCCTGGCGGGGCACTTCGCCGAGGTGGCCGCGGCCCTGGCGCCGGGCGAGGGCCGGTTCGGACTCCGCCTGGTCTCCCAGCTGGCTGAGATCGACTACGACGAGACCGCCTGTCTGGCGGCGCTGCAGGCGCGGCGCGGGCGCGAGACCCAGCGCGGCCACAGCACCTTCGGGCCGCACCGCGACGACATCGTCTTCACGGAGGGCGAACGCGACCTGCGGCTGTTCGGCTCGCAGGGCGAGCAGCGCGCCGCCGTGCTCGCTTTGCTGCTCGCCGAGCGCGCCGTGGCTGAGGAGACGACCGGCGACCTGGGCACGCTCTTCCTGGACGATGTCATGAGCGAGCTCGACGACTCCCGCCGCCGCCTGCTGGTGCGCCTTTTGACGTCACCGGGGCAGGCTATCGTCACTACTACCAATCTGCACTACTTCACGGAGGAGGAGTTGCAGCAGGCGGCCATCATCCAGCTGCCCCTCACTCAGGAGGGCGAAGGCGACAGCGTCCAGGAGGGCGCTGGCGAAAACGCCCACCTGGGCGAACGAGGCGTCGTCCGTGCAGCCGCCGGCGACGCGCCTGGCGGAGACCCCAGCGAAGAGCTCGGCGAAGGCGCCCCGGGGTCCGATGGCTGATCTGCGCCGGCTGGGCGACATCATGCAGTCGGCGGCGCAGCGCCTGGGCGCCGGCGAAGAGGCGCTGGCCTATTCCCTGTGGCAGCAGTCGGCCGGCGCGCAGGTCAACGCCGTCACCAAGCTGCGGCGCTTCGCCCGTGGCACGCTCACCATCGAGTGCGAGTCCTCGGTGTGGAGCTCGGAGCTCACCTACCTTGGCGAGACCATCTTGCAGCGCATGTCGGCTCTGGACGCCGGCAACCCCGTCGCCAAGCTCCGTTTTGTGACGCGGGCCACGCCTGTGCGGCAGGTGGAAGAGCCCCCGGCGGCGAACACTGAAGAGCGTTGGCGCAAGCTTGCGCCACATCAAGCGAGCGAGGCGGCGACGTGTGCGGAGGCGCTGCGTGATGAGAAGCTTAGGGCGGCGGTCAGAGCGGCCCTGGAGGCATCTGTCGACGGGCCTCTGCTACCGCCCCGCTAGGTCAACCCCTTGGCGCCGCGAAATGCCGCCCTGTGCGGCGTTTTTTGTGGTCGAAATGGGTTGGGCCAGGGGACTGGATTTGGTATAATCCGAAGAGCGCACAGCGCGCCCGCCGGCCTACTCCCAGCCCCATCCCGGGGCCACTGCGAGGTTCGTTGAAGAAGTCGAGCTACGACGAGAAGGATATCCAGGTACTCGAGGGCCTCGAGCCGGTGCGCGAGCGCCCCGGCATGTACATCGGCTCCACCGGTCCTCGCGGGCTCCACCACCTTGTCTTCGAGGTCGTCGACAACTCCGTCGACGAGGCGCTCGCCGGCCGCTGCTCCACGGTCAAGGTCACGGTCAATCCCGACAACTCGATCACGGTGATCGACGACGGCGCCGGCATCCCCGTCGGCATCATGCCCAAGTTCAAAAAGCCCGCCGCCGAGGTCGTGCTCACCATGCTGCACGCCGGCGGCAAGTTCGGCGGCGAGGGCTACAAGGTGTCCGGCGGCCTGCACGGGGTCGGCGTCTCGGTAGTCAATGCGCTCTCCGAGTGGCTCGAGCTCGACATCTTCCGCGAGGGCTACCAGTGGCATCAGCGCTACGAGCGCGGTGCACCAGTCACGTCGCTCGAGAAGGTCAAGAAGCTTGAGAAAGACGCCCCCAGCGGCACTACGGTGTCGTTCATGGCCGACCCGGACGTGTTCGACGAGGTCGATTTCGACTTCCGCGTGCTCTCGCAGCGTCTGCGCGAGACGGCCTTTCTCACCAAGAACCTGCGCATCGACTTGGTAGACGACCGCGCCGAGGGCGAGAGCGTCTCGTACCAGTACGCCGGCGGCATCCAGGACTTCGTCACCTACATCAACCGTGACAAGGACGCGGTCCACCGCAGCATCATCTTCTTCGACAACGAGACGGAGGACGGCCAGGTCGAGGTCGCCCTGCAGTGGAACGCGTCCTACAACGAGTCCATCTTCACCTTCGCCAACAACATCAACACCACCGAGGGCGGCGCGCATCTCTCGGGCTTCCGCGCCGCCCTCACGCGCACCATCAACGACTACGCCCGCCAGAAGGGCCTGCTCAAGGAGAAAGAGGAGAACCTCAGCGGCGAGGACACGCGCGAGGGCCTCACGGCGCTGGTCTCGGTCAAGCTCAAGAACCCGCAGTTCGAGGGCCAGACCAAGAGCAAGCTCGGCAACACCGAGGTGCGCACGCTGGTCGAGACCACGGTCAACGCCAAGCTAGCTGAGTTCCTCGAGGAGCACCCGCCCGAGGCGCGGCAGATCATCGAGAAGACCATCAACGCGGCGCGGGCGCGCAACGCGGCCCGCAAGGCTCGCGACCTCACGCGTCGCAAAGGCCTGCTCGAGGGCTCTACGCTGCCAGGCAAGCTGGCCGACTGCTCCATCCGCGACCCGCATCTCTCGGAGTTGTACCTCGTGGAGGGCGACTCGGCCGGCGGCTCCGCCAAGCAGGCGCGCGACCGCTCCTTCCAGGCCATCCTGCCGTTGCGCGGCAAGATCATCAACGTGCAGAAGGCGCGCATCGACAAGGTGCTCGCCAACATCGAGATCCTGACGATGATCAGCGCCATGGGCACCGGCATCCTCGACGAGTTCGATCTCACCCAGGCGCGCTACCACAAGATCATAATCATGACCGACGCTGACGTGGACGGCTCGCACATCCGCACCCTCATCCTCACCTTCCTCTTCCAGAACATGAGGCCGCTCATAGAGGCCGGCTACGTGTACATCGCCCAGCCGCCGCTTTATCGCCTCAAGCAGGGCAACCAAGAGACCTACATCCACAAGGAGTGGCAGCTCGAGGAGATGCTCCTGCGTGGCCGTCTCGAGCAGATCAAGGTCGACAACACCAACACCAGCTTCAGCTTCTCGGAGACCAAGTACCAGCGCTTCCTCAAGCTCTTCAGCGAGTACGAGGGCTGGGCCAAGAAGCTTAAGAGCCAGTGGGGCGGCGCGCTCATCGACTGGCTCAAGAACGGCCCCATCATCGAGACGGACATCCCCGACTTCGCCGCCCTTCTCAAGGTGTTGCGCGAGGGCATCGACGAGCGCTACGTCATCGACGTGGTGGACGTCGACGACGAGGCGCAGACGGCCGAGACACGGCTGGTCGAGCGGCGCACGGGCCTGGCCCTCAACCTGCGCGTCCCCTACGCCGCCCTCTGCGGTCGCGAGTTCCAGGCCGTCAAGCGCGTGCACCTGCGCATCAAGGAGATGGTGGGCAAGCCGCCGTTCGTGCTTCACCTGGGCCAGCGCAAGGCCGAGGCCGCAAGCTACGAAGAGCTGCGCGTGCAGATCGTCGAGCTCGTCAAAGAGGGCATCCAGCTGCAGCGCTTCAAGGGCCTCGGCGAGATGAACCCCGACCAGCTCTGGGAGACGACCATGAACCCCATGACACGCACGCTGCAGCTCGTCTCCATGGAGGACGTGCAAGCCGCCGACGAAGTCTTCACCATGCTCATGGGCGACAAGGTGGAGCCGCGGCGCGAGTTCATCGAGAAGAACGCCAAAGAAGTCCGTTTCCTCGACGTGTAAGGCGACTACGTGGACGAACTGCAGACTCTCGAAGGCAAGATCGAGCCCATAGAACTCGAAGACGAGATGCGCTCGTCGTTCATCGACTACGCGATGAGCGTCATCGTCGACCGCGCCCTGCCGGACGTGCGCGACGGCCTCAAGCCCAGCCAGCGGCGCATCCTCGTAGCCATGAACGACCTCGGCTTGGCGCCGGGCAGGCAGCACCGCAAGTGCGCCAAGATCGCCGGCGACACCTCAGGTAACTACCATCCCCACGGCGAGGCCGTCATCTACCCCACCCTGGTGCGCATGGCGCAGGACTTCAACATGCGCTACACGCTGGTGGACGGCCAGGGCAACTTCGGCTCGGTCGAGGGCGACCCGCCGGCGGCCATGCGCTACACGGAGGCCCGCCTGGCGCGCGTGGCCACCGAGATGCTGCGCGACCTCGACGCCAACACGGTCGACTGGGTGCCCAACTACGACGAGACGCGGCGCGAGCCTACGGTGTTGCCCAGCCGCATACCCAACCTCATGGTCAACGGCTCCAACGGCATCGCCGTCGGCATGGCCACCAACATCCCGCCGCACAACTTGGGCGAGGTGGTGGACGCTATCGTCGCCGTCATCGAGAACCCGCAGGCCACCGCCGACGACCTGATGGCCTTTATCAAGGGGCCCGACTTCCCCACCGGCGGCCTCATCCTCGGCTCGTCTGGCTACAAGGAGGCCTACCGCACGGGGCGCGGGCGCGTCCGCGTCCGCGCCAAGGCCCACACCGAGCAACTCAAGGGCAACCGCACCGCCATCATCGTCACCGAGCTCCCCTACCAGGTGAACCGGTCCGCCCTCATCGAGGACATCGTCGAGCTGGTCAAGCAGAAGAAGATCGCCGAGATCAGCGATCTGCGTAACGAGTCGGACCGCTCCGGCATGCGCCTCGTCATCGAGCTCAAGCGCGAGGCCATCCCCATGGTGGTGCTCAACAAGCTCTACAAGCACACCCAGATGCAGACCACCTTCGGGGTCATCAACATCGCCCTGGTCGGCGGCGTGCCGCGCACGCTCACGTTGCCGGAGATGCTCAAGGCCTACATCGCCTTCCAAAAAGAGATCGTCATCCGGCGCACCAAGTTCGAGCTCGACAAGGCCGAGACGCGGGCGCACATCCTCGAAGGCTTGCTGGTCGCCCTCGACAACCTCGACCAAGTCATCAGCATCATCCGCAAGGCGCCCGACGTGGACGCCGCCCGCGACTCGCTCATGGACACCTTCGAGCTCACCCGCCCGCAGTCGCAGGCCATCCTCGACCTCAGGCTCCAGAAGCTCACCAGTCTGGAGCGCAACAAGGTCAAGGAGGAGCACCAGCAGCTGCTGGCGCTCATCCAGGAGCTGCGCGCGCTGCTCGGCGACGAGGACGCCATCTACGGCGTCATCCGCAACGAGCTGCTCGAGATCAAGCGCCTCTATAACGACGACCGGCGCACCGAGATCGTGCCCGACGAGGGCGACCTCGACATCGAGGACCTCATCGCCGAGGAGCAGATGGTCATCACGGTCACCAAGTCGGGCTACGTCAAGCGGCTGCCGCCGGCCACCTATCGGGCGCAGCACCGTGGCGGCATGGGCGTGTCGGGCATGGACCTCAAAGAGGAAGACGAGGTCGAGCACCTCTTCATCACCAGCACCCACAACTACCTGCTCTTCTTCACCAGCGTGGGCAAGGTCTACCGCATCAAGGTGCACGAGCTGCCGCTGGCCGGGCGCACGTCGCGGGGCAAGCACATCGCCAACCTGCTGCCCATGCGCCAGGACGAGACGATCTGCGCCGTCATCAACACGCACAACTTCGACGTGAGTGAGGGCAAGTACCTCATGTTCGGCACCAAGAAGGGCATCGTGAAGAAGACGCTCTTCGGCTCCTACAACACGCCCCGCAAGTCGGACGGCATCATCGCCATCGACATCCGCGGCGGCGACGAGCTCATGGTGGTGCGCCACACTTCGGGCGACGACGACCTCATCATGGTCAGCCGTCTGGGCCAGGCCATCCGCTTCCACGAGAACGCCGTGCGGCCCATGGGGCGCAACGCCTCCGGGGTCATCGGCATGCGCCTGCGCAAGGGCGACGAGGTCATCACCATGGACATCGCCCGCGACGACTCCGACCTGTTCGTCATCACCGAGAACGGCTTCGGCAAGCGCACGCGCATCGACGAATACCCGATCAAGGGCCGCGGCGGCCTGGGCGTGCGCACCATATCGCTCACCGACCGCAAGGGTTACCTGGCCGGTGTGCGCGTGGTGCGCGACAACCACGAGATCGTGCTGCAGAGCCGCGACGGCGTGGTCATCCGCATGCGTGCCGACGAGATCCAGCGCTACGGTCGCGCCACGCAGGGCGTACGCGTCATGAACATGCACGAGGGCGACATCGTCAGCGCGGTGGCGCGCATGGTCGTCAGCGAGTCGGGCGCCTCCGAAGAGGAGATCGAGGCAGACTAGGCCGGCCGGCCGCGCCTACAGCGTGGCGCGCAGCTTGGCCAGCACGGCGCCGAACTCAGCCGGCGCAAAGCAGTAGCGCATCTCCAGGAATCTGCGGCGCAGGGCGGCGACCTTCGCCTTTACGTCGGCGCCCTCCACGATCACGTCGCGCACGAGGCCGGCGAGTTCGGCAAAGTCCGCCGGCCGCATGCCAAAGCGGGTCATCTCGGCCACGCCCAGGCGCAAGGCGCCGGCGGCCGTGAAGCCTTCCTCGTCCGGCGCCGCCTGGAAGTTACAGATGATGTTGTTGGCTTCCAGGTCGCCGGCGAAGTCCGGGCCGCGACCGTAGCCCACCTCCACTACCACCTGATGGGTCTCGGTGTAGTCCACGGCGGGGTCGCCGGCCACCTTCAAGCCGGCGTCGGCCAGGGCGCGCGCGAATGCCTTGGCGTTGGCGAGCACCGCCGGCTGGTAGTCGTCGCGGAAGCGGTTCATCTCGTAGGCCGCCATGAGCAGGGCGAGCAGTGTGCCCAGATGGTGGTTGGAGACGGAGCCGGGGAAGGTGCGGCGCTGCAGGGCGCGCCAGAGCTCGTAGCGCTCGTCCGCCTCGCGGAAGCGCGCGCCCACCACGCCGCGCTGCGGTCCGAAGAACGTCTTGTGCGTCGAGCCGGTGACCAGGTCGACGCCTTCGTCGAACGGGTGCTGGAAGTGCGGACCCAGCAGGCCGAGCACGTGCGCCATGTCGTAGAGGACCAGCGCCGGTATTCCGCGCTCGTCCAGAAAGCGCCGCACCTCGGCGACCGGCTCCGGATGCAAGACCATGCTCTTGCCGAACACGATCAGCTCCGGCCGGTACTGCTCGATCAGCTCCAGGGCCTTGGGCACGTCGGTCTTGTAGTGGTTCTCGGCCAGCACCGGGAAGTTGACCACGGCCGGCAGCTCGGTGCGCGGGTCGCGGGCGACGAAATCCTTGAGAGCGCCCATGGGCTGATGGCTCAGATGGCCGCCCTTGCCGATGTGGTTGTTCATGACCCTGCGGATGCGCCGCGGCTCGGCCTTGCGGTCGGCGCGGTTGATGTAGTCGACGACGGCGCTGTAGACGGCCATGTTGGCCATCTGGCCGCTGATCAGGCGCGTCTCCACCGCGGGGCAGCCGAGGAACGTGCGCATCTCCTGGTCGAGCAGGCGCTCGACCTCGTAGATGAAGGCGGTGCCCTGGTAGTAGAAGACGTCGGCCTCGTAGAAGGCCTCGGTCTTCTTGTGCTCGGCATAGCGGAACGAAGGGTCCGTGGTGGCGAGCAAACGCACCAGCGGCGAGACGGTCATCTCCGAGGGGATCAGGTTGATGCATTCGGTCTGACGCCAGGTGTGGTTGTCGAGCGCGCGCTGAAGGAGGCGGCCGACCTTGGCGGATGGGTCGGCGGCGGGCGGCGCGGTTGCCTCGACTTCGGGCGCCGCTGCCTCGCGCCCGTAGAGGATCACGCGGGCCGCCGGTGGGGCGTCGCTGCGCAGATGGTAGGGCGCCACGGCGGCCTCAACGAGCTTGCCGCGCACGTCCACCGTCACGACGTCGTTCTCGAGGAGCCGGCTGTCGAGGTAGGCGAGGCCGATGGCGCGCAGCTTGTGCTCGCTGGTCTGCGCCTGCAGCACGCCCTGGCCGGCGACGCCCCAGTATGGCACGGCGGTGCCGCTCGTGACCCAGCCGGCCGGCTCGCTCTCGTGCAGCACGGCGTCGCCCTGACGGGCGATACCGCGGCCCACTACGGCCAGCGGCACCACGCGCCGCGGCAAAGCGGCCAGGTCGGAGAAGTCGCGCGCCAGGATGCGGCCGTAGGCCGCCTGCTGGCGCGCCAGCGACTGGCGGCCGACGAACTCGCCCTTGAGTGGCGAGAAGCTCACCGCCATGGGCGCCAGCGAGACGGCGAACACGGGTATCTCGTGGCCGTCGGGGTCGGTGCCCAGCTCGTGGCCGTACAGCGGCAGACCGGCCTCCAGGCGCAGCGTGTCGCGGGCGCCGAGCCCGACGGGCTCGGCGCCCGCCGCCGCAAGCTTGTCCCACAGGGCCAGGCCGTGCTCGCGGGCGGCGAAGAGCTCAAAGCAGAGCGGCTCGCCGGTGTAGCCGGTGCGTGCCAGCATCACGGGCGCGCCATCCACGTGCGCGCTGCTCAGGTAGTTGCGCAGAGGCTCGGGCGGCCGCCCCTCGGTGATGAGTCCTTGCAGGATGGCGCGCGAGTCAGGCCCCTGCAGGGAGAGCATCACCGTCTCGTCGGTGCGGTCTACGAGCTCGACGCCGGCAAATGCGGGCAGGTGCTGCGCGAAATACCGCCAGTCCGTGTCGCGGTTGGCGGCGTTGACCACGAGCAGGTACTCGTCGGCGACAAAGCGGTAGAGATAGGCGTCGTCGAGGGCGCCGCCGTCGGGTGTGGGGATGACCGTGTATTGGGCCATCCCCACATCCAGCGCGGCGGCGTTGTTGCTGAGCACGTGTTGCAGAAACGGCAGAGCCTCCGGCCCGCGCACCGCAAAGCGGCCCATGTGCGACACGTCGAAGAGACCGGCGTGCCGGCGCGTGGCCAGGTGCTCGGCGATGATGCCGCTCGGATACTGCAGCGGCATCTCCCAGCCGGCGAACTCGACCAGCTTGGCGCCCAGGTCGAGGTGCCGGCTGTGGAAGAGGGTCTGCCGCAGGGGGCTCATACCGCCAGCGGAGTGGTGACGCTCACGACGATGTCCAGAGGCATGATGGCGGCCACCTCTTTGAGGTAGGCCGCGGGATCGAGAGCCTCGACCGCCATCACTCCCGGCTTGACCTGGCCCTTGGCGATGAGCTTGGCGGCCGCGATCGCCGGGGCCGCCACCAGCGGATTGGTGGTGCCCAGCGTGGCGAGCAGATGGCCGCGCGTCTTCTGGTTGACGGTGTACGCGCGCCGTACCTGCACGCTCTTGGGCTTGCCGCCCTGGCGGCCGCTGGCTGTGACGACCATGGAGGCATCCCAGCCGGGCATGTCCGCCAAGCCCTCCTTGGTCTCGCCGAAGAACTCCTCACTCGCCTGGGGGGTCAGGGCCATCGCCACTTCGAACGGCCGCACTTTGGTGCCGTCGCGCAACTCGATGACCTTCTGCGGGTCGCCGAAGCCCATGGCGACCAGCGTGCCGGCCTGGTCGTCCACGGAGTACTTGAAGTCGCACTCCTTGACGCCCTTGCCGATGAAGAAAGGCAGCGTATAGCTCTCGTCGTGGCTGTGTGAGCAGATGAGGACCTCGCCGACAGGGTCGGGGAAGCGGTACATCTCGGGGTTGGCGAACGGGCCCTGCATGGTCGCCTTGCCGCCGGTGAACACGCAGGCCTTGTCGTTGAAGTCCTGCAGGGCCACGTCCGGGCACCAGCCCGGGTCGAATGGATGGAACACCACGCTGGGGTCGTCATCTTCGAAGCGCATGCCCAGACGGACCATGAGCTCGTCTATCTCGTCCAGCATGTCGGCCGCGTAGCGGGCCATCGCATTGGCCACGCCGGGCGTGTCGCCGGAGCCCGAGACGGCGCAGAGACCGGCCTTCCTGAAGGCGTCGTCGTCGTTCACCTGATGCTTGAAAGCGATGTCGTGCTGCCAGTCCAAGTCGGACGCCGTGTCGACGTAGTGCACACCGGCGGCCAGAGCGGCGGCGCGGATGCCCTTCGAGAAGTCCATGTGCACGAAGTTCAAGATGACGTCGCACTTGCGGGCGAGCTTGGTCACGGCGTCCACATCGCGAGCATCTACGTGCACCGTGCTGATCTTGTCGACCGAGGCCCCATCGGTCTTCAGCTTCGCCTTGACCTTGGCGGCGAGCTCCTCGTTGAAGTCGGCGAGCGTGAACTGCGTCACTTGCGCGTCGCGCGCCAAAATGGCCGCCGCGGCCGCGCCCTGCGACCCTGCACCAAGCACCAGACACCTCATGAACGATCCTTTTCCGACATGGCCCTCCGCGGCCGCTCCAAGCGATCCCGGCAGTGCCGCGAGCCTGGCGACCACGGAGGCGTGGCATAGACAGAGCGTATGCGCGCGGCCGCCACCGGGTCAACGCACTGCCCGGGCGACGGCACCGGCGGCCATGCGCTAGACTTCACCTTCGTGAGCACGAGTACCGACAGAGCCGAGCAGCCCGCGGGCGGCGTGCAGCCGCCCGCCAAGGCGCGCCGCCCGCGCGTCTTCTCGGGCACCCAGCCCACCGGGGCACTCCATCTGGGCAACTACCTGGGCGCCATCCGCAACTACGTCGCCATGCAAGAGACGCACGACTGCGTCTACTGCGTGGTCGACCTGCACGCCATCACGGTCCGGCAGCAGAAGGCCGAGCTCAAGCGCAGCACCATCGAGACGGCCAACATGTTCCTGGCCGCCGGCGTCGACCCCGAGCGCTCCATCGTCATCGTGCAGTCGCACGTGCCGCAACACACGGAGCTGGCGTGGGTCCTCAACACCGTGGCCTACATGGGCGAGCTGGGGCGCATGATCCAGTTCAAAGAGAAGAGCGGCGGCGAGGGCGAGAGTATCGGCGTCGGCATCTTCGACTATCCGGTGCTGATGGCGGCCGACATCCTGCTCTATCAGACCGATGCGGTGCCGGTCGGGGAAGACCAGAAGCAGCACGTGGAGCTCACGCGCGACCTGGCCGAGCGCTTCAACAACGCCTTCGGCAAGACGTTCGTGGTGCCCGAACCGGTCATCCCGTCGGCAGGCGCGCGCATCATGGGTCTGGACGACCCGGCCAAGAAGATGAGCAAGAGCGCCGGCTCGGCCTACAACTACATCGCCCTCACCGACACGCCCGACGAGATCCGCCGCAAGATCAAGCGTGCGGTCACCGACTCGGGCTCTGAGGTGCGGCTGGGCGCCGACAAGCCGGCTCTTACCAACCTGCTCACCATCTACGGCCTGCTGGCCGGCGAGCCCGCCGAGGCGATCGCGGAGCGCTACGCCGGCAAGGGCTACGCCCAGCTCAAGCAGGACCTGGCTGAGGTAGCCGTGCAGGCGCTGGCTCCCTTCCAGGCACGCATGCGCGAGCTCACAGCCGACAAGACGTACACGCTCGAGGTGCTCAAAGAGGGCGCCGCGCGCGCCGAAGCGATAGCCGAGCGCACGATGACCAAGGTGCGCGAGCGCATCGGCCTCGTGCCGCGCCCGGCCTGACCTGACGGAGGAGACATGCTTTCGTTCGAGACCGCCAAGTGGCGTTTCGAGTCCATGAAGGGCAAGGAGTTCCCGCTCGTCTTCTGGCGCGGCACGGGGCGCATCGTCGGCGTGGGCGAGACCAAGATAGCCGTGCAGGTGCGCGGCAAGCGGGCCGACCTCACGTGGGACAGGCTGCAGAACGCCTGGCAGCGGGTGCGCACCAACCACACGGTCACGGTCGACGAGCTCGGCGGCGGCCACGACGCCGTGGGCGTCGTGGCCCTCCTCGCCTCGCTCCACGACGAGGACGTCGAGGTGGTGCCCGAGGACGGCATGCTGCGCCTGCGGGCACCCGAAGACCAGCCCGAGCACCAGTTCGTCGCCATGACCCAGCCTGCCACCTGGACGGCCTGGCGACGCAAGATAGACGGCGAGTGACAGCCGCAGGCTACGTACTGCGGCCGCCGACTCGAGACGAGCTGCCGCAGGTCCAGCTCCTGCTCGACGCGGTCGAGACGGACGCCTGCGGCGAACCGTGCCGCTACGACACGGACGTCGTGGTCATGGCAGCAGCCAGGCGACTCGACTTGGAGCGCGACGCCTGGGTGGTGGTCGCCCCCGACGGATCGTTCGCCGGCTGCGCCTGGCTGTGGCCGCTGCGTGCAGGCGACACCGAGTTCGTGGCCGAACACTTCGTCCACCCCACGCACCGCGACAGCGCGGTGGACGACACTCTGATCGACACGATCGAGGGCCGGGTCGCGGACCTGCACCGCGAGATGCCCTCCATGACCAGCCTGGTGCTCGCTAGCGAGGAGCGCGATGCGCGGCGGCGCGCGTCGCTGCAGCAGCGCGGCTACGAGCACGTGCGCGACATCTATGGCATGCGCATGGACCTGGCGCCGGGTCGTCCCCCGGCGAGCTGGCCGGCCGGCATCGAGGTGCGACCTATGCGGCCCGGCGTAGACGACCGCGACGCCCACGCCGCCTCCGAAGAAGCCTTCGCGGAGCACTACTTGTTTGGGCCCCAACCGTTCGAGGAGTGGCGTGCCTGCACGCTGGAGCGCAACGAGTGTGACCCCTCGCTCTGGCTGCTCGCCTGGGACGGCGGCGAGGTGGCGGGCCAGGTCTGGGCGCTGGCGCGCGACGAGGGCGGGCCTGCCCTCGTGGGCCTGGTCGAGGACCTCTCGGTGTGCAAGCCGTGGCGCGGCCGGGGCCTGGGCCTGGCCCTCCTGGCCGACGTCTTCAGGCTGCTAGGCGACCGGGGCTGCGCGTCGGTGCGGCTGTGGGTCGATGCCCAGAACACGACCGGCGCGCTGCGAGTCTACGAGCGCGCCGGCATGCGCCAGGAGCGCCACGTGATGGATTTCGAGCGGCCTCTAGCTAGTTGACCTGCGTCTCGCTGCGCCGCGTGATGGGCATGTTGCGCCGCCCACACTCGGCGATGAACTCGTCGCGCACGCTGCGCTCGAGGATCTCCGGCGCCACGATGCCCTTGTCGGCGACCATGCCCTTGGCGACGAACTCGGCGTAGATGGAGGCCGGCGTGCTGGTGCCGTACGAGACGCTGGTGGCGCCCGGGATCTGGCTGTTCACGTACTTGATGTCGGGCGGGAAGATGTTGTAGGTGATGCGCGCCGGCTTGCCGGCCTTCTCGCCGATGCAGTCCACGGTCACGACGCCGAAGTCGGTGATCTCGCCGGAGAGGGCGAGCTTGGCGAGCTCGTCGGCCGGCGGGTTGGGCGGCAGCGTGGCGACGTACACGTCGATCGGCCGCACCTTGCTGCCGTCCTTGAGCGTGACCGGCTGCTTGCTGGTCATGCCGCTGCCGACGAAGGCCAGGTCGGCGTCGATGGCCGCTTCTTCGGTGCCCATCTTGAAATCGACGTAGCGCAGGCCCTTGTCGCCGAACTTCTTGGGCAACAGGCGCGGCAGCGTGGTCACCTCTTCGTGGTCGTGACAGATGCAGGCGCCCAGGCCGAACGGCTCGGGGAACTGGTAGTACTCGCGGCGGCCGAAGATCTCGACGCGCTTGAACTCGCCGTCCTCGTAGAGCAGCGGCGGCTGCGCGCAGTCGGTGTAGTAGGTCTCCTGCGACCACACCTGCAGGGGCACCGGCGAGTCGAATATGGCGTAGTCCTTGATGCGGATCTCGAAGCACCTATCGAGGTCCTCGTAACCGTTGCCGGCGAAGGTGTTGGTGACGCCGGGGTCCATGCCGGTGCTGAGCAGAGCCGTGAGCCCGGCCTTCTTGAAGTCGTCGTCGAGCGTCATCTGCTCGAGAAAAGCCTCGTCGATGGTCTTGGCGCGCGTCTGGCCGGAGGCCATGTCGAGGTAGTCGGCGCCGGCCGCGAGGCAAGCGCGCATGATGGCCATGTTGAACTCGGGCACCACGGCGTTGACCACGAGCTTGGCGCCGGCGGCCGCCTTAGCAACGGCGCCGGCGTCCGAGGCGTCGATCTTGATGGCCGTGGTCTTGCCGGCGCCCACCTGACCGGCGACGAAGCGCGCCCGTGCCTCGTCGTAGTCGCCGAGCACGACCTCGCTGATCTCGGGGCAGCGCCCGAGGTTCCAGGTGATGACCTGGCCCTGCATGCCTGCGCCTACGATGAGAACCTTCATTTCCGTCACTCCTTGTCGGGTGTGCCGCTCGGTTGTACCAGAAAGAGGGTCGCAGCTCAACCGGCCGATGGCGACGAATATCGTAGCCTGAGCGGCGATTCCACAAGATATCCACACCTTGAGCCGATGAGGGCGTGGGCCCGCTTCCGGCCCCCACGCCCATCGTTTACACTCGGGTAGAACCCAGCAGCGAGGGGCGCGTCCCAGGGAGGCGACCGTGCACGAGCTAGGCATTACACAGGGCATCATCGACCGGGCCCGCGAGGCGGCCCAGAAGGCCGGCGGCCGCCGCGTGACCGACCTGTTCATCACCGTCACGGCCGCCGCCGACTTCTCGCAGGAGTCCATCGAGATGTACTTCGAGATGCTGGCCGGCGAAGACGAGCTGTTCCAGGGCGCCACGCTGCACTTCGCCGGCCGGCCCATCGCCGCCACGTGCCTGACCTGTAGCGACGAGTTCATGACCGAGGCGCCGCGCCCCATCTGCCCGCTCTGCGGCTCGCAGCAAGTGCGCCTCGACCCTGCAGCGCCGATGATCCAGCTCACCGACATCGGCATCGACGACGCCGACGAGCAGAGCGATGGCCGGAGTGGTGGAGCATAGCGGAATCGAACCGCTGACCTCCTGGGTGCGATCCAGGCGCTCTCCCAGCTGAGCTAATGCCCCAACCGACGAGAAGTCCCCTCGCGGGGACTTCTCTTTATACCGCTTAGCCGCGCCTGCGGCAACACAGTGCGCCGGTCAGAGCGTGCTGAAGGGCGGGTACTCGTCGCGCAGGCCCAGGTAGAAGCACTGGACGCGCAACTGCCAGCGGTCCACGCCCACGACGAACCTGTGCATCCCCTCCGGGTACTTGCCGGTGAACAGCACGGCCCACTGGCTGAGGTACCAGACGACCGACTGTGCCAGCTCCACGAAGTAGAGGACGAAGACCTGCGGGATGAGGGCGATGTACTTGATGAAGAGCATCGTCATGATGGCCCAGCCGCGCGAGCTCGTGTCCGGATGCGGGATGGTCACCGTCATCGGATACGCGGCCTCCGAGGGCGCGAACGGTGGGAACTCGTCGCGCAGCCCGTACATCCAGACGCTGAGCTTCTCGCCCTGAGTGATCACCTTCACCACGAAGCGGTGCCACCCCTCCGGGTACTTGCCGGTGAACAGGACGGCCCACTGGCTGACGAAGAACACGGCCATGGCGCCGATCATGAAGATGTACAACACGATCATGTTGATGATGAGCATGATCGGCTTGATCGGGATGATGACCGTGAAGAGTGCCCACATGCGCTTGCTCGTCTCGGGACGCTCGACCTGCAGGTCGACCGGGTAGGTTCCTACTGCCATGGCCCCTCCTTGTTGCTTCGCGAATCTAGATTCGGGTGCGACACGTGCAGGTTCGGCGCGCGCTCCCCGTACCCTGTGAGGCGTCTGTGCGCTGGCGGCCAATTCCGGCCGCGGCTTCCATAGAGTAGACTCCGTGGCGACCCGTCCCCACGCCAGAGCGGAGCCTGCGGTGAAGATCACTGCCGTGCACGTCGACTGTCTCGAGCTGGAGCTGGAGGAGCCGTTCGTCATCGCCTCCTCGGCTTTGGCCATCAGCCCCTGCAATCTGGTGCGGGTGGAGACTGACGAAGGTCTGGTGGGCATCGGTGAGGCGTGCCCGGCCTACGAGTTCACCGGCGACACGTTGTGGTCAGTCCAAGACGTCATCAACGAGTATCTCGGGCCGGCCGTCATCGGCCGCGACCCGTTCCAGATCGAGGAGATAGTCCACGTGTGGGAGCGAGAGCTGTGGACGGTCGGCAACCAGGCGGCCAGCGGCGGGCTCGAGATGGCCCTGTGGGACCTGCAAGGCAACGCGCTCGGGCGGCCGCTCTGCGATCTGGTCGGCGGCCGCACGCGCGACCGGCTCACGGAGGTCATCGCCTATGGCTGGGACGAGCCCGAGGTGCTGGCCGCCAAGACCAAGAAGCTGAGGGCCGCCGGCATGACCGTGTTCAAGATCAAGACCGGCGACGCGCCTGAGCGCGACGAGCAGCGCGTCGCCGCTGTGCGCGAGGCCGCCGGACCCGACGCCCGCATCACGGTGGACGCCAACCAGGGCTGGTGGGACGCCAAGACGGCCGTGCGCGCCATCAAGCTGCTCGAGCCATATGGCATCGAGTTTGCCGAGCAGCCGGTGCGTATGGACGACCTCGAGGCGGCCCGCTGGGTGCGCGAGCGGGTGGACGTGCCCATCGCCTTGGACGAGAGCGTGCGCGGGCCGCGCGAGGCGCTGGCGGCGGCCAAGGCCGGCGCCTGCGACATGTTCGTGGTCAAGCTCATGAAGACGGGCGGCATCCTCAACGCGCTCAAGGTGAACGCCATCGCCGAGGCGGCCGGCATCACCGTGATGATGGGCAACATGGGCGAGAGCTCGGTGGGCCTGGCGGCGCACTTCCACCTGAGCGCCGCTCTGGCCAACGCCGTTCACTGCGATGCCGACGTGCCTTGGCGGCCAGGCGGCTTCACGCGTGACCTCGGCAGTGGGCTGGCCACCGAGGTCGTCGACGGCGTGTCGTTCGTCAAGGTGCCCGAGGGCCCGGGTCTGGGCGTGACGCTCGACGAGGAAGCGGTGGCCGCGCAGCGCGCCACCCGCCGCTGGTAAGAGGCGCGCGGCTCGTGGACCACATCGAGGTGCGGCAGGCGTGGGAGAGGGCGGCCCGGCGAGCGGCCGCCTCCGGCGGCGCCGGTCGGGCCGCCCCATCAGAATTGCCCGAGCTGTACCCGGGCGTGCCTACCTTCATGGAGACACCTTTGGCCACAGGACCGGCCGAGCTGGTCGGCGCCGATGTGGCCGTGCTGGGCATACCGCTGCACAGCAACATCGACAGCGGCGTCGGCCGCGGGCCGGCCGCCCTGCGCCGTCAATCGCGCCGCTACTCGCTGCCGCGAGGCCTCGCGCACTTGCCTGGCGGCGAGGGCGAGCTCATCGATCTGGAGCGGCTCAAGATCGTCGACCACGGCGACGTGGCTGTAGACGGCAGCGCCATCGAGACCACGTACCTGCGCGCACACGAGAAGCTCGCCGACATACTCGCCGCCGGCGCCGTGCCGCTGGTGCTCGGCGGCGACCACTCGGTGCCTATTCCGGTGCTGCAGGTGCTCAGCGCCAAGCTCAGCGGCAAGTTGGGCATAGTCACCTTCGACTCGCTGTTCGACCTGGCCTTCGCGCCCAAGTACGCGGCCGGCTCGCAGTGGGCGCGCGCCTTCGAGCTGGGCGTGGTCGAGCCCAGCGCGTTCGTGCAGATAGGTATCTGCGGCGGCCGCCGGCCGCTTCTGGAGCGCGCCGTCGTTGACGAGCTGGGCAGCACCTTCTTCACGGTCGCCGACGTGGAGGAGATGGGCATAGCCGCCGTCGCTCAGGAGGCGCTCGAGCTGGCGACCACCGGCACGGAGGCTTTGTATGTGTCGCTCGACCTCGCCGTGCTCGATGCGGCGGCCGGCGGCGAGGCCAGACGCGAGCCCGCCGGCCTCAGTGCACGCGAGCTTCTGCGGGCCCTGGACGTGGTCTCGCGCGGTCGTGTGGCCGGCGTGGACATCTGTGGCCTCGACCCCGGCTTGGACCGCGACGGCCGCCTGGGTCGGGTGGCCGTGCGCGCCGCCGCCGGCGTGCTCGCCGGCCTCTCCGCCCAGAAGTCCGGCAACCTGCCCGCATCGCCCTCCTGACCGCCGCGGCCGCCTGACCGCTGCTCCCAGCAGTCTCACCCGCGGGTCCAATCCGTTGCCCAGGCGGACATCATAGACGCCCGTTCCATGTAGCTTGCCGCTCCGGTGACGACATCGTTAGTACAGCGCGGAAAGCGGGGGCGGCATGACACTAGCGGAGAGAAACCAAGTTGCGGATGCGATCCTGGCACGGTACAAGGACGTCGGTGCCGTCGTGGTCAGTGACGATCAATGTCTCTACCGCCTGCTCAACACGCTCGAATGCAGCACGGCCGAACCCAAGATCGGTGAGTACCTCTGCTCGTTCCTGACCGTGTGACACGGGCGCGGCGCCGCTTCGGCAGCGCCGCGCGACGGTCGGGAGCAGAGTCGCGGCCCTGGCGCCCCGGACCACCCGCACGGCAAGGCGGGTCGGAGGGGATGCCAGGGCCGGTTGTCTTCTAGCTCTTCTGAGCGAGAACGCGCTCGAGGCCGGCCACGAGGTCGGGCTCGAACTCCTCGCCGCGCCGGCGAAGCTGCTTCAGGCTCTCTTTCTGCCGCCGCCCCGCCGGTGAGCTGCTCGTCGTGGCCAGCTCGTGGTAGGCGGTGGCCACGGCGACTATGCGCGGCACCAGGTTGTGACCGTTGCCTCGGCTGGGCGCCGGCGCCTTGCCGGTGACCCCGCGGCGCGCCATGGTCGCCACTCGTTTGACCTCGGCCGGCGTGAGGCCCAGCTCGCGCGCCATGGCCACGGCCAGGTGTTCGAGCGCCAGCGTCTGCGCCTGCTGCAGGCGCTCCTGCGCCGCCGCAAAGCGCGCCATCGCACTCGCGTAGTCGCCTTGCCGCGCGGCCCGCCGGGCTTTTCGCTGGTCGGCGAACGCCACGACTTGATCACGACCCCGTCGCTTGGCCAAGTCGGTGGCCCAATCGGCCTTGTCCACGAGCTGCTCCCGGGAGGTGGCATCGGCCGGGCAGGCGGCCACGCCGATGCTCATGGTGATCGTCTCGCCGTTGGTGTCCTCCCGCAGGGCGCGCACGCCGAGGCGGATGCGCTCAGCCACGTCGAGGGCTCCCGTCAGGTCCGTGTCGATGAGCACGGCGGCGAACTCCTCGCCGCCGTAACGGGCGGCCAGGTCGGTGCCGCGCAGACAGCTCTCGACCACGTGGGCGACGCGGCGCAGCACGTTGTCGCCGGCGCTGTGCCCGTGGCGCTCGTTGAACTCCTTGAACTGGTCGAGATCGCAGACGAGCAGCGCCAGCGACCTGTCCTGCGTCGCCGCACGCTCGATCTCCTCGTCGAGACGCTCGTGCAGGTAGCGATGGCCGTACAGCCCGGTGAGGCCATCGGTGACGGCATCGAACTCAGCCCGGCTTGCGTACGTGGCGGCCGAGTGCAGGAGCGAGGCGAAGCTCTTGGTGACGTCGCTGGTGAGGCCGCCCATGCGTGTGTCGGCGGCCGTGGGCGCCAGATCGGCCGAGACGAGGGCCACCACGTTGCCGTTCTCGTCGCACACCGGCGCAGTGCCGCTCACCCAGGCGCCGAACTCGTCCACGGCGAGCACGTTGCGGTCTGGCTGGCCGCCGGCGAAGATCTCGAGCATCTCATCGTCCGTGAAGGCCTCGTCCCCGAGCGTGGAGTGCAGCGGCCCTTCTTCGCAGTCGACGACCAGAACGAAACGCTTGCCGGCTGGGGCCAGCGTGGTGATGAAGCGCGCGACGGGGTTCTGCTCACGCACTTCGCGCAGCGCGGCCTGGATCTCCTTGTACTCTGGCCGCTGCTCGTCTTCGGCGGTGCGCAGGAGAGCGTGCTTGGCAGGATCGATGCGCGCCGCGGCCTGCCGGGCCACGGCCAGCGCCTGCGTGTGGCGGCGGCTGAGGCGCGTGAGCACGCGCAAGAAGGCGGCGGCGATGTCGGGATCGAACTGCGTGCCCATGCACGACCGGAGCTCAGCCCGCGCCTCGGGATAGGAGAGAGCTTGCCGGTAGGGCCGGCGGAACGACATGGCGTCGTAGGAGTCCACGACGCACATGGCGCGGGCGATCTGGGGAATCGCCTCTGCGGCAAGGTTGTCCGGGTAGCCGTGGCCGTCGAAACGCTCGTGGTGGTGGCGCACACCCGCGACGAGCTCGTCGGAGAAGAGGGGCCGGATGATGTCGGCGCTGAAGACCGGGTGCTGGCGCATGAACTCCCACTCGCGGTCGCTGAGAGAGGCGGCCTTGAGCAGGATGCGGTCCGAGACGGCGATCTTGCCGATGTCGTGCAGGTAGGCTGCCTCCTCCACCTGCTTCTGGAGGGCCGGCGACCAGCCGAGCTCGGCGCCGAGCAGGAGCATGTAGGCGGCCACCCGGGCAGCATGGCCAAGGGTGTAGTAGTCCTTGGCCATGCTGCCCGGGTGGCCGCCTACATGC
>Ga0247847_1000070_pt1 | contig 34382 bp, 19 predicted proteins | sample PFST25metaG_FD_186002 | JGI IMG/M metagenome (GOLD analysis project Ga0247847, IMG submission 186002) | Peat soil microbial communities from Stordalen Mire, Sweden - P.F.S.T25 | ecosystem: Environmental > Terrestrial > Soil > Wetlands > Peat | place: Sweden: Norrbotten County, Stordalen Mire...
GGCCGCCCGAATGACGAAGGTGCCCACGGGCGGCGTCACGGCCCCGGCGGCGCCGATGTACACGGGCACGTGCCGGCTGAGCAGTGCGGTGACCGCCTGGACGGCGTTGATGCTGGTGTCGCTCAAGGCGAAGTAGGGGCCGTCACCAGTGACCGCACCGGGCGGGTCGGCGCTGTTGGCCTGGGTGACGGCCTGCACCTGGGCCGCGAACGGATCGGCGATCGCGACGCGGTCGAAGCCGTTCAGCTCGGGCGCGTTCCAGGCGCACATGTCGTAGATGGCCGGCGTCAGGCCGGAGATGTTCTGCCCGTACCAGAGCATGGCGTTGGCCAGGCCCCGCAGCGGCTGTCGCAGCGGCACCACGTAGCTGCCGGCGGCGTAGCTTTGGCCGCCGGCGACGAAGGCTTGCGACGCACGTTGCACCTGGATGTCGTCGGCGACCATGCGGCGCACCGTGGCGCGCGCCGCCAGCGGGTCCTTCTGGCTGGCCGGGTCCATGGGCAGCACGTAGGCGTAAGGGTAGGTGATGGGGTGCGGCACGTCGGCGGTAGCCGGCTCCGACTGGCCGGCCAGGGCGCGCTCGTAGCGTGCGAGCTGGTCGCTGAGCATGGCCACTCGGTGTGCCGCGGCGAACCGCGCCGCCGTGAAGATGCCCCAGTAGTGGGCCGCCACGCCCGCTTGGCTGTCGTGGGCCGTCTCCATGGTCTGGGCGACGAGGCCGTAGAACATGTCGAACTGTGGCGCGTAAAACGGTTCGTAGTCCTCAAAGCCGTAGCTGATGCCGGTCTTGGGGTCGATCCAGTCCCTGTAAGGGATGTCGACCTTGATGGGTGTGTGCGCCTCGATGGCCTTCTCCATCGTCTCGGCCTGAGGCAGCTCCCACTTGATGGCCAGGTCCCACTCGTAGTTGGGGTCGTGTGGCGCCGTGCTCGGGTCTATGGCCATCGGGTTGTAGAAGCCGTGCAGGTCGCAGAACACCGTGGGATGCCACTTGATGATCTGGCGTACGGTGGCGCGCACCTCGGGCTGGGTCTGGGCGATGAAGTCGCGGTTGAGGTCGAAGCCGTTGGCGTTGGTGCGGTGGTTGCCAACGCGGCCGTCGGGGTTCTGTACGACATTAATGAGCACCACGTCGTTGCGCAGGATGGCGCGCGTGGCGGCGTCGTGGCCGAAGGCCAGCTTGCGCAGCAGCCTGAGCCCGGCGTCGACGCCGGTGGGCTCGTTGCCGTGGATGCTGCAGTTGATGAACACCGGTATGCGCAAGTCGCCGCCCTTGTGCAGCATGTTGCCGGCGGCGGCCGGGTCGCTGAGCATGAGGCGCAAGAAGGATTCGTAGCGGGCCTTTGCCTGCGGCGAGGCCCACGGACCCTCGATGGTCGCCAGGTAGAGCGGGCGACCGCCGGCCGAGTGGCCGATGACTTGGACCGTCACGCGCTGACTGCGCCTCTCGATGCCGCGCAGGATGCCGACGATCCTGCCGTAGGGCGTGTAGCTTGCGTACGGCTTGGGACGGGACTGGCCGGCCTCGCGGGTGGCGGCCGGCTGCGCGACCGCCGTGGGGTTGGGCCTGTCGAGGCTGAGCTGCCACGGCGGTGAGGCGGCTGCCGCAGCGGCTGTGACGAACGTCGCCGCGACCAGCACGGGCAGAAGGCCCGCCAGTAGCCAACGTGCACGCGCTCCCCTGGATCTCGCCATCGTCCACCCCTTCGCCGATCGACAACTACGTGTCCGCGCCAACCTTACTCCGGTCGCGGGACGCGGCAAAGCCGTGCGCCGTGGCCGTGCGCTTAGGCGCCGTTCCATGCCGGCTGCCGGTAGCTGCTCCCACATCGAGCGCACTGATGCTGCGATATTCGCATCATCATTGTCTACAGGGGACGCTACTGGGCGTACGACGCTGTCGCTGGTTGACGATGAGGCTTCTCGCCTTCGTGCCGAGGTGCAGGTATGTTGCCGGGGACTGGCCCTCCGCTTGTGACGTGATACACTTTCTACGAAATGCGACCCCTTCAGACACGCAGGCTGCTCGCCGAGGACGTCGCCGACCGCATCCGCGAGGAGATCTTGACCGGCCGGGTCGGCCACGGCGAGCGTCTCGTAGAAGTCGTCATCGCCGAGGAGCTCGGCGTCAGTCGCGGTCCGGTCCGCGAGGCGCTCAAGCTGCTCAACGGCGAGGGCCTCGTCACCGAGGAGCCACACCGCGGCGCGCACGTGACGCAGGTCAGCTGTGCCGATGTGCGAGACATTTTCGACCTGCGCGCGGCGCTCGAGGCAGGCGCCGCGAGGCAGATCGCCGCGCGGCACACCCCGTCCGACGTCCACGCCTTGCACCGCCTGGTCGAACGGTTGGCGGAGGCAGCCAGGGGCGGCGACATGGAGCGGGCGCTGCAGGCCGACCTAGCTTTTCACGAGAGCGTGTGTCAGCTCACGGGCAATCGCCGCCTTGTCGAAGTCTGCGTACGCAACGTGCCGATGGTCAAGAGTCTCATGAAGCCCGAGCGGCTGACGCGCGAGAACTTGGACGACATGGCGCGCGAGCTCGGGCTGGTGCTTCAGGCCATCGAGGAAGGCGACGGCGACCTGGCGGCGGCGCGCATTACGGCGCACGCCGAGCGGGCGCGCGACATGCTCATCGCCCACCTCGACGGCTCGCTCCAGCGCGCCTGAAGGCAGGCCAGACGACACAGGTGGCTCCTGGCGAGCCCGCCGGCGGTCCAGGATTCTCGCTGCCGCCGCTCGAGTAGGCCGCTCGCTGCCGCCGCTCGCCGGCCCCCTCAGAGGTTCTTGATCTCGACCGGCTCTATGTGCTCCGCCGGCACAAAGCCGAACACCCGCCCGTAGAAGTACAGCTCCGCCTCCAGGCTGCGCACGATGTTGGCCGCTTTGCGAAAACCGTGTTGCTCGCCGGCGAAGGCGAGGTAGGCGTGCGGGAGCTTCTTGTTGGCCAAGGCGGCGACGATGATCTCGGCCTGCTCCGGTGGGACTATGGCATCCTCGAGTCCCTGGAAGACGATGACCGGGCAGTCGATCTGCTCGACGAAGTGGATGGGCGAGCGCTGCCGGTACAGCTCCTTGGCCTCGGGGTACGGGCCCACGAGGCTGATCAGGTAGCGCTCCTCAAACTTGTGCGTGCCGCCGGTGACGAACATCTCCAGGTCGGCCAGGCCGAAGTAGCTGGCGCCGGCCCTGAAGAAGCGCCGCTGCGTAAGGGCGTTGAGCGTCGTGTAGCCGCCGGCGCTGCCGCCGCGTACGGCCACGCGGGCGCCGTCGGCGTCACCGCGCTCGACCAGGTAGCGGGCGGCGGCGATGCAGTCGTCGGTGTCGACCACTCCCCACTGGCCCTTGAGCCGGTCGCGGTACGGCCGCCCGTAGCCGCTGCTGCCGCCGTAGTTCACGTCCACCAAGGCGAAGCCGTGGCTGGTCCAGAACTGGATGTCGAGGTCCAAGCTCGAGTCGGCCGCTGAGGTGGGGCCGCCGTGGCTGATCACTATCAGCGGCGGCCGTTCGCCTGCCGGCCCGGCGAAGTCCTTGTTGGCGGGCCGGTAGAACAGCGCATGAGCCGTGAGTCCGTTCTCGGTGGGGAACTCGATCGCCTCGGGAGATGAGAGGTACTCCGGGTCCATCTCATGCTTCTGGCTATGCCGCACTGCCTCGGCGGCGCCGTCGAGCGAGATGCGCAGCACGCTGTTGCCCTGGGTGGGGCTGGCGCCAAGGGCCCAGATCGTGGTACCGATGGTGGTCAGATCGCCGAGCACCGTGTAGCCGCAGGGAATGGGGTCCAAGTGGCCGTCCGGCGTGATCACGGCCAGTTGGTCAAAGCCCCTCTGGCTGTAGACGCAGACGATGCGCCCGTCGGGCAAGAACGCGTAGTTGCTCAGCCCGAAGACCCAGTGCGGCTCGGCGAACTCGGCGGCCAGCGGGGCGAGCGCCGCCGTACCCTCGTCGGTCTCGCGGTACAGGTTCCACCACTCGGAGCGGTCGGAGACGAAGTGCAGCACGTTGCCGGGACTCCAGCCCGGCTGCACCACCGATTCGCCGGGCCCACCGGCGACCACACGCTCATTGCGCAGCGTGCCGTCGGCGTCCAGATCGGCCACCCACAGCTCGGTGTCGTCCCACGGCATGGACGGGTGGTCCCAACTGATCCACGCCAGACGGCGGCCGTCGGGACTGATGCGTGGGCTGGAGTAGAAGTCGTGGCCGCCGGCGACCACGACCGGCGTCGCCGTGCCGTCGGCGGGCAGGGCGACGAGCTCGTTGACCACGGCTCCGTCTGGCTCGTGACGCTCGCGCACGCACACCAGCAAGCGGCCGTCGGGGGTGATGCGTCCGTCGGCGTAGCGCAGGCCGCGGGCAACGAGCGGCGCCGGCGTGATGGGCACCGGCGGCCCGTAGGCTCCGGCGCCGGAGTCCGGCGCCTCCTGCAGGTCCTGGCGGTAGAGCCGCTGGTCGTCGAAATCGCTGTAGATGACCGTGGCGCCGTACAGCACGTACGTGCCGCCGCCGTATTCGTGCACGAGCGTGCGCGCGCTGATGCCCGGCGGCGTCACGTCGGCGATGGCGCCGTCGCTCGCCCGGCGCACGATCACGTAGCGACCGTCTTCGAGGGGCCGCATCTCGACCCAGAAGACGTCCTCGCCCGACACCTGCAGCGTGTACAGGTTGACGCTGTCGGAGGCGACGAGCTCCGCCGTGATGGGCGTGCGCCAGGAGCCGTAGGGAGCCGGCATCGTGGCGGGCGCCGGCGCCCGCCCGGCGTCGCTCGTCTCGCGAGTGTGCTTGTCGCCGTCGTCCCGCATGGTCACGGTCTCCCCCTCTGCTTTGTCTGCTGTGTCGGTCTAGGCACCGGCGAGCGCGGCCACGGCTACGAACGCGCGGTACACGGTGGCGAAGTCGCCGCCCTGTGCGGCCGGTATCTCCAGCGTGCGGCCGTCGAGGCGGCGCACGCCGGGGAACGTCGCGGCGGCGTCGCACAAGTAGGTGCGGCCGAAGGTGACTCGCAGGGCGCGGCCGCTCCAGTCGAGCGGCTGCGGCCGCACCTCACCCTCGGCCGACTGCAGTCTCTCCAGCGCCTCCCGCGCGCCGGCGGTGATGGCGCTCTGCGCCACGTCCGGCGCCAGGAGGCGCGCCGAATGCCGGCTGAGCCCGTACTTGGTCACCGCCGTGACCACGCCTGGCAGCAGCGCCTGCGCCTCGGTGGCGAGCTTGTCGTCGCCGCTGGCGAACACCATGGGCACGCCGAAGGCGCCGGCCACGGCGGCGCTCAGGGCGAGCTCGCCGACCGGCGTCCAAGCGGCGCCGTCTTGTACGGTCACTTCGTAGATCTCGTCCATGAACGTGTGATCGAGCACGGCCGCCAGCGTGCCGGCGCGGGCGTGGTAGCCCAGAAGCAGGGCGGCGTCGCAGCCTGTGTCGACGCCGTCCATCATGCTCAGGCCCCATTGTGTGCCGCTGATCAACGACACGTGCGCCGGCAGCTCGTTGGTGTCGAGGTTGTCGCCCTCGTCGTGGGCGTCTCTGACCACCACCTCGTCGGCGCCGGCCGCCAGACAGCCGTCCAGGGCCGCGTCGAGGTCGCCGCGCATGAGCTCGCGGGCGGCGCGCCAGTCCGCACTGCCGTGCGTCGTCTGCTCGTCTTGGCAGACGCCGCTGATGCCCTCGAGATCGATGCTGATGAACACTTTCACGGTCTCACTCCTCGGCTGGGACGACGGCCAAGGCTATCACGCCGTCTCGCGCCCTTCGTGTCTCGGCACTGTGGGCGGCCGAGCCACGCTAGGGCAGCTCGTCGAGAGTAGCGAAGTCATAGCCCTGGCGCTTGAGGCCCGTATCGCCGCCGCGAGCGCGCCCGTGTTGCTGGGCGAGGCGGCGTGCAGCAGGTAGATGGCGCCGGGATGGCTGGCGCGCAGGATGCGCGCCAGCGTGACGCTCACCGGCGGCTGGTCGCTGCGCACGGCCGCCTCGACCGCGGACGCACTTAGGAGCATCGCGCTTATGACGATCGCACCCACGAGTATCACGCTCACGAGCCCCGTCGCGCTCGTGAGCACCACCGCCAAACTCTGTCTATGTGTTGCCGGCATGGTCCTCCCGCGGTCGTGCCGCGATGATATCAGCGTGCCGCGAGAGTCGGCGCCGCCGCCGACGAGGCCGGCCTCGCCGCGGCGCTCGTATGCCCGCAGCCAGTTGCAGTAGCACTGCCGTGAGATCCTGAAGTGGCGGCGGGTTTTGGCGCCGTTGCCGCAGTCCTCGGCGTACTTGAGCACTGCGAGCTTGCGCTTGATGTCACGCTGCTTCTCAGTCATCCATACGACCTCTCTCTCGACGAAAGACACGGACTACATCGTCAAGGGAAGTCGGGAAGATCGGAACCCCATCCGCTGCGGCTGGCTTGTCTTCCAGCCGGGGCGCTAGCGCAAGAATCACCAACCTCTCACGCCGTCCACACAGTGTCCCTTCAGTGTCCAGGGTGGAGTGCCATCGTGAAATCGTGGTGTCTTCGTGTTGGGGCTACAAGACGATACGTCAGCTGGGAGGCGGTCATGGGTGCACGCACGTGCGGGCGTTGGTTTGTTGGCAGTCTGGCGGTCGCACTCGTTGCGATCTGCCTGGGGTTCGTCGGGGTGGCTGTGGCCGGTTCGTCTGCCACCCCAGGCGCGCCTACCGTCCTCAAGGAGCTTACAGCTAAGCGCACCGAGTACTCGACTACCTACCAGCTTTCCAACGGCCAACTGCGCACCGTCTTCTCGGCAAGCCCCGTCCACTACCAGGACTCGAGCGGCGCCTGGCAAGCGATCAACACGAGCTTTGCCCCCTGTCTCGGTACGGCGGCGACCGCCTATGCGGCCACGGCCTGCCCAGTCAAGGTCACCCTGGCCGACCAGACGCAAGACCAGGCGCCGGTGACTGTGCAAGCCGGCTCCGCCCAGGTCTCGCTCGCTCTTCTGGGCGCCACCGAGAACAACCTCGTCGTTCTGGGAAACAGCGGTCTCTATGCGTCCGTGGCTGCGAGCACTGATCTCAGCTACCAGGCGACCGGCAACGGCCTCAAAGAGACGCTTTCGCTCTCCTCGGCGGCGGCTCCGAGCTCGTTTACCTTCCAGCTCTCGCACCCCGGCCTTGCTCTGGAGCAAGACGGCACTGGCCAATGGGGTCTCTACGCCAAGGGCGCCGACAAGCCCAGCCTGGTCATGGGTGCGCTGTCTGTCTACGATGCCTCACAGAACGCGGCTGGCGATCCCGCCTACTGTGACAAGGCCCAGATGACGGTTGTCCCCGGCACCGACCAGAGCACCGTCACCTACACCCTCCCCAGCGACTGGCTCTCAGATGCCAAGCGCGTCTTTCCCGTGCAGGTCGACCCCAGCTTCTACGGCTGGTCTGGCGCCATGGACACCTGGATCGGCGAGGCCAGTCCCTACGAGACCCACTATGCCGCCCAGCAGCTGCGCTGCGGCCAGTTCGGCGGCCAGACCTCCAACCAGGGCGAGGCCCTGGTCGAGTTTCCCCTCTATCTGAGCCCGATCCCGAGCGGCGATCACATCTCAGCGGCCGCTTTCGACATCTTCGAGTCGACGCCGCCCAGCACGCTCTCTAACCCCAGCCACGTCTATCGCATGACCCAGTCCTGGACGGACACCAACAGCACCTGGAACTCGCTCTCAGCGCCGCTCAGCGGCTACTTCATCCACGACGCCGTAGGCGACTCGCAGCACTGGGACGAGGTCGACTGCACCGGCACCGTGCAGGGCTGGGTGCAGGGCGACTTTGCCAACTACGGCTTCCTCCTCAAGCAAGCCGACAACGAGAATGCTACCTACAAGCGCCTGTTTGCCTCGACGGAGTACACCACTCCCGCCATGAATAGGCCGCAGCTCTCAGTCGATACCGAAGAGCCGCAGATGGCCGCCTCGGGCTATCAAAGCGTCTATCGCGTCGGCGACACCGTGCAGGTCACCATCGCCCTCAGCGATGTGGCCAACCCCAGCCAGGTGAACAACATCCGCATGGGCATCAACCGCTACGCCGGCGTGCAGAGTCGCTACCGCGGCGTTGTGGCCTGGTTCAAGGCGGACCCTAACCCTTCGCACAGCTATCCCGGCTGGCGTGCGACCCCAATCGGCAGCACCGGCAACTACTTCGCCTGGTGGGACTCCACCGGCGGCAGCGTTGACTACGGCTCCAGCCACCTCACCCCTGATTGGGGCAACTCCTCGGCCACAGTCAGCGGCAGCCAGCCCCAGGTGACCTTCTCCTTCACGATGAACAACGACTACGGCAACCTGCAAAACAACGACTTCGACAGTTACCTGGGTATGGACTCCGGCGACAACACCTGGAACTCGGGCTGGGCCAACAACGACACCAACGTCGACCTGCAGGCGCCGCCGTTGGCAGCAGCAGCCACCTACACGGCGGCGCCCAGCGCCAACTGGTTTACGGAGACCGACCCCAACGGCGATGGTCTGCCCGACAACAAGGACGATGTCAACGGCCAGGGTCGCGGCAGCGTGACCTTGAACTGGCAGACTGTCGCCGGCGCCGGCGGCTACACGATCTACCTCTACGACGGCAACGCCTTCCGCCAAGTGGATCGCCTCAACAACGGCTCGGCCACCAGCTGGTCGAGCTCCGGCAAAGGCATCTACCCCACGGACACGCAGATCGCCTCGTGGTCCAACAAGACAGACAACCCCTTCCAGGGTGGCAGCGGACTCGATCTGCGCGACAACCCTAACGCGCTCTATCGGGCCACCGCCGGCACCAGCTACGACGCCCGCACCGACTACCTGTTCTGTGTGGTGCCCTTCTACAGCGCCCCCGACTACCCGTCGATCGCTGCCGGCGACCCGACCACGGCGGCCGCCCTCGATAACCGCACCGTCCACGTCCGTGAGGATCAACGCAGCACGAGCTACGACTTGGGCAGCTTTGTCGCTGAGCACGTGCTGGCCGACCTCGACAAGGGCCGTCTCGATGTCACAGCCACAGACCTGGCGATCGCCTCCTTCGGCCCTCCCGCGGCTCTGGAGCGCACCTACTACTCGACTCGCGCCAGCAGTTCCTGTTTTGCCCCCGGCTGGTGGTTTAGCTTCCAGCGCGCCCTGAGTCTGGGCGCGCTACCCAACAAGATCGGCTACGTCAACGAAGCCGGCCGCAGCTGCAGCTTCGCCAAGAGCGGTTCCGTGTGGCTGGCGCCCAACGGCATGATGGCTACTCTGGCCCAGAGCGGCTCCAACTGGACGCTGACCTTTCAAGACAGGACTGTGCTCACCTTCAACTCGACCGGCAAGCTCACCAGCGAGGCTGACGCCAACGGCAACACTGTGACCTACACCTGGTCGGGCGGCACGCCCAACCTCATGACCCAGATCACGGCCGCCAATGGCCAGCAGATCAGCCTCACCTACTCAGGCAGCTTACTCAGCTCGGCGACCTATGCCACTGCCGCCGGCACGCGTGAGGTCGACTACACGACGGCCTCTCCCTGGCAGGTGACCACCTACCCCAACACCTCGCTGAGCCACGTCGTCAAGTACGTCTATGCTAGCAGCCGTCTCAGCGAGATCGACGCGCTTGACTACCCCGCCAGCGGCACGAACGCCGCAGAGACTTTCGCCTACGATAGCGCTAGCCCGCACAACATCGTCACGGTCAACTTCCCCGACCACTCGACCAACAGCGATGCGCAGGCCACGATCGCCTATACGACGGGTAGCCAGATCAGCAGCGCTACCGTCACGCGCAAGGGCTGTGTCGGCGGCGTCTCGGGCACGATCGTAAGCCAGACCTTCTCCTGGAACGTGCCCACCGGCACCCAGGCCTCTTACACCAACCCCAAGACCGCCAGCGATGGGACCGCCACCTGGTACGACGAATGGTCACCCGACAACCAGCTTCTGCGCGAGAAGTCGCCTCTGGGCTACACGACCGCCTCGATCTACGACGCCCGCGGCGACAAGCTTGTGGCAATCAGTGCTTGTGCTGACGGTCAACACGGCCACACGACAAGCTACACTTACCCGGCCAGCGACACGGATCCCAACCGTGATAATCCCTCCACGATGACTGACCCACTAGGTTCGACAACTACCTACACCTACGACAGCCACAGCAACCTGACCGAGCAGAGCCAGGTTCTCAACAGCGCCGGTGCTCAGGCAGACATGCAGTACACCTACAGCGATGTCACGGTCGGCGGCCAGACTTTGCATGGCGCCTTGGCCCAAGAGAAGCAGCTCATCTCCGGCACGCCGAGCAGCGGTACCTGGGCCGTCACCGACTACAAGGACCTCAACGGCAACGTCGTCTACTGGGCCAACGGAAGTCCCGAGTATGTGATCTCGCGCGACGTCGCCCTCTCGGATGCGACAACCGACGATCTCACGACGACGAGCACCTACGACGCCTTCGGCAACCTCCTAAGCCAGACCGACGCTGGCGGCAACGAGACCGACGACACTTACGACCTGGCCGGCGATCAGCTGACCTCCAGCGGGCCGAGCTTCACTGGCCACTACATCGGCATGCACGGCCACGGGGAGACCGTCTCGACGCGGATCTGCCAGAACCAGAGCTACGACGCCTGGGGCGAAGTCACGGCCAGCTGGCAGACCTCCCCCGGCTACAGTACAGGCTCCAAGGCCCAGTGGACCGAGACGACCTACGATGTCTGCGGGCGCGTCTCTGAGGTGCAGACGCTGCTCAACACCAGCGCCGTCGCCTCGACTGTCGTCAATACCTTCGACGGCCTCGGGCGCGAGATCGCAAGCGACGACACCACTGTCGGCGGCCAACCGGCCCAGACCTTCTACGACGCCTGCGGCAACATCGTCGAGTCGTGGGACGAGGGAGTGGCAAGCTACGCTGACGACAAGGCTACCCGCCACCTTGCCTACCAAGGCGACCCGGGCTACGACGCCGTGGGCGAGGTGCTGCACACCACGGCGCCCGGCGACAGTCTGCCGACGATCGACACCTACACCGCCGACGGCAACCTCGCCTCCGAGACGACTCCCGATGGCAGCGAGACCAGCTACAGCTATGACGCCGCCGGCAACGTGACCAGCCAGACGGACCCCAGCGGCACCACGAGCTCGACCTACGACCGCGGCGGCCGTCTGCTCTCGCAGACCGTGCCCAGCGCTGACAGCGGCAGTTTTGCGACCGCCTACGGCTACGACCTTCTGGGTCGCCAGACGAGCGCTACCGGCGACCCCGACGGCTCGAACCCGGTGGCTGCCAAGACGACCTACAACGGCCTCGGCTGGACCCTTTTGGCCACGAACGCCGACTACACGGCGACCGCCACCGCCTACGACGCCTGCGGTCGTGTGACCTCTGCGACCCAGGGCACGGTGGCCTCGACATCACCGTATGCATTTACGGCGCAGCAAGACCCCACCACGGACACCTACGACGCCTGCAGCCATCCGCTCACCGAGACGGACCCCGACGGGCGCACCGTGACCTACACCTACGATCCCTTCGCCAACGTCTTCCGCGAGACGCAGGTCACCGACGCTGGCACTGTCAAGAACACACGCACGAACTACGACTCTCTCGGCCGCCCCACCTCAGACTCAGACGCGGTCACCGATGTGAACCACAGCTGGAGCTACCCCCTCAACACGACCCCCGACCAGCCGCCTTCGCCGGCGCCGACACGTGAGACCTACGACAGTGCTGACCCGCTGACTACCGGCACCTGGACCGACACTGCCGGTAACGAGAGCAAGCGCGACACCACGGCCGGCTCGACGGAGATCGCCACGCGCACGGTGGACAGCCGCGATGCTGCTCTCAACTGGACGCAGGCGACGATCCAGTGCCCGTCTTCGACGGCGATCACGAGCGGGCGCGGCTTTGACACGGACACCGGCCAGCTCGTCAGCCAGACCGGCGCCGGCTACGCCAGCGGCGGTCAGGCCACCTACACCTACGACAATGGTAGCGGCAAGAGCGGCCGCAAGACCGAGGACCTCATCGAGCTGCCGGAATCGAACCCCAACCTCGGCGGCACGATCGACAACGGCTACCACTACTACCAAGGCCGCCTGGCCCGCGTCGACGTTGGTAGCCAACAGACCCGCTACCACTACGACGATGCCGGCAACCTGACTCAGATCGCTCCAGATGGCGGTTCCACGACCAACCTCTCCTACGGCAGCCCCAACAAGCCAAACCAGCTCGCCAGTAGCCAGGTGGGCAACTCCACGACGTTGTACTACACCTACGACGGTACCTTCGGCTGGCGCACCTACCAGGGCCCCAGCAGCAGCCCACATCAGATCGCCTACACCTACACGGCTACCGGCCGCCTGGCCACCTACGACGACAGCGCCACCCACACCCAGGCGACCTACGCCTACGACGCCCGTGGCCAGCGCACTCAATCGCAGGTGACTGTCAGCAGTGACACAACGACCACGAACTACGTCTACGACGAGGCGGGCACCCTGCTCAGCCTCTCGGCCGACGAGAACGACGGCGAGACCGACACCACTTGGTCGATCGACTATCTTTACGATGAGGAAGGGGTACCTTACGGCGGCGTTTACCGCTCACCGACAGACACGGGCTCGCCAGTCTTCTTTGCCGTGCTCACCGATCAACATGGCGACGTCCTGGAGCTCCTGGACGCCAACGGTGATCCTTTTGCCGGCTACCGCTACGACGCCTGGGGTAACCCCACCGGGACGTGGACGGCAAACACGAGCCTAATCTCGGACGTGATTACGCCCGGTCTCCCGGCCGCCATCGCCAGCCACCAGGTGCTCCGCTACGCCGGCTACGTCTATGACTCCGAGAGCGGTCTCTACTACCTGAGCGCGCGCTCCTACGACCCGGCCACGGCCCAGTTCATCAGCCCCGACCTGGCCAAGGCCGATGGTGAGGAGAGCGCCTATCAGTACTGTGGTGGGGATCCGATAGGGAGAACGGACCCGACCGGGCTGCGCGACATCCGTTTTCACTTCCCCTTCTACGGCACCGACATCACCTCGCTCTTCAAGACGGTGCTTCGCTTATGCGCCGGCCATGCCAGCACCACTGCCGACGTGCTTAACGTGGTAAACATCCCAGGCTTCGGCACGGTCATCGGCAAGCTGGCCAAGTACGCTTGGTGGATCTACAAGGTAAGGACGGGGGGGCAGTGGGACTTCAAACTCGACATGCCAGCGAACTTGCGGTCGTGGCATGCCTGGGCGTTCACTCCGAATGGTTCGGCCAAGATAAGTGCCGAAGACTTCGGCAACATCTTCTTCGGGTACGTCGGTCGCTCAATGGGGTTCAGCTGGCCGGAGTTGAGTGGCGGCAGCGCGGTGGCGGCCGTGCTCAGTGCTGCGAGTCAGCCGTTCAAGAATCTATGGAAAGAAACGGTGGGCGAGTACCACGACCAATTCAAAGTCAAGGAAGGCTATGACCTGAACCCGAAGTGGGGTAGGCAGCTGGGTCCTTGGTATCATCTATTCTACCAGTCCGATGAGTACGTCAAATGAGGACGTCCGCTGAGAATCCTTTTAATGAGACAGTAGTCGTGCCAGTGCGCCGAACCCCTCGGGCGGTAGTAATGAAGGTCGTTGCCTGGGTCGGGCTGTCGCTCTTCGCCACCACCGGCGGCGTATGGGGGTACGCCGTCAACTACGGACTGGTGCCCAGGCATCGCAACGAGCCGATCGGCGTGTCAATCTCGCCCGGGGGCAAGTGGCAGCTGCGCACGTATGCCTATGAGGACCTGGGAGGTGCCACGGGTCACACGTACATGTGGGCGGAGGTGAAAGCGCAGGGGAGCAGTCATTGGCGGCGCGTCTACGACGGTTTCCCCGCCAGCGTGTCGTGGACTGGTCCGAACACTGTCGTCTTCGCCGAAACCGGTTCGTCGGACACGCACACTGTCGATGTACGCTCGGGGGACTATGGTGTGACCCCGCACGGCCCAGCCGAGGAGATCCTCGCCTGGGCCCAGATCGTGGGCCTGCCGCTGGTCTTGCTGGCCATCGGCGGTGCATGCATTGTCTTCGTGCCGAGGATCATCGGCCGCAAGAGGCGGTCGCGCGCACAAACGCAGAGCCCTTGAAACGACGCTGGAGAACTCGCGTTCGAGGGAGCGATCGTGACTGGCGGCGGTGAGTGGTAGTCAGTGTACCGTGTCAAGGTTCTTGGAAACCTAGTACCCCAAATAGGTGTGGATCTGCGCGCTGCGCAGCGAGCGGTCTCCTCTGCCCCAAGTTAGTGTCCCTCCGAGTGGTGTAAGAGCTCTGTGGTCTTGACGTAGATGGCCACCGCGTGGTTCTCCCTGTCTTGGGACCAACCAAGCAAGGAGGAGACGCAGGTGGCCACAGACAGGATGAACCGCCCCGGGTTTCCTGGAGGCTCCGACTCTTGAGAGGATGGAGCCATGAGCAGACAGAGGAGCATCGAGCCCGTCCAGAACCCTGGACTGCGGAGCACAATCGCGCACGGCTGACCAGCAGGCCGCACGACTGCCGCATACTTCCCAAACCTGGTGTCGCTCTGTGTGAGCACATTGCGTCGGGCGCATGCGGTGAGTACTGTTCGTGCACCGGCACATCTCGGGCCACGTGGAGGTGGGCATCAGATGAACCGCGTCTTGCGTCCGTCCGCCGGCCACGGCACTCGCTACCGGCGCCACGTATGGCGCGGCCACCCCTCATGCGGCCATCTCCTCGTCTCGCCCACGCTCTGCCCGGTGCCCTTTGGCGCGTGAGGCTGCTCGCAGGCGGCGGCCGCGCCGCGGCGGCGGACGGCAGCCGGCACCGCGCGGCCGCCAACGACCGGCACGGCACCTGCGTCTAGGCCTCTCCGCGGGCGCGGCGGCCGGCCTCCTCCTGGTCGCCGTAGTGCTTGCCGTGTGCGTGCTTGGCTACGACAAGGGTCTCTTCGCGCCCTACTATCTGAGCCGCCTCGGGCCGCTGTACGTGCTGACGGCGGCGCTCCTCGTCGTTTGGGCGCTCACTCTCAACGCGCGCGAGCCGCTGCGCTGCGATCTCGTCGACCTGCTGGCGGTGCTGGCGCTCGGGTGGTTGGTCGTCGGCGCCGCGGCCTCGCCGGCTCCCGCGATCGCCTGGCTGGGTTACTACAATCGCGGGACCGGCGTGCTCTTCTCGGCTGCCGTGCTCACGCTCTTCCTGGCCTCGCGCAGGTTGCTGCGCAGTCGCACCAGTCTGCTGACGCTCGCGCTGCTCGCGGCGGTGCTCGTGAGCATCGCCGGGCTCGTGGCGCTTGCCCAGGCGCTGGGTGCGCACACGATCCCGTGGCTGGGCGAGCACACATACTGGCCGCTGCCGACCTCATGGCCGGGGCGTATGACCGGCACCACCGGCAACCCCATCAACCTGGCGGGCGTGGGGCTGCTGGGCCTCTGGTTGGCGCTGCTTGCCGGCGGCGACGGAGGCTTCGCCGCCGGCCTCTCCGAGCGGCCCCGCCTGGCAGCGCGCGCGGTTGTCGCCGTAGGGGCGGCGTGCGGGCTCCTGGCGATCGTCCTCTCGGTGACCCGCGCGGCCTATCTCGGGGTGGCAGTAGCGCTGGTCGGCGTCGTCGTGCTGCTCGTTCGCCGCCGCCGCGCCCGGATTCTCATCGTCGTCGGCGTGGTGCTGGCCGTCCTGCTCGCCGGCGCCTTCGTCAGGCTCGCCGGCGGCCGCTCGTCGGGCTCGCTGGCCGGGCGCCTGGGCGCCACGCACACCCGTGCCGGAGCTCTCGACTCATCTGACAGAGTGCGCCTCAAGCTGTGGCATGAGGCCGTGGCCGGCATCGGCGACCGGCCGCTGCTCGGCTATGGGGCCGGTGCGTTCGTGGTCGCCGACCGGCTGCACCGGCCGCGTAGCCTGCGTGTGTCAGAGCCCTGGCAGGTGGCCAGCGACCCGCACTCGGTGCCTCTGCTTGTTGGGTCCACCAGCGGCGTGCCGGGCTTGCTGCTGCTGGGCGCCATCGTGGCGCTCACCGCGGCGGCGATCGGCCGCCATGTGTGGCGGGCGACTGCGCCGTTCGGTTTCGCCGGCGCGGCGGACGACTCTGCCGGCGCCCCGCCGCGCAACCCGGGCGCCAGTGCTGGGGACGAGGCAGACCAGTGGCCTGCGGCCGCCGGGCTCGCATACCTGGGGGCTGTGGGCGTCTTCCTGCTGGTCAGCCCCCTCGACGCTGTGACGGCCGTGCCGCTGGCGGTCATCGCCGGCGCGACGCTGGGCCGTCCCCGCGCCGACTCTTGCCTGACGCGCGAGCTGCAGCTTCCGGTTCGCCGACGCGGCGCGCTCGTACTGCGCGTAGCCGTCGTCGCTGTCGCCGTCGCGGTGCTAGCCGGTGTCGCGGTTCTCGTCGCTCAGTATTACCGGGCCGACCGGCAGATGGGCACCTATCAGCGAACCGGTTCCTTGACGGCGCTCGAGCATGCTGCGGCGCTCTTCCCATGGGAGCCGATGTATCCGCTCGAAGCCGGCGGCCGCCTCTGGCGCGCAGGCATGACGAACGGCGACCAGGCGCAGGTCTCGCGCGGTAACGACCTGCTCCGCGACGGCATCAGCCGGGACCCGACAGGGGCCATCGGCTACGCGGAGCTGGAACGTCTGGCGATCGCCCAGGGCAAGCAGGCTCAGGCGGCTCAGCCGGCTCGCGACGGCCTGCGCTGGAACCCCGGCCACCCAGTGCTCGAGGGCCTCTGGGCCTACGCGGCCGTGGATGTGCTCGTCAACCACGGTAGCCAGGCGCTGGCGCGCTCTATCGTCGACGCGGTGGTGGCTCTGCCGCCGGCCTCGCCGGACGCGTGGCACTGGATAGCCGCGGTGCGTGGCGCGCTGGGCGACAAGGCGGGCGCCACCGCGGCCACGGTGCGCGCCACGCAGATCGCCCCGCACATCTCCGACGCGCGCTACAAGCGGCGGCTCCTCAGCGGTCTCTGAGCGCCGCTTCTCTGGCGCGGGCGCCCACTTGACGTAGAATCGTCTGGGGCCATTTCCATCGCAAGGGGGGACCGATGGGCACGTTCGCACTCTACTCTCAGTCTCGGCGGGTGCTGGCGGCGCTCGCTCTGACGCTTCTCTTGGCCGTGCTCGCACTCGCGGGGCTGGCGCCGCCGGCGGCTCGTGGCGCCGACGCACGCGTCGTCGCCAACGCCGCCGGGCGCTACGACACCGTGGTTCTGCGCGATCTGGGCCACCGCACGGCTGCCCTGGTGTGCATGGTCGCAGACGGCGGCACCTTCACACCGCAGGAGCTGTGGCGCAGCAAGGCAGGCACCTTCGACGTCGGCAAGGCCAAGTTCGTCGTCGGTGACGTGAACGGCGACGGCATCGGCGACGGCATCGTGCTTTACGACTTGGGCAAGTCTCGTGCCCGCCTCTCTGTGTTCCTCAGCGACGGCAGCAAGGCGGTCGAGAAGACGGCCTGGACCTCCAAGCCCGGCGCGTTCTCCTGGTCGCGAGCGCGCCTCACGGTGGGCGATGTCAACGGCGACGGCTGCGACGACCTGGTCGCACTCTACGACCGCGGCCACGCGAGCGCGGCACTCTACCGCTTTGTCTCGCACGGGACGAAGTTCGTGCTCTCCACCGGGTGGAGAGCCCGTCGCGGCACCTTCTCGTGCGCTCGTGCGCAGCTGGCTGCCGGCGACGTGACCGGGGACGGCCGCGACGACGTGCTGATCCTGTACGGGGCGACCGCCACGTCGTCGCGCCTCTACGTCTTCGCCGCCACCGCCAACAAGTTCGTGAAGAAGACGTTCTGGCACGGCGCCTACGCCGCCGGCCGCGCCCAGCTAGCGGCCGGTGACGTCGACAGCGACGGCAAGTGCGACCTCATCTGCCTGTACCGCAAGCCCGACCTGACGGGCCGCCTCGACGTGTTTCTGTCGTCGAAGAAGGCCTTCGCCGGCCCGACTGCCTGGTACGACGGCGCCGGCGGCCCGCTGCCGGCCACGAACTGTCGGTTGGCGGCCGGCGACGTGACCGGCGACGGCCGCGCCGACGTGGTCATCGCGCAGCCCGCCGGCGACACCATATCCAGCGTGACGGCCTGTGTCGCAGGAGCGTCGGCGTTCGAGCCTCACGTCTGGTGGGAGGGTGACTGGACCTATCCGACCGTGCGCCTCGGCGTAGCGCCTTCGCCGGGCATGGTGATCTCCGACAAGGCCAAGGTGCTCGACCCCGGCTCTATGGGCGCCCTGCGCGCCGTGACCGCCGGCGGCACCATGACCTTCGCCGGCGAGACGGCTCAGCTCGGCCATGTGCACGTCGGCGACGTGCTGCTCGCGGCCCCCGACGCGAACTTCCCCGGCGGCATCTGCCGCAAGGTGACGGCCGTGACCGATCAGGGCGGCGGCCTGCAGGTGACCACGGCCCAGGCGACCCTCAGCGACGTCATCGACGAGGGCGAGGTCGCCTTCAGCAAGCGCATAGCGACCAGCGACCTCTCCCCGCAGGGCGTCGTCGCCCCCGGTGTACGACTCATCACCGGCCCGGCGCCGCCCGGGGTCTTGCCCGGGTCGCCTGGCCGCGAATTCACGGACGGCATCGGCTTCGACATCACGACGACGATCGCCGGCACGGCCGAGGTCGAGGGCGACGTGTGGCTCGACCCGACCACCTATCTCGACTGGAACATCGGCTGGACCGGGCTGAACAGCGCCGTCTTCACGCAGACGCTGGCCACCACGACCGACCTGAGCGTGAGCCTCAAGGCGTCGATCGACAAGGAGATCAAGCAGGAGATCTACAAGGAGCCGCTGGCCATCATCACCATCATGGTCGGGCCGCTGCCGGTCGTCATCACGCCGGAGTTCGAGGTGTACGTGGGCGCCAGCGGCAAGGCGACCGCCGGCATCACGGCGGGCCTCTCGATCAACACCGAGACCAGTGTGGGAGTCAGCTACGATGGCAAGGACTGGCACCACACGGAGACCGCCACCCACGAGATCACCTGGAAGAAGCCGCAGCTCTTCGGCGGCCTGGAGCTCAAGGGGTTCGTGGGCGCCGGCCTCTCGTTCAAGCTCTACGACGTGGTCGGCCCCTACGCCAAGCTCGAGCTGTTCGAGAAGCTCGAGGCCGACACCTCCGACGACCCGTGGTGGACATTGAAGGCGGGCCTCGACGCGGAGATAGGCGTCAAGGTCGAGGCCCTCGACATCACCCTGGCCGAGGTCGGCTACACGCTCCACCTGTTCGAGTTCGTCATCGACCAGGCGGGGTCCGGCACTCCCGGCGACGGGACGGGGACGTACCACTTGCCCAGCGTGCGCGGCAAGGTGCTGGACGCCGGTGACGCGACGACGGGGGTGGAGTCCGCCCTTGTCGAGCTGCACGAGGGCGCCGGAGCGCCCGACGGCCAGCTGGTAGACACGGCGGAGAGTGCCGGAGACGGCAGCTACGTGTTCTCCGGCATCGACGCCGGCGACTACACCGTAGTGGCGAGCAAGGACGGCTACGCCCAGAACTCGCGCGACACCACTGTCGTCGCCGACAACACTGCGACGGGCCAGGACGTGAGCATCGCGCGCGATGCGACCCAAGGCGTGAGCGGGACGGTGTACACGCAGCCCGGAGGCGCGCCGGTCGGGTGGGCCGATGTGTCCCTGCGCCAGGTCAGCGAGGGATGGTGGGGGTTCACCGAGATCGACTCCCTCACGACTGACGCCGACGGCACCTTCGAGTTCACGGGGGTGCCCCCCGGAGACTACTACCTCTACGCCTCCCACTCCGGCTACGACTGCTTCCCCGACCGCCGCGACGTCACGGTGGCCGCAGGCCAGATGACCACGGGGCAGGATCTGCACCTCGTCGCCTGGTCGGCTCAGGGGCTCGCCGGCCGGGTGACGTCGGCGCTGGATGGTAGCGGCGTCGAAGGCGCCGGGATAGAGCTGCGCGAGGGCTACGACGCCCCGTGCGGCTACCTGTACCGGACCACTACGACCGCTGCCGACGGCTCCTACGCGTTCACCGGCGTCGAACCGGGCGACTACACCGTCGTCGGCCACGAGACCGGCTACGTCGATGGTCAGTGCGACACGAGCGTCGCCAAGGCGACGGTCACGGTGAGCCAGGACTTCGAGATGGCCCCGTACGTCGCGGATGGGGTGGCCAGGTCGGTCGACGGCGCCGACTTCATCCGCTACCCGATGTTCGTCGGCGTCGTGGACGACCAGATGCAGTTCTTGAGCCAGGCGACCTACGAGCTGTGGTTCAAGCTACGCGAGGCCGTCTCGGGCACCATCGCCCAGGTGAGCTTGGGGTACGGCAATTGGCCGGGCGGCGCGTCGGGCAACGGGCCGATCATGGAGCTGGTCGTCAACAACCAGGGCAAGCTCGCCTTCTACGTCAATGAGGGCGGCAGCTCCGGGCCGATGCAGAACGACTGGCAGCGCATGGCGGCGTCCGACTGGGACGCTGGCGAGGTGGAGGCCCAGGTCGACAAGTGGTACCACCTCGCCGCCGAGTTCGGCCCGGACGGCCTCAAGCTGTTCGTCAACGGCGTGCTGCGCGCCAGTGACCCCACGTTTACCGGCGCCCCTGCGCCAGACTGGAGCGACGGCACGCTGTACGGCGGCTGGGTGAGTCTGGGGGACAACGACACGATCCTCCCCGGCGGCCCGTCGCCCTTGGCCTCGTTCAAGGAGCTGCGTGTCTCCGACTACGAACGGTACAGCGGCGACTTCGAGCCGCCCGATACGATGACCTCGGACGCCCACACGCTGTTGCTCGACCACCTGATCGGCGGCACCACCGGCGAGGACCACGGGATGGTGTGGGTGCCCTGACTTGACCGCGAGACGGGGAGTGGCGCAGCCACTCCCCGTCTCGTCAGGGTGATTCTCTGAACGCTCGGCCCTCTTCGTCAGACGCCCGGCGCCCAGCTTGCCTATCTGCTCGGACGTCAGCCCGGCGAAGAGCGGCGCCTCCCTGAGATCGTCCTCGAGCATTCGCGATGGCGCGGCGCCGGCCACGACTCAGAGGTCGAGCATGCGAATGTCGAGCCTGCTGAGCCGTTTCTCGTTCATGGCGTCCTCCGCGTCCGTTCGTGCCTTTCGGAGCGTAGCAGGGGTGCCGATGGCGGTCACCGGACTGCGTCTGCCGACTGCGCCACGCTTGACAGCGCAGCGGCGGCAAGGTATTCACATCCTACGATGTCAGGCCGTCCCCTCCGAGACCTCGGGACGGCGGTGTGAGTAGGTCGCCTCATTGAAGGGCACGTCAAGGAGGACCAATTGAAACGTCTTGTTGTCTTCGTCTCTGTGTGCGCTCTTGTTCTCGTATGGTTCGCCTTGGCCAGCGGTGGCGGCTTGGCCGCCTCGCCCGGCGCGGCCCCACTTGCTTCCGCCGCCGCGCCTGCCGGCTCGCCGGCGGCCGCGCCTGCTGCTTCGAGTTCTCGCACCGAAGCGGCCTGGACCTACGCCATCTACGACAATGGCGACAACAACCTGATGTACTGCTGGAAGCAGTTCACGCTGCCGGCGCTCGAGGCGCTGCCGGCCAACCCGGACGTGAACGTCGTGGTCATGCTCGACTATCGCAAAGTGAAGCAGGGCGTGAAGCTCCTCAAGATCTCGGGTCACGACGTCCAGGTAATAGCCTCCTGGCCCGACAGAGACTTCGGCTCGGGCAAGTCCTTCGCCTGGTTCCTCAGGCAGGTCCACACCCGCTTCCCCTCCCAGCACCTCGCCGTGGTGGGTTGTGACCACGGCTACGGCTGGCGCGGCTTCTCCTGGGACAGCACATCTGGCGACGACAACGTCACGATGTCCAAGCTGCGCGCGGCCATCACCGAGGCCGCCGTGCCGATCGACATCCTCTCGTTCGACGCCTGCAACATGGCCGACGTCGAGGCCATCTACGACATAGGCCTCACCGGCCTCGTCAAGTACGTGGTCGGCTCCGAGGAGGAGATCGACCAGGACGGCATCCCCTACGACAACGCCCTGCGTCCCCTGATCGACGATCCCAGCCTCACACCCGAGCAAGTGGCCAACGATACGGTCACGGGTTGGGGACGCTACTATCGGTCGGTGCGCTGCCAGAACTGGGACAGCCTGTCGTCGATCGACGTCAGCACGGTGATGGACGCTGCGCCGGACCTGACGGCCTGGGTGGCCAGACTGCACGCGGACCTGGGGCAGTACAAGGCGCGCTATCAGGCGGCGCTGCACCACAGCTACTACGCCTGGGGCTCGTGGCAAGTCGACCTCGCCGATGTGGCCTCGCGTCTGGCCAACGATCCGCAGATCGCCGACACGACCCTCAAGACCCTCTCGGCGACCGTGGCGGCCGACGCCCGGGCGGCCACACTGGACATCTGGAGCGGCTCCTACGCGAGTGCCTTCACCGGCATGACCCTGTGGTGGGGCGCCGGCTCGGACTGGCCTTACTACCGCAGCGACTACGCCAAGCAGGTCGCCTTCGGCCACCAGACCGGCTGGCTGAGCTTCCTCAAGGCGTGGAACGTGGGCAACCATGGGCTACCCGTCCATTGGCCGTACGCGGTCGACCACCGCTCGCAGTACGGCCTTCAGGACGTCGTCTTCACCGACGCCGACCACGGTTGGGCCACCGGCTACAACAACAAGAACAACCAGGCGCTCATTATGCGCACTACGGATGGCGGTGCGCACTGGAAGGTGTCCAGCCCACCGGCGTGGGACTGCTACACCATCTCGTCACTCTCGCCGCTCGACACCACGCACGCTTGGGCGGCCGGTAGCGAGGGCATCTCGAAAAGCACGATCGTGCGCACCACCGACGGTGGCGCCCACTGGCAGATGCTGCACACCGGGTCGAGGGAGTACCTGGAGTCCACCGACTTCGTCAACAAGCAGGACGGCTGGATCAGCGGCACCAACGGCACTTTGCTGCACACCACTGACGGCGGCGCTCACTGGAGCGGCCCGCACAGCGTGGGCAACACCGACTACTGGTCGGTCGACTTCACCGACGCCCAGCACGGCTGGCTCGCCGGCGGCGACGAGAGCTCGCTCACCGGTGTCCTCAAGCACACGGCCACCGGCGGCACGACCTGGACGCAACACACCGTCGACGGCGCCGTGCTCTACGCCGTCTACGGCGTCAGCGACGCCGAGGCTTGGGCAGTGGGCGGCGACCCGGCCGGCGGCCACGGCGTCATCCTGCACACCGCCGACAGCGGTGCCACCTGGCAGGTCAAAGACAGCGGACCCAGCCTGCCCTGGCTGGGTGACGTGACCTTCGTCAGCGCCACTGAGGGCTGGGCTGTCGGTGAGCAGGGTGCCGTGCTGCACACCACCGACGGCGGCACGACCTGGACGCCCGTGAACGTGGGCGCCACTGACGACCTCACCTCCGTCTGCTTCACCAGCGCCCTGAACGGCTGGATCGTCGGCGACGGCGAGGGCCTGCTGCACACCACGGACGGCGGCACCACCTGGACGCCGGTGCACGTGGCGGTGGCCGGAGCCGAGGGAGGTGCACGGCACGCGAAGCTCTAACAGGACTGCGCGCGACCTGCCGGTCGCCGAACCACGACCAGTCGATCGAGGAGGCGTCATGAAGTCGAACATCCTGCGTGCCGATCGTGCGTCGGGCCGGGCACTCGCCGGCTCGGCTCGCCGGTGGCGTCGGCCAGTGCCTGCTGCTTCGGTGGGCCTGGCGTGCCTGTGCGCGCTCGTCGCTCTGATGGTGTTTGCCGTGCCGGCGGCGACGGCCGGCACGCCGCCGGCCACCGACTGGACCGTCATGGTCTACATGGACGGCGACCAGAACCACGGTGACCTGAACCTCGAGCCCTGGGTCACGCACGACATCGACAAGGAGCTCGCCGTCACAGGCTCCAACGCGGACGTCCAGGTGGTAGCGCTGGCCGACCGTGGGCGCTACCCGAACAAGGCGGACGGCTCGTGGACGGGCGCTCGCGTGTTCCACATCACGCAGGGGATGAAGGCGACCGCTGAGAATGCGGCCGCCAACTGGGGCCAGACCGACATGGGCTCGCCGCAGACGCTCGTCAACTTCGTCAACTGGGCGCGCGCCAACTACCCGGCCAAACACTACGCGCTCTTCATGTGGGACCACGGCTGGGGCTGGTGGCCCGGCAACACCATGGAGGACGACACCAGCGGCGACTACATGGACATGGATGAGCTGCGCGGCGCCCTGCAGACCGTGGGCGGCGTCGACATGGTCGGCTGGGACTCGTGCTTCAGCCAGACGATCGAGGTCCAGGCGCAGTTCCGCGGCTTCGCCAAGGCCATGGCCGGCTCTGAGGACTCCATCGGCTACAGCGGCTTCGCCTACGACTACATCCTCCCCCGCTTGCAGGCCACTCCGACCATGGACGCCTACAAGCTCGCCATACTCGCCGCCAAGAGCATGAAGTGGCACCATGACAAGTGGACGCTCGCTTCCACGGCGGTGGCGCTCGACGGTCGCTGGGACACGCTCACGAGCGCCGTCAGCGACCTCGGCTGGGACCTGGCCATCCGGCTGCCCCAGGATCGTGCCGTCTTTGCCAAGGCCCGCAAGCAGGCGACAGTGCCGCTGCAGACCTACCCGGAGGTCCGCGATCTGTACGGTGCCGCCCAAGCGCTGAAGGCGCAGGTCGGCTCGAGCATGGTCAAGCAGGATTGCTCGCGGGTGCTGAAGGCAGAGCACAAGGCCGTGCTCTATGAGTGGCACGCCAAGAAAGAGGGCGCTCTGCACGGCCTGGCCATCTTCTGGCCGTCGTGGCCGGCACCGCCGGCCGCGGGCTCGAGCTTCTCGCAGTGGGTGAACTTCGCCTATTACTGCACCCAGCTCGAGTTCACCCGCCTCACGTACTGGGGCGACTTCCTGGCTGCTTGGGGACACTGACCCCGCTGCGCGCACAGCGATGACAAAGGGGCGGGCTTCCACCGGAAGCCCGCCCCTTTCTTCTGCGCGTCTCTGTGGCCGTCAGCTCGTGAACACCTTGCGCAGGTGCTCGACCACCACCCGGATCAGCGGTTGACGGTGCCTTCCCACGTGCTGATCTGCTTCTGCTTCTTGTCGGCCTCGGTGAACCAGCGCGTGGTCACGCACTTGGTCTCGGTGAAGAACCTGATGCCGTCCGTGCCCAACACGTGCAGGTCGCCGAAGAAGCTGTCCTTGTGGCCCGAGAAGGGGAAGAAGGACACCGGCACCGGGATGCCGACATTGATGCCGACCATGCCGGCGTGCGTGCGGCGGGCGAACTCGCGCGAGTAGTAGCCGCTCTCGGTGAAGATGCACGAGCCGTTGGCGTACGGGTTGTTGTTCATGATCTCGAGGCCCTGCTCGAAGCTCTCGACGCGCTTGATGAAGAGCACGGGGCCGAAGGCCTCTTCGCGGCCGCAGAGCATGTCCTCGGTGACGTTGTCGAAGATGGTCGGGCCTACAAAGTGCCCGCCCTCGAGGCCCGGGACGACGATGTCGCGGCCGTCGAGGACCAGGTCGGCGCCCTCTTCGATGGCCTTGTCGATCCAGCCCATGACGGACTTCTGGTGAGCCTCGGAGACGACCGGGCCGAGCTCCGTCTTGGGGTCGTAGGCGGCGCCGACGACGCGCTCCTGGGCGAACTTCTTCATGTAGGCGACGAACTCGTCGGCGACCGCATTCTCGACCACGCACACGGGCAGCGCCATGCAGCGCATGCCGGCGCAGCCGAAGGTGGAGTTGATGATGCCGCGGGCGGCGCGCTCGAGCGAGGCGTCGCGCAGCACGAGGCCGTGGTTCTTGGCCTGCGTCTGGCACTGGACGCGCTTGCCGTGCGCGGCCGCGATGGACATGACGTGCTTGCCGACCGGGGTGGTGCCGACGAAGCTGACGCCGCGCACGGCCGGGTGCTTGAGCAGGACTTCGGCCTCTTCCTTCTCGGCGGTCACCATGTTGACGACGCCCTTGGGCAGGCCGGCCTCGTAGAGCATGTCGATAAGCATGTGGCTCGTGAGTGGGACCGGGTTGGCGGCCTTGAGCACGAACGTGTTGCCGGTGGCGATGCAGAGCGGCAGCATCCAGCCGAAGGGGATCATGGCCGGGAAGTTGAACGGCGCGATGCCGGCGAACACGCCGAGCGGCTCGCGATAGCTGACCGTGTCGTGGCCGGTGGCCACGTTCATCAGCGACTCGCCCTTCATCAGCATGGGGGTGGCCACGGCGACGTCGACGGCCTCGATGATCTTGATGACCTCGCCGCGGGCCTCGTCGAGGTTCTTGCCGAGCTCGGTCGAGACCAGCGTGGCGATCTCGTCCATCTTCTCGAGAAGCATCGGCCGCCAGCGGAAGAGCACCTCGGTGCGCTTCTGGATGGGCAGGGTGGCCCAGGGGCCGAAGGCAGCGTGGGCCGACTCGATGGCTTCGGTGACCTCGGCCTCGGTGCACATGGGGGTGCGGGCGATCACTTCGCCGGTGTTGGAGTCGGTGATGTCTAGAAAGGTGCTGCTCTGGGACTGCTTCCAGACTCCGTCGACGCAGTACCCTAGCGTCTTCACTGTTGATGCGACCTGTGCCATGGTGGTTCCTCTCGTGGATTAGGCCCCCGCGCTTCCTCTTGGGGACGGCGCGGGGATAAAGGGACTCTCGAGTACGATCAGACAGGCATCACTTGGTGATGTCTTACCACCTCCCACGATCGAATCGAGCGCGTTTGTGCTTAGTCGGTGTGCGCGGGCAAAGACGGGAGCGCCCGCAGAGAGAGCCCGCGCGACTCTAAGTGTACGGGGGACCCGCCCAAAACGGCAACCGTGGTGCGGCGGACACGGGGATGAACATGGGTTGGGCGGGGCGCCGAAACGGCGCCCCGCCCACTCAGCTGTACTTCACCCGCGGGTCGAGCCAGGTGTAGGCGATGTCGGTCAGCAGGTTGGCGATCACGATCAACAGGGCGGCGAACACCACCGTGCCCATGATCATCGGCGTGTCCTGGTTGAGGATCGCCTGCCACGCCTGCTGCCCGATCCCGGGGATGCCGAAGACGACCTCGATCACGAGCACGCCGCCGAGGAACCAGCCGATGTCCATGCCGAGCAGCGTGATGATCGGCGACCAGGCATTGCGCAGGATGTGGCGCTGCACCACCGTGCGCTCGGGCAAGCCCTTGGCGCGCGCCGCCTTGACGTAGTCGGTGTTGAGGATGTCGAGCATGCCCGAACGCAACATGCGCGAGTACCAGGCGGCGCCTCCCAGCCCGAGCGTGAGCCCTGGCAGCACGCCGGACCATGGGTGTCCCCAGCCGGAGTAGCCGCCGAGCGGGAACACGTGCCACTTGAAGGCGAAGGCGTACATGAGGATCATGCCCAGCCAGAACGAGGGTGCGGCGATGCCGAGCAGGCTGAACACGGTAAAGGCCCGGTCTCGGAAGCTGTACTGCCGCAGCGCCGAGATCATGCCGATGGGGATGCCGATGAGCAGTTCGAAGAAGATGCCGAAGACGGCGATCATCACCGTCGCCGGGAAGCGTTGCCAGATGGACGTCGCCACCGGCAGCTGCGTCTGGTAGGAGAAGCCAAGGTTGCCGTGCAGCAGGTGCCACTCGTAGATGCCGAACTGCTCGTACACCGGCTTGTCGAAGCCGTACTCCTTGGTGATGCGTGCCAGCACTTCGGGGCTGGCCTTGGTGCCGGCGATGCTCTTGGCCTTGTCCGCCGGCACCGCATACACGAGCAGGAACGTGATCAGACTCACGAAGAAGAGCACGACGACCATCCACAGGCAGCGGCGCACGAGGTACTTACCCACGGCGTCGCCCCGGGGTGGTGGTGAGGGGGCGGCGCGGCCGCGCCGCCCCCTCGATCAGCTGTCGTTCCTCTGTCACTTCTTCCAGTAGTCCTGATACTCGAGCTGCCAGATCGGGTGGATGTAGAAGCCGCCGACGCTGTCGGAGATCATCGTGTTGAAGACGGGCTGATAGAGCGGTGCGGTGGGCGCCTGCTCCATGATGATCTTCTGCATCTGGCGGAAGAGGTCGATGCGCTTGGTCTGGTCGGTCGTCTTCTGGCTCTCGGCGTAGAGCGCCTCTACCTGCGGGTCCCACCACCAGCTGGCGTTCTCGCCGCCGTCCATGGTGGCCTGGGCCTTGCTGAACAGGACGCCGACCCAGTCGGACGGGTCGGGGAAGTCCATGTACCAGTCGGAGAGCCCGAGCGGGATCGGGTTGCCCATGGTCATCGTCAGCGTCCAGTAGGAAGACTGGTCCATCACCTTGATGGATGCTTGGATGCCGACCTGTGCGAGGTCGTTCTGCAGCGACTGGGCGATGCGCGGGAACGGGTCCACGTTATGGGTGTAGAAGGTCGTCTTGAAGCCGTTCGGGAACCCCGCCGCGGCCAGCAGCTGCTTCGCCTTGGCCGGGTCGTAGCTGTAGAACTGTGCCGTGGGATCGTAGCCCGGCATGCCCTGGGGGTATATCTGGTTGAGCGGCGTGCCCTGGCCGGCGAGCAGCTTCTTCAGCTTCGCCGTGTCGACGGCGTAGTTGACCGCCTGCCGCACCTTGACGTTGTCGAACGGCTTGATCTTGGTGTTCATGAAGACGTAGTACCAGGCGATCTGCGGAGCACCCATGAGATTCTTGCTCCACTTCGGGTCGCTCTTGACGCGCATATAGTCGGCGGCAGGCACGCCGTCGCCGAGTACGTCGATGTTGCCACGCTCGAGCTGCAGGAGTGCCGTGCCCGGGCTGGCGCCGAACTTGAAGCGGACGCCGTCGAGCCACACCTTACCGGCGTCCCAGTAGTTCGGATTGCGCACGAAGTCGATCTCCTGGCCCGGCGTCCACTTGCTGAACATGAACGGGCCGGTGCCCAGAGGATGATGCGCGTACTGACTGCCCCACTTCTCGACCGTCGCTTTGTCGAGCACTTCGGTGAAGTTCATGGCGATCTTGTAGAGGAAGGTCGGATCGGGTTGCGTGAGGGTGATCGTCAGCGTGTGCGGATCGGCCACCTTGATGCCGGTGATCTCCGTCGCCGTGCTCTTCGGGGCGTCGTAGGCCTTGGCGCCGACGATGCCTTCGTAGAACGTGATCGCCGGCGCCTTGGGCAGACGCATCATGCGCTCCACGCTCCACTTCCAGTCCTCCGCCGTCACGGCGCGGTTGACCGGCGGTGCGAACTTGGCGTCCGTGCGCAGATGGAAGGTGTACGTGAGGCCGTCGGCCGAGAGGCCGCCGTTCTGCGTCGTCGGCACCTCAGTGGCGAGGTCCGGAACGAACTTGGTGCCGGCCTCGCCTGCTGCGGGGGCGTACTTGATGAGCGTGTCGTACATCGCGTTCTCCATGCCCATCGACTTGACTTCGTACTGGATCGCCGGGTCGAGCCCGGACGGCTCGCCCTGCCAGGCGACGTTCAGTATGCCGCCCTTCTTGGGTGTGCCGGTGGCGCCGCCTCCGCCCCCGCCGCTTTTCGAGCCGCAGCCCGCTACGACGAGCGCCAGTGCGACCACGAGCATGAGCGTGGCCCCCAGCGGCATTCTCCATCGTCTCATCTTGACTCCCTTCTCACCCCTTGTGGCCTCGACGCAGCGAGGCTACTGCTTCCAGTAGTGTGCCGGGTCGAGCTCATAGACCGGATGCAGGTAGAACCCGCCCAGCGTCTTGGAGCACATCGTCGTCTCGATCGGCGCGTACAGCGTCGCGTACGGCGCTTGGTCGAGTATGTACTTCTGCATGTCGTCGTACTTGGCGAGGCGCGTCTGCGGGTCGGTCATCGCTTGCGCCTCCGTGAACATCTGCTCGAGTTGCGGGCTCCACCAGAAGCTCGAGTTCATGCCGCCTGCCACGGCGCTCGCCTTGCTGAACAGCGGCCCGATCCAGTCGGACGGGTCGGGGTAGTCCATCCACCAGCCGAAGCTGCCCATCGTCGACTTGCCGGGCTGGCCCTGGAACGTGTAGTAGGCGTTGTTGCTCATCGTGCGCAGATCGGCCTGGATGCCGACGGCCGCCAGGTCGTTCTGCACCGACTGCATGAGCTTGGGGTCGGGGTCGACGTTGTCGGTGTAGAGCTGCGTCTTGAAGCCGTTGGCGAAGCCGGCCTGGGCGAGCAGCGCCTTCGCTTTGGCGGGGTCGTAGCCGTAGTACTTGACGCCCTCCTGGTAACCGGGCATGCCCGGTGGATAGACCTGGTAGAGGGGGACCGCCTGCCCGGCCTGGAGCTTGACGAGCTTGTCGCGATCGATCGCCCACGAGACCGCCTGGCGCACCTTGACGTTGTCGAACGGCTTGGAGAGCACGTCCATGTACAGGTAGCTGATGGCGATCAGCGGTTGGGAGACGAGGTACTTGCTCCACGTCGGGTCGTGCTTGATGCGCACGATGTCCGACGGCGGCACATTGTCGCCCAGCGCGTCGACCTCGCCGCGCTGCAACTTGAGCAGTGCCGTGGACGGGTTGAACGACATCATGTAGTCGATCTCGTCCGCCCACACGTGACTCGGATCCCAGTAGTTGGGATTGCGCTTGAGCGCGATCTCCTGACCCGGTTTCCAGCTCACGAACATGTAGGGACCAGTGCCCAGCGGGTGATGGCCTATGTTCTTGCCCCACTGGTCGACCCACTCCTTGGGGATCACGTCGCAGAACTCCATCGTGACCGCGTTGAGGAAAGAGAGGTCGGGGCTGTCGAGGTGGATCTGCACGGTGTAGTTGTCGGGCGTCGTGATGCCGGTCACGTCTTTGGCCTTGCCCGAGTTGAAGGCCTTGGCGCCGGTGATCTTCAGGTAGAACGACTGGCCCGGCGGCACGGGCGTCGTTTTGGGGTCCAGCACCCGTTCGATGCTGTACTTGAAGTCCTGGGCCGTGACCTCACGACTGATAGGCGGCTGGAACTTGATGCCGTGCTTCAGGTGAAACGTGTAGGTCTTGCCGTCGGCGCTGATGCCGCCGTTCTGCGTGCTCGGCACCTCGGTGGCGAGGCACGGGATGAGCTTGGTGCCCTCCATCCCCGGCTTGGGGTCGTACTGCAGGAAGCTCTGGAAGATGCAGTGCTCCACGCTCCAGTCGATCACGTTCCAGGCGATCGCCGGGTCGAGACTCGACGGCTCGGAGTAGTACGAAAGCGTGATCGTGCCGCCCTTCTTGCCGTTGCCCGTGGACTGCCCGCCATTGCCGGCGCTCTTGCCGCCGCAGCCGGTGGCCGCGACCGCCAGCCCCACGAGCGCGAGCACGGCGAGGACGGTGATCGTGCTCCTGCGTTGTGCCATCGGTCTCATGGCTCCCCTTTCCCCCAGGTTTCTCGACAGAGTGCTCGGTGTCGGGCTTCTCATGCTCAGCGCCGCCGTTGCTGTGGGTCAAAGGCGTCGCGCAAGCCGTCGCCGACCAGGTTGAAGGCCAGCACGGTCATCGTGATCGCCAGACCCGGATAGATCACCAGGTGCGGTGCCGAGAGGTAGTAGTTCTGGCCGTCGGAGATCATCTGGCCCCACGAGGGCGTCGGCGGCTGCACGCCGAGGCCGATGTAGCTCAACACGGCCTCGAAGAGCACCGTGGTGGCGATGCCCAGGCTCGTGTAGACGATGATCGGCGCCACGAGGTGCGGCAGGATGTGACGGAAGAGGATGCGGCGATTGGTGCAACCGGTGAGCCGCGCCGCATCAACGAACTCCTTCTCGCGGATGCTCAGCACCTCACCGTGGATGACGCGCGTCATCGGCGTCCAGTACACGATGCCGATGACCACGACGAGGATCCAGAGCCCGGGCTTGAGCACCGAGATGAGCGCCATGGCGAAAAGGTAGATGGGGAAGGCCATCATCACGTCGGTGGCGCGCATGATGAGGGTCTCGACCCAGCCACGGAAGTAGCCGGCCATGAGGCCGAAGATCACGCCCAGCACCAGCGCGAAGCCGTTGGCGCAGATGCCGATGACGAGCGACACGCGGGCGCCGTAGATGATGCGCGAGAGCAGGTCGCGGCCGAGCGTGTCGGTACCGAGCAGGAAGTGGCGGCTCGAGCCGACCGGCATGCCGTCCATGGTCAAGCCGCTGTCGTACTGCGTCAGCGGGCTGTGCGGCGCGATCCACTTGGCGAAGACCGCGACGATCACAAGCAGCACGACGGTGACCAGCCCCGCGAGGGCGAACTTGTCCTTGCGGAAGCGCAGCCAGACCTCCTGCCAGGCCGAGCGGTGCTCGATCAGGGGGCTGTCGGCGTCCCAGGCGGCGCCGATGTCCTGCAGGTTGACGCCCTCGCCGGTGGCGACGGGATCGCGCATCGCTCCACCTGGCAGGTACGCCATCACTCGTCACCCCCCTTGATGCCGGCGGCCGTCTCGACCAAGCTGTCCTCGCCTGCCTTGATATGCGGGTAGCCGTCTGCCGTGATCAGGTGGCAGGCGGCCCAGTGGCCTGGTCGCACCTCGAGCAGTGCCGGGTCGTCCACGTCGCAGCGTCCTTCCAGGGCCACCGGGCAACGAGTGTGGAAGTGGCAGCCCTTGGGCGGGTCGGCCGGGCTGGGCACGTCGCCGGTGAGCACCACGGCGCGGCGGTGTTCTTCGGCCTCCGGGTCGGGGATCGGCACGGCGCTGAGCAAGGCCTGCGTGTAGGGGTGCATGGGCTCGCCATAGAGCAGGTCGTTGGCGGCCAGCTCGACGATGCGTCCCAGGTACATGACGGCGACCCGGTCCGAGATGTGGCGCACCACGGAGAGGTCGTGGGCGATGAACAGGTACGTCAGCGAGAACTTGCTCTGCAGGTCCTTGAGCAGGTTGATGATCTGCGCGCGGATGCTCACGTCGAGCGCTGAGATGGGCTCGTCGCAGACGATGAAGTTGGGCTCGACGGCCAGGGCGCGCGCGATGCCGATGCGTTGCCGCTGGCCGCCGGAGAACTCGTGCGGGTAACGGTTGAGCGTGTTGGGGTTCAGGCCTACGAGCTCCAGAAGTTCGCGCACGCGCTGCTGGCGCAGCTTGCGCGAGGGCTGCATGTGGTGCACCAGCAGCGGCTCGCCGACGATGTCGGCCAGCGTCATGCGCGAGTTCAAGCTCGCGTACGGGTCCTGGAAGATCATCTGCATGCTGCGCCGCTGGGCGCGGAGCTTGCGGCCCCGGAGCCGCGCCAGGTCGGCGCCCTCGTAGAGCACGTGGCCCTCCGTAGGCTTGATGAGCTGCAGGATCGCGCGCCCGGTGGTGGACTTGCCGCAGCCCGATTCGCCGACAAGACCCAGCGTCTCGCCGCGCAGCACGTCCAGCGAGATGCCGTCCACGGCACGTACGGCGCCGATCTGGTGGCGAAAGACGATGCCGCTGGTGATGGGGAAGTAAACCTTGAGGTCGCGCACGCCCACCAGCGCGCCGTTGCCGCTGGCGCCGCTCGCGTGGTTGCCGCCGTTCGCGCCGCCCTCCCCGCCGCTGTCTTCGAACACCGCGCTCACGCCGGCACCTCGGCCAGCAGTGCCTCGGAGTGGAAGCAGGCGGAGAGGCGGCCGTCGGTCGTCGCGAGCAGCTCCGGAGCGGCCGCCCAGCACTCCTCGCTGGCCAGCCAGCAGCGCGGCGCGAAAGCGCACCCGGGGGGCAGGTGCGAGAGGTCGGGCGGCAGACCTTCGATCGACTGCAGGCGCTCCGTGCGCGGCTCGTCCAGGCGTGGCACCGAGCGCAGCAAGCCGACGGTGTACGGATGATGCGGATGGGCGAACAGCGGCTTCGCCGGCCCTACTTCGACGAGCCGGCCTGCGTACATCACCAGGATGCGCCGGCACATGCCGGCCACCACACCCAGATCGTGGGTGATGGTGATGATCGCCGCGCCGGCGTCTTCCGAGAGACGCTTCATCAGGCGCAGGATCTGAGCCTGGATGGTGACGTCGAGGGCTGTGGTCGGCTCGTCGGCCAGCAATAGCTTGGGATCGCAGCTCAGGGCGATGGCGATCATCACGCGCTGGCGCATGCCGCCCGAGAACTGGTGCGGGTAGTCGTGGATGCGCTGCTCAGCCTTGGGGATGCCCACGAGCTGAAGCAGCTCGACAGAGCGCGTGACCGCTTCCCTGTGGCTCATGCCGAGGTGCAGCTCGAGACCCTCGGTCATCAAGCGCTCTATCGAGAGCACGGGGTTGAGTGACGTGACCGGGTCCTGAAAGATCATGGCGATGTCGCGTCCGCGCACGGGGCGGACCTCTTTCTCGGGCAGGGCCAGCAGATTGCGCCCCTGGAACACGATACTGCCGCTCACAGCGGCGTTGCTGAGCATGCGTGTGAGGCCGAGGATGGCCGAGGCGGTGACGCTCTTGCCACAACCCGACTCGCCCACGAGGCCCACCAGCTCGCCGGGAGCCACGGAGAAGCTCACGTCCTGCACGGCGTGGACGATGCCCTCCTGTGTGGTGAAGTCCACAGTGAGGCCGACGACGTCGAGGAGCGTATGGTCAGCACCTGCCATTAGTGCGCCTAGCATAACTTCAGGAGGCCGGGTTTGCGACACCGTCGGGAGGGACGGGGG
>Ga0247847_1000071_pt1:0-12500 | contig 34296 bp, 27 predicted proteins | sample PFST25metaG_FD_186002 | JGI IMG/M metagenome (GOLD analysis project Ga0247847, IMG submission 186002) | Peat soil microbial communities from Stordalen Mire, Sweden - P.F.S.T25 | ecosystem: Environmental > Terrestrial > Soil > Wetlands > Peat | place: Sweden: Norrbotten County, Stordalen...
CGCTGTCGTTGGTGACCCAGATGTGGCTGCCATCGAACGCCACCCCCACGGGCTCGTTGAACCCGTAGGAGCCGCCCGAGAGCGTCTGCACCCAGGAGCCGTCGCTGGCGTTCAGCTCCGTCACCGAGGTGTCGTTGTTATTGGTGACCCAGATGTGGCTGCCATCGAACGCCACCCCGAAGGGGTCGTTGAACCCGTAGGAGCCGGCCGAGAGCGTTCGTACCCAGGAGCCGTCGCTGGCGTTCAGCTCCGTCACCGAGTTGCCGTGGTCGTTGGTGACCCAGATATGGCTGCCATCGAACGCCACCCCGAAGGGGTCGTTGAACCCGTAGGAGCCGCCCGAGAGCGTCCGTACCCAGGAGCCGTCGCTGGCGTTCAGCTCCGTCACCGAGTTGAACCCGGAATTGGTGACCCAGATGTGGCTGCCGTCGAACGCCACCCCCACGGGGGAGATGAACCCGTAGGAGCCACCCGACAACGTTCGCACCAAGGAGCCGTCGTTTGCGTTGAGCTCCGTCACCGAGTTCCCGGTGTAGTTGACAACCCAGATGTGGCTGCCGTCGAACGCCACCCCGTAGGGGTGGTTGAACCCGTAGGAGCCGCCGGCAAAGTTGGCGCCGTACCAGTTCAACTCTGCGACCTGCGTCAGGTTGAACCCCATCCCTGCCGGCCCGGTCGGTCCGGTTGAGCCGGTCAGGCCGGTCGGTCCCTGAGCGCCGGTGACACCGGTTGGGCCGATGGTACCGGTGGGGCCGGTTGGGCCGGCGGCTCCGGCTGGCCCAGTGGCTCCGGTTGCGCCGCTGCCCGGACCGGTAGCACCGGTATCGCCCTTCGGTCCTTGAGCACCCTGCGCGCCTGTGGCTCCAGTGGATCCAGCGGCGCCCGTGTCTCCTTTGGCTCCGGTGTTGCCCTTCGCTCCCTTAGCGCCCTTGAGCTTATGGAGCACGCTTGGCTTGATCTGCTTGGTCGAGGTGATCAGGTAGTGGCTTTGTATCGCGGCCGCGGCGCCGCCGCCCAGCGCAAAGAAAAGGGCAGCGATCGCGATCGCCATGGACGGGGATGGCCACCGGAACTTCGGTTTCATGAGTTTCTCGCTTTCTCGGAGGACCGCCCAAATGGGCGCACGCAGAGGGCTACCGATGCTAAGCGGAACCTAATCCCCTCACGGATACGCGTCAACGTCAGGTTCTAGATCGGGCAAAACCTTGGACTTCTGTCACCGGCAGAGGCTCGAAGCTGATGAGCACCCGGTTCGCATTGTGCAAGGTACGGCCCAAAGCCCGATTTTCCAGGAGTAACGCGAACAACAAAAGTGCTAGGTACGAACCCCGACCTCTGTCGCCGGATATATGGCGTATGAAGTGCCCTGGCTTTCCTCGAGGCCACCGGCTTTTCATGGCATTAAAGAGATAAGTCGAGCGGGCGACGCCGGGCGCGCTACCGCTCGACCTTGACGTAAGCCACGGCGTTGCCGCGGTTGCTGCCGCACAAGAGTTCGAGGAAGCCGAGGCCAGGAGTATCGGAGCGCTGGATCTTAAGTACCGCCCTCACCGTGTCTCCTGTGCGATGCAGTGGTTCGACGCGCCGGAACTTGTGCATGGCTGAATGCTCCAACTCGTAGCTGTCGTACCAGATCATCTCGTCGCGTTGACCCAAGAGAGGAGGACAGTTTACGCCCGTGACATCGATTCTCGAGCCAGGGCGTCCGCGATGGGCAGACAAGATCAGACGCAGCTTTCGGGATCCGGATGTCGTAGTTGCGGCGCTGGTCGCGCCGCTGGTCGTGGCATGGATTCGAGCGGACCCGCAACCGCAGGCGACGACCCCGATTACGGCGATAATCGAGGCGACTCTTAGTCCACCCCAACCCACCCGTCGTGAGCGCTTTGGTACCGAGGTCGAATGTGCCGTGGATGCCATCATGCGTTACGAAGCTTACTGTCTGTCATGACGAAGAACGCTCGCTAGGAACGGCTCGCTGCGCCGAGAGCGGACGCGCTTCCAGCCTCGTAGACGCCGCGCCGAACCCTTTTGAAGCGAGGATTCTCACGAATCGCTCCAGCCGAGAGTGCTGCCTTAATCGATTTCCGAGGTAGGGGTTCTCCCAGCAGAGCCTCGGCCGCCGCGTGCTCGAGACGCTCGGCCGTGAGCCCGAGTGGACGAGGAAGCTCGCCGAGAGCGAACTCCGTCGTAGGGTCGTCGATGTCGAGCGAGACGGCTACGTGAGGCCGGAGCGACTCACGCTCAAGGAGATGGTCGAGCGCTTCCAGCGCGACTACCTACCCGCCCGCAATCTCAAGAAGTCGACCATGCTCCACTACCAGGGCGACCTGCGCCGGCACCTCATCCCGGCACTCGGACGCCACCTCTTGACAGAGCTCGAGCAACACCCCGAGCTGATCGACCGCTACATCGTCCTAAAGAGCGCGCAGGGGCTCTCGCCGAAGACGATCGGTCATCACCTGCGCACCCTCTCGCTCGTCTTCAAGGTCGCCCAGCGCTGGCGCCTCGTGCGCACAAACCCCTGCACCCTGATCGAGCGCCCGCGCGTCGAGGAGGCCGAGATGCAGGTGCTGACAGAGATCGAGATCGCGCGCCTCATTGCCGCCTACCACCAGCTCGAAACCGAAGCCGAGGAGGCGGACAGCCTCTGGTGGGCGATCTCGCGTCGGCTTGTCCTCGTTGCCCTCGGGACAGCCATGCGCCGCGGCGAGCTGCTTGCGCTGCGTTGGCAGGACGTGAAACTCCTCGATGGGCTCGTCCGGGTCGAGCGGAGCTACGTCCGAAACGAGATGACGACGCCGAAGAGCCGGGCTTCACGGCGCACGATCGAGCTCGGGCCGCGTATACGCGCCGCGTTCGAGGAGCAGTGGGAGCAAACGTCGTACCGAGCCGACTCAGACATCGTCTTCTGCCACCCGCAGATCGGTACGCCGCTCGATGCCTCCAAGCTCTCCCGCTGTTACCTGCGCCCGGCGCTTAAGAGGGCCGGCATCGAGAAGCCTTTCCGCCCTTGGCACGACCTCCGTCATACCGCCTTGACGCACGAGGCGGCGGCCGGCAATCCGCAGGCCTACATCCAGCTCAAGGCCGGGCACTCACAGGGGACGATCACCGAGCGCTACATCCACGCCGCGCAGGTGCTCTTCCCAGGCGCCGCGGCACGTGCGGAGGAGCGGATGTTTGGCAGCGCTTAACTTCCCCCTGCCCCTGTCGGCCCTTTGAACCATTAACCGTTCCGGGTAGCGCTCCAGTTGACCGGCCCCAGCGTGATGGTCGAGCCCATATACACTCCATTCGTTGCCTCGTTGCACGTCGGCCACCAGCGGTCGATGCTCATCGATCCACCTGCGCTGGTCGCGCTGTGGAACGTGCCGGAGACGTTCCCCGCATCGACGCCGGTCCCGTCTGAAATCAGACCCTTAGCGCTGAATTGATCGTTCGCTTCAGTAGTTGAAGCCGGGAAATAAAAAGTGTCCGATATTGATTGAACGAGTCTGCAACCTACGGTCTCGCCGGACGCCGCGATTTCGATATTTTCAACTTGATTACCGGATACCGAGAACGAGATACCATCGCCCTTCCAAAGGCCGGGCTTTGGCGTCGAGCTGCCGCTTGTGGAGCTGCCACTCTTCGCTTTGACCACCTTGAAGGTGAGGAGTTTGCTCCCCGTGTCGACCGAGAGCTTGAGCCGGTAGCTACCGACCTTGACCGACTTCCCTGCGAAGAGCTTCTTGACCGTGACCGTGTGGGAGCCCCTGAAGCTTCCCGTCTTCTTGACGCTCTTGACCGTCACCCACTTGATGCCCTTCTTGAGGGTGAGCAGGTAGTTAAAGTGCTTGCTCGGAGCCGTAAATCTGTAGATGAGCTTGACCGAGCCCGCCTGGGGGCTCGTAAAGCTCGTCGTCGTCAGATGGGCAGAGATCTTTGCGTTGGAGGCGGTGGCGGTTGATAGGTGAGCACTAGGAGCGGCGGCGGCAGCAGCGCCAACCGATAGCAAGACGAGTAGGCAGCCTAGGAGAAAGCCGGAGAAGCGAAGGCGCGCAAGAGCACTGGAGGTCATTGCGCTAGTCGAGAGCAAAGAAGCCATTTCGCTACCTCCGTTAGTGAGCGATCTCGAAAAACCGGATTGGCAAACGGGAGACGAGTCGGACTTTACGTGTCTCAAGCGCTCGAATCAAACCCGCTCGAGCAGATCTCGAGTGGAGCAGCCGGGCTGGCCTTCGTCTGCTCACATTTATTCCTAAGATCGGACGGAGTGGAGTCGCCTACGAATCTTGTGTCTCGATTGGGATCGACCGCCCAGGCATCGATGTCAGCCTGGAGCGCGTGAGAGCGGATTACCGCCCAGCCCCATTTGAGCCAAGCGCTATCGAAAAGCCCGTCTATGCAGTCTCAGCGGACAAGCCTACTCCTCCCCACACAACGCAGAGGGAACGGCTCAACCATGAGCCCTAGCGCGCTTACTCGCTGCTCGGGCAAAAGAAAGGCAAAGAACCGTGTCCCCGATTGCTCTCGAAACGACGAAAGCCCTACGCTTGCAGGGCTTTCTCAGCTCCCCGGGTAGGACTCGAACCTACAACCCTCCGGTTAACAGCCGGATGCTCTACCAATTGAGCTACCGGGGAAGGCAGTCAACTCCGGGATTCTAGCTAGGCAAACTCGCGGATCGCCGCCCTTACTCGTGCAAGCTGGCGCTGAAGCTCTGGCAGGTGAGCTTCGTCAGCGCTCACGAGCTCGCGCTGAAGCTGGCGCTCGCGCAGGCGGAGCAACAGCTGCTCGGCGGTTTGCTTGTCGATCTCGGCGGCGCTGGCGCGCGCGTCGAGCTCGGCCACGAGACCGATCACCTCGTCGTCGGCCGTCTCGGGCGGATCGATCAGGTACTCGCGCACGCGCCGGTGCAGCTCGTCGTCGAAGTGCTCGGGCGAAAGTTCCGAAAGCATCTGATTGAGGTCCGGGTGCGCGACCACTCCGGCCAGGGCGTCACGCTCGCGGCGGGCGCCGGCCTCGAGCAGGTGCGGCGAGATGCCGATCGCGGCAGCGCCTGCCGCTCCTCTTCGTGCTGCGCGTGGCGCCAACCCCGACTGCACCTCTTTCGGTAAATCGAGCTTGTCGGATAGAAAACGGAGGGCGCGTTGCCGCTCGGGCGAGTCCTCGAAGCGGCCCAGTAGCTCGCGCACCCGCACGAAGGCCTCCTGACGATCGGGCGCGCGCTCGATCTCGATCCGAACGCGGTAGCCGAGATAGCTCTCGGCCTCTTCCAACCTCTGCTCGAACCCTTCGGCGGCGTCGGCCGGATCGAGCCCGGGCGGAAGAGTGACCACGCGCACGTCGAAGCCCTGGGCGGTGGCCAGCTCCATTCCGCGCAGCGTCGCTTCCTGCCCGGCGGCGTCGGCGTCGAAGCAGAGGTAGAGGCGGCGACAAAGCCGCCCGAGCTCCTTTAGCTGGCGCTCGGTGAGGGCGGTGCCCATCGAGGCCACAACCGGCTCGAGCCCGCTCTGGCGCACGGCGATCACGTCGGTGTTCCCCTCCACCACCACCGCCCGCTCCTGCTTGGCGATCGCGCGCCGGGCCAGGTGCAGGCCGTAGAGAATGTTCGACTTGTGGAAGAGGGCGCCCTCGGGCGAGTTGACGTACTTACCGCGAAGGGGGTCGTCGTCCAACAGCTTGCGCGCGCTGTAGCCGAGCACTCGACCGCGCGCATCGGCAAGCGGGAACATCAGGCGGAAGGTGAAGTAGTCCTTGCCGCGCCGGTTGGCCAGGCCGGCTGCGGCGAGCTCCTCTGCCGTAAAGCCCTTCTGCCTGGCCTTGGGAACCAGGCCCGAGCCGCCCGGTGAGAGCCCGAGGCGAAACTCCTTGCAGACCTCCTCGCCGAGCTTGCGCGATGCGAGGTATTCGCGCACCGAGGCGCCCGCTTTCGTCTCCCAGAGGTAGCGCTCGTAGTAGTCGGTCGCCAGCTCGAGCAGCTCGAGCAGGCGGCTGCGCCTCTCGCGCTCCCGCTCGGCGGCGGGCGAGGATTCTTCCCGCTCGATCTTGACGTTGAAGCGGTCGGCTAGCCACTCCACAGCCTCGTTGAAGTCGAGCTGCTCGGTCTCGCGCACGAAGGTGATCACGTCGCCGCGGGCGCCGCAGCCGAAGCAGTAGTAGAGCTTGTCGGCGGCGTTGACCGAGAAAGAGGGCGTGCGCTCCTCGTGGAAGGGGCAACGACCCGTGTAGCGACCACCTACCTTGCGCAGGGCGGTGCGCGCCGAGACCAGCTCGACCATGTCCGCGGCGGCCTTGACCTCGTTGACGGTCGTGTCCGAGATCCTGGCCATCAGACGCGGTCGAAGAGGGTGAGCGCGAAGCGATCGGTCATGCCCGCAAGGTAGTCGGTGGCGTTTTCGACCGCATCGCTTCCTCGCCCCTCCTTCTCGGGAATCTCCTCGGGATGATCGAGCAGGTAGGCGAAGAGAGAGCGGACGACCAGCACGGCGCGCTCGTTCTGGGCGCGGGTGAGATCCGACAGGTAGACGCGCTCGAACATGAACTCGCGCAGCGACAGCATCGCCTCGGCGACCTCCTCGCTCTGGCGGATGTCGTCGCTACCAGTCGAGCTCTCGACGATGTCGTGCACGAGCCGGTCGATCCGGCGCGAGCCGGAGTTGCCGAGCACCGCGATCTCCTCGCGCGGAAGATCTCCCACCTTGAGGGCGCCGGCTCGGATCGCGTCGTCGATGTCGTGGTTGATGTAGGCGACCCGGTCGACCAGGCGCACCACCTTCCCCTCCAGCGTCGCGGGCTCGCTCTCACCGGTGTGGTTGAGGATGCCGTCCCTGACCTCGACGGTCAGGTTGAGGCCGCGCCCGTCGCGCTCGAGCACGTCCACGACCCTGAGCGAGTGCTCGTTGTGGCGGAACGAACGGCCGTACTTCTCGCTCAGGATGGCGTTGAGCTCCTTCTCGCCGGCGTGCCCGAAGGGTGTGTGGCCGAGATCGTGGCCCAGGCCGATCGCCTCGGTCAGATCCTCGTTCAGGCGCAGCGCACGGGCCACGCCGCGCGAGATCCCGGTCGTCTCGAGCGTGTGCGTGAGCCTGGTGCGGAAGTGGTCGCCCTCGGGGTCGATGAAGACCTGCGTCTTGTGCGCCAGACGGCGGAAAGCCTTGGAGTGGAAGATGCGGTCGCGGTCGCGCTGGAAGGGTGTCCTGAGTAGGCACGGATCCTCCGTTTGGACACGTCCCCTCGTCTCGTACGAGCGCACGGCGAGCGGTGAAAGCGAGCGCTCTTCGAGCTCCCTGATGCGGGTTTCGAAAGAGTCGGCAACCTTCCCGGAAGACTCGGACATCGTAAAAGTCAGACTAACCGCAACAGCGGTCAAACGCTGCTAGCGATTCACCGTGGACATGTCCGGGTAGCGCTCGCCGTGCGCGGCGCCGGGCGGGAAGGCTTCGTCGATCCGGGCCAGGTCTTCGCTCGTCAACTCGATCTCGAGCGCCTTCAGGTTCTGCTCGAGGTGCGAGGCCTTAGTCGTGCCGGGGATCGGGACGGTGTCGTCGCTACGGGCCAGCACCCAGGCGAGCGCGAGCTGCGCCGCTGTCACTTTCTTCTCGCCGGCTATCTCGGCCACACGATCGACCAGCTCGACGTTGCGCTCGATGTTCCCTTCTTGGAATCGCGGGTTGTGGGCGCGGAAGTCGCCTTCCTCGAGATCCTCGGGGCGCCGGATCTGCGCAGAGAGAAAGCCGCGCCCGAGCGGGCTGTAGGCGACGAAGCCGATCCCGAGCTCGCGCACGGTCGGCAGGATCTCCTTCTCCACCTCCCGCGTCCAGAGCGAGTATTCGGTCTGCAGCGCCGTGATCGGATGCACGGCGTGGGCGCGCCTGATCGTCGCCGGCGCCGCCTCCGAGAGACCGAGAAAACGCACCTTGCCCACCTCGACGAGCTCGGCCATCGCGCCGACCGTTTCCTCGATCGGAACTGTCGCGTCGACGCGGTGCTGGTAGTAGAGGTCGATCACGTCCACGCCGAGGCGCTCGAGCGAGGCGTCGCAGGCCGAGCGCACGTACTCCGGCCGGCCGTTGATACCGACCCAGCTTCCGTCCTCGCGGCGCTCGTTGCCGAACTTGGTCGCCAGCTGAACCTCGTCGCGCCGCGCGCCGATCGCCTTGCCGACCAGGCGCTCGTTCTTGAACGGCCCGTACATATCGGCGGTGTCGAGCAAGGTAACGCCTAGATCGAGTGCACGCCGAATGGTGGCGATCGCCTCGCCTTCGTTAGTCGCGCCGTAGAACTCGGACATGCCCATGCAGCCGAGCCCGAGCGCCGAGACCTCAAATCCCTGCCGACCTAGTCGCCTTCGCTTCATTTCGTCCCCCTTACTCAGATGATGATTGGCACCGTGCCGCCGTCCACGCTCCAGGCGGCGCCGGTCACGTAGCTCGAGCGCTCGGAGCAGAGGAAAACGATCGCCGCCGCAATCTCTTCGGGCTCGGCCAGGCGGCCGAGCGGGCGCCCGGCGCCCACCGAGGCGAGCATCTGCTCGCGCGAAATCTCCTTGCCCGCGCGCGACTGATCGGCCAGGCCGCCTTCGCCCAACCAGGCCTCGGTGGCGGTCGGGCCGGGGGCCACCGCGTTGCAGCGGATGCCATCCTTGGCGTAGAGGTCGGCGACCAGGCGCGAGAGCGAGAGCACCGCGGCCTTCGAGACGGAGTAGTTCGGCATCCCGGTCGAGGGGCGCTTACCCGACGTCGAGGAGACGTTGACGATCACTCCGCGCCCGCGCGAGCGCATGCCCGGCAGCGCCGCCTGAATCGCCCGCACATAGCTCATCACATTCAGATTCCAGATCGAATTCCAGTGCTCGTCGGTCAACTGGTCGAAGGCGATCTGGTACGCGACCCCGACGTTGTTGACTAGAACGTCAACCTGCCCGAGCTCCTGCTCCGCCCGGCGGATCAGCTCGCCCGGCGCGGCCGGATCGGAAAAGTCGAGCGCCACGGCAAGCGCGGCCCCGGCCTGCTCTCGAGCCTTCTCGGTTCGCTTCTCGTCGCGGCCGCAGACGACGACGCGGGCGCCCTCTTCGGCGAGCATGCGCGCGGTCTCGAAGCCGATCCCCGAGCGCGAGCCGGTAACGACGCAGACGGTACCCTCGAGGCCCAGATCCATGGCACGTATCGTAGGGGCTTCGCCGTGGGCCCGCCGCGGCGCCGGTCAACCCGATAACCACCCCGAGTAGACTGGCTTTTTGGTGGACGGCAACGTCGGCAAGCACAGGAACGAGCCGCAGGGGAGCGTGGCTTGAGCGTTCGACTGTCCGCTACGCGTAATTTGCTCAAGCTCTGGCTCCTGTTCGCGGTTTTCGCGCTTCCGGTAGCGGCGATCGGTTACGCGGTCGGTAGCTGGAGCGCGGCCACGCTCTTTCTGTTCGCGGCGCTGCTCACGGCGGCAACCATCTATGCCTACTGCGATCGCTTCGTGCTCTCGATGCTGGGAGCAAGAGAGCTCGTCATCGGCGAGCGGCCGGCTCTTCACTCGACGGTCGAAGCTCTGGCCGCGCGAGCCGGCGTCGTCAAACCACGGCTCTATCTGATCGCGGACGGTTACCCGCGCTCGTTGTCGGTCGGGCGTGGGCCGACCTCGAGCAGCTTAGTGCTCAGTCTCGGCCTGCTCACCGCCGCGTCTCCCGGCGAGCTCGAGGGATTGATCGCCCATGAGCTGGCGCACATCCGCAACCACGATGTGGCTGTCCAGACCGCTTCAGTGGCGGTGGCGGCCACAATCGTCGAGCTGACGCGCTTCGCCGGCTTCTTTCAGCGCGGCCTGCTCTTTTTTGTCGCGCCGGTCGCCGCCGCGGTCGAGAACCTGCTCCTCTCGCCGAAGCGGGAGTACGTGGCCGACCTCAGCGCCGCCCAACTCTGTGGCTCGCCGCACGGGCTGGCCGACGCACTGCTGCGACTCGAAATCGCAAGCGAGCTCGTCTCCTTCGCCGCCAGCCCGACCACTGAGCCTCTCTATCCGATCAACCCGTTCGACCGCAGTGACCAACTGGCTCGCATGTTCGAGACGCATCCGCCGCTGCCGCAGAGAGTCGCACGCCTGCGCGAGCTCGACCCCGATTGGCGGGCGAAGCTACTCGTCGCCTGAGAGACGGCCGATCTCTCTGGGCAGAAGCGAGTGCATGATCACGTCGGCGCGCTCGCCGCGATTGTCCATCCAGGCGCGGAGCACGCCTTCGCGCCTGAAGCCGACCTTCTCCGCCAGTCGAGCCGAAGCAACGTTGCCGACTATCGTGGTCAGCTGCAGTCGCGCGAGCTCCTCGAGCGCCCAGCGACTGACGAGCCTGAGAGCTCGCTCGCCGATTCCGCGGCGACGATGACCGGCGAACACGAAGTACCCGACCTCGCCGATCGCCTCGTTGAGTGCCACTCCGATTGATCCCACCGTGCGCCCGCCCGCTTGCTCGGTGATGGCGAAGCTGCAAGAAGTACCTTCCTCCCAGCCGTTATCGGCATGGTCCAGAAACTCGCGTGCGTCTTGCTCTCTGTAAGGCGTCGGAATACGTGGTATCCAGCGGATCACTTCGGGATCGGCGCAGGCGGCGATGCTGTCGGCGATATCTATCTCCTGCCAGCGACGAACTACGACGAGCTCGTCTTCTATTCTCGGCGCGGGGCGGCTCACAAAGCGATTGTAGTGATTGGTCGAAAAAGAAAAGGGCCGCTTTCGCGGCCCTAAGAAAAACTGGCGGCGACCTACTCTCCCGGGAGGTTGCCCCCCAAGTACCATCGGCGCGAACGGGCTTAACTTCTCTGTTCGGAATGGGAAGAGGTGTATCCCCGTCGCTATGACCGCCAAACTGTCAAAGGCGCAACCGTGCACCCTCAAAACTCCATAGCGACTCACTTGTGTTCAAGTCAAGACCTCGGGCAATTAGTACGGGTCCGCTGAACGCATTGCTGCGCTTACACGTCCCGCCTATCAACGTGGTCGTCTACCACGGCCCTTACTCCTTCTAGAGGATGGGGAGCCTCATCTCGAGGTGGGCTTCCCGCTTAGATGCTTTCAGCGGTTATCCCATCCAGACGTGGCTAATCAGCAACGCCGTTGGCACGACGACTGATACACCAGAGGTCTGTTCATCTCGGTCCTCTCGTACTAGAGACGACTCCTCTCAAGCTCCCAACGCCCATGGCGGATAGGGACCGAACTGTCTCACGACGTTCTGAACCCAGCTCGCGTACCGCTTTAATGGGCGAACAGCCCAACCCTTGGGAGCGACTTCACCCCCAGGATGCGACGAGCCGACATCGAGGTGCCAAACCGCTCCGTCGCTGTGGACGCTTGGGAGCGATAAGCCTGTTATCCCCGGAGTACCTTTTATCCGTTGAGCGACGGCAATTCCACTCTCTACCGCCGGATCACTAAGGCCTGCTTTCGCACCTGCTCGACTTGTCAGTCTCGCAGTCAAGCTCCCTTATGCCTTTGCACTCTACGCACGATTTCCAACCGTGCTGAGGGAACCATTGCGCGCCTCCGTTACAATTTAGGAGGCGACCGCCCCAGTCAAACTGCCCACCTGACGCTGTTCCCGACCCGGATTACGGCATCGGGTTAGAAGCCCAGAACACAAAGGGTGGTATCCCAAGATTGGCTCCACGAGAGCTAGCGCCCCCGCTTCAAAGCCTCCCACCTATCCTGGACGATATATCCCAAACTCCAACGTCAAGCTACAGTAAAGGTTCACGGGGTCTTTCCGTCCAGCCACGGGTACTCGGCATCTTCACCGAGACTACAATTTCACCGGATCCCTCGTTGAGACAGCGCCCAAGTCGTTGCGCCATTCGTGCAGGTCGGAACTTACCCGACAAGGAATTTCGCTACCTTAGGACGGTTATAGTTACCGCCGCCGTTTACCGGGGCTTGGGTTCAAAGCTTCGCCTTACGGCTAACCTCTCTCCGTGACCTTCCGGCACCGGGCAGGCGTCAGCCCCTATACGTCGTCTTTCGACTTCGCAGAGACCTGTGTTTTTGGTAAACAGTCGCTTGGGCCGTTTCACTGCGGCCCCCTCGGGCTTTCGCTCGTAAAGAGCTTTACCCTACCGGGGCGCCCCTTCTCCCGAAGTTACGGGGCCATTTTGCCGAGTTCCTTAACGAGGGTTCTTCCGATCGCCTTAGTATTCTCTACCTGCCTACCTGTGTCGGTTTTGGTACGGGCACGTTTTGCCTCCCTAGACGCTTTTCTAGAAGGCATGGCTTCAGGAACTTCGCCTAAATGGCTCGGACTCCCGTCTCAGGCTTACTCCGCGGATTTACCAACGGAGCACCCTACGCGGTTACCCCAGGACTACCATCGCCTGGGATTCCTTAGCCTACCTTGTCCCGCCATCGGTGATAGCGGCAAATACGTGGTACCGGAATATCAACCGGTTGTCCATCGCCTACGCCTTTCGGCCTCGGCTTAGGTCCCGACTAACCCTGAGCAGATTAGCTTTACTCAGGAACCCTTAGGCATTCGGCGGAGG
>Ga0247847_1000071_pt1:15000-34296 | contig 34296 bp, 27 predicted proteins | sample PFST25metaG_FD_186002 | JGI IMG/M metagenome (GOLD analysis project Ga0247847, IMG submission 186002) | Peat soil microbial communities from Stordalen Mire, Sweden - P.F.S.T25 | ecosystem: Environmental > Terrestrial > Soil > Wetlands > Peat | place: Sweden: Norrbotten County...
CAAGAGGTTTCTGCTGACATATCGAGGTTGAGCCTCGAGCTTTCACAGCAGACCTGCCTGGCCGCCTACGCGCTCTTTACGCCCAATGAATCCGGACAACGCTTGCCCCCTACGTATTACCGCGGCTGCTGGCACGTAGTTAGCCGGGGCTTCTTCTGAAGGTACCGTCACCCTCTGGGCTATTAACCCGAGTAGCTTCGTCCCCCCTGAAAGCGGTTTACAACCCGAAGGCCTTCCTCCCGCACGCGGCGTCGCTGCGTCAGGCTTTCGCCCATTGCGCAAGATTCCCCACTGCTGCCTCCCGTAGGAGTCTGGGCCGTGTCTCAGTCCCAGTGTGGCTGATCGTCCTCTCAGACCAGCTACGGATTGTCGCCTTGGTGGGCCGTTACCCCGCCAACAAGCTAATCCGCCGCGGGCTCATCCTCGATCGGAGGCCGAAGCTACCTTTTCCGTCTGCCCATAAAGCAGACGGGCTATCCGGTATTAATCCGGGTTTCCCCGGGCTATCCCAGTATCGAGGGCAGATTACCCACGTGTTACTCACCCGTTCGCCGCTTTCCCCAGGCCCGAAGGCCAGGTTCTCGCTCGACTTGCATGTGTTAAGCGCGCCGCCAGCGTTCGTCCTGAGCCAGGATCAAACTCTCCGTGAAGATCGGTCGCGTGGGCGAACCCACGCAAACTGATTCTCCTTCGAGCTTGGAGCTCAAAGTGTCTCCCCTCCGAAGAGGGTCGACGGTTTTTTATCTAAACCTCACGACCAAGCCGAAGCCGAGTCGAGAGGTCTCGACGTAAACGCACGCTGTTGAGTTTTCAAAGACCACGCCGCCGTCTGGCGGCCGCAAAAAAGCCTCCGACTCGCGCCAGAGGCCACAAGCATCGCCGGCTGAGTATAGCCGATGCGCTAGCTGTGCTCCGGTTTGAGGTCGTACAGTTTCAAATCCCGCCCTCGGACGGTTTCACCATGGTAGCACCACGACCAGGTCTGTCAAGACTGCCGCGGAGGTGAAACACCCTGCTAATCGCAGATATCTCAGGACTCGCGGAAGCGGACGAAACGACGTTTTCCGGCCTGTACGAGAGCACCGTTCAGACGGTCGCGGGAGAGGTCGAGATCCTTGACAACCTCGCCGTTCAGCTTCACGCCGCCCTGCGTGATCATGCGCCGAGCCTCGCTGGTTGAGGCCAGACCGAGGAAATCGACCAGCAACGAGGGCAGATGGAGCGTGTCGCCGCCGGGGAGCGCGGCCTCCTCGATACGCTCGGGCGCCTCCTTTTGCCGGACGACGCGGCTGAAGTGCTCGGCGGCGGCGGCGGCCGCCTCCTCCCCGTGCGAGCGGGCCACAATCAGACGGGCCAGCTCCAGCTTCTGCGCCATCGGATCGGTCTTGGGCGGCTCGCGCTCGAGGATCAGCTCGTACCACTGCGGCAGCAGCTCGTCGGGGATCCGCATGGTGCGACCGAACTGTTCCTCGGGCGCGGCGAGCAGCGGAATGTTGTTTCCCAGCGAGGAGCTCATCTTCTCGCCGTCCCAGGCGACCAGAATCGGCGTCGTCAGTATCACCTGCGGCTCGAGCCCGTAGGACTCCATGATCTCGCGCCCGGCGAGCAGGTTGTAGAGCTGGTCGGTGCCGCCCAGCTCGACGTCGGCCTCGACGGCCACCGAGTCGTAGGCCTGCATCAGCGGGTAGAGCAGCTCGGAGATCGAGATCGGCTCGTGCGCGGCGAAGCGATTGGCGAAATCGTCGCGCTCGAGGATGCGAGCGACCGTGGTGGTGCGGGCCAAGCGGACGACCTCGGCGTATGAGAGCTTCGAGAGCCACTCGCCGTTTCGGCGCACCTCGGTGCGATCGGGATCGAGAATCACCATCGCCTGTTCGAGGTAGGTGCGCGCGTTGTGCTCGATCTCCTCGTCGCTGAGGATCGGACGCTCGTTCGACCGTCCTGACGGATCGCCGATTCGCGTCGTGTAGTCGCCGATGATCAGCACGCCGACGTGACCGGCGTCTTGGAAGGCGCGCATGCGCTGAAGGGGAATCGCCCTGCCCACGTGGATGTCGGGAGAGGTGACGTCGATCCCCAACTTCACCCTGAGCGGTCGCCCGAGAGCCAGTTTCCTTTCCAGTCCGCCTTCGGGCAGCACCTCGACGGCGTTCCGCGTCAAAGTCGAAATCTCGGCCGGCTTGGGCATCACAAACGATTCTAAGGGTGGCGCCTGAGGCCCGCGCAAGCAAGACTCGCTCCGGTAGACTCCCGCGTCGTGCTTCGCGCTCGCAGAGATCGCTCAGGCGGGGAGCGCCCGGCCCGGCCAAAGCGGCGAATTCGCAAGCTGAGACTGCTCTCGTTTATCAGCGTGCTCGGCGTGCTCGCGTTCGTCTCCTTTTGCTTCGGCTTCCTCAGCGCGCTGGGCAGCGGCCTGGGCCAACTCGACCCGGCTCAATTCCAAAAGGGCGACGTCGACGGGCGCATTCTCGCCAGCGACGGCAAGACCGTTCTGACCATCCTGCGCGGTTCCGAAGCCCGCAAGATCGACCGCCCCGATCAGATCAACTGGACGATGAAGCACGCCATCGTCGATATCGAGGATCGTCGCTTCTACGAGCATCACGGAGTAGATCTGCGCGGAATGTTGCGCGCGGCCTGGACGGACATCGTCCAGGGGAAAGTCGTCGAGGGCGGCTCGACGATTACGCAGCAGCTGATCAAGAACAGCTACAGCGAGAGACAGCGCACTATCGCGCGCAAGCTGCGCGAAGCCGCACTCGCCTGGCAGCTCGAGCAGAAGTGGTCGAAGGATCGAATCCTCACCGCCTACCTGAACACGATCTACTTCGGCAACGGCGCCTACGGGGTCGAGCGAGCGGCGCAAATCTACTTCGGGCACAGTGCGAAGAAGCTGACGCTACCCGAGGCAGCTCTGCTCGCGGGGATCCCGCGCGACCCCGGGCTGTACGACCCGTTCCGCAATCCCAAGGCGGCCAGGGACCGGCGCGCGCTCGTGCTGGACAAGATGGTGCAGCAGGGAGACATCGGAGCGGCTGCGGCGCTGGAGGCCAGCCGGTCGCCGCTGCCCCGCCTGAGCCAGGGAAAGCGTCCGACTTCCTGGGAGCGCGTTCCGTTCTTCACCGAGTACGTCAAAGACCTTCTCATTCGCCACCTCGGTGCGGCGAAGGTCTATGGCGGTGGGCTCGAGGTGACCACTTCGCTCAACTACGGCCTGCAGAAGATCGCCGAGCAGACCGTCAAGCAGTCGCTGCCGAGCTCGCTCGGGCCCTCCGCGGCGATGGTGGCGATCGACCCGCGTAACGGTGAGGTCCTGGCCATGGTCGGCGGCCGGAACTTCAAGAAGAGCCAGTTCAACCTGGCGACACAATCGCAGCGACAGGCGGGGTCGGCCTTCAAGCCCTTCGTGCTGGCCGCGGCGCTTTCGGAGGGGCTCTCGCCCAGCTCCGTCCTGACCTCGAAGCCGCTCTACCTGTCGCTGGGCGATCGCTTCTGGTCGGTCTCCAACAGCGAGGACTCCTACCTCGGCCCGATCGACCTGAAAACCGCCACCGCGTACTCGGACAACACGGTCTTCGCTCAGCTGACCCAGATCGTCGGCCCGAAGTCGGTCGCCGCGGCGGCGAAATCGCTCGGGATACAAACCCATCTCGACCCCTATATGTCGATCGGGCTCGGCACCAATCTCGTGAACCCGCTCGAGATGACGCGCGCCTATGCCACCCTCGCAGACGGAGGCACCCGCATCGACGGTTCCATTCTCGGCAACGAGCCCCGTGCCGTTCTCGGCTATCGCAACCTCAAGAACAACACCGTCAGCGCGAACGCCGAAGTGCGCAGGCCGGCGATGGATCCGAACAACGCGGCGATCGTCACCTCGCTGCTCGAGAACGTCGTCAGCTACGGCACCGGCCATCGGGCGGCGCTGCCCGACCGCGTCGCCGCGGGTAAGACGGGCACCACCGAGAACTACGGCGACGCCTGGTTCGTCGGCTATACACCTCAGCTCGCCGTCGCGGTCTGGGTCGGCTATCCGAACAAGCTCGTCTCGATGGGCAAGCTCTTTCATGGCGCGCCGGTGATGGGCGGCACCTATCCGGCGCTGATCTGGAAGGCCTTCATGGAGCGCGCCTTCACCTATCTCGAAAAGACCGATCCGAGTGGGCAGTGGGAACCGCAGTACTTCAGCAACCCCTCCTACCCTTATTCGGTCTCGAAGCAGGTTGTCTGGCGTAACGAGAAGCTGATGCTCGACAACGGCAACTGCCGTAACAGCTTCCCGCTCGAGTACTTCAGCGGATCGGGCCCGACATCCGTCGCACCCTGTAAGCCAAATGAGGTCGACGTACCGAGCGTGGTTGGAATGAAGCTCGACGCGGCCAAGGCCAGGCTCGCTCTACAGCCGCTCAACGCCGAGGTGCTCTACCAGAAGGCCAAGCCCTTGCAGCGGCCCGGGGTCGTGATCAGACAGATCCCGGCTAAGGGCACTCTCTCCTCTTACGACAACGTCATCATCGTGCTGGCCAAGCCCGTGAACGGCCTGGTGCCGAGTGTCGTCGGCCTGACACTGGCCGACGCGCGAGCAAAGTTGAAGTCGCTCGACCTACGCTTGCGGGCGGGCGCGTTCGTCCGCGGTCAACCGGGGCGCGTCGTTGCTCAGCAGCCGCGCGCCGGCGGTGCATTGAGCCCCGGGATGACCGTCACGCTCTTCCTGGGCCACGACTGAGATACGGCGACCCGCCGACGCAGAGGCGCCAGGGTTGATGCCGAGCGAGCGTAATCCCGACCCGCTCGCAGCGCACGATCTGCGGCTCGCGCTCGCGCGCGAGTATCTGGAAAGGGGCGGCATCTAGCGCCAGCCCGTCGTGCTCGCCGCTGACGGCCAGCGCCTGGCAGAGCTTGCCAGGGCCGGAGCAGAGCTTGCGCGGATCGGAGACGCCGCGGCGCTCGATCATCCGCTCCAGGCCTTGTGTCGGCTCGAGTGCCCTGATCAACAGTGCGCTAGCCTCGCCCGCCGCCGAGCAGACGATGTTCAGGCACCAATGGACGCCGTAGGAGCGGTAGACATAGGAGTGCCCAGGCGGCCCGAACATCGAGGCGTTCCTTTCCGTCCGGCCGCGGTAGCTGTGACTGGCCGGGTCGCTCTGGTCGTAGATCTCCAACTCGACCAGCCTCCCACCCACTCCGTTCACGAGCAGCGTGGCGTCGAGCAGTTCCGGCGTCAGCTCGTGCGCGCTGCGCGCGAAGAAGTCGCGAGGAAGAGAGACGCCGTTCTCCGGGGTCACCGCAAAGAGCCTAGTCCGCGCTAGAAGAGATGCTGATCGTCGTCGCCGCGAGCCGTCTGCTCGAGCAACTCGCGCGCCTTCTTGCCTAGCTCGCTGATGTCGACGCCCGACTCGGCCTTGATCGAGCGTGCAAGAAGCGGCCCGACGCGCTCGGAGTCTTCGGCCAGGCGCTCGGCCAGCGCCAATGCGTCTTCCAGTACCGATGCCTGGGCCGAGGCGTCCTCGCCCATGTCCTGCAGAATCGTCCGCTCGGTGCGCGAGGCGACCAGGGGCTCCGGAATACCCTCCACCCAGACGAGCGTGCGCTTGCCTCCACCGCGCTCCTCGCCGAGTATCGGCTCGAGCGTGTAGATGCGGTCGGCACGGGCGTACTTGCCAAAGCCGAGGAAGACCATCCGCACGGCGCGATCTGTCACAGCGTCACTCTAACCCGAATGCGCCCTTGACTGCGAGCGCGTTGAGTGATTGGCTGCGCGCACTTCCTCTAGCGATAGGAGACACACATGTCGGAAGTCGCCGTTGCGGCAGCGAGCACACCTCCGGTCGGAAAGCCACGCAGGGTGCTGGTGATCATCCTGCTCTCGATCATCACTTTCGGCATCTACGGGCTGGTCTGGATCTACAAGACGTTCGAGGAGATGAAGGAGTACTCCGGCAAGGGCGTCGGCGGCTGGGTCGGGGTGATACTCGACATCGTCATCGGTTTCGTCATTCCGTTCCTGATGGCCTCCGAAGTTGGCAAGCTCTACAACGGAGACGGCAAGGAGAACCCCGTCTCGGGCTGGACCGGCTGCTGGGTTTTTCTTCCGCTCGTCGGCGGCATCGTTTGGATATGCAAGACGCAGTGGGCAATGAACCGCTTCTGGGAAAGCAAGGGCGCGCCCGCGGCCTGAGTCGAATCTCTCGAACCTCAGGCGAAGAAGCCCGCGCCGATGCGGGCTTCTTCCTTTTGCAGCGAGTGTCGCCTCTCCCACCTGAAAGCGCCTCGATGGCCAGCGGCTCGGCGTTGCCCGACCTACTCGTGCCGTGCGCTTTCGCTCAGGGCGAATCGCGCGGCACTATCCTCATCCTTGAGCTTCGACCGCCGCCTTCAGCGCCGCTGCTACCCGCTCTTGGTCTTCGGCTTCGAGAGCGGTGTAGAAAGGTAGGGCGACCGTGCTACTACTGAGTGCTTCGGCCCTCGGGCAGAGCCCTTCCGCAAAGCCGAAGCGCTCGCGCATGTAGGGCTGTAGATGGATGCACGGCAGGTAGCGGCTGGTGGCGATCTGTTCCTTCGTGAGCTGGTCGATCACGCGCTCGCGGTCGATCCCGGGAGCGAGCCTGACTACGAAGACGAACCAGGAGCGGTGGTGCTCGGCGTCGTCGGCGGCGGCCAGCTCGACGCCGTCGAGACCCGCGAGCAGCGAGCGATAGCGCTCGGCAACCTGCGAGCGGAGCTCGAGAATACGGTCGAGCTTCTCGAGCTGGGCGACACCGAGCGCGGCGCTGAGGTCGTCGAGGCGGTAGTTGTAGCCGAGGCGCACGTGCTCGAGCCAGGGGCCGTCGTCGCCGCGGCCCTGGTTGGAAAGGCTCTTGACCAGCCGCCACTGCTCCTCGGAGTCGGTAACGACGATGCCGCCCTCGCCGGTGGTCATCTGCTTGTTGGGATAGAAGGCGAACACCGCCGGGACACCGTGCCCGCCCACGCGCTTTCCCTTGTACTCGGCCCCCAGCGCCTCGCAGGCGTCATCGATCACGGCCAACCCGTGCTTGGCCGCCAGATCCTTGATCGGATCGAGCTCACAGGGATAGCCGAAAATGTCGACGGTCACGATGGCCTTCGTTCTGGGCGTGATCGCGGCCTCGATCGCCGCGGTATCGATATCCCAAGTAACCGGATCGATGTCTACGAAGACGGGGGTCGCCCCCTCGTAGAGGAAGCAGTTGGTCGAGGAGGCGAACGAGAATGGAGTCGTGATCACCTCGTCGCCGGCACCGATCTCATAGGAACGCACGAGTAGGTGCAGGCCGGCGGTGCCGCTCGAGACCGCCGCCGCATGGCGCGCTCCAACCTGCTCGGCCAGCATCTGCTCGAAGCGCCGCCCGGTTGGACCGAGCGAGAGCCGGCCCGAGTCGAGCACCTCGTTCACGAGCTCGTGCTCGCGCTCGTCGAGGAAAGGCAGCGAGAGCGGTATCGGCGCTCGGCCGGAGCTCATGCCTTCGCGCGCGCCGGCGCGACGTATTCCAGCCAGCGCTCCCAGCGCTCGTCCCGCCCTTGCACGATGTCCAAGTAGGCGCTCTGGAGAGCCTTCGTTACGGGACCAGGACCGCCGATTACGTAGTCGTCGACCTCGCGCACGGGCGTCACTTCGGCGGCAGTGCCGCACATGAACATCTCGTCGGCGAGGTACAGGTCGGCACGAACGAGGTTCTCTACCCGAACCTCATAGCCGAGCGAGCCGGCGATCTCGATCAGCGACTGGCGCGTGATCCCGTGCAGGATGCCGGTCTCGAGCGAGGGCGTGTAGAGCACGCCGTCCTTGACGATGAACACGTTCTCGCCCGAGCAGTCGGCGATGTAGCCCTTCTCGGTGAGCAGGATCGTCTCCTCGTAGCCGCCGAGAGCAGCCTCCTGTATAGCCAGCATGGAGTTCAGGTACATCCCGGTCGCCTTGGCGGCATGCGGGATCACGTTCGAGGGCATGCGCACCCAGGTGGAGATCTTGGCCCGTATTCCGCGAGCCATGCCCTCCTCTCCCAGGTAGGCGCCCCAGGGCCAGCACATGATCGCCACGTAGACGGGGTTGTCGCGCGGCGGCACGCCCAGGGAGCCGTAGCCGTAGAAGGCGATCGGGCGCACGTAGCAGGAGGGCTGCTTGTTCACTGCGACCAGCTCCAACGACGCCTGGCGCAACTCTTCGACCGAGTAGGGGATCGTCATTCTGATCAGGCGCGCCGAATCGTGCAGCCGCTGCAGGTGATTGGTAAGGCGGAAGATGGCAGTGCCCTTGGGCGTCTCGTAGGCACGAATCCCCTCGAAGACCCCTGAGCCGTAGTGCAAGCCGTGAACGCCGACGTGGACCGTCGCATCCGCCCAATCCACGAACTCGCCGTTCATCCAGATCTTCTCGGTTGCCTGTAGGTCAGCCATCCTTCTCCTTTCCGTGAATGAAGAGGTTAGCCGTCCGCGCGCGCGACGTCCAAACAAAGCGCGGCGACGACCGTCTGGCCGCCGCCGCGCTGATTCGAAACGTCTTCCTGTCTGTCAGCCGAGATCGATGAAGCGAGCATCTGCGAAGCCCGCCTTCTCGATGCCCTCGATCAGCGCCGGCTGGGCCGGGGTGTCGATCGAGAGGGCCATCAGTGCCGTGCCGCCCTGGCGCGTCCGTGAGACGGCCATGTTGGCGATGTTGACGCCCGCGTTGCCGAAGGCGACGCCGAGCCGGCCGATCTGGCCGGGCACGTCCTCGTAGCGGACGAAGGCCATCAGCGGTGCCAGCTCGATCTCGAGCTCGTAGCCGAGCGCTCCGGCGAGCCAGAGCCGGTGGTCGTTCCCGACCGTCGTGCCGGCGACCGCGACCTCGCTGCCGTCTCCGGACACCCGCACCCGAATCAGGTTGGTGAAATCGCGCGAGTTCGGCTTGGACTCCTCGCTCACTTCGATCCCGCGATCCTCTGCGATAACGCGCGCGTTGACCCAGTTGACGGGCTGCTCCTCGCGGTTCTCGAAGGCGCCATTCAGGACGGCTAGTGTCACCAGACGGGTGTCGTAGCCGGCCATGTTGCCGTAGTAGGACACCTCGATCTTCTCGGCGCGACCGCCGGCGAGCTCCATCGCCAGGCGACCCAGCTTGACGGCGAGAGGCAGATACGGTCCGAGAATCGCCAGATCTTCCTCGCGCAGCGCCGGGATGTTGACGGCGTTGGTCACAAGCTCGCCCTCGAGCGCCGCCGCGACCTGCGCCGCGACGTCGGTTCCGGCTCTATCCTGTGCCTCGCCCGTGGAGGCCGCGAGATGTGGTGTGACCACGATCTCGGGGTACTCGGTGAGCGGGCCGGTGTAAGGCTCTTTCGCGTAGACGTCGAGTGCTGCGCCGGCAACCTTGCCGGCCTTGACCGCCTCGATCAGGTCGTCGTCGACGATCAGCGCGCCGCGAGCGGCGTTGATGATGCGAACGCCGTCGCGCATCTTGGCGAAAGCTTCCTTATTCAGCATGCCCGTCGTCTCGGCGGTGCGAGGCGCGTGCAACGTAATGAACTCCGCCTCGGCGTAAAGGTCGTCGATCGTCTCCATCCGCTCGACGCCAAGCTCGCGGAAGCGTTCCTTGGAGACGACGGGGTCGAAGGCGATGACGCGCATCCCGAGGCCGGCGGCCTTGCGGGCGACCTGTTGACCGATCTTGCCGAGGCCGATGATGCCGAGCGTCTTGCCGGCGAGCTCGATGCCCTTCCACTTGGAGCGCTCCCACTCACCCTGCTTCATGGCCGCGTAGGCCTGGGGAATGTTGCGGGCCAGAGCCATCAGCAAGGCGATCGTGTGCTCGGCCGTGGAAACCGTGTTCGCATCCGGAGCGTTGGCGACGATGATGCCCTTGCGCGTCGCGGCCTCGACATCCACGTTGTCGACGCCCACGCCTGCGCGTCCGATGACGCGCAGGCGCGTGCCCTTCTCGATCAGGTCGGCGGTGAGCTTGGTGGCCGAGCGAATGATGATCGCGTCGTAGGCGCCGATCTTCTCCGACAGGTCCCCTTCGAGGTCGACATCGACATCGAACTTCTCCTTCAGCATCTCGATGCCGCCGTCGGCGATCTTCTCTCTAACCAGGACTTTCGCTTTTTCGCTCACCGCGCCTCCCCTTCTTTCTTATTCTGTGAATGCGGCGAGCGCGCTGTTTACCGCGACACCGCGTTTGATATCTGCACCCAGATCGACCAGTGCCAGCTCTAGAGCCTCCAACGCCGTAGTGATGTCGAAGATGTCGTAGTAGCCGATGTGGCCGATGCGGAAGATGTGGCCCTTGAGGATTCCTTGGCCACCGACGATCTGAACCGCGTACTTGTCACGCATGGTGCCGACGATCTTCTGACCGTCGATGCCTTCGGGAGCCTTGCCTGCCGTGACGACTGCAGAACGGTCCTCGTCCGGCGAGAACAGCTCGAGCCCCATCGCCTTGATCCCGGCGCGACAGGCGCGACCGAGCCTCTTGTGCATGTCGAAGCGAGTCTCGAGGCCTTCCTCGAGAATCATTCCGAGAGCGACATTCATTCCGAGGATCAGGGTCACCGCCGGAGTGAAGGCCGTTGTCTCGTTACCGAGCGCCTTCAATGCGGCCGGCCAGTTGAGGAAGAAGCTCGGGCAGCGCCCGGGCTCTTCGCTCGCAGCCCTGGCCGCGTCCGAGATCGATACCGCCGCCAGTCCGGGCGGAAGCATGAGCGCCTTCTGCGACCCGACAACGACGACATCGAGGCCCCAGGCATCGGTCTCGACCGGGATGGCTGCCAGGCTCGAGATGCAGTCCACGACGACGAGAGCACCGTGCTCCTTGGCGACCGCGGCCAGCTTCTGGATGTCGGCGACGACGCCGGTGGATGTTTCTGAATGGGTTAGGTAGACGGCCTTGGCAGGGTTCTTTTCGAGCTCGGCGGCCAGCTTGGCGGGGTCGGGAGTTGCTCCCCACTCCTCCTTGATATGCGCGACGTCGAGCCCGTAGGCAGCGGCTATCTTGGCCCAGCGCTCGCCGAAGTTACCGGCCGAGTGGACGACCACGCGGTCGCCCGGAGCGTTGATGTTGGAAACCGCCGAATCCATGCCGCCGGTGCCCGAAGCGGCGAACATGATCACATCGTTCTTGGTCTTGAAGACCTCTTTGAGCCTTTCGCTGCACTCAACGAAGGCGTGGCGGAAGTCCGCGCCACGGTGGTGGATGATTGGCTCGGCCATCGCCAGCAGTACCTCGGGCGGTACAGGGGTCGGGCCGGGCGTCATCATGTATTTCTTCTCAGGCATAGGACAAAAACCGTAGCCCACGATTTCGACGGCTCACTGGTCAGCGTGGATCAGAAGTTCTGCGACAGACACCCTTCTCGGCGCCGAGGAGATCGCACGTCCGGCTACAAAGCACCTGGTATACAGCCTATTTGCGGACGCTCTTCAACCAGGAGAACGGCTCGAGCACAACGCCTGCGGATCTTCGCTCAGGACTTAACTCGTCGGCAAAGTACGCACGAGTGTGCGGAGAAACACAGCGCCGCTTGCCACCTCCTACGAACGCTTTTCGGGCTCTCCGACAGGAGGGAGCTACTCGCCGATCGCCTTGAGCAGCACGCGCTTGCGCCGGCGCCCGTCGAACTCGGCGTAGAAGACCTGTTCCCAGGGCCCCAGATCGAGCCTGCCGCCCGTGATCGCCAGCACCACCTGATGCGCCATCAGCTGGCGCTTGAGATGAGCATCGGCGTTGTCCTCGCCGACGTTGTGGCGATAGGAGGAGACGGGCTCGTGCGGGGCGAGCCGCTCGAGCAGGTCGTCGATGTCCTGGATCAGGCCGGACTCGTCGTCGTTGACGTAGACCGCTGCGGTGATGTGCATCGGGTTAACCAGGCATAGCCCCTCCGCGATGCCCGAGCGGGAGACGAAGTCCTGGACGCGACCTGTGATGTTGATGTAGTCGCGCCGGTGGGGCGTCTCGAACCAGAGCTCTTCGCGAGCGCTTTTCATCGCGAGGAGGCGACTACCACTCGGCGGGGCCGGTCGGCCCGCGACCCGATATATTGCGGAACAAGACTCGGAAGAACAGGCGGAGGAATTTCATCTGGTGACAATACAGCCGATCGAGGCGCCCGGTATTTGAGAGACTCCGGCTCGATTCAGGATGCCGCGCACGTCGATCGAGATCCTCAGCCCCGCTCGCACCGAGCTCGCTCGGCGGAGGCCGCGCGCGGCGCTGAAAGAGCTGGAGGCCGCGCGCGCCGAGCTACTGGCAGCCGGCGATAAGGAGGGGCTCGCCGAAGCGCTCGAGCTGGCGCGTGGCGTAAAGACTCTCGCCCCCGCCGACACCAAGTCGCGCGAGCGCCTGCTTGCGGCGCTCGAGCAGGGCATCACATCTCTTGCTTCGGTCGCGCCGGCAAAGCCCCTATCAGCAACGTCGATCACCACTGCCGGCGCGGGCGGGCAGTTTCTCAGCCACGCCGCCCTCTCCAGCGAGCCGATCCTCGCCACCGCCCACGCCGCGATCAAGCGCGGAGAGATCGGTCGCGCTCTGCGCAGTCTCGAGAAAGCCAGGCGAAACCTGTCCAACCGCGGCGACCTGCACGGGCTCAATGAGCTGCTTGATATGGCACAGCGACTACCGACCGTCAAGGTGCGCCAAGAGAAGGCACGCAGGGAGCTGATCGATGCAACTCAACAGAACGTTCGCTTTCTCGGCCGCCGCGACGCTCTCAGTGCCGGCGAGGAGTGGAGCGACCCCTTCGCCGCCGCCGCGCCGAAGACGACTTCGAAGCTTCCTTCCCTACCGCCGATGTCGCGGCGCGAGATTCTGATTGCCGCCGCGATCGTTGCTCTCCTGGCGGGAGGGATCACCACCTGGGTACTGGTGAAGAGAGCGCCGCAGCGCGTAGCGCACGCGATCAAGTGCCCGAGCGGCGAAGAGGGCTCGCCCACCTGGTCGCCCGACGGCAAGCGAATCGCCTTCGCCAAGAACGGAAGTTGCGGCACACAGATCACGATCATCTCAGCTAAAGGCGGGCCCACGCGCGAGCTGACCAAGGGATACGGCGTTCTGCCCGATTGGTCGCGGGACGGGAGCGCGATCGTCTACCGCTCGCGCGACGGATTCTCGGTGATAACTGTGAGAAGCCGCACAACGCAGCTGATCCGTAAAGACGACGGAGTCATGGGCGCGAGCTGGTCACCGGACGGAAAGCGGATCGCTTTTGTCCACGGCCTCTTGCCCGACCCGGACGCCCACCAGAGTTTCAACTCGACGCTGTACACGATGAAGCCCGACGGCACTGGTGTCCGGCGTCTGCTCGGCCACGAGTGCAATCCACGAACCCCAGCCTGGTCGCCGAGCGGAAGCTCTCTCCTCTTCGGATGTGACGACGGCGTATATGCGCTACCGACCAAGGGCGGTCGGCGGGAGCAGCTCGTCGCGGCCGATTTCACAACTTGGCCGGTCTCCGTCTCGATGACTGCCGACGCCAAGCTACTCGCCTTCGCCTGGAACGGCATCGAAACCACGAAGCTCGAGGGAAATGCCAAGCCGCAGACCATCGTCGAGGTGGGCGACCCGTTGGACTCGACCATCGACGTCGCCTGGTCGCCCGACGGAACCAAGTTAGCCTTCTCGATCAGCGGCTCGGACTTGGACAACGGTCTCTACGTGATCGACCGCGACGGCAGCCATCGTCGGCGCCTTGCCTCCTTCTGAAGCAGCCGTGATACTTACTCACAGAGATGCCCCGAACAAGCGGTGAACTTCTCAGCGCCGCCCGAGAGGACTTCGCCCAGGGTGAACAGACGAAGGCCCTGGCGGAGCTTCGCCGGGCCCGGCGCGGCTTCCGCCGCATCCGAAGCAGGAACGGGCTCGACGCGATCCTCGAGCTGGTGGCCGCCAACGAGACAGGCTCGCCGCGCGAGGCGCAGCTGCGCAGCCGTCTGATCGTCGAAGTCGAACGAGACCTCGGGCAATTCGACGAGCAAGCCTCGAGGGCGCTAGGCAAAGGCAGGCAGCACTATCTCGAACACTCGACGAAGATAAGGCCTCCGTCGCCTCGCAGAGTTCGAATCACGCACATCGTCGGCCTGGTCGCGATCGTGATCCTCGTTGCGCTCGTGATCACTGTGATCTACGCCGGCTACGACTTGCTCTGGTCGCAATGGGGTCGGCCGTCTTAACCGGACGGCCCACTGATCGCGCTTCTACGCTACCGAATGCCCGAGTGACGAGACCGGCTCAGCCGTTCAGCTTCGCGCGCAGCAACTCGCTGACGACCTTGGCGTCGGCCTTGCCCTGGGTCTCCTTCATCACCTGACCGACGAAGAAGCCGAGCAGGCCCTCCTTACCGCCGCGGAACTGCTCGACCTGGCTTGGATTGGCAGCGAGGATGCGGTCGATTAGCGGCTCCAGCTCGCCCGCGTCGGAGATTGCGCTCTGCGAGATGAAATCGATCGCCGCAAAACTCGACGATCCGCTCGCGCCAACCCCTTCGTTGAAAACGGCGGTCGGGATGCTCGAGCGCGCTTCGATCAGCTTCGCCAGCTCGTTCGGATTAACGGCGTCCGGATCGACTCCCGCCGCGGCCAGTTGGTTCATCAACACGTTGGCGGCGGCTTTCGGCTCCGCGCCTGCGGCCACCAACCGCGAGTAGAGGGCGTCCCGCCCACTAGTGACCAGATCCAGCGCCAACTCGTAGCCGAGCTCCGACGTGAGCCGCTCGATCCGCGAGCCCGGTAGCTCCGCCAGTTCGGCCTCGAGACGCTCGACCAACTCTGCCGAGGGCTCGTAGGGCACCAGATCGGGCTCGGGGAAGTAGCGGTAGTCCTCGGCCTCCTCCTTGGAGCGGTGCGCGGTCAGCGTGCCCGAGGCGGCGTCGAAGTCGTAGGTCTCCTGCAGGATCTCGTCGCCCGACTCGTAGACGGCGATCTGGCGCGCGATCTCGGCTTCGATGCCGCGACCGATGAAGTTGAAGGAGTTCATGTTCTTGAGCTCACAGCGGGTGCGGAGCTCGTTCGAGCCGGCCGGGCGCACCGAGATGTTTGCGTCGCAACGCAGCGTGCCCTTCTCCATCTCGGCGTCCGAGATGCCCAGCTCGACAACGGTCTGGCGTAGCAGCCGCAGGAAGCGCTTGGCCTCCTCGGACGAATGGATATCGGGCTCGGAGACGATCTCCATCAGCGGCGTGCCGCCGCGGTTGAAATCCACCAGCGAGTGCTCGGCGCCGACGATACGGCCCTCCACCCCGCCGACGTGGATCGTCTTGGCCGCGTCCTCCTCGAGGTGGGCACGGTTGATGCGGATCTCGCTCGCTCCCTCGGGACCGGGCACGACGAGACGGCCGCCGATGCAGAGAGGTGCCTCGTACTGAGAGATTTGGTAGCCCTTGGGCAGGTCTTGGTAGAAGTAGTTCTTGCGTGCGAACAGCGCTCTACCTGACACCTTGCAGCCGAGCGCAAGCCCTAGCTTGATCGTCCACTCGATCGCCTGGGCGTTCGGCACCGGCAGCGTGCCGGGGTGCGCGAGACAGACCGGGCAGGTGCGCACGTTCGGCTCCAGCCCGAAGGAGGTCTCGCAGCGGCAGAACATCTTCGTCCGTGTCTTCAGCTCGACGTGGATCTCGAGCCCGATAACCGGTTGCCACTCGCTCACGGACCTGTTCGTGAGCGCGCTCATGCGCTCTCCTTCAGGCGCGGCGGCACGAAGTCGAACTCGAGCGCCTGCTCGAGGGCGTGTGCGGCGCGGAAGAGCACGTTCTCGGAGAACTGCGGCCCGGTCAGCTGCAACCCGACCGGTAGCCCCTCGGACAGCCCGCAGGGAATCGAGAGTCCCGGCAGCCCGGCCATGTTGGGCGGAATCGTGAGAATGTCGGAGGCGTACATGGCCAGCGGATCCTGCGTTTTCTCGCCCAGCTTGAAGGCCACCGTGGGCGAGGTCGGGCTGACGATCAAGTCGAAGCGCTCGAACAGGGCGGCGTGCTCGCGGGCGATGATCGTGCGCACCTTCTGGGCCTGGCCGTAGAAGGCGTCGTAGTAGCCGGCCGAGAGCGCGTAGGTGCCGATCATGATGCGGCGCTTGGGCTCGTCGCCGAAGCCCTCGTCGCGGCTGCGCTCGTACATCTCGATCAGGCTGGACGCGCCCTTTGCGCGGTGGCCGTAGCGGACGCCGTCGTAGCGAGCCAGATTTGAAGATGCCTCAGCCGGAGCGATCAGGTAGTAGCAGGCTAAGCCGTACTCGATCGAGAGCGGTAGCGAGCACTCCTCGACCTCGGCCCCCAGCTCCCGACAAAGCTCGATCGCCTTCTCGGCCTCGGCCTTCACGCCCGGCGCGATCCCTTCAGCCTCGTTCATCTCCCTGGGCAGGCCGATGCGCATTCCCTTTAGGTCGCGGGCTTGCGGCAACTCGACCGGGCCGGGCAGCTCAACCGTGGTCGAGTCGAGTCGGTCGCGCCCGGCAATGATCCGGTAGAGGAGCGCGCAGTCGCGCACCGTCTTGGTGATCGGCCCCACCTGGTCGAGGCTGGAGGCGAAGGCGATGATGCCGTAGCGCGAGACGGTGCCGTAGGTCGGGCGCAGGCCGACCACGCCGCAAAGCGAGGCCGGTTGCTTGATCGAGCCGCCGGTGTCGGAGCCGAGCGCCCAGGGCGCCAGGCCGCCGGCCACTGCCGCCGCCGAGCCGCCCGAAGAGCCGCCGGGCACCCGCTCGAGGTTCCACGGGTTGTGGGTCGGGCCGTAGCCAGAGTTCTCGGTCGAGGAGCCCATCGCAAACTCGTCCATATTCGTCTTGCCGAGCGGCGGCAGGCCGGCCTGTTTGAGCTTGGCCGCCACGGTCGAGTCGAACACCGGCAGGTAACCGGCGAGAATCTTTGAGCCGGCCGTCGTCTCGATGCCCTCGGTCGTGATTACGTCCTTGATCGCGATCGGGACGCCCGTGCCCTGGCACTGCTCGACCAGCTTCAGGTAGGCGTGGATCTCACCGTCACGACCGGCGATCGCATCGAGGTAGGCGCCGTGCAGTTCCTCGGCGCTCACTTCGCCGCGCTCGAGCAGCCCCATCGCCTCCTCCGCGGTCAGGCGCAAGGTGTCTATCCGGCTAGCCACTGGCAGGCACCCGGAAGGCGTTGGCTTCGCTCTCGGGCGCGTTCGCGAGCGCCTGCTCGCGAGAAAGAGAGGGACGCGGCTCGTCGGGATCGACGACGTTGACGAGCGGCAGCGAATGTGACGTCGGTGGCACGTCGGCCAGGTCGAGCTCCGAGACCTTCCCGATCGCCTCGAGGATGGCGTTCAACTGCTCCCCGAAGCGCTCGACCTCCTCCTCGCTCAGCGCCAGACGGGCCAGCTTGGCGACGTGAAGGACTTGTTCCCGCGAGATGGCCACGGCTGAATCCTGCCAGTAGCGGCGCCACTCTGTCTAAAACAGCCCGCGTACGCGGACGAACCAGACGATTTACCGTTCGATTTTCGGAATACCGAAAGCCGATATCCCGGGGCGCCGCTGGCGGTACGAGCCCCGAGAAAACAGTGTTCCCACACGGTCTCGGAGAAAATCGTGCCGAAAGCGGTGTCAGGCGGCCATGGCGATCGACACCTCCCGGGCGCCTCGGCCACCGCCCGAGTAAGCGGGTAGAGAAACGGGCCCTTTGCGGGCCCGTTTCGACGACCTACTGTGTGTGATTCTCAGACGACCTGGACGTTATCGGCCTGAAGGCCCTTGTCGCCCTGGACGATCTCGAACTCGACCTTCTGCCCTTCGACGAGTGTGCGATATCCGTCCATGGTGATCTTCGTGTGGTGGACGAAGACGTCGTCTCCGCCCTCTCGTTCGATGAATCCGAAGCCCTTCTCGTTTGAGAACCACTTGACGGTGCCCTGAGCCAACATTTCCTCCTTGAACCTGCGACGGCCCGGGCACCGAGCCGTCGAGCGGGGATTGAGCTCGTCAAAAATATCCCGCTGGCTAGTCGAAAGCAAGCAGTCCGCGCCTGACACGAGCCGCACGGACGGTGTTGGTGAGGAGCATCGCTCTCGTCATCGGGCCAACTCCGCCCGGAACCGGGGTGAGGAGACCGGCGACCTCGGCCACGCCCTTGTCGACGTCGCCGACGAGTCCCTCGGGCGTTCGCGTGATGCCGACGTCGATAACAGTGGCACCCGGCTTGACCATCTCCTGCGTAATCAGGCCGGCACGGCCGGCCGCCGCAACCAGCAGGTCGGCTCGCCTGGTGCGCTCGGGCATGTCTCGCGTGCGGGTGTGGCAGAAGGTTACCGTCGCGTTCGCACGTAGCAGCAAAGCGGCCATCGGCTTACCGACGATCTCGCTGCGCCCGACGATCACGGCGTCTGCGCCTTCCAGCTCGACGTCGTAGGCGCGGAGCATCTCCATGATCCCGAGCGGTGTGGCCGAGATGTGGCCCTCGCGCCCGAGCCAGAGGCGGCCGACGTTGACGGGGCTGAAGCCGTCCACGTCTTTGATCGGGTCGATTGCCTCCATCACGCGCGGCTCGCTGATCTGGGCCGGGACGGGCGACTGGACGATGAAGCCGTCGACGTTCTCGTCGACGTTCAGCTCTCGCACGAGCGTGAGCACCTGCTCTTCGCTCGCGCCGTCCGGGAGCCGGTGGTCAATCGACTCGATCCCGACCTCGCCGCAATCCTTGTGCTTGTAACCCACGTAAACCTCCGAGGCGGGATCGTCGCCGACGAGTACCGTTGCCAGCGCGACATGCCCCAGTTCGCGCACCTCCTCGGCGACCTGGGCGCGAACACGCGCCGCCAACTCAGATCCGTTCATGAGAATCGCCGTCATCGGAAGCGGAACTCTAGCCGATACCCCCGATGGAGGGTTGACGCTCGAATCCGCCTGCCGATCATGAGCGAAGGCCCATTATCAGGTGGACCTATGCGAAAATACCGTCGCCCTCTTATCTTCGCTGCCCTTGCCACGCTCGTGATCGTGGCCGCCGTCGCCGCCTTCTTCGTGCCGACGACCGCCGCGCTCTGCCTGGTTGCCATTGCGGCCATTCTGGTCGCCGTCGGTGGCGCGGCGCTAGCGCGCCAGTTCTAGTTTCCTTCGACCGCCGCAGAGAGCGATCGCTGCGGGATAACGATGAAGGCGCGGAGCAGAATCGAACTGCTGTACGAGGCTTTGCAGGCCTCTGCCTAGCCACTCGGCCACCGCGCCGTGCAGGCGAATCCTAGACTGAGCCGGGGGATATCGGCGTCGGCCTCGGGCAAGAAGACAAAGCCGCCGGGTCCCGGACTCCCGACGGCTTCAAGCGGATGAAGGGATTCGAACCCTCGACCTTCTGCATGGCAAGC
>Ga0247847_1000072_pt1 | contig 33794 bp, 29 predicted proteins | sample PFST25metaG_FD_186002 | JGI IMG/M metagenome (GOLD analysis project Ga0247847, IMG submission 186002) | Peat soil microbial communities from Stordalen Mire, Sweden - P.F.S.T25 | ecosystem: Environmental > Terrestrial > Soil > Wetlands > Peat | place: Sweden: Norrbotten County, Stordalen Mire...
AAATCGAGCCCAGCTTCAGCCGATCACCCAGGAGATTCCTCGGGTTCTCGAAGCGTTGTTGGGTCTGTGAGGTCCCGAGCGCCATGTACAAATTCTGTCAGCTGGGCAGGTGAATCTCGGGGATTCCCTGGCGACTACTTCAGCAAACTCCTAGAGCCAGGGATCTCGTCACCACGAAGCAGAATTCAGGGGTTGATCCTCGCCGCGGCCCTGCCCCCGCTGGCGCCCGGTCAGACCCAGGTCGTCACTGGTCGCCCCCGAGCGGGACCCCATCAGGCGTCCACGCGCCAGTGCCACGCCCCGATCGCCGGAACGGGTACCAGCGACCGTCCCGGCCGAGACGAAGTTGCCGGTCCACGAGCGTCGCCCGGTTGCGCCGGACCGTCGCCCGCCCACCGAGCAGCACCCGCCCGCCCATCATCGAGGCGCGCGGTGCATCCCAGTCCTTGAGCAGAACGAAGAGTCCCTCGCTCCCGCCGTCACGCCACGCCAGCGCTTGGTTCAGGAGGTCGCGGGCTGACACGCCGGCCGAGGAGGCAAGCTCGACGATATCCCCTTGCCCGGTGGCAGGGGTGAGCATCGCTGCCGCGCGGCGAGCGAGATCCGCAGCCTTCGGAAGCTCGAGGCCCGTGCTCCGCTCGCCGTGAGCAAGCTCCCAGGCCCGTTGCGCTGCGTCACCCGCCAGTTGCTGGAGCGAAGCTGCGGTAAGGCCCGAACTTGCCGGAGGATCCACGGCCAGTACGGTCGGCCTTCCGTGCTTCGGCGGTGGTAGGGGGATGGCCGGGATCGGCGGAGCACCACCGGCTGACACCGTTGCCCAACGCGCCCAGGCCTGCTGGGCGCTAAGGCCAGCGTCGGCGCCCCAAGACGTCGCTTGCTCGGACCCGAAGTCAGCCGCAGCGCGCCGCGCCTGGGTGCCTCGCGCCGCGCCGCTGGCAGCGCCTCCAACTCCCGTCGCCCGCCTGGCACGCAGCCCAGCGAGCAAGGGGTCCCTGTCCCGTCCCCGCATCAAGAACAGAAGAAACGGATCCGCGTCCAAGGTGTCTGCCACCAGATAGCACACGGCTGCCGAGTGCTTGCAGGGCTCCGCCCAGTCAGGGCACGAGCAGCGCGGCTGCACTTCGCCCGCGACCGGAAGCAGATCGATCTTGGCAGCGGCCAGATCGTCGGCTACCCCCGGCGGCATCTCCCCATCGAGCAAGGCCGCTAGGTGGCCCACTTGGCTGGCAAGCGTCGCCAGCGTCCGGTCCCACTCCTTCTCCGAGTAAGTGCGCACTCTTACAGTCACCCTGTACGGCTTGGCTCGCGACCCCTGCACAGCAGCCACGATTTCGCCGGCTCGCACCTCCAACTCGCCCACGGCGCCTGTTCGCGCGTACGTCCGACCGCGGGGCAACCGGTTCGGGTCGAGCCTCGCCCGCTGCTCGAGCGCGTCAACCCAGGCCTTCCCCCACCACGTAGCACCGAAGGGTCGCTTCCCAGCAGCGCGCCACGGACCCGAGCCAGGACGGCGCTTGGGCGCCGGTGGATACCAGTTCACGACTCACCGCCAGATGGCGCGAGGCGCACGAGGGTTGCCAGCTGGGAGTCGCTCAGGTCGCCGATCCATGCCTCGCCTTGACCGACGACGGATTCCGCGAGGGCGCGCTTGTTCTCCAACAGCTCCGCGATGCGGTCTTCGAGCGTGCCCTCGCACACCAACCGGTGGATCTGCACGGCGCGGCGTTGGCCGATCCGGTGCGCCCGGTCGCTCGCCTGGTCCTCCACGGCCGGATTCCACCAGCGGTCGTAGTGGATCACGTGCGTCGCCTGCATGAGGTTCAGACCGACGCCTCCGGCCTTCAGCGACAGCAGGAACACCGGCACGGCGCCAGCCTGGAAGCTGGCAACCATCTCCTCTCTTTTGCGGACCCGCACACCACCGTGGAGGAAGAGGGTGGGGACGTGGAGCGAGGCGAGGTGGGTCTCGATCAGGGAGCACATCTCGACGAACTGGCTGAACACGAGCACCGAGTCGCCGGCGCCGACTATCACGTCGAGCAGCTCCTCAAGCGCCGCGAGCTTCCCCGACCGACCTGGAAGTGGCCCGGCCTGGTGGAGGTACTGCGCCGGGTGGTTGCAGATCTGCTTCAGCACCGTGAGCAGTCGTAGCACGAGGCCTTGGCGCTCGATACCCGACTTCGTGGCGATGGCGTGCAGGGCCTCGCGCACCTCGGCCTCGTACAGCGACACCTGCTCGGTCGTGAGTGGCACGGCGAGGTCAGTGACCGTCCGCTCCGGCAGGTCCGGAGCGATGGCTGGGTCTGTCTTCTTCCGGCGCAAGAGGAAGGGCCGGACGGCATTCGACAAGCGATCGGTCGCCTCTTTGTCGCGGTTGCGCTCGACGGCGACGGCAACGGTGCGGCGAAAGCGCTCCAGCGGACCGAGCAGCCCCGGGGTCGTCCAGTCGAGAATCGACCACAGCTCGGTGAGCCGGTTCTCGACAGGAGTGCCCGTGAGGGCGATACGCGCCTGCGCGGGGATGGATCGCAGTGCCTTGGCCGTGTCCGACAAGGGGTTCTTGGCGTGCTGGGCTTCGTCGGCCACCACGATCCCGAAGCCCGCCTCGCCCAACGCCTCCCTCTCCCTGCGAAGGATGCCGTAGGTGGTGAGCACGACCTCACCGGCGACGAGACCATCGAGGTTCCGGTCGCCGCCGTGGAAGCGGCGCACGGGCACCGACGGGGCGAACCTGTGCAGCTCCCTTTCCCAGTTGCCGAGCAACGAGGTCGGGCAGACTACGAGTGTGGGCGCCGGCGCCTCCGGGTCTGGATCTTCTCTGGCTGGAACCGCCTGTTTGGGCCGTTGTGCCTTGCGGCCGGGCGGCTTGGGCAGGGCGGGCTTCGGGCGCGCCGGCTGGCGGTCCTCCAGGCGGTGCAGGTGGAGAGCGATGACTTGGACCGTCTTGCCGAGGCCCATGTCGTCGGCTAGGCAGCCGCCAAGCCCAAGCTCGCTCATGCCCGCCAGCCACGCCAGCCCCCGGAGCTGGTAAGGCCGCAGCACGGCAACCAGCGCGTGCGGTGGGGCCAACGACTCGAGCTTTCCAGCAGACAACCGACGGAGGCGTCCGGCCATCTCGGCCACGGCGCCTTCGGCGACGACGTCGACGAGCTCACCGTCGACTTCGAGCTTGCCGCCGAGAAGCGCGCCGAGAGCTGCAGCCGCTGTGATCCGTCGTGATCGCCGCTCCTGCGCCTTGGCGATGAGCTGGGCGTCCACAGCGACGAAGCGGCCCCGGATCCGCACGAGACTGCGCTTCGCCTCGGCGAGGAGGTCGACCTCTTCCGGGCTGAGCGCCTCGCCGCCGACGGTGAGCTCGTAATGGAAGTCGAGCAGCGACCCAAGATCGAAGCCCCCTTCTGTCACAGCAGCCGGTGTCGGCGTCATGACCGCCCGCAGGCTCAGTCCGCCAGTGAGGAGCTCACTTGGCCAGAACACGGCGATGCCGGCACTATCGAGCCGGCTGGCACCGTCGAGCACAAGGTCGGCGAGCAAGTCATCGTCGAGCGGTAAGAAATCGGGGATCTGCTGGCTGAGGAGGGCACTGATCGGCTCCCATGCTCGAGAGCCGCGGCGCAGCGCCAAGAGCAGATCGCGCTCTGCCTCCACTCCAAAGTGGGCGAGCAGCGCCGCAGGCATCGAGAACAAGTCGGCGGCGTCTACGACGAGGCTCGGATCAGCGGTACTGGAGATCTGCAGCACGCCTCTCGGCTCCGGCTCAAGCGCATCACCGAGGTGGACGCGCAGGGCGAAGCTCGACCCGCCGTCGAGACCGGCGGACGCTTCAGCCAACCAGGGCCGTAACTCGGTCGCCAGCGTCGACCCGGTGGCTGCGAACAAGTTGGAACCACTTGCCGCCGCAGCCGCCGACGTTCTCGGGAGGGTATCGGCGAGCGCGTCCCACGCGGCGGCGATGAGAAACGCCGGATAGTGCACTCTCAGCGGCGGCTTTAGTGATGCGAGCGGGACCGCGTGCCCGAGTGGAGGCATTGCGTTCGCAAGCTGTTCCAAGAGGATGTGGTCGCCTGGATCGAGCGGACCGGCCCGCCATGCGTCCACACCGCTCGGGCTGACCGCTGGACGCAGGTGGCCGCGGGCGATCAAGCCGATGCCAGCAGTCATAACACTCGCCCAAATGCGCGCCGTGGCCGTCGCCTGTGAATCCTCGAGGTCGAGCAGCAGCGGGAGCGCGGTTGCGATCGGGAGGAGGGTGGCCGCAACTCGGCGACGCCGGACGGACTTGGCCGCAGGGAGGGCCAGCTCGATGGCACCCTGCTCACCCAGGCCTGCGAGCTGGCCATCGGAAAGATCTTCGACGTTGTCGCCGTCCAGCCGGAACGCGGCGAAACGTCCCGAGCGTGGAGGATCTCCGGGCACGAAGGTAAAGTCGAACCCCGCCAGGGCGCAACGTGTGCTAGTCAGCTCGTCAGCCGAGATCACGGTCGTCGCCCTTGCATTGGGGTCACGGTAGTCCGGTGTCCGCCGTGTCACCACCGCCCTGGAGTTGAGGTTCTTGAGCGGCAAAATTGGGCCGCGCGGATGTCGCCCACGAAACAAAGTTCCGAGCTGCCCTGGACCGCCGGGTCGCAGTGCCGTTCGAGACGAGGCCCTCGGACAACACCAGCCCGCGCACCGTCTTTGTCAACCGATCCACCGACGACCTCGACCTCGCCTCAGCCAGTTGCGGCCAGGAACGCGCTGGCCGATCTAGGCCAACTCCTCGGACAGCTCCTCCAGTTGGCAGCCACATTGGCGGTCCAGAGACTCGACATCAGCCGACCCCGACCGACAACCCCCGAACAAAGTCCCAGGTCACAAGCTTGGATCGACACTCTCAGACACGCCGAGGGCACCTGGCAGTCAGGAGGTTCGAGGGTTCGAGTCCCTTCGCCTCCACCCGAAAGTTGTCAGAAGCTCAACGTTTCAGCAGGTGGATGGCCATATTTCGTGTCCGTTCGCTCGCCGACGTTCAGGGCCTGGCTCGAACCTGTGTGCGGCGCCGGACCCGTCGGTCGGTCGTGGTCGCCTCGCCAGCGCTCAGATGCTTGGGGAGTCTCCGTGTCGGGAGCACGAAAATGGGTCCAGCGGCCTGCTCCATTACTTGGGCACGGCCTTTCATAAGGAGAGATGCAGTCGTAGCGCTTCGTCGAGCAGAAGGAGAAGATCCGGTGGAACCACACCGATGCGCTGTCCGATGCGCTCGACGGCCACCGACCTCACTTGCTCTGCCTGCGCCTTCGAGTCCCGTTCAAGACCTGTTTCAGACGCCGGCAGGAGCACCTGGAACGGGAAGACACGTTCGGTGTTCGATGTCGCTGGGACGATGGTGACCACTCCACGGCCGAGACGCTCGGCGGTGCTGTTCGCTCCGTCGTTGCTCACGATTACTGCGGGTCGCCGCTTGTTGGCTTCGGCGCCGCGCGCTGGGTCGAGGTCAACAAGGCGGATCTCGCCCCGTCGCATCAGCTCAGTCCGTCACTGACAGTGGACTCCCAAGCATCTGCCTCGCCGCGCGACCACTCCTCCCACGCGTCCTCGTACGCAGGGCCGAGCTCCGATGCTCGAAGCAGCCGGACAGCCTTGTGCACCACAGCCGAACGCGAGGCGAAGCCCTGCGAGTCGGCGTAGGCGTCCAGGAAGTCCACGTCCTCGTCGGGAAGACTTACGCTAACCTTCATACTTCCATACTACTCCTAGTACGATGACAGGAGCAAACATCTTCCGTCAATGACCTCGAAGGCCAGCACCGCACCGCACGGCGTGTCCTTCGTGAGCTCGAACGGATCCGGATGGTCCGTTTCAGCGACGTGGACGGCAACGAACGTCAGGTCGTGATCCGGCCGAGCCCCTGCCAGCAAGGATCCCTGCCGCCTTCAAAGTCGACACGTCCGCCTGGCGCTTATGCGTCGCCTAATCACCACGATCACGCGATGTGGGGCAAAGACTGTCTCGACGCTACCTCGTGGGCAGGCCTCTCATGTTTGAGCCGCCGAAGTCGAGTCTGACTCGTGCAGGAGGTCCGTCTTGGTAGCCACGTTGGCAGCCAAGGGACTCGACATCAGCCGACGACCAGGGACCAACGTCCCAGCTCACACCCTTACGTGAACACCCCACGCGTTGTCAGAATCGCAACGTTCTAGTTGTTCACGGGCCGTGTTGGGTGTCCGGTCGCTCGCCGACCTTGATTGCCGGCTTGAGAGGCGCTGTCACGGTGCTCCGCCCTGTGAGTATGAATGACCTTCGACTCTGGCAGCTTGGTCACCACCGTGGTTTGCTTGTCTGAGCCGCGAGTGTCGTGACGCGTCGGGAGGCGACATGACACAGAGATTTTGCAGTAGTTCCTGGGGTTTCGGGATGACAGCCGCCCTGGTGGCCTGCGTTGTGGCGTTGGCGGGATGCAGCTCCAGCACGTCGCCTCCCGCGGCCACGTCGACATCGACGACTTCACCAACCTCGAGCAGCACAACAACCGCATCCACGGGCTGTGGATCTCACAAGGCCGATTCCTATTCACGGGCTGCGCTGTCAGACTCGCCGATCGCGTACTTCCGGCTCGACGAGTCCTCTGGGCCGACGATGTGCGACTCGTCGGCGTCAGCGAACAACGGCACCTACGTTTCGGGGGTGCACTTCGGCGTGCCGGGGGCCATCGCCGGTGACTCGGCGGTAGCTGCCGTCTCACCGAGCTCGGGTGTGGGTACGGGAGGTCCCGGCTCGGGCTTGACCGGCGATCACAGCTTCACACTGGAGGCGTGGTTCCGCAGCACGGGAACTGTTCAGGACCAATCGCTGGTCAATATGGGCGAGGCAGGCGAGGGCAACATTGCCGGGCTATCGACCTGGACTAGCGACACTGGAAATGGCACTTCCAGTCAGTTGGCTCTCGACCTCTACGTTGGGGTAGCCAACGCGAGCAGCCTCCCCATTTGGAACACCAGAACTGTCGGCGTGAATCTTTGGGACGGCCGTTGGCACTACCTTGCAATCACCTACAGCGCCGCGGCCGACAAGGTAACCGGCTATGTCGACGGGCACGACCTGGGCGCGCTCACCCCTGTTACAGCAATCAACCTGTCGGCGAGCCAGATCCGGGTCGGGTACTGGATTGACACTGCCGTCAACCAGGACGTAACCGGGGACCTGGATGAGGTGGCGGTCTACCCAACTGCCTTGTCTCCGGCACGGATCCAAGCGCACTTCCTTGCCAGTGGAAGATCTCTGACATCAACCAGCGGGTGATCACGAGAAAGCGAGTCCCGCGGCCCGACCACGACTTCTCGGCTTCGAGCTTCGCACTCTGGCTGAAGTATCGCGCCGACGACGCTCGAGGGATCCAGATCTTGTGAAGTAGCAGTCGACCCGACTAGTGGGCTGGTTGCCTCAACGGATCAGAGCCGCATGAGCTTGGGTGCGCGGAGAAGAGCAAGGTGCCGGAACGAGAACAGTGCCAGCCACCGGGCAATTCGGTTGCAGGGTCCTACTCAGGAAGTACGCGCCAAACGCGCCGGGGGAGACAGCGCAGTCCGGCGAACACGACCGCCAACACCTTCGGGACCCACACGATTTCTGCTCCCTGTTCGAGGCCGCGCACGACGCTCGCTGCGACCTGTTCAGCGCTCGCCGCGAAGGGCGCTGGCGTCCGGGCGGCTGTCATCTTCGTGCGCACGAAACCGGGTCGCACGATCATCAGCTCGACGCCAGAGCCACTGAGCGCGTCACCAAGCCCTTGACAAAAGCCGTCGAGACCGGCCTTGGCGCCGCCATACACGAAGTTCGAGCGCCGCACGCGCACACCCGCCACGGAGGAGAAGACCACGATTCGGCCGTAGCCCTGCCTACGCATGATGTTGACGAACGCGATGATCGCCGCGGCAGGACCAGTGAAGTTCGTCTCAACCGAATTCGCAACTGTCTCGGCGTCGAGCGCGTCGAGATCACCAGCGCCGAGCATTCCCGTCGCGACAAGAAGAAGGTCGATCGAGCCGAGACGTCGCTGGGCGTTTGCCGCGAACGACTCGTGGAGCATCGTCTCGCGCACATCGAAGCGACTTGCTTCGACGACATTGACGCCAAGGCTCGAGAGTTCCTTGCCGGCTTCGACGAGTGCGGCCTCATCCCGTCCGGCGAGCACGATCGAGTGCAACCGTCGGGAGGCCAGGCGACGAAGCACGGCTCGGGCGAGGTCCGACGCACCGCCGAGCACGACGGCGGTCTGCGGCATTCCCGTCACGTCGTTCACGATCGCTCCGAACGTAATTGCCGTATGCGACTGGTGAGCTTCGCAAGCGTGGCGGTCTCGACGAGGACGCCGCTGGACGCAACCAACTCTTGAGACTGCTTGGGAGATAGTAGGCCGGGCTGAACCAACGCCGCCGCCGATGAACGAGAGGGTGCCACAAAGATCACGATGCCACCGAAACCACAAATGAGAAACCGCGGCCCGGTCGTTTCGTGATGTTTGTGCCCAGAGGCGCCAAGCCCGAAGAACCGGGAGCGCGAGAGTCAACCCTCATTCGCCGGCGGACACTGCCGCGAAGCCCAAGGTGATCTCGAAGGAATCGGAATGCGGAAGACCTAGATGAGCGCAAGTAGGTCGAGTGTCTTGTAGCTCTCATGGTAAGGGAATGTTGCATGGTCTCTTTCTTGTCGTTGTCCAGTTCCTTGTCGCTATTCAGCTCTGAAGAGCGCGGAGACGACGTGAGAGGTCCGAGACGAAGGTCTCGTCGAGGCCGAGTCGTTCTCGAGTGGCAAGCCACTCTTTGGCCCGCGGGTACATCGCGTCGAACAACTCGGGACGTAGCCGGCCATCCTTTGCGAGGTAGACGCGTCCTCCCGCGTCGGCGACAAGATCATCGATCTCGTCGAGGATCAGCCCAATGTCTGGTCTGTCGAGTGGCAGGTCGAGCGCGAGAGTCCAACCAGCGATCGGGAACGAAAGGGGCGCCGGATCGGCGACGCCGAAGCGCTTCAGTACCGCGAGTGAAGATGACACGCCCGCACGTTGAAGCGACTCGATGACCTTGCGGACGGTTGCCTCTGCGCCGAAGGGTACGACGAGCTGGTACTGGGTAAATCCCCGAGGACCGTAGAGGCGATTCCAGCTCCCAATGGCGTCTAGTGGATGGAAGAAACTCGCGATGGACTGAAGCTCGCCCGCACGTTGCGTCGGTGCCTTGCGATACCAAAGCCCGTTCCATGCGGCGATGGCTGCAGGGGAGACCAGGTTGATCGGTGGGGTTACGGAGAGGTCGAATGGGACTCGCGCCCGATACTTGAGCGCGTGGAGCTCTTGGCGCGGCGAAAGGTCTGCGAGGCGAGCATGGTCGCCTCGACTGATCACGGCGCGACCGAGATGGCGACCTCGCGCGACGCAGTCCACCCACGCAACCGAGTAGCGGTAGCGGTCGTCACCAGCGGCGAGCTGTGCCATGCACTGTTCGAGATCGGCTGTGCGGTCGGTGTCGACGACCATGAGCGCGGTCTCGATCGGACGCAACCGGACGGTCGCCTCTGCGATCGCGCCGGTCAAGCCCATTGCCCCGACCGTCGCCCAGTAGAGCTCGGGCTCTCCCTTAGGGGAGAGTTCGATCCGGCCGTGCCCTGTGACAAGAGCGAGACGCTCGACGTGGGCACCGAACCCTCCGTCTCGATGGTGGTTCTTTCCGTGCACGTCTGCGGCGATTGCACCGCCGACGGTAACCTGCCGGGTGCCGGGCGTCACGGGCACGAACCATCCGCGCGGGACGACGAGGCGGAGCACGGCGTCGAGCGAGATGCCAGCTTCGACACGGAGCAGCCCAGCATCGAAGTCGGCCTCGATGACCCGATCGAGCGCCGTGCAGTCGAGGAGGATTCCGCCCGCGCACTGGGCAGCGTCGCCGTAGGAGCGGCCGAGTCCTCGGGCAAGGATCGGTGTTGAGGATTCGTGCGCAGACATGACGGTTCGCTCAAGGTCTTCTTGGGTCTCGACGTGTGCGACACGGGCAGCGGAGCTCGATCCCTTGCCCCAGCCGGTGAAGAGCTCCAGACAAGCCTGACGCTTGCTAGACGGTGATGTGCTCACGTGTAGATCCCTATCGCGATGAGAGAGAGCCAGCCAATCCCGAGAACCTGGATCACGCGATTGCGGAGCACGAGCTCCTCGGGTGCACCCGCGTCGCCAGTTGCGATCGCGAGTTCGACACTCAAGACGCCGAGGACAAACGGGAGGATCGACAGCTCGAAGAAGATGCTGTCGGCGTGGGACCGGCCGGCGTCAAAGTGGGTAGCACGCTCGAATGCCCACAGGCAGTAGCTGATGATCGTCACGGCGGCGGCAATCATCCGCACTGTGCGGAGGTAGGTCTTCGAATAATGCTCGAGCACCCTGCGATGAGACGTGCCTACCGAACCCAGGGCATCGATCTCGGCACTGCGCTTACCGGCGACGACGAGGAGAGCAGCCGATGAGGTCACGATGACAAACCATTCTGAGATCGGCACATGTGAGGCAGCGCCCCCGGCGACCGCACGAAGAACGAATCCGGCCGATACGCAGGCGAGCTCGAGGACCGCGACTCGTTTCAGCCAGAGCGAGTAGACGACGTTGGTGAGGACGTAGGCACCGAGGACGATCGCGAGCGGCATCCCAGCGAGGAGGCCGGCTGCGACGATGGCAAGGACAAGCAGCGCGCTCCCGAGATAGATGGCCAACCTGACCGAAAGCTCTCCGGCCGCGATTGGGCGATGTCGCTTGTCAGGGTGAAATCGATCCGATGGAGCGTCGATTGCGTCGTTGAGGAGGTACGTCCCCGCTGAGGCGACAAGAAAGATGCCAGCTGCAGCCACTGTTCGTCCCACCACGGCTGGCCGTCCGAGGAGGCCCGCTGCGCCGGGAGCGGCGAAGACGAGAAGATTTTTCATCCACTGCCGAGGGCGTGTGGCGGCGAGTAAGGAACGAAGAAATACTCGCTTCGAGACCGTCGTCACGGCGTCGGGTCTAGCACCGTGGGAAGAACCTGAAGGAGATCGCGGCCCACTCGGGTGGACGACCCGATCCATGTGCCTGGCGATCGCCGCCGATCGATCTCCGAGGCGTGGTCCGTGCACTGCGTTCGCTTTCTTTGCTCAGCCGGTGCCGCTACGCGCGGACATCGTGAAGAAGTCTCGGGACCACCACGCCTCGAAATAGCGTGCAGGAGTGGCAGCCATGGTGCTCAGGAGATCCGACCCGTTCGCCGATGTCGCCTGTGCAGTTGGCGAACTCGGATCGAAAGCAGCGAAGTTCACCCAACCGGTGTTGATGTCGAGCTCCATGGCTCGCACTGCGCCGGCGCGTACCAGGAGGTTCGCGAGCGTCGTGATGTTCAACCCAGGTCCGCCCACGTAGATGAGCGCACCGTCGCTCGTGACACCGATGCCGGAACGCCAGACGTAGATCTGGTTGCCGAGCGTGTAGCCCCACTGACTCGTGTCGTTCGCGTTCAGGCCGGGAACCGGCCGGCCACCGTCAACGAGCAGGTCGAGGTTCTGGCGAACCGCAACGACGTTCGAGGTCAACGTCGCGTCCCGACCCCAGTCCGCAACGGTCGCGGTCCCGTTGCGATAGATCACAAGCGAGGCGGCGCCTGTTCGCAGTGGGACAATGACTTGCCCATCGGTGTAGTAGCCGCCGTTCGCATTGCTCATGAGAAAGCCGGCATTGAAGGCGGCAACAAGGCTCTTGGCCGCACGGGGCTCTATGGGTGCGGTATTCGGATACGGACCTCCGCCAGGGATCGTGCGACCGGAGTACAGCGTCGCCTTCAAGAGCCTCGTGTCCATCCAGGCGACGCCGACGACGAGGCTCGTGTGGACCGGATCAGGACGCAGGTATGACTCATAGACGGCCGGCAGCCCATCGACCCTTCGACCGGCAGGGTGCCAGACTCCCTCGCCAGGGATCGCCGGGCTGGCGAGCGGCCTGATCGATAGCGGTACCGGCAGGTGGGACGGAAGTCGAGCTGAGGGTGCACTGGAAGTTGTCGAAGAGCTCGGAGGGGGTGGGATCGCCCCCTTCAGTGGTACGCCACCGACCGGAGGCTGGTGATGGGAGTACCAGAGATTCTCGGCCCAGACCACGACCGGCCCACCGCCGTGCTCGCGGGCCCATTCGGCAAAACGCGCGCCGATCGAGGTTCCAAGACCGGGATTCTCGAGCGCGTTTCCGAGCGAGAACCAAACTGGAGTGAGCCCGAGGATGATGACTGAAACGAGCACAAGGAGACGGCGTCGTCTCACAGTGCGTCGCTGAGAAGCTGTGGCAGTTCTCGGACGACGACGGTCACGCCTGTTCTTCGGGCGTTGTCGGTCATGGGTCGACGAGCAACCAGCCATGAGGTCGTCCGGCGGTGGAACCTCAGGTGTTTGGAGATGTTCGGAGGCAGGTGACCGCGACAATGAGCGATGACGTCTGACGCTCATCGCAACCTCTGGACCGGTGGCGAGAGGAAGTGACCCGCGGCGATGAGGAGGTCTCCTGGCCGGGTGAACGAGCCGCGGGCCACCTCATCGAGTGTCGCTTCATGCGTGGAGCTAAGGCCGCGCCCAGCCAGCGGTGCACGATTCGGCACCAGGAGATGGGAGCGGGAGCAGATGGCGCCATCGTCGGCACCGCGTGAACGACGAGGGGCGATCCGGGTCACCGGAAACATGAGCCTATTCCCTCGACCGGAGCTGAGGAAGAACTGTGAATGTCCCGTGAACGCCATGGAGCGGGGTCCCTGCACGTAGGGGCTTTCCAGTGCCACTGCTGCGAACAGAGTCTCATGACCATGGCACTAGAGCGTGTTGCCGAGACGGCCATGGACCACTGTCCGGCGGGAACTCCCAGGGCGAACCTGACAACAGCGTCGGCGCTGGCGGGTAGTTGACAGGGGCGGGACGGCGGGGAGCGCCCAGAAATGTGCCGCGGTGGGGGGAATGGCGGGCGCTGGGCAACTCCCGGCTCTTCTCGAGACGAACACTGGTTCCCCATTCTCGCAGTGGACGCCCAGGTGATTCTCGAACTCCTGGGAGCACCGGCGCTAAGACCTGCAGATGGCGGTCCGGAGATCTCGGCACAGCCTCGTCTCGGGCGAGTCTGTACTGCAAGGACGGCTCTCGCCGCTTCACGCCTCTCGACCGCCGACCTGGCCGGCCATAGTGGCGTGACCGACCATTCGCGTCGTGGGTCGTCCATGGAGGCGCAGTACTTGTGAGAATGCCGCGGACTGACGGGCCTGACGCCTATGTGGCGGGGCGCACGCCAACTTCCTCCAGATGGTCGAGCATGTCCGCGGGATCGGCATAGACCCGGTACGCCCCGGCTGCTTGGAGCTCGGCTCGCCCGTACCCGCCCGAGAGCAGACCGACGCCCATCGAGCCGGCCCGCTGAGCAGCCAGAAGATCCCACACGCTGTCTCCGACGACGAAGCTCTGGCGGGGATCGACCTTGAGGAGGCTCGCGGCAGCCAAGAACAAGTGCGGATCAGGCTTGGCCCGCTCCACCAGGTCCCGCGTTACCACGACGGTGTCGGGCGGGAGATCCAACAGCTCGATGGCCGGCGAGGCCGTCACGCGTGACCCGCTCGTTGCGATGGCAAACGGCACTTCGTGGTCTTGCAGATAGCTGAGGAGCTCGGTCGCGCCGGGAAGCGGCACCACGCCTCCGATACGGCGCAGGTAGTGCTCGGCGTGGAGCGAGAAGAGCCGCTCGAGGGTCTCGGTGTCGAGCTCGTGACCGGTCTCACGCTGCAAGGCGTTGAGGAACAATCCTCCGCTCATTCCTATCCGTCGGTGGATCCTCCACACCGAAAGCGGCACGCCACACTCCGCAAGGGCTTCTTGCCAGGCGGTCACGTGCTGGTAGACGGAGTCCACCAGTGTCCCGTCCAGATCGAACAGGAATGCAGGCTGCGGCACGTCGACGTGCGGTCGCGAATCGGTGGTCACAAGTTCAGTCTACGAGCCGACCCTCCAGACAGTATGACTCCTGTCGGGTTCTGAGGCTGGGATACTTTAGCGACGAGATGCTGGAGGGAGCCGAGATGGCCAAAGCGACAAGTGAGGAGCGGCTGGCGGACTACGAGCGCCGCTACCGTGAGCTTGCCGCGCAACTCGCAGAGATCGGCCTCATCTCATCGGGGAGCGTCACGCATCGCTGCACGCGTTGCGCGACGTCGGGCTGCAAGTGTGACGGCGATCCGCCGCGGCCGCACGGGCCCTACTACCAGTGGACAGCCAAGGTCAACGGCAAGACTGTCACGCGACGGCTCAGTGCGCACGAAGCGAAGCTGTATCGGGAGTGGATCGCCAATGACCGGCGGATGCGCCGTCTCATCACCCAGATGCGTCAGGTGGCCGCGAAGGCTGGCGAGCTGAAGATCAATCAGGCCGCCACTACGTAGGGCGGCGGTTTAATTGCAAGCTAAGTTAAGATGTGAGAAAAGTGTTGAAGGAGCGACTTGTTGACGGTGAGAGCCAAGGCCATAGTGGGGGACTTACGGCGTGTGAACCGTAGTGTCGTGTTGCGGCCCTTGTTCCTCGAAGGACCCCTCAACCGAGTCGACTTGGGGCAGCTCACCGGCCTGAGCAGCGGCAGCATCACCAGCCTCACGGCGGCTCTGTTGGAGGAGGGCCTGATCGCCGAGGTCGGCCTCGAGCAGTCTGACGGGGGCAGGCCCCGGGTCATGCTCCAGGTGAACCCGGAGTTCGGTGCCGTCATCGGCGTGGAGATCGGCGAAACCGGCGTCCGCGTGGAAGGCTTCGACTTGAGGCTGAGGGTCGCCGGCGTCGCCGAAGTGGACCTGCACCCACAGCATCACGACGCCGATGTGACCGTCGAGGAGACGGTGAAGGCCGTCGAGAAGATTCAGGCGCAGTTCAGCGCCGAAGGCCGTCGCTTGCTCGGAGTGGGCATTGCCGTCCCAGGGATCGTCGAGCATCGGGTCGACGACGCACGAGTCCACGCTCCGATCATCGGTTGGCAGGACATCCCCCTCGAGCGTCTAGTGCGAGAGCGCGTCGGCGCTCCGGTCTTTGTTGAGAACGGTGCCAAAGCGTTGGGGCAGGTGGAGATGTGGTTCGGCGCTGGCCGCGGCACACATCACACCGTGATCACCCTCTGGGGCACTGGCGTCGGAGCGGCCATCTTCACCAACGGAACGCTCTACCGGGGCGCTGCGTCCAGTGCCGGGGAGTGGGGCCACAATTGCATCATTGCCGGAGGAAGGCGCTGCCGCTGCGGAAGCACCGGGTGCCTCGAGGCCTACATCGGGGCCGAGCCCTTGCTCGCTGCCTGGCGAGGGGCGGACCCACAGGCGGCCCTTTCCGGCGACCCTGACGAGGAGGGGTGGGCAGACCGTCTCGTCGAGTCGGCGGAGTCGAGCGGGGCGGCCGCCCGGATCCTGGAGGAGGCGGCGAACTGCTTCGGAGTGGCCGCCGCCAACCTCGCCAACCTGTTCAATCCCGAGCTCATAGTGATCGGGGGTTGGCTCGGACTGAAGCTCGGCCCCACCCTGCTCGGGCGAATTCGGGAAGTGGTGCGAGAACAAGCTCTCGACTACACGGCCAACTACGTCAACATCGAGCTCGGGCAGCTCGGCAAGGATGCCGTGGCACTCGGGGCTTCCGCCCTGGTTGTCGACGAGCTACTTTCCAACGGCGGCGTCCCGCTGGTGGCGGGGAGAGGCAGCTTGCAACGAGCGAAGTTGTTCTAACCGACGGGTAAGTGCCCGCTTCGGGCGAGCTCGCCATACCAGTATCCGCTGTCTTTGACGATGCGCTCTTGCGTGTCGAAGTCGACATAGACGATGCCGAAGCGCTTGGAGTACCCGAGCGCCCACTCGAAGTTGTCGAGCAGCGACCATACGAAGTAGCCCTGCACCGGCACACCTTCCTTTCTCACCCGCAGTACTTCGCCGACATGGGCCTCGAGGTAGGCGATCCGCTCGGGATCGTGCACAGCCTGGCCGTCGCGGCGGTCGTCGAACGAGGCCCCGTTCTCGGTGACGAAGAGGTTGGGCAGCTTGTACTGCTGGTGCGCCTGCTCAAGGATGAAGCCGAGCCCCTCGGGACGGATTAGCCAATCCATCGTGGTCCGGGGCACCCCGGGCTCTTTGGACGCGGCGAAGCCCGTCCACTTGGTGGCGTCGTGGCAGACCCGGTAGCCGGAGTAGTAGTTGATCCCGGCAAAGTCCGGCGGCAGGATGAGCGCCTCCATGTCCTCCTCGTAACCGCTCGGCAGGTAGGGCCGCAGACGGTGCTCCAGCTCACGGGGGTATCTCCCGTACACGAGGGGTTCCAAGAACAGAGGGAAGTTGTGCCAAGCGTGTGCCAGCTCGGTGGCGGCGATATCCGCTTCTGATTCGCTGGCCGGCCACACCGCAGCGTTGTGCAGTGCGATTCCCACCGACGCTTTGGGGTTGGCGGCCTTGAGGGCGGCCCAGGCGGCAGCATGGGCTCGTAGCTGATTGTGAACCGCATGGCCAGCGGCGTAGATGTTGCGGATGCCCGGCGCGTGCGCTCCGACCAAGTGCCCTTGCTCCGCGACGACGAACGGCTCGTTCAGGGTGGTCCACCACCTCACCCGGTCGCCGAGGGTGGCTGCTACCACCGAGGCGTACTCACCGAACCAATCCGCCGCGTCGCGATTGGACCATCCTCCGCGCCGCTGCAGGGCAGACGGGAAGTCCCAATGGAAAAGCGTCACGAAGGGCTCGAGGCCGGCGGCCAACACCCCGTCGAGGAGGCGGTCGTAGAAGGCGAGCCCGGCCGGATTCAGCTCGCCGACCCCGTCGGGCAGGACCCGGGGCCATCGGATGGAGAAGCGGTACGCGCCGAGGCCGAGGTGCCGCATGAGCTCGATGTCTTCCGCCCAGCGGTGGTAGTGGTCGCAGGCGAGGTCGCCTGTCTGGCCGTCGTAGATGGTGCCTGGAGTGTGCGAGAACTCTTGCCAGATGCACCGTCCGGCACCGTCGGCCATTGGTGAGCCCTCGATCTGGTAGGCGGCGGTGGCGGCGCCCCAGTAGAAGTTGCTGCCGGGCTCTGTGTCGGAAAGCGTCAAGTGAACCTCCTCGTTGTCATACCTTCGGGCGCCGCCGCCGCGGCTAGTCGTGGAGGGGAATGGGGTGTGGTCGTTCATCGCCGTCTCAGTCGTAAAGGACGCAGCGGACATGGTGGGCGGCTCCCACCTGGCGCAAGTCGGGGAGCGTTTCTAGGCACCGGCTCTGGACGAAAGGACAGCGCGGGGCGAAGGGACAGCCCGGCGGAAGCGAGGTGAGGTCCGGGGGGTCACCTTTGCCCTCGAAGTGGGTTCCCTGTCGGCCCTCGTTATCGGCGCCTGGAGCGGCTTCGCGCAGGAGCTGGGTGTAGGGATGCTTGGGCTCGCTCATGACCTCGGCGCCGGGGCCGATCTCCTGGATGCGACCGGCGTACATGATGGCGATGCGATCGCTCATGTAGTTGGCAGCGCCGAGGTCGTGGGTGATGAAGACGAGCGAAAGCGACCGGCTGCGCTGGAGGTCCAAGAGCAGGTTCATGATCGTGAGGCGGATCGACACGTCGAGCATGGACGTGGGCTCGTCGGCGAGGATGAGGCTGGGCTGGGCCGCCAGCGCCCGGGCGATGCCGACCCGCTGGCGCTGGCCGCCGGAGAGCTCATGGGGGTAGCGGCGCAGGAAATCGACAGCCGGCACCAGGCCGACCTGGTCGAGCAGCGCTATCACGGTCTCGCGCTCGGCGCTACGCGGAACGAGCCCGAACGAGCGAAGGGGACGCGCCACGCTGTAGCGGACCGAATTGCGCGGGTCGAGGGACGTGTAGGGGTCCTGGAAGATCATCTGGACCTGTCGTCGGTGCTCGCGCAACCGATGGGTGCTGGGGCGCCGTGGCAACGCCCGCCCCCCAAGGAGGATCTCTCCCGCGGTCGGCCGCTCGAGGAAGGCGACCATCCGCGCGAAGGTGGTCTTGCCCGAGCCGGACTCTCCCACCAGTCCGAGCACCTCCCCGTTCTCCACGGACAGGTCCACCTCGCTGAGCGCACGCACCACCTTGTGGCGTCCGATCCGACCGATGGAGTAGTTCTTGGTGAGTCCGCGCACCTCGAACTCGGGGCTGGGGCCCTCGCTCGTCTCCGCCGGCAGACCGAGGGTGCTAACCAACGTCGGCCGCCTTCTCGCCGTAGAGGTGGCAGAGCACTCGGTGGTCCCCGTCACGCCACACGGTCGGCGGATCGACCGTCTCGCAGGTGCCGGCGATCACCTTGGGACAACGGGGTGCGAAGGAGCACCCTTTGGGCAGGCTTCGCAGGTCGGGTGGCTGGCCTGATATGCCCTCGAGCCGCTGGCGTGGCCCGCCGAGCGGAGGGAAACAGCTCATCAGAGCGGTCGTGTAGGGATGGCACGGCTTCTCGTGGAGCTCCCGGCCGGGCGCTTCTTCCACCAAGGCGCCGGCGTACATGATCGCGATGCGGTCGGCGATCTCGACGAGGAGCGAGAGGTCATGGGTGATGAACACGACCCCGAAGCCCAACTCGTGGCGCAGGTCGTCGAGGGTCTGCAGGATCGAGCGCTGCACGACGACGTCCAAGGCTGTCGTGGGCTCGTCGAGGAAGAGCAGCTTCGGCCGCAGCACGATCGCGAGAGCGATAACGGCGCGCTGACGCATTCCGCCGCTCAGCTGGTGGGGATAGGCGTCGAAGAACCGGCGGGGGATCTTGACGAGGTCGAAGGTCTCTTCGGCCTGCTGGCGCGCCCCGTCCGACGAGTGGACCCCATGTGCCGCCATGGCGTCGTGGAACTGGTCCCGGATTCGCATGATCGGGTTGAGGACGTTCATCGAGGCCTGGAAGACCATCGAGATCTCCGCCAGGCGCAGGTGCCGCAGCTCATCTGCCGAGAGCGAGGTGAGGTCGGTCCCCTGGTAGCTCACCGAACCCGAGAGCACCCGCCCGGGCGGGTCGAGGAGCCCGGTGGCGGCGAGGGCGAGGGTCGTCTTGCCGCATCCCGACTCGCCGGCGATCCCGACGATCTCGCCGGCGGCGACGGTCAGGCTCACCCCTCGGACGACGACGACTGAGGGCGGCAGGTGCCACCCATAGCCGATGGTGAGGTCGGAGATCTCGAGGAGGGGCGGCATATCAGTCCCTCCTCAAGCGGGGGTTGGCGATCTCGTCCACGGCGAAGTTGAGCAGCCCCAAGGACGTGCCCAAGAGCGCGAGGCACAACCCCGGTACGAGAAGCCACACCCACGCCCCGAGGAGTATGGCGTCGCCCTCCTGGGCCCAGTAGAGCATGGTCCCCCAGGTGACGTCGTTGATGTTGCCGAGGCCGATGAACTCGAGACCGGCCTCTGCCAGCACGGCGAACAGCGCTGCCCCGAAGAAGTTCGAGACGATGATACCGAGCATGTTGGGCACGACGTGGGCGAAGACGATGTGCCAGCGGCTCTCACCGGTGATCCGAGCTGCCTGGACGAAGGGTCGGTCCCGGAGGGCGATCGCCTGTGACCGGAGCACTTTCGCCCCCCATGCCCAGCCGGTGATCGTGATCACCCCGATGAGTTCGAGGAGGCTCCCTCCCCGCAAGTAGGCGGCCAAGATGATGAGCAGCGGGAGCGGGGGGAGCACGAGGAAGACGTTGGTCACCGCCGACGCCACCGTGTCGAACACGCCGCCCACGTAGCCGGCGAACACCCCCAAAACGAGCTGCACCAAGCTGATCAGGGCACCGGTGATCAGCCCGACGAACAGGCTCGCCCGCGCCCCCCAGATTAGCTGGGAGAGGATGTCCTGGCCGTTGACCGTGGTCCCAAGGAGGTGCTTCGCGCTCGGGTGGAGCAACGGGGTGAAGTTGATGTTGGTCGGCGAATAGGGAACGACGACCGGCGCCAGCAGGGCGACGAGGCAGAACAAGGCGAAGATGAGCGCGCCAGCGATGGCGCGGCGGTTGTGCAACAGGCCTGTCCAGCTCACTTGGCCGACTCCATGCGGACACGGGGGTCGAGGAACACGTAGAGGACGTCGGCGAGGAAGCTCGCCACCAGCAGGGTGATCGTGAAGATGAGGAAGATCCCCTGCATGAGGGGATAGTCCTCGTTGTACACCGCTTGGAGCAGCAGGTACCCGATCCCCGGGTAGGAAAAGACAATCTCGATGAAGACTTGGCCGCCGACGACGATGCCAAGGGCCAAGGCGAGCTGGGAGAAGACCGGCAGGATGGCGTTGCGGGCGGCATAGCGGTAGGCGATGGTGTGATCGCGGAGACCCTTGGCCCGTGCGAACTTGACGTAGTCGTCGCCGAGCACGGTGAGCATGTTGTTGCGCATGAGGAGGATCCACAGGCCCATCGATATGAGCGTCAAGGTGATCGCGGGAAGGGCGGCGTGATGGATGAGGGAGACGAACCCGGACCACGAGGCGATCCCCGCGCCGGGGTTTAGGCCACCGCCGATCGGAAACCAGCCGAATTTGAAGGCGATGAAGTAGAGCAGGATGAGGGCGATCCAAAAGGACGGCAAGGCGCCGAGCATCAGGCCGAAGGGGACGAGGACGGTGTCGACGAGCGACGCTCGGCGCCACCCCGCCGTGCCCCGCCGCCAGGCCGCCACCATCCCGAGTGTCGTCCCGAGGAGGAAAGCGAGGATGGTGGCGAAGCCGACCAGCCCGAGAGTCCAGGGGAGGGCCTCACCAATCAGCGTGCCCACGTGCGACGGGAAGTACGAGAAGGAGATGCCGAGGTTGCCGGTGAGGGTGTGCCCGAGGTAGTCGAAGTACTGGCCGAGCTCGCCCGTCTTGGTGTTCAGGCCGAAATCGAGCTCCATGGCGCTGATCGCCGACGGGCTGACCTTGCCCTGGTAGCGGGCGAACATCGTTTCCACCGGGTTGCCGGGCATGAGCCGGGGCAGGGCGAAGTTCACCGTCAGCGCCACCCAGCAGGTTATCAACAGGGCCCTAAAGCGCCGAATCACGTACCGCACAGGCCCACCTCTCGAATCGTGCCGCCCCGGACAGCCAGGGAGCGACCCACCGTGGCGGCGAGCCGCTCCCTATCGGCTTTCTTGCCTGCGTCCCGATGCGGAACATCGGGAGCGGGTCTTCTTACCCTCTTACTTCTCGTGCACGTTCACGTACGTCAGCATCGAACCTTCAGCGTCCGACGCGCTCCCGTCGTTGTAGGGGTCAGAAGCGCTCGGGAACCCGGTGAACGTCCCGGTCTGGTAGTCGAGCCAGTTCGCCCGGCCGCTGAGCGCCACCACCGGCACGTCGGTCAGCACCTGGTTTTCGATCGCGTACATGTCTTTCAGTTGCACTGACGCGACGCTGCTCGAGGCGTAGCTCGACAGCGCGTTCGTGATCGTCGGAGAGGTGAATCGCTCCCAGTTGGTGGTACCGATCTGTCCCTTCGAGAACATGTAGAAGTACTGGTAGTACGGGGTCGGCCCGTTCCCGTTACCCCACGAAATGGCGAAGGTGAACTTGCCCAGGTCGAGGTCGTTGGCATACGTCGAGTACGGCTCCTGCTCCACTGTCGAGCGAATGCCGATCGCCGCCAGCTCGAGGGAGACGTTGTCAGCCTGCGAGATGTAGTCCGTCCAACCCGGCCCTCCGATAAGGACGTTGTAGCTCGGGTAGACCACTCCCGTCGGCGATTCGAGCTGACCGCCCGACGACCACTTGTACCCCGCAGCCTTCAAAATTGCCTTTGCCTTGGTCACGTTGTAGGTCCATTCCAGACTCGAAAGCTTGGGGTTGAACCACGCGCTCACCTGAGGCCCTGTGACCGCCGCCTCCTCTCCACCAGTCGCTCCCGAAAGCATCCCGAAGTACGCACGGAGAGCAAGGAACGGGGTGTCCATGGCGTAGGCGACCGCCTTGCGGAAGCTCACGTCGCCGAACGGCGCCCCCGCCGTGGTGTTCAAGTAGAGGTAGTTCATATCGGAGACCGGCCAGAAGATGTGGTTATTGGGGCTCTTGCTGAGGAAGGTCGGACCGGCTTCGCTGATGTAGTCGTACGACATATCGATGCTGCCATTTTCCAGCCCGAGCTCAGCGGTCGTGTCCGAATCGACCGAGCTGAATATCACCTCATGGATGTACGGACGCCCAGCCTGCCAGTAGTGCGCGTTCTTGCCGTAGACGACCGAACTCGCCGAGAAGGACAAGAGCGTGAACGGGCCCGTGCCGACTGGCTTGGGCTTGGTGTTCGTGTAGGTCGAAGGGCTCTTAATGCTCGACCAGATGTGCTTGGGCAGGATGACCGTCGGAGTTCCGTCCGTGCCGTACAAGATGAACACGGCTTCCGGCGTGTCCGGCTTGGAGAAGGTGAACACCACACTATTCTTCCCCGTCGCCACGACGGCCTTGAGGGGGCTCGTCCAGATGCCGTTGAGGTCGATGGACGGGTTCGCCTTGAAGTAGTTGAAGGTGAACGCCACGTCCGCGGCGGTGAACGGCTTCCCGTCACTCCACGTCACTCCGGAGCGGGTTGTGACGACCAGTCGCAAGTTGTTGTCAGTCCATTTGTAACCAGTCGCGAGCAGCGGGGTCTCTGCGCCGGTCGCCCCATTGAAATAGTAGAGCGACTGGTAGATGCAGCTTTTCGTGCCGGGTGCATTCGCGCCTGAGGGCGCGTAGGGGTTGAAGTTGTGAGGAAGCGTTCCCCACGGTTGCGCGGCGTAGAGCCTCCCGCCAGTGGTGATCGTTCTAGTGCCGGCCACTGCGGAGGGCAGGCAAACCAGCATCAACGAAAGCCCGGCGGCGGCCACGACCACCCCGAGCCACTTTTCTCTTCTGTGCAGTTTCATCTTGTCGCTGTCCCTTCCATTTCAGCTGTCTTGCGGGAACTCGCTTTCGTGTCGCAACCGACGCCTGCGACGGCGTTGAAACCCAACCTTCTCTCGAACAATAACTTATAACACGAGAAAAGTCTAGGGACCAATTAATTTTGGGCGCCGCATCTCCTGTATCACCTGCGACCAGCTCGCGATCATGAGGGCTGGCTCGGCCCGCGACAGAGGTCAGGAGGCCGTAACGTCTGTGTCGGCTCGGGTGTCCGCGCTGACGTGGGCGAGGAGGGCTTCTGTGATCCGAGTTCAGGGTGGTCCGGCGGTCCTTCACGACCCCGATTCCGGGGTCACCGTTGAAGAGTGAGGTAGTGGTCGGCAAGGAGGCGGCGCCAGTCGTCCTCGGTTGGCTCGCCGCTGCTCCGGCGTGGTGATGACGCCACGCCGACGAGGAGGCGCCGCCGCATGTCCTCTCGACGGGTGCCTTGGCGCTCTGGTAGGTGGCGAACGGCCTCCTGGAAGGCGGCAGAGCGGGCGAACTGCAGGAGGGGACTTAGGGGGCAGAGGTCAGCATGGCGCCGAAGGGATCCTCTCGCATCCCGCCTCTCTCCGAGGTGCCAAGGCGTTGAGGCACGAGACGATCAATAGCATTGTGCTCGATGGCCCCAGGGTGGTGGGGAAATGGCAGGAGCTGTCGCTCCCCACGCTGCGCAGGGCGTCGAGCGCCTCTCACGCCTGCGCCAGATCAGGGGTGCTTGGGCTCGGTCCACGGGCCGGCTCTCAGGAGGGCGCGCACGTACGGATTCAAGGCCACCTAGCCGAAAGGTCAGTCTGGTGCTCGAGGCGTGACGTCCTTCCTGTAGCGTGACCGTGTTCAAGTTGATGTGCTCAAGTTGATGTGCTCAAGTTGATGTGCTCAAGTTGATGTGCTCAAGTGAGGGGGGAAACGGTATGTCTGAGGTTGTCGTCATCGAGTTCGACGCGCCGGAAGCATTGGCGATCTACAACGCGGTAAATCGTCTTCTTGGCGTAGATCCGTCGTCCGGTTCGGGCGACTGGCCAGCTCCCTTGACCAGCCATGTCGCGGGCGAGTCGGGTGACAAGCTGATTGTCGTGGAGGTTTGGGAGTCAAGGACGGTTCAGGAAGAGTTCATGCGGTCCCGTTTGGGCCCCGCGTTCCAGGAGGCGAACGTGCCTCAGCCGACGCGTGTCGAGTGGTTCACTCTGGCTGGAGAAATGCATCGCCACTGACGCGAGTCCACCGGGAGTGGTTGGCTCGAGGCGGAGACCAGGAGCCATCGAGTCGTAGTCTCGGCTGAGTGAAGACGGGGGCGCTGGAGCGTTCGGTTCATACCGTCCGGCTCGAGCAGCCTCGACCAGGCTCGCCGCGGGCGCGCACAGAGCGATCCTTCGGGCGGGATGGGGCTCGGCGATCCGAGACCAAACGAGCCGTGCATAGCGAGGCTATGTCCGGCTCGCTGACTTGGAAGGTCCTGCCGCGTTGGGTGACGCACACCACCGGAAGGCGAGAGGCCGGAGGATCGTTCAGTTGCGCACTCTGCATGCAGGCGCGAGACCTATTGTTTGCGCACTTGCGAGGGACAGCGCTAGCCCGTGATGAGCCACGTGTCGCAGACAAGGGCGATGGCCGTGATCGGAGGCGTCACATGCGTAGGTCACCTGTAGGAGGCCTGCTCGCGATAGCAGTAACCTGCCTGCCACTCCTAGCGGGCACTACTTCGGTCGCAGCGAGTCCGCGGACCAGGCCGACGATCGGGAAGCAACAAATAGCCGAACTAATGGGCTCCGACACGGTCACCCTCGATTACTTCGGCATCTCGGTGGCCACCTCGGACACGACCGTCGTCGTGGGCGCACCGAACCACGCCAAGGATGTCGGCCGGGCGTACGTGTTCACCAACACGGCGGCCGGCTGGACGCAGGTTGCCGAGCTGAAGGGCTCCGATACCGTCGGCCGTAATTACTTCGGCTACTCCGTGGCCACCTCGGGCACAACCGTCGTAGTGGGAGCTCCCGGAGTGGTGGCAGCTCCGGCAGGGAATGGACTTCCCGCCACGGTGGGATCTCCTGGTCGGGCCTATGTGTTCACCAAGACGGCGGCCGGCTGGACGCAGGTTGCCGAGCTGAAGGGTTCCGACACGGTCACCAACGATAACTTCGGCGTCTCGGTGGCCACTTCGGGCACGATGACCGTCGTGGTGCACCGGGCCACGCCAGCTTCGCCGGCCGGGCCTATGTGTTCACCAAGACGGCGGCCGGCTGGAAGCAGGTGGCCGAGCTGAAGGGTTCCGACACGGTCACCAACGACAACTTCGGCTACTCCGTGGCCACTTCGGGCACGATGGCCGTCGTGGGTGCACCGGGCCACGCCAGCTTCGCCGGCCGAGCGTACGTGTTCACCAAACAAGGGGGCGGCTGGAAGCAGGCCGCCGAGCTGAAGGGTTCCGATACTGTCGCCGCCGACTTCTTCGGCTACTCGGTGGCCACCTCGGGCACTACCGTTGTTGTGGGTGCATATGCCCACGCCAGCTTCGCCGGTCGGGCGTACGTGTTCGAGGTCTGACTCCCTCTGCACGTCAGGTGACATTCCCGCAGGCTGGTCGTCGCAAGTCTGCTCGACCTGGAAAGCCGACGACTTGTCGGTTGGGCGAGGACGTGCTGGCGGCCCTTGTCACCGACGCGTTGCAAGCAGGATTGTGGGACACGGGAGGGCCAGGAGCAGCGCAGGAAGTCAGGCCGGAGTCTGGCGCGACTTTCGTCCCGGGGACCTTCCCCGAGCCTCCGACATGGGCAAGCTGTCGACGGCGAGCTTGACGAACTAGTCTCGCTGAGTCGCGCTGCCGGGGTCGGTGAGAATCCCTCGGACGATCGATTGGGGGGAACGGTGCCATTTCCCAGGGCTGTTGCACGTCTGAACCGGGCGGGGCTCAACCGGGTCACCCGGCACATCGCTCCTTGGGCCCCAGGGCTCGGAGTAGTCGTGCACCAGGGTCGGCGTTCTGGGCGAGCCTACGAGACCCCTGTCAACGTGTTCTCGACCCCAGATGGAGTGCGCATCGCTCTGACGTACGGCGTAAACAGCGACTGGGTCAAGAACGTCCTCGTAGCCGGCGGCTGCTGCTTGCGGACCCGAGGCCAGAAGTTGTCGCTGACGAGACCACAGGTGGTACACGACCCGATGCACCACGGCACTCGCTCGGTCGAGCGGCAGATCCTACGGCTATTGGGGATCGCTGATTTCCTCACCCTCGTCGAGAGCCATGACGTTTCCGAAGGACCGAGCTCACACGGCTGAAACTTCGCCGAGTTGTGAGCAGGGTCCGACCTGCCTGGTCCCGCGGCTTTCACATGACCATCAGTGTCGCTTGCCAGTCCCGAGCACTTCTGGTACGGCCAGTCCGATGCATCCGGCGATCAGTCCTCCGAGCGCTGGGGCCGTACCCATCGGGGGATCGGAAGACGACCGCAGAGGTCTGCGATGCCTACCAAGGCGGTCGCGTCGACGCTGGCTTCGGTCGTGGCTTGTCGGCCTGCGAGATCGACGCTCAGCAATCTGCACTCTTCGAGCCGAGAGCCGTGACAGCCTCGCCGACAGAAGGAAAGAAGCGCTCGGCGCCAATGCGTTCGAGCAGGCCACTTCGGGCCAGACCTTGGCGCAGGTGCGTTCCTGCCCGAGCCACCGCGACTTCGATGTGGTCCCGATCGAGTTCGTCGAGCACTTCGCGAAGCGCACGCGACCCGGTGTAGTCGATGTCGCTCATGCCCAGCGCGTCGAGTACAAGAAGCGCAGGTGTCCCTTCGGCGCGCGCCAATGCGCGATCCACCTCGGCTCGGAAGTGGACAGCGTTCGCGTACCACAGCGGCGTAGCGAAGAGCACGACCAAGACCCCGGGCACCTGGGCGGCGCTGGCGGCGCTGCTCAATGGTGCCCAGCTCGTCGTGCCGGGGATGTGGCCGAGGACGTGCAGCTGTGGGCGAGCGCTGAGTCGAGTGCGGTCGAGGACGGCGAGGCCGACCGCCACGCCGATGCCCTGCTCGACACCGACGAGAGCGACCGTGAGCAACGTGATCACCGTCAGCCCGAGCTCGAACCGGTCGAAGCGCGCGATGGCGACGAGCTCGCGGAGATGGAAGATCCGTGTCGCCACGAAGATCAGCACCCCCGCGAGGGTCGCTAAGGGGACGTCCTTCAACAAGCTCGCAGCCGGCACCAGCAGCGCTAGCGCGGTTGCAGTGCCGAGACAGGCAGCCTGGGTGCGGCCGCCCGCAGAGGCCACGATGGCGGTCCGGGGAGGGCTCGCGTTCACGGGAAAGGAGCCGCAGAGGCCCGCGAGGATGCTTCCCGCTCCCACCCCGAGAAAGTCTCGCCCCACGTCCACCGCGTATCCGCCCTGGTCGGCAAAGGCACGAGTCGTGGCTGCCGACTGGCTGAGGACGACGAGCGCGACCACAGCCGCGATAGGGGCGACGCTTCCTAACGTCGACCAAGACAGGCCCACCAGTCCGAAGCGCGGCGCTCCGTGCGCAAAGCTCCCGAGCACGGCAACACCGTGGGTGTGAAGGCCGAGAAGGCCGACAAGGATCGTGGAGCCGACCAGAGCCACGAGCGCACCGGGGAGCTTGCGGTCCACACGTTGGGCGGCAGCGACGACCATGAAGGTGACCACGCCGATGCCGAGAGCCCAGCCGTTCGTCTGATCGAGCTCTCCCGCCACCGCCCCGATTCGATGAAGTGTGGAGCCGCTGATCGAGGACAAGCCCAAGAGGTCGGGGAGCTGGTGCACCACGATGATGACCGCCACGCCGGCGAGAAAGCCGGTGATGATCGGCGCGGAAAGAAAATTGGCGATCCACCCGAGCCGCAGGAGACCGACGAGGGCCACGATCACTCCGACCATCACGGCGAGGATCCCGACCAGGTCGACGTAGCGGGACGAGTCGATCGGAGCGAGGTGTGCGATCCCGACCGCGAAGAGCGGGGCGATCGTGGAGTCCGCCCCCACCGACATCTGTGGGTTTGACCCGAGTATGGCGAAGAGAACCGTGCCGGCGATGAACGCGTAGAAGGCGGAAATCGGGGGCATTCCGGCGAGCCTGGACGTCGCCAGTTGCTCCGGCACCACGATGGCGAGCAGCGTCACGGCGGCAAGTGCGTCGGCCCCGGCAAACGACAACCTGTAGCCGCGCAGAGACGGAAAGAACGCACGGGCCAGGTGCCGGCGTTGCTGTTCCTGCGTCCCGAGAAGCGAGCGACGCGACCCCATCCCTTCCACCGGATCATCATCGCCGATAGGGCGGCCTTTGCCCAGGCCTGCATGAGTCAGTGGCTCACCGAGCCAGTAGCGGGTCTCACCCGAGGGGCGGCTTCCGGCGATGGCCGCCAGCCACGTTGGCTGCTCCCGATCGGCGGTTCTGTGCCGGTGGAGGCTCCACTGGCCAACTTCTCAGTGGCTCTTCAAGGTCGGCGCCACCTCTCCGCCTGGTTGTCACTCAGCGTGACTGCGAAACCGGCGCGGACGACTTGGTACGTGCGATGATTTCGAGGTGGCCAAACGCCCTTGGAGGTTCCAGCTGACCGGAACTCCGGCACTCCACCGGAGAAGGCTACGAAGCACGAACCGGGCGCAGGCCGCCCAGGACGGCCCCTGCTGAGTGAGCAGGCTCCATCTGGCTACGAAGTTTCAGTGCGAGGAGGGGTCGATGAAGGCGAGACACGTCATCGTAATAGGACTGGCAGTCTTGGCGACGGCCTGCTCCAACACCACTCTGACGTTGCCTCCGTCGAGTACGACGCCAACATTCGTCAGCTCGACCACAACGTCCACAACTGTGAACCAGACGCCCGGCAAGCCGCCGCCGGTCCCGCATTGCTACTACACCGGCTCGGGATACGGGACGTGCGAGGGCTATGTCATCCCGATGCCGGGTACGGTCCTGCTGCTCACGCACCCGGACAAGGACGGGATCTTCAAGTTGACCGGCCCGGCACCGCTCCAGACCAAGATCTCCGTCGCGTGTGGGGACGCGGGCTGTGTCTACAACCATCTCGACTGGGCCAGCTCCTACGGCGGCGGCGTTTCCGACGCCGTCAACGGCACCTGCCAGTCGAACACGACTGTCTGCAACGTCCGTGTCCCACCGGGTCTCCAGTCCTGGACGCCCGTCTTTGTGAGGCAGAACAACAATCCGGCAATCCTGTACCTGCTTTGGAACTCCGGCAAGCCCGGGGCGATCATAAGCGGCTATGTCCTTGACAAGACCCAGCAGGCTGTCCAGGGTGCGACGGTCAGTGCCCAAGGCCCCGGCGGGGGCAGCAGCCCGGTGGACGCTACGTCAGGTTTCTACGCGATCAACGTAAAGGCTGGGGACTACAGCGTCGCCCCCTCTGGCGGCCCAAGCAGCATAAAGCCTCCCAGGTTCGACCCGAAGAGCCTGCATCTATCCGTAAAGGCGGGAGCTACGGCGCACGCCGACTTCACGCTCAACGGCGGCTTGAAGGTGACGCTGACGTTCTCCCAGACAAGCGTCAGCGCCGACGGTTTATCGGTGGTCAAGGGAGAGATAGAGACGACCGAGTACGGCAAGCCGGACGGGGGCGTCACCGTCACGCTGCGGCCGAAGCCCAGCGCAACGGGCGAAGCTGCCGTCACGAGCGGCGCGCGAGTCACCATCTGCGGTTCCACGGGAAGCAGGATCTGGCCGACAGGCAGTCTCGTGAGCCCCTTGGCAACGCCTGTTGACGTCATGACCAACGCCGATGGCGTCTATGACTTCACGATGACAATCGGCACGGTGCCCGGGACGTTCCCGCTCAATGCCCAGGCTGAGAACGCAGCTGGCGTCTTGATCACCGCGGACCTGAAGGACGCCTCGCCCGACCAGACGCTCACGGTCACACCACCCGGCAACTGGACAGTCGACCAGTTCCTCTCCGAGCTCGACGGGCTCAAGTCCGACGCCGCGGCCAGCAAAGTCCTCGCGGCCATGACGAACGACCCCACCAACATCACCCAGGCCCTGTCCCAGTTGAGCGGTCCCGGTTCGAAGCTCGGGGGCCTCGCCTACTCTGTCGTGAACGGTGGGCACGGCGGCTACGCCGTCCTCATTTACCCGGACACGAGCCCACCCGAGGTGAGCTCCATCGGTGAGGTGGTCGGCAACGACCACACCCTCGTGCTCTCCCCGGATGATTGGGCTGGCACAAAGCTGGCCCCGACCACCACTCTGAACGTCGTGATCCAAAAAGGGCTTCTCACTGCGGTCCCGACATTCCCGCAGTGGGCCACCGGAGCCGCGGTGCCGGGCTGGCAGCTCACTACCAACATAGCGATCTCCGTGTCGGAGGGCTTCCAGTACTTCGGCTGGCCTTACCCGAGCACCGAAACGGGCGCCTGCTCCTGAACGGGTGCCGCTGACAGCTGAGCCCCACCGGACGCAGCGAAGTGTGTCGGCATCGTTCGCCGACGACACGAGTGCCGTTCAATTGATCGCGGATCGTCCGGCGGTCCCGGCCGAGATCCCGGGCGGTGGCCGAGATCGACCAGGCCTGCTCGCGTAGTGCAACTGCTCCCATGTCCTCATTCCCTGTGAACATGAGAGAGGTTCCCCTTCTGAGGTAGTGGCTTGGACACCACAAGCCTCGGGAGGGGGGCCACTCCCGGTGCTGGACGACCAGTCCACCGGGGGCTCAGGACCGGGGAATTTCGATGAGCAGGTCTGGTCAGTTCAAACTGAGCGTGGCCACCGGCCCGGTCCAACCAACTGAGTACCGCACCAGCTGCCGATCCCGAGGTCGTACTCCGCGCCGGTAGATGGCCGATGTGTTGGCATGATCTTGGGCATGGTCGCGATGTCGGTCGTGCGGTTCGAGGAGTTAGTGGCCAACGCTCTCGATGGAATACCCGCCGAGCTTGGCGCGGCCATGGAGAATGTTGCCGTCATGGTGGATGATCACAGCCCGCCTGGACGACTGCTCGGCCTCTATGAGGGCGTCCCGCTGACGAGCCGAGGGGCCCACTACTCGGCCGCCACTCCAGATCGCATCACGATCTACATGGCAACGATCTGCGGAACATGCCAGACAGCGGAGGAAGTTGTCGAGGTGGTTCGCCGGGTGGTGATCCACGAGGTCGGGCATCACTTCGGTATCGATGACAAGCGTCTCGAAGAACTGGGATGGGGGTGAGCCGGCACCGTTGCGCAGGCGACGAGCGCCGAGCGACGGCTCGCGTGTTCTCAAACTTGGCGGGCAGTGGACACAACGTCGTGGACCGAGCCGTAAGTGGCCCGGCCGGAGGCACGACACCGCCGAGGTCGTGACTATGTGCCCAGTCCCGGCGACAGGTCCAGGTTACGAGGCGAGCACCTCCTAACCTTGGCGTTGCCGACAACCCGTTCGAACCGCACCAGCTGGTCCCCCCTGAAGTGCCACACATGGGCGGAGCTGGTACGGAAGCCTTGCGGGCGTCTGCTGAGCTAGACAGGTCGGCATGGAACAACTGAGCCGGGGCTCGGCCCGGTTCGCCGAGGAGCTCCGCCGCCTCGGAGTCACCAGCGATGTGAAGGAGATGCCCGAGAGCACCAGGTCGGCGGCAGAGGCCGCAGCCGCCTTGGGTTGCAATGTCGCCCAGATCGTGAAGTCGCTGATCTTCCGCTCCGTCGTCGCTGACGAGGCGGTGCTGGTCCTGGCGTCGGGTGCAGACCGCGTTGACGAGTCCCGCTTGGCCGAGGTCGTTGGCGAGCAGGTAGAGAAGGCCACCGGCAAGTTCGTGCGGGCCCGCACCGGGTTCGCCATCGGCGGCGTCCCGCCCGTGGGCCACGCCCAGCCTCTTGTCACCTATCTCGACGAGCACCTGCTCGATCACGCTCTCGTGTGGGCGGCGGCCGGCACGCCGAGGGCTGTCTTTTCCATCAAACCCGCCGATCTGATTCGAATCACGTCAGCCAAGGTCGTGGCAGTTGCGACTGCCCAAGCCGGCGGCCACCGACCGAGCGCGCCAGCGCCCATCCCGCCTCGGCAGTGCGAGCCCGCTCGACCCAGTTGGTCGCGTCGAGCCCGATAAGGACAGTTACCTCGGGGCTGGGGCGGTTGCGGAGTCCTGCACGGCCTCGTTGTCGCGCCAGGTTTGCCACAGATAGCCGGCGAGCGGCGAGACCACCACCAAGGCGACGATCACCCAGCCCCACCAGTAGAGGGACACGGCTTCGTGCAGCACCAGGTACCCGCTCGCCGATGGCGTGGCGGAAAGGTGTACGAGGTCGGTCGGCGTCGAGCAGCGGTCCGAGCAGGCGAGCGTGGAGATTGGTGTGTCGGCTGGCGACACTCGTCGTCGGACTTGCCTCTTGGCGTCCATGCCTTGAACGGTTAGCGTCCAATCGTTACAGCAGAAGTCTCTGATCGTCGTGGCAGATACGGATCGAGAGCCTGGTGCGAGGAGGAACGGTGGGAAACAAGAAGCTCTGGGTGGCCATGGCAGTGATACCGCTCTTGGCCGCTGGCCAGTGGGCGGCGTCGACAGCCTCGGCGCAGCCGAAAGCGAGCTCGGGCCTAGCGCCCTTGACGTCGTCCCAGGCGGCTGCGCTGTCCACCAACGTCACCAAGAAGGTCATCGTGGTCTTCAGGAACCAGGTAACGAGGGACCCGGCGTCGCGTGGCTTGGTCCAGGCCAGGCGTCGTGTCGAAACCCAGGATCAGCATCCGATCCTGAGCGAGCTGAGCGAGACCAAGGCCAGGAACGTCCACTCCTACACCCTTGTCAACGCGGTGGCTGCGACCGTCTCCCCGGGAGAAGAAGCCCGCTTGAGGGCCGATCCTGCGGTTGCAGAGGTCGTCCCCGACCAGATCATCCGGCTGGCCAGTCCCTTCGACGCTTCTAGGACGTCCCGGCACGGGAGCACTCCAGCCGGACGCACTCCTCCGCCCGGTACCTGTCCTGCACCGGGCGCTCCGCCGCTACTGGAGCCCCAGGCCCTCCAGGCCATCGGCGCCGACTCGACTGATCCCAACGCCATAACGGCCCGGTCGCTCGGCATCGACGGGTCGGGCGTGACCGTCGCCTTCATCGCCGACGGCCTCGACGTCAACGACCCCGACTTCATCCGCCCGGACGGCACTCCCGTCTTCGTCGACTACAAGGACTTCAGCGGCGAGGGTACCTCGGTGCCGACCGGCGGCGGCGAGGCGTTTCTCGACGCCAGCTCCATCGCGGCTCAGGGCAATGAGGTCTACGATGTCAGCAACTACAGCTCGTTGCCATTGAACCGTCCCTGCGACATCCGCGTCGAGGGCGTGGCCCCCGGGGCCAGCCTGGTCGGCCTGGACATCTTCGGGGCCGGGGACGCCGGGTTCAACTCGTCGTTCCTCCAGGCCATCGACTACGCAGTGTCAGTCGACCACGTCAATGTGCTGAACGAGTCGCTCGGCAACAACTACTACCCCGACGACCAGGCCAGCCTGGATCTCATCAAGCAGGCCAACGACGAGGCGGTCGCGGCGGGAACCACCATGACGGTTTCCAGTGGCGACGCCGGCGTGACCGACACCATCGGCACTCCGTCCACCGACCCCGACGTCATCTCCGCTGGGGCCTCGACCACCTACCAGGTCCCGGCCCAGCTCGGCTACGGCGGCTTCCAGTTCCCGGGAGTCACCGGCTATCTCAACAACAACATCAGCGCCCTCAGCTCCAGCGGGTTCGCGCAGGACGGGGCGACCATCTCACTGGTGGCCCCCGGTGAGCTCAACTGGGCGCTGTGCTCCACCGACACCGCGAGCTACGCCGATTGCACTGACCTCGCCGGACAAGCCGCCCCGGTCGAGGAGAGCGGTGGGACCAGCGAGTCTGCGCCCCTCACCGCCGGCGTAGCCGCCTTGGTCATCCAGGCCTACGCCAAGACCCATGGTGGTGCCCAGCCCAGCCCAGCCCTGGTCAAGCAGATCCTTACGAGCACCGCAC
>Ga0247847_1000073_pt1 | contig 33528 bp, 26 predicted proteins | sample PFST25metaG_FD_186002 | JGI IMG/M metagenome (GOLD analysis project Ga0247847, IMG submission 186002) | Peat soil microbial communities from Stordalen Mire, Sweden - P.F.S.T25 | ecosystem: Environmental > Terrestrial > Soil > Wetlands > Peat | place: Sweden: Norrbotten County, Stordalen Mire...
CGGCAGCACAAGATGCGCTGCCGGGGGATCAACCACGGCATCGCCTGGGCCCGACCAACTGACCGCGGCCCAGCAGAAGGTCGTGACATGAGACGGGAACAGGACGACGGGGGGGTCGTGCTATTGGAGCCAGAGATGTCGCGTGCGGAGTTGTCGTTCGGTACTCGATGGAAGGGAACGCGCCGCAGGCTAGTAGGACCACTCTGCGTGATTCTCCTCTTGACCGCCTTCTTCGCCTGCGCCGGGACCGCGTATGCGGATGCCATGCTGAAGGTCGTTTGTTGGAACCAGAAATCGTATGGGAAATACGACCAGAATGCCGACCATAGTGACAATGCGTTCTGCAACGCTACTGCCATATCCATGGTCGCCAACTACTATGGCGGCTCCTACAGCACCCTCGCTGCGAGCATCGACAAGCTGATCGCCGCCCGGTTGGTCAGAACCGATGGCTGGGTCAATGCGCTCAGCACGAGTGGCGGCCTGGTGCTTCGAAACGATCTCGGTGGAACGGTCAAGTGGGATGAGTACGTTAGCTCGCCAAGTCTAACTTCTATCAAGACTCATCTTGATGCCGGCCAGCTCGCCATCGGCCAGCAGTACCCTTACCCAAATCACTTGCGCCACTTCTACGTGATTGTCGGCTACAAAGGCGACACCCTCTTCATCAACGACCCTTGGGGGAATGGAGTAGAGCTGGCGGGGTCGGGGCCGATTCCCAACACGTACCATCTTGATGGGGCCGACTTCTTCAGTAGAACGCCTCAGTCGCCTTCACCTTCCCCCAACCCCACCGGCAGCGCCGCGACCTCGCTGGTGCTCGACGTGTCGGACACGATGAGCAACATGTTCCAAGGCCAGGTGAAGCTCGACGAGGCCAAGAGCGCCGCTCGCGACCTGGTCAGCGTCATCCAGAACGGGGGCAATCTGAGCGGTCTAGCCGGCCAAATCGCCGTGGCCTCCTTCGCCACTGACGCGCACAAGCTCCAGGCGCTCACCACCGACTACGCGAGCGTACTCAACGCCATCAACGGCCTGCAGACAGACGACATGACGAACCTTGCGGCGGGCATCGACGCCGGCACCGACGAACTCGCTGCAGCCGCCGCCGGCGCGCCCAAGGTCATGATCCTCTTGACCGACGGTCAGGCCAACCAGGGCATCTATGACCCCGACCAGATCATCGCCGGGCCCGTGACTCGCGCGCACAATGAGGGAATCAAGATCTACACCATAGGCTTCGGTGAGCCCGGCGACCTGAACGAACCTCTGCTACAACGCATCGCCCAAGCCACCGGCGGCCAATACCGCCTGGCGGACTCCTCCGCAGTCGCCACCAGTCTGGCAAGCGTGTTCATCCGGGCGCAGGTGGCAGCCACGCAGAAGGTACTCGGTGAGTTTCAGGGCACCGTGAGCCAAGGCCAGACTGCCGTGGCCGGTCAATTCGTTGTGCCGCAGGCGAGCGGTAACCTGCAGACCATTCTGATGTGGCCAGGGAGCACCCTGCAAGTCCAATTGACCGACCCCGCCGGCGTGAACGTCGCCACAGGCTACCCGGGCTACAAGGTCTCGGGCAGCACGCGGCCGCAGCAGACCATCGTCGTGAACCCGAAGCCGGGTAGCTGGACAGCGTCGGTCTACGGCCAGCAGGTCTCGCAGACACAGGAGCCGTTCTACTCGATCGCCTCGTTCAAGAAGACTGCGGCCAGCCCCACTCCGGTGACAGCAATGGGGGGTGGCGCGGGCGGCAGTGGCGCGGGAGTGGTGATAGTCATCGTCATGCTTATCGCCGGCGGACTCATCGTCTGGGTTGTCGTCGATAGCCGCCGTGGAGGCAGAAGCCGCAGTGAGGCTGAGATCGCCCTTGCGGACGACTGGGGGCGCCGCTACACACTGCACAGCGGCGTGAACACCGTAGGTCGCGGCGAGGGCAACGACATACTCCTCGACAGTACCTCGGTGTCGCGCCGACACGCTGCTTTGGTGCTCACTTCTGGCTCGCTCGAGGTGCACGACCTCGGTAGCACTTTCGGCACCAGTGTGAACGGCGCGCGTGTGACGAGCGCGAACGTCACCGATGGCGACAGCATCGCCTTCGGCGACCAGAAACTGCGGCTCCAATACCCCGGTCGGGAGAACTGACTCTGACCGGCTCGGAAGAAGAGCTTCTTGATTGTTCGCGGATGATCGCAGGGAGCTGTAAGAACCGTCCTAGTGCATGGGCAAGAACGAGGGAGGGAGTCAAACGTGAATGTAACACTCAACATCGACAAGGCCGGCCTCGACAAGGCGCTCAGCCAGATCCAGAACTACGCCTGGCTGTTCGAGTGGGGCATGTTCATCTTCCTGATGGTCGCCTTGGCGGCCACGGCGTGGGTGTTCATCGACTCGGCGCAGAGGCGAAAGGGCGCTAGAGCGCTGACGCCACGCATCCTGGGCATCGTCGGCATCCTGCTGGTCATCCCCGCGTTCCTGTTCAGGTACACCGGCAACGCCGACGGCGTCAACCGCGTGGTCTGGGTCAACGCGCCAGGGACGAACGCCCAAACGCAGAAGATCACGGATCCCATCAGCTGGAACGTCCATTGGCTCGCCAACGGATATGGTTCGACCTTTGCGCTGCTTGCCATGCTTGGCACCGCCATCGCCATCCTCGCGGCCATCATCTATGCCTCGACGGCGAACCGCAGCCGACCGTCGACCGAGTTCATCAACACATTGAACAGCCAGTTCGGCGAGATCCGCCAGGAGATCCGCTCGGCGCAAGGCAGGCCGGTGAGCGGCGCGACGCCGACCAGTGGGCCGGCGGCAGCGCCCGCTCAACCAGTCCGGGGCGCCGCCACAGTGATGGGTCCGCAACCCGGCCGTTCCGCACCCACCGTCATCGGCGGCGAGGCCCAAGGGAGCTTCGCTGAGCTCCGTGTGGTCTCCGGCGTGAGCGTCGGGCAACGCTGGCAACTGCCGACCGTGGACGTCAAGATCGGCCGCGAGACGACCAACCTCGTGTCCATCGACGATGAGCGCGCTTCGCGCGAGCACGCCAAGATCCGCTACATCGACGGCGGCTACACGATCATCGACCTGGGCAGCGCCAACGGCACACTCGTCAACGAGCAGGTCGTGCAACAGCCCGTGCGACTCAACAACGGCGATCTGATCAAGATCGGCAACACCGTTCTCGCCTTCCAGTCTACCGGGTGACGTGAACGCGGTCGCCGGCAAGCACATGGCGAAGGCCGCGCTGCTCGCGTTGCTCGCCGGCGCTTTGGCCCTATGCGTAGGGGCGGCAGCTGCATTCGCAGCTGCCGCCCCTACGCCACCTCAGACCAGCGTACCTGTGCTCATCGTTGACGGGGGCACCGGCGACGCGCCTGCGTTCATCTCGGACTGGCTCGGGGCAAGCACCAGGGTCGTCGCGCAGCAAGACTCCTCAGCAGTACGCGTCTGGACAGCCCAGCAGCCCATCTGGTGGGGCGTAGGCGTGTCGCCGCCCACCTACGTCCTCGCCGCGACCGACTCCCAGGGCGTCGCCGTACGAGCGCCGCTGCGCGTAGCGCAGATCGCCTGGGGTTTGGACCGGATCGCCGCACAGGTCCCCAGGACACCCGCGTTCGTGATCGCCCAGGGTGCGGTGGGTCTGCAGGTGAGAAGCTACCTCGAGGATCTAGGGCAGCCGAAGCAGTCGCAGCGTGCCGACGTGGCAGGTGTGCTCTTGCTCGGCTGCCCCAACAGGGGTCTATCGCTGATGCCCAGGTCGCCAGCGACGAGAACCTGGGCACGTTTTGCGGCCGGCGCCGGCCTGACGGCAGCCGACCTTGCCCCCGGCAGCGCCTTTCTGCGCCGGCTCAACGCTCCGGGCCACGGCCTGCCTACAGCGTGCCGCGTGGCCGTGGCTCAAGGCAGCTCAATCAGGTTGACCAATGTAGATTCCGACGGCGTCGTGGCCGTCGTGGACAGTTCGTTGCCTGGCGCCGTGCTTGGCTCGCGGCCGGCGTACCTGACGACCGCCACGCGGGCCTCCGATGGACTGGACCTCGCTCCAGCCTGGCGGACCGAGACACGTGCCGGCGGTGCACAGCTTGACCGCGTGTCACCCCAGGCGATCACGACCCTAGGCCAACGGCAAAGCTACGCCGCAGCCGGCGAAGTGCGAGCCGCCGCGCACGAGCTGTACGCCACGTGGTTCGCCGGCGGCCCGCCTACGACGCATTTGAGCACCCGCCTGGTGCTGGACACCTCCGGCAGCATGGCAGCGGCGTGGAGTGGCTCGACCAAGATCGCAGCTGCGCGTACCGCCGCCCGCGACTTCGTGCAGACCTTCGTCTCACCCCAGCCCCTGTCCGGGGCTACACCCGAGGACTTGGGGCTGATCACGTTCGCCGACACGGCCCGCATCGTTGTACCGGTAGGCACGCCGGCGCCCGCCATCTGGGCCGGCCTCGCGCGCGTCCAGCCGGCGGGCAGCACCAACGTGGGCCAGGCGCTGCGCGTCGCTATCGAGTCGTTCCGGCAGTCGCCACGCGCGGCCGACAGGACCATCGTCTTGCTCAGCGACGGCGTCAACACTGCCGGCCTGAACGATCCCGGCATCATGGCCGGCCCCGTGCAGACGGCCCACCGCCAAGGCATACGCATCGACACTATCGCCGTCGGCTCCGTAGACCAGGCCGACCAGGCATTTCTTGCCCGCCTTTCCCGGCAGACGGGAGGCTCCTTCAACCTCGCCACCGACCTCTTGCAACTGCGCTCTGACTTCCTGCGGGCCAAGCTCTCGAGCCTCGGCGCGCTGGTCGCCGACAGGTCGCTCGATGTGAGGCCGAGCATGAAGCCCATCGACGTGGTCACAAGCTCGTACGCCACCAAACGCCTCGCGATCGTCGTCGTACCCACTGGCAAGCCCAGCAGCTGGCGCCTGACTCTTGACGGGCTGCCGGTACGAGAAACCGGGAGCGGGCGCACGCAAGGCGGCGTGTCCTGGTACGTAGTCCCCCACCCTGCCGCCGGACGCTACGCGCTCCAACCTATCGGCGCTACCAGCCCTGGCAAGGCGCAGATACTGGCGGCAGCCGACAGTGACCCGTTCAACGGCGTGGGGCCGCTGGCCGCCGCGGGCGGCGGCTTCCCCTGGCTGCTCGTGCTCGTCATGGTCGGAGTGGCTCTCTGTGCCGCGACGGTGCTCACGCGCATGCGCTACACCAGCCGACAGAACCAGAGATGACTTCAGCCGGCGGCGCTACCACACCGGGCCAGCGGCCCTACAACGAGGACGCGTTCCTGGTTCGGGACCTCTCTGACCTGCAGGAATCGCTCAACGGCATCCGCGTGTTCATGGTGGTCAGCGACGGCATGGGGGGCCACGAGGCCGGCGACGTGGCCAGTCAAGTGGTGGTCGACGTCGCCAACAACTATGTCGAGACTCTCGTGGCCGCAGCTCAGCAAGAGCGGGTCGAGTTCGACCCTGCCCAGGCCCTGAGAGAGATCACGGCCCTTGCCCACCAAGGCGTGCTGCAGGCGGCGAGCGACCGCGGCGCTGCCAGCATGGGCGCCACGTTCGTGGCTCTGTTTGCCAGCGACACGCAGGGGTGGGTGGCTCACGTAGGTGACAGCCGCGCCTACCTGCTCGGCGAGGACAAGCCCGGCCAGCTGACCACCGACCATTCACAAGTGGCCCGCTTGGTGGCCGAAGGAGTGCTGACAGAGCACGAAGCACGCAACCACCCACAGCGCAATGTGATCGAGCGTGCTCTGGGCTTCGAGCGCAATGAGCCGGAGTTGAGCACGTTCAGGGTGGAGCCGTGGAGTGCGGTGGTCCTGTGCACCGACGGATTCTCGGATGCCATCCCACCCGACACGATGGTCACGCTGGCCAAGTCCACCGGCTCCGCCGGCGAAGCAGCGCAAACGCTGGCCGACGAAGCCCAACGGGCCGGCGCCGACGACAACGCCACAGTCGCGATCTGGGCACCCCACTGGCTGATCTTCACGCAGGCAAGCCGTGTAGCGCCGCGACGCCCCCCAACAGTGATCATGTCGGCCATGGCGGTTCCGGCGCCCAAGTCACGTCCCCCAGCCCTGGAGGCATGGCTGTGGGCGCGCAGCCGCCGCCGACGCTGGCGCCGGCGATTGCGCTTGGCGGCCGTGATCTTGTTCCTGGTCGTGGTCGCTGGTCTGGTCTGGTTAATCATCGACGCCGGCAATTCGGGGCAGCGTGAGAGGCCGGCTGCGAGCCCGACCAGGCAGACCTCGATGATCAGTACGCCGACACCGCTTACCGGATATGGCTCCGCTCTTCCCCACCGGGAGCGCGCGGTTTGCGCAAAGGACGCAGTCAGGGAACACGTAGCGCATGTCCGCGCGAGCCCGAGCCTCAACGCTTCTGTCAAGTACACGATCTCTGACCCCGCTGGCGTAGTGTGGTGCTACAGACGGGACGACGATGGCACTTCAGTCCCTTGGCACGGCACAAGGAGCCGCATCTGGTGGAAGATCTCCTTCTCGAATGAGGGCCTGCGAGAAAGCGGATGGGTGAGCGATTGGCTGATCAGCCTCAAGCCTCTCGAAGCGGCGACCCCGTGAGCAACGCCCGATGCTGACCGACCTTGGCCAGTATGCCTTCCAAGGCGAGATCGGGCGAGGGGCCATGGCGATCGTCTGGCGCGCGTGGGACACCAAGCTGGAGCGCGTCGTGGCCGTCAAGGAGTCACTGATACCGCCGGGCACCGACCCGCAACGAGCCCAAGAGATGGCCGCGCGTTTCGTGCTCGAGGCAAAGGCAGCGGCGCGGCTCAGCCACCCGAACCTGGTGTCCATCTATGACGCAGACGTCTGGAATGGGCGCGCCGCGATCATCATGGAATACGTGGAGGGCCAGACCCTCTCCGCCATCATCGACCGCGAACCCCTGTCCGTGGCTTCGGCATTGGGCGTGGTGGACCAGCTGCTGGACGCGGTGGCCTACGCGCACGCCAACGGAGTAGTCCACCGCGACATCAAGCCCGACAACGTGTTCGTCACCGCCATTGGCAGAGTCAAGCTCAGCGATTTCGGTGTGGCCCGCGTCAGTGGCATGCAGCGCCTGACCCAGGCAGGCACGGTGGTCGGCACGCCAGGCTACATGGCCCCCGAGCAGATTCTGGGCGCCAGCGTTGACGAACGCGCCGATCTGTTCTCCATCGGCGTCATCGTCTACGAGATGCTGGCCGGCGCCAACCCCTTCGGCGCCACCGACGGTGTCGCGCCCACAGAGATCATGCGCCGTGTCGTCAACGAGACGCCCCCTGTACTCGAGGGGCAGGTAGCGGGGGTCTCGCCCGAGCTGCAGGGCGCGCTCAACCAGTCTATGAGGAAGGATCCCGCATCGCGCTTCCATACTGCACAAGCGATGCTCACGGCTTTCCGCTACTGCGCCGGCGGGCCACCGACGATGGCCGAGGTGCCTCTGCCTAACTACGCGCCGGCCGTTCGCGTGCCGCCTTCACCAGTCGAGCTCGTCCCTCCCCAAGGCGTCACGCCTCTACCTCCGTCACTTCCCGGCTCCGGCGCGCCCTGGCAGCAAGCGCAACGCGATTCTGCCAGTCGCACGATGCTCACGGCCATTGTGACCGTCGCCGCAGTGGGCCTTGCGGTCGCGCTGTTCGCCGCCGGAGACGGCGTCTTCGCCTTGGCCCTCATCACGATAGGGACTGCGGTCGGCGTGACCATTTGGCTGACGACGCGACAGAGGCCACCCGAGAGCGTTCTCGGTTCACGGTCTCCGGACAATAGTGCAGGGGACATCTTCATGACGGTCGCGGTTGAGGACCATCCTCGGCCAACACGCGGCAGCTGCTCCATCACGGGCCCAGCAGGCAACATGGTCATGGAGTTCTCTCTGCCGGCCCGCATCGGCCGCGCCGACGACGTGGAGATCGCCGTGTTCGACGACCAGGTCAGCCGCTACCACGCCCAGCTGTGCTGGCGCGATGGACAGCTCTGGGTGGAAGATCTAGGCAGCCGCAACGGCACACTCGTGGATGGGTACCCGATCTACGGGCCCACGGCCGTGACCGTTGGCCAGACTCTGCTGCTGGGCAACACCACGCTCGTGCTGCTCGACGTCGCCTGAGACCGGCCCGCTCCGCTCTCCGCGTACCCCAAGCCGAACCAAGCGTTGGCCCGCTCTCTACCGCTCTCCTGGCCAATGTGCCGCCCGTCTCCGGAAGAGATTCATGAACCACAGATGCGATCTGGGCCGCCCGGGATGCGTCGACTGTCTGTCCGCTTAGCACCTGGTCTTGTGGAAGGCTAGCCAGCGGGAGTGCCGGCTCAACAGTGGGGGGCCGCCTTGCGGCGGCCCCCCATGTATTGCTCATGTGCCCTTGCCTGCTGGAGCAGGCTGAAGGAGTTCTGTCGGTTACCTCACTTGACCTTCACGGACGCATAGCTGTAGGCAGACTGGACGTTACCCGCCAGGTCCTTCGCGTAGACGTAGTACCTGTAGGTGCCCGCCTTCTTCGGCGTCCACTTCACGTTGAACCATGTCCTCACGTTCACGGTACCGATCGAGAAGGTCTTGACGGTCTTGCCCGTCAGGGTCTTGACGACGACCTTGACCGACTTGGCCCGAGGACTCAGGTTGTCGGTCACCTTATACGCAAGCGCGATCGGCATGCCGTGGTGACCGGAGGCCGGCTTCGCCAGGGTTGTCGGGCCGGTCAGGTCAATGTAGAACTCCACCGACGTAGACCAGTCGCCCCACACACCGGCATTAGACTCGGCGCGTGCCCTCAGGGTGTGATGGCCCTGCGAGCTCACCGGCAAAGTTGCCGAATCGCCGGCGACGTCCACAGCGGTGCCACCGTCCAGCTGGTACCTGATCGTCTGGATTCCCGACTCCCCGAGGGCGGCCGACAGGGTGAAGGAAACGGGAGCCTTGTTCCACATCGGCACGTCGCTGATCGTGGTCACCGGCATGCCGGAGTCGACCTTGACATCCACCGAGTTGGCGATCTCCACGTTGCCCGAGGGCTGCGCCAAGTCGACGGCGCGGTACTCCACGGTCGTCGTACCGTTGTGGGAGACGGTCACTGCGTTGCCCTGCGTCCAGTGAGTGCCGCCATCGAGGCTGTACTCGATGTAGTCCACACCCGCACCGACGTCGCTGGACGAGAAGTTCAGCGTCACCGGAGTGTCGTGCCAGGCGGAGTCGGCACCGTTGACCACGGTGACCGGCGGTGTCACATCGAGCGTGACGTGCGAGGTCTTGTAGACCTCGGTGTTGCCGGCATTGTCCACCGAGCGGAAGTCGATGGTGTGCTCGGTGCCTTGGACGCCCGTGAGCGTGATGCCTGGGGCCGTGTAGGTCTGCCACGAGCCGCTGTCGAGGCGGTAGTCCGTCTCGGCCACACCCGAGCGGCCGATCTGGTCGATGGCCGTAAGCGTGTACGGGAAGGCAGGGTTCCACCAGCCGCTGACACCCGTGGTGGTCGGTGCCGTCGCGTCGATGCGCACCGTGACGCTGTTGGTGGCTTCGACGTTGCCGGTGTTCGGGTTGCCTGTAGCGTCCACGGAGTTGTCGACCGAGTAGAACTGGATCACGTGCGGGCCGTCGTTGGAGCCGTCGACCGGCGCCAGGATCGAGACTGAGGTGCCATGCACCCAGGTGCCGCCGTCGACGCTGTACGTGGTGTAGTCGACGCCGGAACGGTCAGTGTGAGGCACATTCGGGTTGGTGTCGGTGGCCGAGAGGTTCACGGTGACCGGCCCGTTGTGCCAGGCGGTGTAGAACGGGGCCAGGTGGTCGGTCGTGGTGACCGGCGCTGTGGTGTCGATCCACACCTCGCCGCTCTGGATGAGCTCCACGTTGGGCGCCACGGCGTTGTCCACGGAGCGGTAGTCCACCGTGTGCTTGCCGTCGTTGGCACCGCCGGCCGGCGCTGGGATCACGACCGACGAGCCCTGCGTCCAGGAGCCGCCGTCGACACGGTACTCAGTGAGGGCGACGCCGGAGGCGGTGGGCATGTTCTGGTCGGCGGCCGTGAAGTTGACCGTGACCGGCGTGTTGTGCCAAACGCCGTCGTCCAGACCGGTCTCGCTGGTGGTCGGCACGCGAGTGTCGATCTTCACCTGAGTCGACTTGACGGCTTCCACGTTGCCCACGTTGTCGGTGGACTTGTACTCGATGGTCCAGATGCCGTCGTTGGTGTGCGACCCGGGAGCGGTGACGGTGATGCCGGTCAGCGAGTTGTACGCTACCCAGCCTCCGACTGCGCCCAGGTTGTCTGTCAAGCGATACAGCGTGCTGAGCACACCCGAGCCGCCCACGTCGGTAGGCGTGAGCGTCACGTTCACGTCACTGCTCCGCCACGTGGCAGGAGCGTTGTCGGTGGTGACCGGCGCCGTGGTGTCAATCTTGACGTTGGTGGACTGGATGTCCTCGACGTTGCCCGAAGGCATAGCCAAGTCGACCGAGCGGTACTGCAACAGGCGCAGGCCGTCGTTGGAGTGATTGAGGGGAGCCGGGATCGTGACCGTCGCGGCCCCTGGGAACGGGATGTCACTCCAGGCGCCGCCGTCCACACGGTATTGCGTATAGTCGACGCCGGCATGGTTGGGTGAGTTCGGGTCGGTCCGCGTGAGGGTCACCGTCACGGGCACGTTGTGCCACAGGCCGTCGTTGTCGTCCGTGGTGACCGGCGGCGTCGTGTCGATGTTCACGTTGCCCGTCTGGTACGTCTCGACGTTGCTCGTGACGTACGCCTTGTCGATGGCGCGGAAGCGGACTGGGTTCACGCCGTCCCTGGAGTGGTTGGCCGGAGCCGGCACCGTGGCCGAATCGCCGGCGGTCCAAGTGGCCGGCCAGGTGACCGGGCCGATGGTGGCCGCAACCATGGACTCGACGTGGTCGACGCCAGCAGAGTCAGTGGGGCTCGCGTCAACGGCCGAGAAGTTCATCGTGAACGGCTCATTCCACCAAGCGACGCTGGGATTGTCCCAGGTGCTGGTCGGCGCCGTCGTATCGACGCGGAACGGTACGCTTGACATGGGCCCGGTGTTGGCCGCGACGGCAGCGTCGACGGCACGGACGTAGAACTCATGTGTGCCGTCACTGTACGAGGCCGGGTCTACGGTCATCGGGTTGGCGACAACGTCTGCCCAAGCCCCGCCATCGACCTTCCACTGGTACTTGGCGATACCGGCCGCGTTGGGCATGTTCGCGTCGGTGGCCGCGAAGGTCAGCGACCACGGGCTGCCGGCGCTGTGGTAGAGAGCGTCGTTGCCGCTTATCGTGGACGCGCTCGGGACGGTAGTGTCGATCTTGACGGTGACCGACTTGTAGGTGCCCGGGATCACGTCATGCTCCACGTTGCCGGCGTTGTCGATAGCACGGTAGGAGACCGTGTGCACACCGTCCGTGGAGTGGTAGATCGGGTCCGCCGGGATGGTGATGCTGGCGGCGCCGGCGACCAACGCGATCGGCGTCCAGGCGCCGGCGTCGACCTTGTACTCCTCGATGCCGAGGAGACCAGAGGCCGGCCCTGGGTTGGGAGCGGCGGGCGCCGGATCGGCGGGCGTGAAGGTGACCGTGACGTCGGAGCTGTGCCAGCTGGCGTCTACGCCCGTGACCACCGTCGCCGGCTCCGTGGTGTCGTAGATGATCGTGTCGGACGCGGTGGTGTCATTGACCCCGTGCCCGGGCGGGGTGTTGCTCGGCTCAGCCACATCGGTGGAGAACTCCGCCGTAACGGTGTGCGTGCCCTCGCCGAAAGTGGCCACCGGAGAAGTCGCGAGGGTGAGCGACTTGCTGGTCGCGTACGCCTCCCAATTCGTCCAGGTGGTGCCGGCGTCCTGGCTAAAGCGCATCCAGGTGGCTGTGGTCGAGCCGTCGGCGGCGGCCAGCGTCAACGTCACCGGGGCGATGTTGGTGCCGATATCGCCGCTATTGATTACCACGGACTGGGTGCTCCATGCCGCCAGCGCACTGGCCGGCAGCAGAACCATGAGCCCCAGAAGGGCTACGACGAGCAGAAGGCCTAGCTTCTGCTGCCGCCATCGGTTGGGTACCGCTCTGGACTCATGCCCAGACGGCCCCGGTACGAACGTTCGCACCATGAGATACCCCCTATGAGACTGATAGTTCGACAAGGACGATGACTTCGAGTTCCGCATTCTATCACACCCTACGCACTGGTTTGGTCACAAGGAAACCTCCCACTTGCCCGTCTTTTTCGTGGCGCAGCGGGGCGCCGCACTGGTCTTTTGAGCTGTTCGTTTGTGCCTCGACACCCACTCCTCCGGTACGCTGGCCACGACCCAAGCAGTCGGCCCCTTCGTACCACGCCCGTGGGCGCAAGAGGACGACGACTTCCGGCGCCGCTCGCCGCAGTGCGTAGCGAGCCATCTCTGGCGCTGGTGCAACACTATCGCACTTCTATTCTGCAAAGAAGAGTTGCATCCTCTGGCGACCTACACTCGTTCAAGCTTGAGCTGCCGGAGTGGATGGACGGGCAAGGACGGCTGGGGCGAGGCGAGGTCGGCAGTGTATACTCGCGCCGCATGCTACTGGACCTGCACACCCACACCTATCCGGCCTCGAGCTGCTCACACATCTCCTACCACGACTACATCGCTGCTTGCCGTGAGAAGGGCCTCGAGGCCGTGGCGCTCACCAACCACGGCAGCATGAAGGACAACCGCAAGCTCGAGGGACCCTTGGCCGACGACGGCGTGCTGCTCATCCACGGCGTGGAGATCTCGACCATGTACGGCGACTTCATCGTCTTCAGCCCCGATCTGGACTACCTGAGCACGTTCAAGGACGTACAGGGGCTGCCGCCCGAGGCGAGCATACCCGACGACGCAGCCGTGGTGTGGGTGCACGCCGGCGCCGGCGGCGGCCGCAGCGGCTCGGCCTACTACCCCACACTCGAGCGTCACGTGGCGCCGATCATCGACGCCGTCGAGATCTACAACGGCAACTGGCTGGCCGACCGCTACGTGAAGACGGCGGAGCGCATCGCCGGGGAACTGGGGTTGGCGCGCACGGGCGGCAGCGACGCCCACGAGGCGACGGCGATCATGGCCTGCGCTACCGAGTTCCCCGACCCGGTGCGCTCCACGGCCGACGTGGTCAAGGCGCTCAAAGAGCATCGCACGAGCCCGTGGCGCCGCGAGACCAAATCGCGGCGGCGCCTGGGACTGTTCGGTTGAGCGGCGCCGTGGAGACGATCGCCCTGCAGACTGCGGCCCGTGAGGAGCTCGTCGACATCACGGAGCTGGTCGCCGGCGCCGTCGCGCGCGCCGGACTGACCGACGGCGCCGCCCTCGTATATGTGCCGCACACCACGGCCGGCGTGACCATCAACGAGAACGCCGATCCCGCGGTGCCCCGCGATGTCATGATGGCGCTCGCGCGGCTGGTGCCCCAGACACTGCCGTTCACGCACGCCGAGGGCAACGCCGACGCCCACGTGAAGGCCAGCCTGATGGGCAGCAGCGTGACGGTGCCGGTGCGCAGCGGCGCCTTGCAGCTGGGCACCTGGCAAGGCGTGTTCTTCGCCGAGTTCGACGGCCCGCGCCGGCGCCGCGTGCTGGTGCAGGCTTTGGCGGGCGCCGCGCGCTAGCGGCCCAGCGCCCGCTCGATGTGGTGCTTGAGCGGGTCGGCGTCGAGCTTGCCGCCGCCGTTCTTGAGCAGCAGCTGGTCGGCGTTGAAGTTCTGCCCGTGCGACCAGAGCTGCCGCAGGAAGTCGATGGCCTTGGGGTTGCAGAACCACTCCATGCTGTAGCGGTCCTGAAGGATCATGCGGAAGGCGCCTTCGAGCAGCCAAGCGCGCAGGTAGCTGGCCGCGTAGAACCCGTCGTCCACGTCGGCCAGGTAGTTCTGCGAAGGGATCTGCACACGCACCGCGTCGCTGAGCTTGTCGCTGTACACCTGTGCCATGGCGTCTAGCGGACCCGTCTGCGTGTGCAGGATGGTCTCGTAGGCCAACTTGCCTGAGTAGCGGCGCAAGAAGTGGAGCTCGATGACGTTGGCCAGAGTGAGGAAGTCGGCCGAGTCGGTGAAGTCGAGATAGCGCTCCAACCAGCGCGGGTTGAGCAACAAGTGGTCGAAGATGAAGGCGAAGCCCTCCGTGACCGAGTTGTCGCCCAAGTGCCGGAACTCGAAGGGCAAGCTGGGGTCAGTGTGGGCGAAGTGCTCGGTGTGGCCGCCCTCGTGCAGCAGAGCGCCGTAGTCGTCTTGGCCGCCCTTGGGCATGACACACAGGTAGATCTCGTCCGGCACACGCACCGGCGAGCAGAAGGCGCGCGGCGACTTGAGCTCGCGCGGCTCGGCGTCGATGTGCACGTTGTTCTGAGCAGCCAGGTCGATGCCCATGCCGGCGAGCGTCGCCGTGAAGGTGGGCAACAGGCGCTCCGCGGTGAACACGTGGTCGTACCCCGCCGCCCGCCACAAGTAGGGCAGGTCCGATGAACGCAGCTCGGACAGGCCGAGGCCCATCTTGGCGAAAGCGAGCTTGTCGAGCGAGCGTTCGTAGATGCTCTCGGTGTCCTGCAGGAAGCCTTCCATCTGGGCGCGCAGCATGAGGTAGTCGGTGCCCTTGACCTCCGAGTACAACGCCATGTAGTCGTCGTAGCCGAGCACGCGGGCAAGGTCGTGGGCCTTGCGCCAGAGCCGGTCCAGGCGCGGGTTGAGGACCTCCTCAGTGGCCGCCAAGCGAGCGTCCTGGATGCGCTGGCGACGCTCGCGGTCAGCCTCGTTGGCCTGCGCGATGCTCGCCTGGCGCAGGCCGATGACCTCGCCGTCGACCTCGATGGTCGCCTGACTCTCGGCGTTGGCGATCTCGTCGGTGAGCTCCTTGGTCTGGGCGCCCATGAAGCCGTCGACCATGAACGCCAGCAGATAGGCCGGCGCGCGCCGCGACTCGCCCTTGTAGTTCTTGTAGTCGGCCTCGAGCTCGTCGATGGTCTGCTTGGTGAACAGCTCTGGGAAGCGGTCGTAGATGGCCGTGAAGTCGCACACCTCTTTTTGGCCGGAGAAGTGCTGGTAGTACTCGAGGTCGAGGGCGCCGATGAACTCCTCGGCCCGGCGGCGGTGTTGATCTACGTCGACCGGTGTCACGATGGTCTCCTTCTCGTGCCTGTGGAAGCGAAGCGGCGCCCGGCGCCCCCTCATTGCCGCGGACTCTAGCAGACGGGAAGGCGAAAAACCTGTCGCGGCAGCCCTCGGGAGGTGGACAATAGCGCGGCGCGGTACACTGCTCGGCGTGACTCCCAAGCCCGGCGACATCCTCGAGCTCACCATCGACTCGTTGGCCTACGGCGGCCAGGGCGTGGCTCGCCACGAGGGATTCGTGCTGTTCGTGCGCGGCGCCGTGCCTGGTGACCGGGTCCGCGCCCGAGTGGTCAAGCGCAAGCGGGCGCACGGCGAGGCGCGCGTCGAAGAGCTGCTCGCGCCATCCGAGCTGCGCGTTCCGGCCACGTGTGCCCACGCGGAGGACTGCGGCGGCTGCGAGTGGCAGACTGTCGACTACCAGGCGCAGCTCGACTACAAGCAGCGCCAAGTGACCGAGTCGCTGGCACACATCGGCGGCCTCACGGACTTCCAGCTCGAGCCCATCCGCGGCATGGCCTTCCCGTGGCGCTACCGCAACAAGATGGAGTTCTCTTTCGGCAGCGACGGGCAGCGATCGGTGCTGGGCCTCCATCGGCGGGGGTCCTGGCGGGAGATCATCGACCTGCAGGACTGCTGGCTTGCCTCAGAGCGTCTCAACGGGGCGCGACAGGCCGTAGGCGACGCCTGCCGCGCCCTTAGCCTCGAGCCTTACTCGCAGGCGAGCCACGAGGGCCTGCTGCGCCATCTGGTGGTGCGCGAGGGCAAGGCCAGCGGCGATCTGCTGCTCAATCTCTATGTGAGCGAGCGCTTCGCGGCTGAGCGCGAGCTGGCACAGCGCGTCGCGCAAGCGGCGCCGTTCACCTCGTTCGCGGTGACGGTGAACCGCTCGCTCGCCGACGCCGCCGTGGGCGAGGGCCCTTTCATGATCGCCGGTCCTCCCTATCTCCGCGAGGAGCTCGCCGGCCTGCCGCTGCGCGTGCCGGCGACCGCGTTTCTGCAGACGAACAGCGAGATGTGCGGCGTCCTCTACCAGACGGCCATGCGCTTCGCCGAGCCCAGGCCGGCTCAGGACGCCTACGACCTCTACTGCGGCATAGGCTCGATCTCGCTGCTGCTCGCCGGACAGACCCGCCACGTGCTCGGCATCGAGGTGCAGCCCGAGGCCGTGCAGGCGGCAAGTGAAAACGCCCGCCTGAACGAGATCGGCAACGTGACTTTCCTGGCCGGCGATGTGCGCCGGCTGCTCAAGGAGAAGCTGGCCGAGCTCAGCACACCCGAGACAGGCCCGAGCGGGGTAGGCGCGAGCGGGGTGGGCGCGAGCGAGCCGGGCTCCACCACGCCCGGCCACACCCCGCCGGGCGTGGTGGTCGTGGACCCGCCGCGCTCCGGGGTGGCGCCCAAGGCGCTCGCACGAACGGCTCAGCTGGGCGCCGAGCGCCTCGTCTACGTCTCCTGTAACCCTACGACCCTGGCCGCCAACGGTGCGCAACTCGCTGAGGCCGGCTACCGGCTCGTGCGTGTGGCGCCGGTGGACATGTTCCCGCAGACGCACCACATCGAGGCGGTAGCGCTCTTCGAGCGTCAGTAGGCGTTGGCCGGCCGAAGCCGGCCACCGGCGCTCCCCCTCACGCGGGACGCGAGCGCATCCTGCGCCAGAGGAGGTCGCCGTTGGCAGCCACGAAAGCGACCGCCAGCAGAGGCAGCGCCGGCAGCGCCGACACCCACAGGCCGATCACCATGGTCACCAGGAACGAAGCGGTCATGCACACCAGCGTCAGCCGCAAGCGCAGGTCGAACACGAGCGTCGCTCCCAGGTACAGGGCGAAGAACAACAGGTCGCTCGTGCCCAGCTCCGAGTAGCCCTCGCGCAGGCTGTAGCCGAACAAGGGCAGCGTCACCGTGAAATAGTGCACGGTCTGCGGCGCCTTGGCGAGCAACGCCTTGGTGGGGCCGGCGAAGACGCTGTACATGTCGACGATAGTAGAGAGCCCCGCGATGAGTACGACCACGGCCACGGTCTGGACCTGCTCCGCCATCCACAGACCGAGCGCTGCGGCCAGCAGGATCTTGGCGAGGTCGGCCGGCGGCGTCCACTGCAGGTAGCTCGCCGCCACCGCGACCGGAAGAGCTACCGCAGCCACGATCAGCAGCCGCCGGCCCAGTCGGCGCAGCGGCAAGAGACCAAAGAGGATGAGCGCCAGAAGAGGCAGGGAGACAAGGCTCGAAACGACGGCGTCGACCCGCCCCGACGCAGCCGGCAGATGACGGCTAGTCAGCGTGTAGAGAACGAAGAGAACCGCCGCCGCGCCGGCCAGCCACAGGCGGCCCGGCGGATCAGTAGGGCGGTATGGCCTCGTACCACTCCCCCAGCTTGCGGAAGGCGCGCCAGAAAGCCGACTTGAGTCGCTGCTCGTCGAGCGACTCGTCGATGTCCGGAGTGATGAGAGCCTCCGTGCCGGGCGTGAACTCGACGATCTCGCCCGGCGTGTACTCAAGCTCGCGCGCGAGCGGGGTCTTGAGCAAGTTGATGGCCTCCACCGTGCGCTCGCCCATGGCGACGACGATCTTGGGCTCGACGATGGCGAGTTCCCTGCGCAGATGGTCGAGGCATTTGCCGCGCGCCTGCGCCTCGCGCACCTGGCCGCACTTGACCACGTTGGTGCCGTACAGCTGCAACGGGTCTATGCCCAGACGCTGGCAGCTCTTCATGATGGCGGTGCCGCCGCGGCCGAAGAAGGCGACGCCTTCATGGCACTCGCTCGGCTGCGCCTGATACTTGAGGAGCATGACGTCGGCGAGAGGATGGCCCGAGCCGATCACCGGCATCGTGCGCGCGTGAGCGCACTTGCGACAGCGCAGCACCTCGCCCGTCAGCTCGTTGATCTCAGAGATAGCGCGCGTCAAGTACTTGTCGTAGATCTCGTTCGGCTGTGCCACTAGCCGCCTTTCCTCACTGGTTCGGCTAGGGTATTCGCGGCCCCCGCGGTAATCCCTCGCAGGTGCGCGTATGCAGGGGAAATCACCTGCCACACAGGATTTCGGCGGTGGCCGCAGACGGTGGCGACGCCATCAAGCGACGGCCCCGGCGACGCCTTCTACCGCCGGCCGATGGCGTCGACCTTGGTCTGCAGGAACTTGAGCGACCCAAGGTACAGGAGGCTCTTGGGCCGGCGCACGATGCGGCTCTCGGCGAGAGCCGCCACGAAGTCGCCGGCCCCTGCGAACTCATCCATGGCCGTCATCGCCGTGCCCAAACCCGGCAGCACGTGCGCATCGCTGCCGGCGGCGGCGGCGATGCGGTAGCGCCGCGCAAAGCGCTCGGCCGTCTCGTTGAAGGCCGGGAAGGCGAGGCGCGAGTTGAAGACCTCCACTACGTCAAGGCCGGCGACGTTGTCTCTGAGCACGGCGCGGCTGGGCACGAAGTGCAAACGGTCGAAGGGGTGCGGCACGTAGACGACGCCTTCCTGGGCGCGGATGGCGGCGATGGTCTCGGCAAAGCTCATGCCGCCCGGGATCGTCTCCTCGAGAAAGAGGCCGATGAGTTCGCCCTCCGCCGTCTTGACCTCCTCGCCGACGATCACGCGCACGCCGTAGCGGCTGGCCAGCGCGCGGCCTTCGAGACCGCCGGCGGCGCTGTTGTGGTCGCAGATGGCGAGCACGTCGATGCCGAGCTCGTGGGCCCGCGCCAGCAGGTCCGCCACCGGCACGGCACAATCCGCGCTGTGGTGCGAGTGCACGTGCAGGTCGGCGAAGAGCTCCTTCTGGCGCGGTCGCGACACCGGCCGGCGCTTGACCTTGCCGGCCACGCGGTCGTACACCTCTGCCACCTCGCCGGCGACGTGCTCCCAGCTGTAGTCCTGCACGCGGCGCAAGCCCTCGCGCGCGTAGCGCTCCCGCGTGCCCGGCTCCAGGAGGAGCGGGCGCAGGGCCTGCGCCAACGTGCGCGCCCTGCGCACTGCCACCAGCACCCCGTTGCGCCCGTCCTCGACGATCTCGTCGTAGCCGGGAACGCGAGTGGCGACCACGGCGGTGCCGCTGCCCATGGCCTCGAGCAACACGGCACCGGTTGACTCGCCGCCGGCCGACGGCGCGCACACGACATCCGCGTCGCGGTAGAGCTCGGCCAGCGCGTCGTTGCTCAGGCGGCCGCGGAACCTGACCCGGCGAGCGAACGCCGGCGGCACGACCCACGCGAAGCGTGGCTCCTGCGTGTCGGCGCCGCAGACGTCGAGCGTGAACGGCGGCAAGCCTTCCTCCAAGTAGCGCAAGGCCCGCAGGAGAACGCCCAGGCCTTTGCGTCGCGACTCGGCGCCTACGAACAGCATGCGCAGCGGCCCGGGGCGACGGCTCTCGGCAGGGCGGAAGCGCCCGAGGTCGACGCCACCGCGCACGATGCGGTAGTCGCCCGGAAACGTGCGCGCCGCCGTGTCGCGAGCCGCTTGCGAGGTGGCGATGACGGCGTCGAACGAGGCGAAGAAGTGCTCGAAGATGGGTCGTGTGAGCCAATACTGGGTAAGCCGTTCCGAGTTGGCGTGGAATGTGGCCACCAGCGGGCACTTGGCGTGGCGTAGCGCCGTCCAACCCAAGCTGGGAGCGAACGGCTCATGCAGGTGCAGGAGGTCGAGCTCCTCGGACTCCATGAGCACGTCGATGTTGCTGATCAGGTCGACCGGCGCGGCGATGACCCTGAGACTGCGGTTGTGGCGCACCGGATAGGTGCCGCCGGCAAAGAAGTAGCGCGGGCTCGGCTCGTCCTGGGCGAACACCGCCGGCGCCTCGCCCAGCAGCACCGCACGCACCCGCCGTCGCGCGGCGCGCAGAGCCGCCTTGTCGTCGCTGGGAGCGATGACCGTGACCTGATGACCCAGGGCGCTGAAGCGTTCGGCCAGGGCCTGCACGTGGCGGTTGACGCTGGTGGGCACGGTCCAGGAGTAGGGCGTGAGCATACCGATCTTGTAGCGCGCGGCACTCATGCGCACCTCCCCGCGCTAGAGAGCACTCCACCCAGACCTCGGCCGCCGATGCGACCCGACACGGTGCCCGCCGATCGACCGCCCGGGCTCAGCCCTGGCAGACGGCCGTCGCCCCGGGACCCTCCCCGGAGATGAACTCCTCGGTCATGCGCCGGCAGAGGTCGTCCGGGTGCTGCACCGGAGGCGACTTCATGAAGTACGAGCTAGGGGCCTCGAGCGCGCCGCACAGGCCACGGTCGAGGGCGATCTTGGCGCAGCGCACGGCGTCGATGACGATGCCCGCCGAGTTGGGCGAATCGACGACCTCGAGCTTGAGCTCGATGTTGAGCGGCACGTCGCCGAAGGTGCGACCCTCCATGCGGATGTAGGCCCACTTGCGATCGTCGAGCCACTCGACGTAGTCGCTGGGGCCGATGTGCACGTTCTTGGCCCCCATGTCGTAGTCGAGCTGGCTCGTGACGGCGTTGGTCTTGGAGATCTTCTTCGACTCCAGCCGCTCGCGCTCGAGCATGTTGAGGAAGTCGGTGTTGCCGCCCACGTTGAGCTGGCTGGTGCGCTCGAGCTTGACGCCGCGCTCGCGCATAAGGCGCGTGAGCACACGATGAACGATGGTGGCTCCGACCTGGCTCTTGATGTCGTCACCGATGATCGGTACGCCGGCCTCGGCAAAGCGCTTCTGCCAGTAGACTGGGTCGCGGGCGATGAACACCGGGATGCAGTTCACCATGGCGCAACCGGCGGTGAGGATCTGCTCGACGTACCACTTGGTCGCCTCCTCGCTGCCCACAGGCAGGTAGTTGACGACGACGTCGGCCTGCGTCTCTTTGAGGATGCCGACGATGTCGGCGGTGGACCCCGGCGCCTTCTCGATGATCTGCGACAGGTACTTGCCGAGACCATCATGAGCCATGCCACGCACAACCTTGACGCCCTTGTTGGGTACATCGGCAAACCGGACCGTGTTGTTGGGCTTAGTGTAGACAGCCTCGCTTAGGTCCTTGCCGACCTTGTTCTTGTCGATGTCGACGGCCGCCACAAACTCAATGTCGTGGATGTGATATCCGCCAAGAACGGGATGCATGAGCCCAGGGACGAAGTCTGTCTTCTTCGCGTTCTTGTAGAACTCGACGCCCTGGACGAAGGACGAGGCACAGTTGCCCACGCCGATGATCGCCACTCGCACTGGGTTGCCCAAGATCGGTCTACCTCCACTGTGGTCGGCCGTTGGCCGCCGTCATGATCTGAGGCTGGCGCGGCCGTCGCCGGCCCGCAACCACTGCACAAACGCGGGCGAGTATATCACACGACTGGGCGCCGCCCGGAAGGGCCAGGCGCCGGCCGCAGAAGCCGCTCGCGAGCGGCGCGCTCAGACGGTGCTCTGCGCCGCCCGCGAGCGCAGCTGCCGGCGCACGTGCAGGATGCGCTGCACCACCGTGTAGGCGCTGACCACGGCCAGGAAATACACGATGACGGTCAGCACGTGCCAGCGGGCGAAGGCGAAGCCGACGCAGAGCACGAAGACGCGCTCCGGCCGCGAGGCCAGACCCACCTTGCACTCGACGCCCATGGCCTCGGCCTTGGCACGCACATACGAGACCAGAAACGAACCAGTAAGAGCCACGAACAGCGCTCCGACCTCCCACAGGTGGCCGCCGCGCGCGAAGTAGACCCCCAAGGCACCGAGCGTGATGCCCTCAGCCAGGCGATCGCTGGTCGAATCCAGAAAGGCGCCGAAAGGCGTGACCAACTGTGCCACCCGGGCCACGGCGCCGTCGAGCAGGTCGCAGATGCTGGCCGCGATGTACACCACCAGTGCCCAAAGGAAGTGGCCCGTGACGATGAGCGGCGCCGTGGCCACGTTGAGGACCAGGCCGGCGACCGTGAGCCGGTTAGGCGTGACTCGGCCGTTGGCAAACCATTCGGCGGCCGGCACCGCGGCTCGTCGAGCGCCCTCTGTCCACAACGCCTTGGGACTGCGTGTCACCTACCGGCCGCCCGCCCGCGGTTGAGCACGAGCAGGGGCTCGTCGGCAGGTTCGAGGGAGAACTTGAGCGTGAGCAGGTAGGCAGCGATGGCCACCAGAGCCCCACCCAAAGCGTCGAACAGGAAGTGGTTGCCGGTGACCACGATGGACAGCAGCACCACGAACGGGTACGCGACTGCCAGGCGCCGGGGCCAGACGCCGCGCGCCAGGAAGTACACGACCAGGCTCGCGAAGAGTGCGTAGCCGAAGTGCAGGCTCGGCACGGCGGCATACGGATTGGCAAGCCAGCCCATCGTGCCGCCGCGCAGGTTGGAGGACGAGAAGAGATACATGGTGTCCACCATACCGGACGTAGGCAGCAGGCGCGGCGGCGCCGTGGGCACGAGCGCGAACGCAGTGACCGCCAGACCGTTCATGAGCAAGAACCAGTTGCGGCAGAACAGGTAGTACTCGTTCCTCTTGACATAGAGCCACAGTAGAACGCCGATCATGACGGTGAGGTGCGCGTTGATGTAGAAGAAGTTGAAGAACGTGACCAGCGCCCCGACGTGGCTGACCTTGGCCTGGATCCACGGCTCAACGTAGACGTGCAGCGCCTTCTCCAGGTTCATCACGGCGCGTCCGTTGGCGAGGGCGACCTCGTCACGTCCGCGGGCAAGAGCGCGCGCCAGGTCGTAGACGACGTAGCAGCCGAAGAGGATGAGGAACTGGCGGAGGGCGTCGCCGCCTCCCAGCGGGAGGAACTCGCTCTTCGCCATGGTGGCGCGGCGCGTGACGGCGCGCCAGCGGCGCCCAAGACTCACGTCAATCACACCTTTCCCAACCCTTGACCGGGCTGCCGGTGCAAGGAGCCTCGCGGCAACCCTACCACCGGGCGACAGGCCGCATCAATAGCCGGCCGGACACGTGGCGACACTCGTTGAGGAGATGGTGGGCCGTGTAGGATTCGAACCTACGACCTTGGGATTAAGAGTCCCCTGCTCTACCAGCTAAGCTAACGGCCCTGAAGGTGACGAGCGCATATGGTACCAGCCCGGGAACGAGCTGCCAAACAGCCTCTTGGGTGGCGGCCTACGAACCCCACGCGTGCTCACCGACCACCTCGTAGCCCTCGTCGGCCATGGCCTGCTTGATGGCGGGCAGACCGATCTGATCGGCGTCGAAGCGCACGTCGACGCTCTTGTCTTCGACCGACACCGCCACGGCGGCGACGCCCTCGAGACAGCCTACTGCGCTCTCGATGGCCATCTTGCAGTGAGCACAGGAGATGGCAGGCGCATTCAACACCACGTGAGTCATGGGGCTCATCTACGTCATTCCTCCTCGCCCGAGCTGAGCTCAGCCAGTTTGAACGTCATCATGCGGCCCTCGCCGAGATCGACGGCCACACTCTCCATGGGCGCCAGCAACTCGACCACCTTGCCCTCGCCGGCCGGCGTGGCGATGATGGCGCCCTTCTTGGGCGCCCGCTTCTTGAAAGCCACGTACACGTCGTGCTCGTACTTGAGACAGCACATAAGGCGGCCGCAACAGCCGGAGATCTTGGCCGGGTTGAGAGGCAGGCTCTGATCTTTGGCCATGCGGATCGAGACGGGCTCCTGATCGCCAGCGAAAAGATTGCAGCACAGGCGCCGGCCGCAGGGCCCGTAGCCGCCGATCATGCGCGCCCCCTCGCGGGCGTTCACCTGCTTGAGCTCCACCCGTCGCCGCAGGCGGTCGTTGAGACGCAGGGCCAGCTCGCGGAAGTCGACCCGGTCCTCAGCGAAGAAGGAGATGGTCACCTTGCCGCCGTCGAACGACATGGCCGCGCTGATGACCTTCATCGCCAGCCCAAGCTCGGCCACCAGCTGGCCACAGGCTGCTTTGGCCTCCTGCTCGATCGCTTTGTGCGCTGCGATGGACCGCAAGTCGGCGGCCGTCGCTTTGCGCAACACCTTCTTGAGGCCCTCGGCACGCGCTTCGGCCGCAAGCTGCTCCGAGCTTCTCACAACATGCCCGAAATCCGCGCCACGGGCGGTGTCGACGACCACGTCGTCGCCGGGCGCCACGTCGACGCCGCCGGCATCGAACTGGTACACCTTGCCGCCGTCCCTGAAGACGACGCTGACGACCTCAGCCACTTCTCGTGACCTCCTCGAAACGGGAGAACAGCGCCGCGAGCGCCAGCCCACGGTCTACGTTCATGTACAGATCCTTGCGTGAGGCCGCCGTAAGCTCGAGCAGATGCCCGTAGTACTCGGGCCGCGCCACACTCTGGGTGCGCAGCTCGGCCGAATGGTCGCGGTTCAGAGCGGCCTCTTCGCCCGCTTGACCGACCGCCCACAGGTCGCGCAGCCAGGAAATGAGATGATCGAGCGCCTCGACCGACGCCTGGCGCGAAAGGCGGTCGAGCTCACGCTTGGCGCGGGCCTTGAGGCCCTTCACGTACCAGGCTTGGTCTCGGGGGTCGGGCCACAGGGTCTCAGCCTCGCGCGCCTGCCGGTCGAGGCGCTCGTCGACCCGCCGGGCGATGCCGGCTTGGTCGGCGGCGACCTCGTTGATGAAGGCCTGCGCCGCCTGCCGGTCGCCGTGCACGAGGCGGCCGGCACAAGCCAAGTACGTGCCCCGGCGGTCGTCGCCGCGGCGGTCGTCGGCCAGGCGCGCGGCACGCTCCACCGAGCCGCCGCTCAGACGCGCGAGAGCCGCCACGGTCGCCGCATCGAGACCGCCGCGCTCTTGCAGGAACGCCCGCACGCCCTCGTCCGACACAGGCTCGAACTCGATGAGCTGGCAGCGAGAGACGATAGTCGAAAGCACACGCTCAGGTGCCCCGCTCGTGAGCAAGAAGAACACATGCGGCGGCGGCTCCTCGAGCGTCTTCAGCAGCTTGTTGGCCGCTTCGACCTTGAGTCTGTCCGCCTCGGGGATCACCCACACACGCGCCGCGCCCGCCAGCGGCTTGAGAGCCACCTGAGACTCGATCTCCTGCATCTGCTCCAGACGGATGCTGTCGCCCTCGCGCGCGATCACCGACAGGTCCGGGTGGACGCCACTGCTGGCACGCTCAAACTGCGTTCGCGCAGTGCCGGGTAGCGCGCTCGCGTCGTCTGCAAATGGGGTCGCCGGCCCAGCGACGATGGTCGCCGCCAGCTCGAGCACGAACCCCGCTTTGCTGGAGGCCTCTTCGCCGAAGCGTCCGCCGAAGTCCACCGCGTCGAAGCCAGACTCGCCGACGAACAAGTAGGCGTGATTGAGGCCGCGCGCAAACGCGTTGGCGAAGTAGCGCTTGGCGCGCTCCTGGCCGGGCACGTCAGAGAACACCGACGGCCTCCAGGAACTCGCGCGCCACACGCTCCACCTGCGTGGCGACAGCCTGCGCCGAAGGCGCTCCGTCCACGACCCGGTAGCGCTGCCGCTCGGCGGCCGCCAGAGCCGCATAGCCCTCGGCCACCTGCCGCTGAAAGGCAAGACCCTCGCGCTCCATGCGGTCGGGCGGGCCACCTGTCCGCCGCGCCGCCAGCTCGGGCGTCAGCTGCACGAGGAAGGTGAGGTCGGGCATGAGCCCGCCGGTCGCCCAGTCGTTCAGCTCGCGCACGCGCTCGACGCCGAGACCGCGTGCGAAGCCCTGGTAAGCGAGCGAAGAATCGACGTAGCGGTCGAGCAGCACGATCCAGCCAGCCTGCATCGCAGGCTTGAGCACGCGGACTGCCAACTCGGCGCGCGCGGCGGCGTAGAGCGCCGCCTCGGTCCAAGGCGCGAGCCGGCCCGGGTCGTGCAGCAGAAGATCACGGATGCGCTCGCCGGCCGGCGTGTCGCCCGGCTCGCGCAGCACGGCCCCGGGTGCGGAGTCGCAGCCCACCGGGAGCCCCGCGTCAAGGAGCGCGTCACGGAGAAGCAGGACCTGGGTGGACTTGCCGCAATGGTCGATGCCTTCGAACGTGATGAGGAGCCCGTGGGCACCGGCGGCACGGCGCGACGCGCGCGCCGGGTCCGGCGCAACAGGATGGAGGCTGAGTGGAGCGCTCGTGTGACGGTCGTTCACGTGGGTCTCCCCCGCACGTCAGTCCGGTGCGGGGCAGGCTCGGGTCATGACCGTCGTGCTTTGCGCCGGTGGTACTTCTCTTTGGTGGGGCAATCTAAGTCTATACAGAGCACCCACGGCCTGCCACGGCCGCTCGCACCAGTCACTTTGATCTCGGGCCACCCGCATTCCGGGCAGTTGTTGCCTGTGACCATGATAACACCCTTCTGCGGCAGCGGGAACGTCTGCCCGCAGCCGGGGCGCTTGGGCGCTTCCGAGCCGATGGCCGGCGTCGGCAACTCTCCCTCTTTGCCCACACAGGCCACGAAGCGCTTGCCCGTCTTGCCGCGCAAGACCTTGAGCTGCCCGCCGCACTTCTGACACACGCCGAGCACCATGCCCTCGCCGCGGTCTTCGGCGGCGCCGCTCTTGATGCGCTCACGGATAGGTTCGATGTGCTCGCTAAGAAGCTTCCAGGCTTGCTCGAGCAGTTGCTGACTCTCGCCGACGACCTCGGCGCGCTGGAGCTGACCCTCGGTGATGGCGTCCATCTGGGTCTCGAGCTGCGCCGTCATCTGCGGCGACGAGATGTCGACGGGCGCCTCGCGCATGGCGACGTCGAAGGCGCCGATAAGCGCGATACCCAACTCGGTGGGCTCTACCGGGTTGTCGCGCACATAGTTGCGGTCGTACAGGTGCTGGATCATGTCGGCACGTGTGGCCTTGGTGCCCAGACCCAGCTCCTCCATCTTCTCGATGAGGCTACTCTGGCTGTAACGGACCGGCGGCTGCGTCTCCTTGCTCTCGCTGTGCAGGTCGAGCACGCCGAACACGTCGCCCTCGCTGCAGGGCACCAGGGCCCTGTCACGCTGACTAGCGTACTTCTGGTAGACGCGCAGGAAGCCGGGCGTGGCCACCCTGCTGCCGCGAGCCAGGAACGGCTCAGTGCCGAGGCGCACGTCGAGGCGCTGGCCCTCGATGACGGCTGCCGGCATGAGGGTGGCCAGAAAGCGGCGCACGACCAAGTCGTAGACCTTGTCGCGGTCGCCGCTCAGGACCGTCTTGGGCACGTCGACCGGGTGCACCGGCGGATGGTCGGTGGAGCGCCGCGAGCCGGCCGTGGGCTTGAGTCGCGGCGTGGCAGCGAGCTCACGAGCCACGTCGGCGACCGGCTCATGGCGGCTCAGCGTGGCGCAGATGGCGCCCAGTTCGAGCGAGGGCGGATACACCGTGTTGTCCGTACGCGGGTAGCTGATGAGGCCGTCGAGATAGAGCGACTCGGCAGCGCGCATGGTACGTGACGGCGACACGCCGACGGCCGCGGCGGCGCTCATGAGCGCCGTGGTGTTGAACGGCGTCGGCGACGAGAGCTTGCGCGGCTTGACCGCATAGCCGGTGACGACGGCCTCGTCGGCGCGCGCACGGGCCAACGCCGCCTGTGCTTCTTGCTCGCTCTCGAAACGGCCTTTGGCGTGGGCCACATCCACGGTCTGGCCGTCGCGCTCCAGCTGCGCCTTGATCTCCCAATACGGTACCGGCACGAAGGCGCGCCTTTGGAGCTCGCGGTCGACGACCAGGCGCAGCGTGGGCGTCTGCACGCGACCGACGGAGAGGAACTCCGCGCCGTAGCGGTGCGACGCCAAGGAGATGAAGCGTGTGAGCACCGCTCCCCAAATGAGGTCGATGTCCTGACGCGTATGAGCCGCCTCGGCCAAGCCGAAGTCGAGCGTGGTCGGCTTGGTGAAGGCGGCCTTGACCTCGGCTGCGGTGAGCGCGGAGTAGCGCGCCCGGTGGTGGCGGTCGACGACCTTGGCCGGGAGCATCGCCTTGGCGTGCGGCGTCGGATCGCCATCCTCGGCCACCGGCGCGACGACCTTGGCCGACGTGCCGCGCTTGCCGTCCTTCTCGGGCTTGTCGTGCGGATGACGTCTGAGCGCGTCGCCACGCAGGATCTCGAGCGCCTCGTGGCCGATGAGCTCGCCTTCGCGATCGTAGTCGGTAGCGATGATGACCTCGTCGGCGCCCTTGGCCACCGTGCGCAGAGCCGAAAGGATGCCGGCGCTGGCGTCGTCTGTGACCCAGGCAAGATCGGGCTTGCGGATCATGTCGCCCAGGTACTTCAGGCTCCAGCGCCGGTACGTGTCGGGGAACACGGTCTCCATGACGTGACCGCTCAGCCCGATGGCCACGGTCGGCTCAGCCTTCCATTCGAACGCGTACGACTTGACCTTGCGGCGCCCACCGCCGTGCTGTCGGGTGGTGACGCCGCTGCCGAGGATCTGCGCGATCTTTTGGGCAGCCGAGTCTTTCTCGGTGATGATGAGCTTCACGAGGGCAGCGCGTCGCTTTCTACTCGAGCCGGACTGGGGACGATGGCAGGTTATACCATCGCCAGAGCGGCGTGTCGACGTGACAATGAACGGCGTTCGGGTGTACTAGAAGGTCGCCAGCGCCTCGTCGCGAGTGGCGCAGACCACGAAGACCTTGTCGAGGCCGGTGATGGCGAGGATCTTCTGCACCGGCCTGCTCCGGGCCACCATGACGAGCTCCCCGCCGACGGTGTGCACACGCTTGATGCCGCCGATGAGCACGCCCAAGGCCGTGGAGTCGATGAACGTCACCTGCGAAAGGTCGACCACCATGTTGGCGGCGCCTTCGTCGATGAGCGCCACGATCTCGTCCTTGAGCCTCGGCGCAGTGTAGAGGTCGACCTCGCCGGAGACCTCTACGAGGCCCAGCCCTTGGCGCACCATGGCGCGCTCGGCAGTGAACTCAGCGCTCATGGCGAGGCGCTCGCGCTCGGCTGTGGCGGAGTCTGCGACGCGGTCTGCTGCTTGATCCAGGCCCTGATCGCCTGGGCGTCGGAACCGTTGGGCGCCAGCTGAAGGTAGCGGCTGAAGGCGAGCATGGCCGTGGTCGTGTCTTGGGCGGTGACCGCCGTAGAGCCCAGAGCGAGGAAGTACTCCGGATTGTTCGGCTTGAGCTCGGTGAGCTTCGTATACACCGCCTTGGCCTTGCTGTAGTCGCCCACGTTGCCGTAGATCTGCCCCAGCTGCAGCATGACCTGCTCGCGCGCCCGCTCGGCTACCACGCCCCTGGCCTTGGCGCGCACCTTCAGGTACTGCTGGTAGTAGCCGGCCGCCGCCGTGTAGTCGGCCTTCTGTGCCGGCGAGTTCTGGTCGTCACCGCCGGCACGGGACACGTAGAGTACGGCGAGCTGCTGGATGAGCGAGTAGTCCTTGGGCTTGGCGGCAAGCTGGCTCTTGAGGTCCTTGAGCTCCTGATCGGCGCCGTTGGGACCCTGTCCGCTCGACTGCTTGCCGCGGCAGGAAGTGAGCACACCCGAATAGCCGAAGATGAGGAACGAGGCCATGAGCAGGGCCATGATGCCGAAGATCCACCTCTGCCAGAACCTCACACGCTGACGGTCGAGCAGCATCTAGCCGGTCGCCTCCCTTGTGTCGCCGGCGGCCGTGTGCCACCAGCCTGACTCGGCCGCACCCACGTCGACGCCCCGGGCGACCCTGGCGCGCAGCTTCTCGCGCACCCGGAAGCTTTCGCCGCGGATGGTCTCCTCGTCGAGCCGTGTGAAGCTGCGGTCGCGATAGAGCACGTCGCCGTCGACGCAGGTGAAGAAGACGTCGTCCTGGTTGGCGCCGTAGACGAGCGCCGAGTACGGATTGTCGATGGGCGCGAAGTGCGAGCTGGAGACGTCGACGGCGATGAAGTCGGCGCGCTTGCCCGGCTCCAGCGAGCCGACGCGATCGTCGAACCCGAGGGCCTCGGCGCCACCCAGGGTGGCGATGCGGATGCATTTCTGGGCGTCGAGCACACTCACGTCACGCTCCACGGCCCGATGCAGGAACAGAGCCACACGCATCTCGTCGAACATGTCCATGATGTTGCTGGAGGCGGGGCTGTCCGTGCCAAAGCCCACGCGCACACCCTCGTGCATCAGGTCGCGCAACGGCGCGATGCCGCAACCGAGCTTGGCATTGCTCTTGGGGCAGTGGGCCACGGCGGCGTTCTTGGACTTGAGGATGCGGATGTCGTCGCTGTTGGCCTGCACGCAGTGCACGGCCAAGAAGTGCTCGTCGAACGCGCCCCATTGCTGCAGGTACTTGATGGGGCTCACCCCGTACGGCTGCACCAGCATGCGCTCCCAGCCGACCTTCTCGCGGAAGTCGTGCGCGAACCTGCCTGACCCTGAGCGGATGTAGGCCAGCTCTTCCCTACTCTCGGCGACGTGGCTGGCCACGCTCAGGCCCCTTTCGCGACAGTAGCTCGCGATCTCCTGGTACAGGCGGCTGGAGACCGTGTACGGCGCGTGTGGCGCGAGGCCGATCTCGACCAGCGGCGGCGCCGCAGCGCGGGCGGCCTGCACGCGCTGGTCCACGTCCGCCATGGTCTCGTCGAGGCGCTTGTCGTCGATGCCGAAGACCTCGAGATAGAGGCGGCCGCGCAGACCGGCCTCGGTGACCGCCGCGGGCGTGACACCGGCGTAAGTAGAGTCGGCGATGGTCGTGATGCCCGAAGCCAGCGACTCGACCGCCCCGAGGCGGGCGCTGAGCAGATACTCCTCGGGTGTGAGGGAGGCCTTGACCTCCACCAGGTCGATGATCCAGTCGCCAAAGCCCTCATCGTCGAGGATGCCACGGAAGGTCGTGTACTCGAGGTGGCAGTGGGTGTTGACGAACCCCGGCATGATGATCGACTGCCCCAGGTCGTCCACCGCGGCCTGCGGATGCTCGCGACGCACGTCGCCGGCGGCGCCGACGGCGATGATCTGGCCGTCGCGCACGGCTACGGCGCCGTCGGCGATGGGAGCCGCCGATACCGGCAGCACCCACTCGGCGCGGTAGACCGTCACGTCAGGGCTGTGTGTGTTCGCTCGATCCATGGGTATGACGCCGGGGTCGACAAGGAGCCTCCACGGCCGAACGAGTATAGGGGAGCACCCAGGGGTTCGCAAATGGAGGCCAAGCTGCCCGGTGGCGTTTCGCGGTTCGCCCGACATGTCTATAATCGGGCCGGCGACAAATGTGAGGTGACCGTGTCCGACGATCCGCAGAGTAGCTTCTCGCCCGATGTGATCACGTCGTACGTGTGGGATGCCATCAAGGAGATCCCCGGTGTGGCCGACCTGCACCGCCATCCCCTGCAGTCGCTGGGTGAGAAGGTGCACATCGAGGGCCGCGGGCCCGTGCGTCTGGACGAACAGGACGGGCGGGCGCTCGAGGTCCACATCGTGGTCTCCCCCGGTGCACGCATTCCCGACGTCGCCGACAAGGTCGCCGAGGCGGCGGCCACGTACCTCGCCACCATGATCGGCGCCGAGATCGCCCACGTGCACGTGTTCGTCGACGACGTCGCCATCGAGGACACGCCGGAGACGTGAGAGCCATCGACCTGAACGGCGCCACGCGCGACGTGCTGGCGCCGGTCTGCCGCACGTGCGACTGGTGGCAGCGCGGCAGGCCCGCCGAGGATCGGCCTGCCTCACCATCGCCCCGCTTGACTTGGGAGTACGCCGTCGAGGCCGAGGCCGGCTTCTTTGGGCGTGCTCTCCTGGACGGCGACAAGGTGCTCGGCTGGATGCACACGGCCCCGGCCCACCTGGTCTCTTGCAGCCACAGCCTGCCGGCCGGCCCGCCGGCCGCCGACGCCTTCTTGCTCATGTGCTCCTACTTCTACGACGAGCAGTACCTGACCGGCTTTCAGCGCCTGCTCCAAGAGATCCAGGCCGCGCTCAAGCACAGGCGCGTGGCGGCGCTCGAAGCCTTCGCCGCCACGCGTTCGCCGGCGGAGGAGCGCTTTCGCGGCTACCTGCGCGAGGCCAACCTCTTCAATCCCGAAGTGCTGGAGGGCAACGGCTTCAGGCCGGTGCGACGCGTCGCTGACGTGAGCCGCTACCGACTGGAGCTGGCGACGCTGGTGGCGACCTCGCGGCGCAGCCGATCCTGGGAGGAACTCGAGCCGGGCGCCGCGGCACAGCCCGTATGAGCGCCGACGCGAAGACGACGAGGCGGGGTGCCCGCCGGCAGGCGCTGCCGGTCAGTCGCCGCCTCGCCTCATGCCTGCTGACGATGACACTCTGTCTGTTGGTCATTCCGAGCGTGGCGCGAGCCACCGACGTCCTTTTCATCGGCGACTCGCTGACCGCAGGCTTCTACGCCACGACCGAACAGCAGTCGTACTTCGCGCTGACGAGCGCGTGGTTGGCGGCACACGGCTACCCCACCTCGACGCGGATGGCGGTGCCCGGCGCCAAGATCGGCGGCGCCGCCGACGAGGCGACCCAGATCAGCGCCACCGGCGCCGATGTAGCCGTGATCGAGCTGGGCACCAACGACGCGTCCGGGTATCCCACCGGGCAGCCCACATCCGGCTCGGACTTCGTGGCAGACTACCGCACCGTTCTCGAGGCGGTGCGCAGCGCACGCCCGCAGGCCCGCCTCGTGCTCCTGAGCGTCTGGCAGCAGAACACCAACAGGGATCTCTACGACAGCCTCATCGCGGATCTGGCCACCGAGTACGGCGGCTGCTACGTAAGCCTGGAGTCCCTGAGTGACGACGGCTTCTACACCGGTCCCGCCGGAACACCCACGTACAACGGCACGTCCGACGCCTTCCACCCGAACGATGCCGGCCACGAGGCGATAGCCGCTGCCGTGGAAGAGGCGTTGGCCTGGCACGGCGGCATCGTCCTGAACGACGACGTCGCCGCCACGAGCGACCCTGTGGTGAGCGTGAGCGCGATGCCGGCCGACCAGTTCACGGACATCACGCACATGCGGCTGACCTGCGACCTTGCCGAGTGGCCCGCGTGGCAGCCTTTCGCGTCACCGTCGGTGATGACGTTGCCGGCGGGCGATGGCCAGCACACCGTTTACGCTCAGTTTGAGAATCAGCTGGGCTCCATGTTGCCGGTCGTCGCCGATACGATCACCCTCGACACGGTGCCGCCCGCGACGACCACCAAGGCCGACCGCCTCTGGCATCGCCACCCGGTGACACTCGGCTTCTCGGCCACCGACAACGCCGGCGGTTCCGGTGTGGAGCGCACGCTCTACAAGATCGACGCCGGTCCTTGGCAGACCCTGGCCGGCAGCACGCTCGTCATCCCGGCGCCGGCCGACCACAGAAACGACGGCCGCCACACGGTGAGCTACCACTCCACAGACAACGCCGGCAACAGCGAGCTCGTCAAGAGCTGCACGGTGAAGATCGACACCCGTGGACCGCAGACCTTCGCGCCGCGAGCCTGCACCGTCAAGCGCGGCTTCTGGCCGGCGCTGAGCTACCGCGCCGACGATCTGCTGAGCCCCAAGGCCGAGATCACGATCCGCATCACAGACCACAGCGGCCGCACACGTCAGGTGATCGCTCTCGGCTGGCAGCGGACCGACCAGACCCATGTGACCGGCATCTTCGTCTGGCGCTGCCGGCTGCCGCGGGGCAGCTATCGCTACACGGTGCT